>Ga0208770_1000227_pt1 | contig 41638 bp, 44 predicted proteins | sample AntAceMetag02UK9_FD_184771 | JGI IMG/M metagenome (GOLD analysis project Ga0208770, IMG submission 184771) | Saline lake microbial communities from Ace Lake, Antarctica - Antarctic Ace Lake Metagenome 02UK9 (SPAdes) (version 2) | ecosystem: Environmental > Aquatic > Non-marine Saline and... | reverse complement strand
CGTGGTAGACCACCACGTTGATAGGCTGGATGTGGAAGCGCAGTAATGCGTGTAGCTGACCAGTACTAATAGCTCAATTGGCTTGATTTATGCACTGAAAAAAATTTTTAAATAGATATAATTAAATTATAAATTAAAAACATATTAACTGTATAAGTTATATATTATTGATCATGAGAGCTTTAATTATTTTTGAGATTGCAAATAACCATATGGGCAATCTTTCTTACGGTAAAAAAATTATCAATCAATATTACAAATTATCAAAAAAATATAAAAAACATATTGATTTTGCTTTTAAATTTCAATTTAGAGATCTGGATACCTATGTTCACAAAACGTATCAAAATATAGGACATTCGCAAGTTGAGCGATTTGTAAGCACAAAGCTAACAGAAAAAGAATGGGTAGAAATTATTTCTTATGCTAAAAAAAAATTTAAAGTTATAGGAACTGCTTTTGATGAAAAATCTGTTGATAAAATTATTAATCTTAAGCTAGATTATTTAAAAATTGCCAGTTGTTCTGCAGATGAGTGGCCTCTATTGGAATATATTTCAAAGAAAATTAAAAATAAAAAGATTCTATCAAGTTTGGGTGGTGCTACAAAATCACAAATAAGAAATATCGTGAGTTTTTTTTCAAATAAAAAAAAAAATATTCAATATCTTTATTGTGTAGCAAAATATCCAACCCACCCGCACGATCTTAATTTAGATTATCTTTCGTATTTGCGATCAGAGCATGACAGTAAAATTATAGGATTTTCCTCTCATGAAAATCCTAGCGAAACGTTGTCTGGAGGATTGGCGTATGCTTTAGGGGCGAGAATTTTTGAAAAGCACGTAAATATTGAATCAACAAAATATAAAATTAATAAATATTCCACAAATCCAAAACAAATGGAAGTGTGGATTGAAAATTTATATCAAATTATTTTAAGACTTGGCAGCATAGAGAATAGAGAAAAATATTTAAAGTTCGAAAAAAAAAATTTAGCTGTTTTCAAAAGAGGCTCATATTTAAAAAGAGGCCTTAGAAAAACTAAGGGAGATAAAATTTTCTTAAATGATGTAGATTTTGCCTTTCCATGTGAAAGAAATCAAATAGCTTCAAATATGTTTTCGAAATTTAATGATTTTATAGTTACCAGTGATATTGGTCCCGAGCAACAAATTTTAAAAAAAGATGTTAAAATTATAAATTCTAGAAGCCAAATTGAAAAAATAAGAGACAAAGTAGTAAATTTAATAATCAAATCTAAAGTTATTATACCAAAAGATGGAAGAATTGAAATATCACACCACAAAGGAATAAAATTTTTTTATAAATTTGGACTATGCATGATCACCATTCTTAACTCTAAATACTGCAAAAAACTTTTATTTATCTTTAAAAATCAGAAACACCCTCCCCAGTTTCATAAAATTAAACAAGAAACATTTTTTATTCTTTATGGAAAAGTAAAGTTAAAAATTACGAAAAACAAAAAAAATATAATTAAAGAATTAAGTACAGGAGATATAGTCACGATCTATCCAAGTGAGATTCACAGTTTTGAAGGTCTTTCTAAAGATGGGGCTGTTATAGAGGAGCTTAGCACTAAAAGTACAGCCAAGGACTCGTATTATTTAGATAAAAAAATATCCTCAAATAAGAACAGAAAAAGCTTCATTTCTTTAAATTAGCATCGTGAAAAAAAAAATTTTAGCAATTATTCCTTGTAGATTAGGATCGAAAGATATTCCAAATAAAAATATATATAAAGTTTTTGGCAAACCTTTAATTTATTACTCAATTTTTTTTGCACAACAGTGTAGTTTTATTGATAAAATTGTTGTTTCAACAGATTCAACAAAATACAAAAAAATAGCAAATGAATTTGGAATCAAACCAACTCCATTGAGGCCAAAAAAAATTTCGAAAAGCAATTCATTAGATATCGATTTTATTAAATATGAGTTGAAAGTATTAAAAAATAGAGAAAATTATATTCCAGAAATTATTATCTTACTGAGACCGACCTCCCCATTAAGAAAAATAAAGATTCTAAAGAAAGCATTAAATATTTTATTTAAAAAAAGAATCGTTGAATCGGTCAGGTCTGTTTCCTTAATGGATAAAAGTATTTATAAAATGTGGTGTCTAGAAAATAATTTTTTAAAACCAGTTATAAAAAATGATACTATCTTTGTGGAGCCATATAACGCACCAAGGCAAAAACTAAAAAAGTTTTTTTACCAAAATGCAGTATATGATTTATTAAGAACCAAATTACTAAAAAAAAATAAAATTAGTGGGAAAAATATTTTTGCTTTAAAAACAACCGACAATTTAGATATAGACAATTTTGACGATCTAGAAAATTTAAAAAAATATAAAAAAAAATTTATAAAATTTAAAAAGTTTATATCGACGTAATTATAAATTATATTGATGAAATTATGCTTATGAATAAAAAAATATTAATATTTCCAATAGAAATAAAAGTAAGAGAGTTATTACCCAAAATGTATTTAGCTTACCAAATATTAAGAAGAGTTAAAAATATAAAAATTGTAATAGGTGGATCAAGGTTTATAACTCAAAAATTTTCCTACAATGACTGTATTTGGTTTGATAAAAATACACATTACAAACAAAGGGAGAAGCATCCTATTCATCTTAATAATTTTATGCTAATGCTAGACGAGGAAGGTCCAATCTCATTCCATCATAAAAAATTGATCAAAGAAAGGTATTCCCCTCAAATTATAAGTCAAATTGACCATTTTTTATTTGCAGGTGTTTATGATTTTTCTAAACTTTCTATTAAAAAGAAAATTAAAAACTTCACAATATCAGGAAACCCTAAATTTGATTTACTGAAAGATAAATCTATTTTTAAAAATGAGGTAAACAGTATAAAAAAAAAATATAAAAATATTATATTTATTCCAGGACACACAAATCATTTTGACGAAAGTGTTAGAATAAAGAAAGAATCAGATTATATTTTGTCAAATAATAACAATAAAGCTTATGTTAACAAACATGCTGCCCAAAAGCAGAATGCATTTAATATTATTAAAAAAAATTATTTTTCTCTTTTAGAGTCAGTTAAAGTAATAGCTGAAAAAAATCCAAACCTGACTGTTATATTCAGAAAACACCCATCAGAAAGTTCAGATTTTATAAATAAATATTTTAAAGAAAGACCAAAAAATTTAAAAATAGTTTACAAATATTCAATCACACCTTGGATCATCAGCTGCAAGTATTACTTACATTCAGGATGTCAGTCGGTTTTGGAAGCTGCTTATTTAAAAAAAAAAATCTTAACATACATGCCTCTTAGCACTCCTAACTTAAAAAATTATAAATTTTTTAGTCCTAATTTTGTTAATCAAAAAAATTTACTAAAATTTTTATTAAAAAATATAGATAACAAAAAAAAATATAATTACAAAAATTTAACAAAAATATGCAAGAATTTGGATACTAAAAATTACTTTTATAAAATTTTTTTAGACCAAATAAATATTTTTTGCAAAAATACAAACTCTTCTTTTGAGCCTATTTATCAAAATAAAAATCTAAAATACCTTTGGTTAAAATTTATGAGGAGCATTTTGTCAAAATTAAAAAATTATGTTAATAAATTTGAGTTTGTAAAAATACTACTTCCTTTTCAATACCTTCTTACAAAAGAACAAAAGCTAAATAAATTTGACAAATTAAGTTTTTTTGAAATAAAAAATATACTAAAAAAATTCAATTATGGTCGAAAACTTAACAATATTTCTATTAAAAAATTATCTGAAAACACATTTTTACTGTCTAATTAAAAGTTATTATTTATTAAGTAAAGCTATTTTTTATCGTTAGTTTTTTGAAAATTATTCCACAATTAATTACTTTTTAATTAAAATAAATAATAAATAATAAAAATTTATTGCTATTTTAAATAGTCAGTTATTTTATTGTTATTTTTTAAATTTAATCATATTATTTATGTATAAAAAAGTTTAAGAAAAGCATGAAAATAACTAACAGTTCATTATCAATCTATAATGAACTATGGAATTTATTTCGTAGTTTAAAAAATACAATAGTATATAAACAATAAACCTTGTTATTATGAAATTAAATATAGGTAAAATTATTCAAGATTTTGATTTTTATATGGGCTTGAATATTTTAAAAAGACCTAAATTTTTTTCTTATATAACTTTTGACAAAATTTTAGAAAAGAGGTTTACAAAAAAAGAATCTCTTTTTATAAAGAATTTTTTGGACAAAGGATTTTCTAAAATAAATTGTGATCTGTCTGAAAATATAAATGATATTATTTTGTTCTTAAGCCTACATCCTGATTATAATCTTTTTAATAAGAGCAATTATTTTCCAATAACAAATGAAATTTATTTAGAGATTAAGAAAATTGTAAATGAAAAACTCAAACCTTATCTTGAGGAACTCGCGTTATTGTTTGAAGGAAATATTAACTTAACAGAAATAGATATTCAAAGAAATGCAGAAAATTCTAAAGTATTAGATGCAAATTTCCATGTAGATTATTATTTGTGTAATTATTTTAAAATTTTCATCAATCTAAGCGATGTAACAATTGATTGTGGCCCAACGGAAATAATTCCTAAAAACTTCACGAAAAATTATATAGATCTTTTTGGTTATAAAAGTATTGATAAGTCTATGACTAAAAATTTTGATTTAGATTCTCCAGAATATATTTACAGAAATATAGGAAAGAAAAATGAAGCTACGTTATTCCATTCCTCAACAACCATGCATAGAGCTGGAGTACCAAAGCCTGGTTTGTATAGGGATCTTTTGAGATTTACGTTTGTAATAGATTTTCATAAAAAAAATAACAAAAAGGATGTATGCCATTATTACGAAAAAGGAATCGGATCATCAATGTCTAGATCTCTTGCAAAACCAAAAAGTTTTTCAGAGACATTTAGTATTTATAATAATTATAAAAAAACTTTACAAAATTGAAATTAATATGTGCATACCCACATATGTTAATCTCAAAGTTAGAAAAAATAATATAATGCTTTTTAATCAACTGCAGTTACTTTCATGAGCACAAGGTTATCAAAATTTTTTATTTATAAGGTATTACTTGGTAGGTTGAATTATCTAAAAAAAAAAGAAGTTAAGAATTTTACAGTTAATGACTTTGGCTGTGGAGATGGAATGTTGTTAAGACATTTTAATTTTAAAAAATATATTGGAATTGACCTAAATAAATCCAAAATAACCAAATTAAAGGGAGAATTCACTAACAAAGATTATTTATTTTTTAATAAAAATATAATTAATTTTAGAAGCAATTCTCAAAACAAAATTAGTATTTGCATGGAAACCTTTGGATTTAATACAAAGTTCAGAAAAAAAAATTTTACTAAATGTATAAAAAATATTTTAAATTCGACACAAAAAAGTGGATATTTTTTTTTCAATATAACTTCGGACTTATACAGTAAAGATTTGAATAAGTTACTTAAAATAAATTTTTACAATGTTAAAAAAATAAATTATGGCTTTTTTAATAGCAGGTTATCTTTTTTATTAGTTCGTTATTTTTGGTTTTTGGAATATACTTTTTTGTCAAAAAAAAATATTTTTTTTATCTGTGAAAATAAAAAATAAATTTTTAATTATGTATAAAAGTATTCATACAAATTTCAGAATAATATCTATATATATTAAGAAAAATGTTCCTTTTAAATTGATAACAATTTATTTAGCAACAAAAATTAAAAATATAATTTATAAATCATGGAATAAAAAATATTTAAAATTTTTGTTTAAAAAAATATATAATAATAAACAAATATCAGAAACGTGGTCTACAAATAATATACCTTTTTGGTGTTATTTATTTACAAAATTTTTTAATTTTAAGGCAAATTATAAAATACTTGAAATTGGATCTTATGAAGGCGCAAGTTCAATTTTTTTTTTAAATATATTAAAAAAAGCTAATATATATTGTGTAGATACCTGGTCAAATAAATTTAGATACGGTGTTACTAAAAAAAATATTAAGTATAATGAAATTGAAAGTAGATTTGATTATAATCTGCAACCATACAAAAAAAGAGTTCACAAATTTAAAACAGATTCATCTTCATTTTTTAAAAAAATAAATAAAAATTTATTATTTGATTTAATCTACATAGATGGTTCTCACAAATATGCAGACGTTTTAAATGATGCAAGGAATGGATTTGATCATTTGAAAAATTCAGGTATTATTATTTTTGATGATTTTAATAAACCTGAAGTTCAAAAAGCAATATTATTTTTTTTAAATAAATACAGTAAAAAAATAAAAGTTTTAATGGTTTATCATCAACTTATTGTTAAAAAAATTTAATAAAAATTTTTTATTATAGAGATTTAAATATAAACAAGCTTAAAAACTATGAAAGCAATTAATAAACCATTGTTAATTTATAAGAATATATGGAATTTATTTAGAGATAATAAAAAAAAACTATTTTTTTTTTTTTTAATTGTATCATTTGCCATTTCTTTTTTAGAAATTGCAAGTGTCATTATGTTCATGAATCTTGTAAGCTTTGCCACTACAGGTGAAATTCCACTTTTGTTAAAACTTAATAATTATTTAAATTTAGAACTATTTTTAATTAAGGATTTATTTTACATAATTAGTTTTTTATTTTTATTGTCTGTATTGTTCTTAGTATTTTTAAAATTTATTGAAAATAAAATTAACTGTAAAATTTCATATGGTACAATTTATGATTTTAATTATATAATAATCAATAAATTAGCATCTTTAAATTTTTTAGATCATAAAAAGATAAATATTAATTTATCAATTTCCAATCTTTCAAAAATTGACTATATAGTTCCAGTTTTAATTTCAAATTTATCTGCAATATCGGCAACAATCAGTGCAATCGGTATTATAATTTTATTAATGTTTATAGATTTATATCTTGTTTTAATTTGCTCAACTGTTGTTTTGGTAATTTACTTAATTGTAATAAAATTCACAAAAAAAAAGCTGTATCATAACGGCCAAATTATATCAAAATGTATAAACATTAAAACAAACAATTTATCACTTTTAATGGGCTCTTTACGAAATGTTATATTGGACAAATTACAAAATTTTTTTGTAAAGAATTTTTCTGATGCCAGTATGGGTATAAATAAAGCTAGCACTTCTAACGCAGTAATAAACTTTATACCGTCAGTGATTTTTATAAATTTAATTTTGATATTATTTGTTGCACTTGTTGTCATCAATGAATTTTTAAGTCATAATTTAATTAATGATATTGCTAAATATGCAGCATTAGCACTTAGTGCACAAAAATTATTTCCTCAACTTAATAAAATCTATGTGGCAATTTCAAGAAGTAGGGCTCATCATCATTCTATTTTAAGCGTCTTGTCATTTATTCAAACTATAAAAAATCATAAAGAAACAAAAACATTGTCAAAAAAAATATCAGAAAAATCAAAGATTATTGTTAAAAAAAATTTAGTTTTAAATAATATTAATTTTAAATATCCAGATAGTTCTTTGATTATTAATAATTTAAATCTAAATGTTAAATTGGGAGAAAAAATATTGATACAAGGAGCTTCAGGTGAGGGAAAAACTACTTTGATTGACATTTTATCTGGGTTAATTACACCAAATAGTGGAAAATTAAAAATTGATGAACAAATAATAAATAAAAACAATATAGAAAAATATCAAAAAAATATCTCATTAATTCCGCAGGATATATTCATAGCCGAGCAGTCTTTTTTACAAAACATCGCACTTGGATTTAGCCCAGATGATATTGAATTAAAAAAGGTTAAATGGTGTGCAAAAATTGCAGAAATTGATGAATTTATAATGAGAACTTCAAAAAGATATAATTCCATCATATCTCACAATGGTTCGAATTTATCAGGAGGACAAAAACAACGTATTGGAATTGCCCGTGGTTTATATAAAAATTCTGATATTATAATTTTTGATGAATCTACAAATTCTTTAGATGAAAAAATTGAAAAAAAAATATTTAGCAATTTTAACAAATATTTAAAAAACAAAATAATTATTTTTATTTCTCATGATAAAAAAAATATTCGTTTTTTTAATAAGATCTTTATAATAACGAATGGTAAATTAAAACAAATTATGTGTTAAGGTTATGGAAGAAACAATATTAAAAAAGATACCAGATCGTCACTTTAGAAAATTATACAATATGATTTATAAAGAAATTGTTTTAATTAAAAATCCCATAATATTAGAATTCGGAGTTAGTTCAAAAGCCATGTCGACAGGTTTTTTTTTAGATTATTGTAAATTAAATAATGGAATGTTGTATTCTGTCGATGTTAATGATTACAGTAAAAAATTTATTTCTACTAATTGGAAGTTTATTCATTCAAGAGATGATAATTTTTCTAAAATTGAAAAAAATATACCTAAAAAATTTAACATCATTTATCTGGATACTCTTCACAAAGCTGATCATATTGAAAAAATATTTTATTATTATTATCCTAAATTAATAGAAGGAGGCTTTTTTTTAGTAGATGACACTTCCTGGCTGCCCTATGTTAACAAAGCTGAAAAAGACCATTTTTATATGGAAAGAAATAATGAAGAAAGTTTTAATCGAATTTTAGAAATTTTTTTTACAAATAGAGATAATTTCGATTTAGAGTTTAGTTTTATAGGGACAGGTGTTGCAAAAATCACAAAACTTAATAATAATAAGTTAATTAAGCCAAATAAAATAACCAATAGAAGATATAGCTTAAAGAATTTTTTAAGAACAATTTATTTAAAATTTTTTAAATAATAGTTAAAATGTCAGAATTATTGAATTTATTTAAAAACTCAGAAAATTTTTCCTCAAAGCATTTTAAATACTTCAATGTTTATGAAAATCTACTAACAAAATTTCGCAATAAAGATATAATTTTTGTAGAAATTGGAGTGCAGAATGGTGGTAGCTTAGAAGTTTGGAAGAAGTATTTTTCTAAAAAAAGTAAAATTATTGGTATTGATTTAAATCCACAATGTAAAAAATTTCAAAAAGATAATGTTGAGATTTATATAGGATCCCAATCAGACCAGAGCTTTTGGAAATCTTTTTTTGATAAGGTGGGTCCAGTGGATATTGTTCTTGATGATGGAGGACACACAAATATTCAACAAATAATGACTGCTATAAACTGCATACCAAATATTAATAATGATGGTATGTTAATAGTAGAAGATGTACATGCAAGCTATTTGAAAACATTTAATAATCCAAGCAATCACTCATTTATCAATTTTGCAAAAAAAGAAATAGACGACATTAATAGTACTTTTCCAGGCTTACCCAAAATGAAATTCTCTTTAAATAAATATGTTTACTCTTTAGAATTTTTTGAAAGTATTGTTGCTTTTAAAATAGATCAAACAAAGTGTATTGAAAATTACATGATAAAGAATGCAGGCAAATTTCACAATGTTGAAGATTATAGACATTATAAGAAATCTACTCTATCGGCACTACTAAGATATAAATTTATTAGATACTTTATTGAAAGATTTAATGAGCTTAAATTAAGGAAATATTTCAAATAAAGTAATATAAAAAAATTTTATATTTTTAAAGAAATTAAAATGAAAAAAAAATTCAACAAGAGATTCAAAGATAATAAAAAAAATTTTTTTTTTTTTAATATTGGCCTAAATCTTTCTGATCAATTTTTTTTATATAAACAGATAATGATGGGAAAGTCATATATGAGAGCAACTCACAATCTTTTTTTAAAAAAAAAATTAACAATAAATAATTTAACAGGAGATTTGGGTGCAGGTGCTAAAAACGATTATAATCAATTTATTTTTAAAGATTTAAACTTGGTCAAAAATTTTGATTTTTATAAAACAAAAAATAATACAATAAAGTTAAATCTAGAAAAAGATTTTAATTTAAAAAAATATAGATTAAAAAATATTTTAATTTTTAATGTGTTTGAGCATATTTTCGAAAAAGAAATCTTATTAAATTCCATATCTAAAAGCTTAAGTAAAAATGGCAAATTAGAAATATTTGTTCCATTTATGTATAAATATCACGGTGATCCTAATGACTATTATAGGTTTACACACTCATATTTAAAAAAATTTTTAGAAAAGAATGGATTTAAAGTAAAAATTACACTTATTGGAGCAGGACAGTTTAATGTAATTTTAGAAATACTTTTTAAATATTTTAAATTAGATATATTAAAAATAATCATTTCTCCAATATTTATTCTTCTTAATAAAATATTTTATTTTGCATCTAAGGATTTCAAAAATTATTATTGTGGAATTCATTGCAGCTGTATCAAGATTAAATGATAAAAGTTAACTATATTTCTGAGATTTCATTACCAAGTCATTCTGGTTACACTCAGCATGTTTTGAAAATTTGTGATGCTTTTTCAGAATCTTATAAAACAAATCTATTTTTGTTTAAAAATAATATTAAATATAAGATTTTACAAAAAAAATATCTATTAAAAAATGAATTTAACATCCTACCTTTTGAGAAAAAAAATTATAACATAAATTTTTTTTTAAGATTAAAATATGCATTTTGGGTAAAAAACAATATTGAAAAAGATTCATTAATTTTATCAAGAAGTATTTTAACTAGCTTGGTACTTTCTTTTTGGAAGATAAATAATATTTTAGAATTACACCACCCACCAACAGGGTTGACTAAATTTATATACAATCTGAGCAGGATTTTTAAATTAGATTCTTTTATTAAATATATTGTAATAAGCAGAAATTTAAAAAATTTTATGAAATTGAAAAAGTCTATAGTTTTAGATGATGCTGTTGATACATACGATTATAAGACAAAACAAATAAAAACAATTGACTATGAATTTACTTATATCGGTAGCCTTTTTAAAGGCAAGGGACTTGAAGTTATAATTTATTTATCTAAAAACTTTCCTAAAAATAATTTTTATGTATTTGGGGACTTAAAAACTTTAGATAAAAATATATTTAATATTAATGAATTAAAATTATTAAAAAATTTATTTTTCAAAGGTTACGTAGATTATAAATATGTGCCAAATATTTTACTGTCATCAAAGTTTTTATTGATGCCTTATCAAAAAAAGGTACATGTTAATTCAAAGAGACTAGAAGTATCGAATTTTATGTCTCCACTAAAATTATTTGATTATTTGGCATCAGGAAAACCTTTGATAGCATCAAAACTGAGTGTGTATTCGCATATTTTAAAAAATAATCAAAATTGTATATTAGTTGATAATGCAAATTTAGAAAATTGGAAAAAAAAAATTGATTATGTTTTAAAAAACTACATTATAATTAAAAAATTAAGCAATAATACGAAAAAAATATCAATTAAATATACCTGGTCAAATAGAACAAAAAAAATAATTGATTTATATTTAAGATGATTTTTTTTAACAAAAAAATAATTTTTTTAATTTTTAAAGGTAGTTATAGATCAAATGCACTTGGAAATTTTAGTAAAAATAATATTTATAAGAACTTTATAGTTATAAACTTATCAGGAAAAATCAAATATTTACTTGGTAGATTTTTTTATAGATTTAATTTAGGTAAATTTATATCAATTGATGGAAACCCTTTTTTAGCTAATAAAAACAATTCTATTAATATATGGTTTGGAGGTACGAAGATGAAAATAGTGAATAAATTTTCTCATCATGAAAACAACTATACAAATATTATTAACCCTGGAATATTAAAACATGAAAAACATTTTGATATATATCCAATTATTAAGACCAACAAGATATCTTTTAATAAAGATAGAAAAATTATATTTATGGGTAAGTTTTATTATCAACCAAGTGACAAATATTACTTTAACGAGCATAGATTACAAAAAGTTAGATCTGAAGTCTTAAATGATTTTAGAATATTAGAAAATAAGAATTTTTGGAATTACCATTTACCAGATAGTGATGAAAAGGAAAAATTTGATAATTATAGAATTGTTAAAACTTACATGAGAAAAGAAATTTTAAAAATAATAAACTTAAGTTTTCATAAAAAACTTTATATTTACAGTAATGAGCAAAAGCTTAATGAAAATTTTCAGGTTCTTAAGCCCGTTTATGACATAAATATATTAAAAAAAATATACTCAGGAAACATATGTATTGATACGGGTCCTATACCAGGTAGCGTAACTTTTTCCCCAAGGGCGATACAGATATTTGAGTCAGGAGGTATGTTGCTACAAACATGGCAACAAGATAGTAAAAAAAAATTAAATTTCATGTATGATGATATTGTGTGTAGTAATATGGGCCAATTATTAAAAAAAATAGATTATCTACTTGCAAATGACAATAAATGCAGAGATTTCTCAAAAAAATCAAGGTCATTTTTATTAGGATGTGAAAATAAAATATCAAAGACGTTAGATATTCTATTTGGTAACTAACATTTATAAATGAAAAAAAAAATTAGTATATTTTATTGGTCTCCATATCTTGGAAAAGTTGCAACTATAAGAAGTGTTATTAACTCAGCTATATCTCTTCAAAATCATAAAAAAAATAACAAAATTATTTCTATAATAGATTGTTATGGTGAGTGGAATTCTTTTAAAAAAAAATTTAAGAAAAATAAAATAAAAATTATAAAATTACAAAATTTAATTAAATTTAAAACAAATGCTTATGGGTTTTTTAAATCGAGATTCATATATATAGCAACATTTTTTTTTACATATTTTAAACTTAAAAAATTACTTGCTTTGAAAAATCCAAATTATTTAGTTGTACACTTATTAACTTTTGTCCCCTTTATATTATTTCTTTTTAATAATATTCAAACTAAATTAATATTAAGAATTTCAGGTAAACCAAAACTTTATTTTTTAAGATTAATTTTATGGAAAATGTTAGATAAAAAAATCAACAAGGTTTTTTGCCCAACAATAGAAACTAAAAAAATTATAGATAGTAAAAAAATTTTTCACAGTTCAAAAGTTTTTTTTTTACCAGACCCTGTAATTAATGATCAGGAAATGATAGAACTTCAAAAATATAAAATTAAAAATGTTTATAGTAAATATAAATATTTTTTAACAATTGGCAGATTTACCAAACAAAAAAATCACGACTTAATAATAGATACAGTTAATAAATATAAACTTAAAGACAAATTTTTATTTATTGGAGAAGGTGAGTTAAAAGAAGTTATTCAAAATAAAATTAATAGATTAAAACTTAATTCTCAAATTAAAATTCTAAGCTATCAAAAAAATATTTTTCAATTTATCAAAGAATCAAAAGCAGTATTGATCTCATCATTATGGGAGGACCCAGGATTTGTAATGATTGAAGCTGCCCATCTAAAAAAATCTATTATTTCATCAGATTGTCCTAGTGGACCCAAGGAATTCCTTGATGGGGAGAGGGGTGGCTATTTATTTAAATCTAATAGTTCTGAATCTTTATTTAACAGCATAGAAAAATTTAAAAAAACTAGTAAAAATAAATTGAATACCCAGATCATTTATGCAAAGTATAAATCAAAAACATATAAATCAAACTATCATAAGAATTTATTTAGCAAATATTTAGATCAATGAAAAAAGATATACTTATCACAGGTGTAGCAGGATTTATTGGATTTTCATTGTGCAAAGAATTACTTAAAGATAAAAACAATAGAATTATAGGCATAGATAATTTAAATTCTTATTATTCAATAAAACTAAAAAAAAGTAGGCTCAATGTGTTAAGAAAAAATAATGATTTTAGCTTTTTTAAAGTTGATTTAATTAATCAAAAAAAACTAAAATCTCTTTTTGAGAGATATAAATTTGACAAAGTATATAATCTTGCCGCACAAGCAGGTGTGTGATATTCATATATTAATCCACAAAGTTATTGTAATTCTAATATTATTGGATTTAATAATCTTTTACACCTTATTAAAGAATATAATGTTCCTGAGTTTTTTTTTGCATCTTCATCATCCGTCTATGGAGATTCTAAACCATACCCAAAAAATGAGAAATCAAAACTATACCCGTCAAATATTTATTCTTTGTCAAAATTAACAAATGAAAAAATTGCAGAGACATTTAGTAGATCCATGAAGACTAAAATTATTGGACTTCGGTTTTTTTCAATATATGGCGAATGGGGCAGACCAGATATGATGATATTAAAATATTTGCTAGCATCTAAATTTAATAAGCCATTTGAACTTTATAATTATGGTAATCATTATAGAGATTTTACATACATAAATGATGCAGTAAATTTAGTTTTAAATATAAATTCAAAACTATTAAAATCAAACTTCGAAATTTTCAATATTTGTTCATCAAAACCTATCAAAATTACTAAAGTTTTAAATATAATAAATAGTTTTAATATTAAGACTAAGATAATTCAAAAACCTTTGCACAGTGCCGATGTTTTAAAAACCTATGGAAGTAATAATAAAATCTTAAAACACGTTAAGTATTATAAGTTCACACGATACAAGGATGCTGTAAAAAACACTGTTAAATGGTTTCTATCTAATTCAAAACTATTTTAATAGATGTGTTTTCCTATTATAGAATAATATTTTAGGAGATTTTTTTAATTGTCATTTGACATAGTTTTATATCTTTTATATTTCATTTTATGATATTAAATATAATAATTTAATATACATCTGAAAGTACTCGAATGAATAAATTAAGAACAGCATCAATACTAGTAACCTTATTAATTATATTCTATTTTATAAATAAAGTTGATTTTAAAAAAGATTTGATATGGAATTTAGAAAATAGTCTTCATCCAAAAATAATTTTTCAATTTAAAAAAGCATATCTTATTTATTCTCATGATTTTAAAAAACAAATTAATTTAAAAAAAAAAAAAAATCAAAAAATTATAAGCTCAGAAAATCGTCAATTTAAATTATACACATTTAGCAACAAAATTTTTAAAAAAAATGGTCCTAAAGTATTTATAGAAATTTATAATAATAATTTAATTACCATTACAGGAACAGGATTGCTAAGTTATACGAACATACAAAATTTTAAAAAGGAGGAATTAAATTTAAAAATGATTCGTAATAATCTCAGAGATATATTTAAAACTGAAAAAATTATTGAAAATCCAGGATTAGTTTTAAATATGAAAATTTTTAGAGATGATATTTATATTACATATGTAAATGAAATAAAAAAAGATTGTTTCAATACAGCTGTTTTGAAAGGTAAATTTAATTCAAAAAAAATTTTCTTTGAACCAATATTCATTCCAAAAGAATGTGTAAAAAAAAATAATTCTTATGGTGAGTTTTATATTCTTGATGCTGGTGGTGCTTTAGAATTTTTAAATGAAACAAAACTATTTTTATCTACTGGAACTTTTAGATTTAGAGATTTAGCACAATTAAAAGATAATATTTTTGGTAAAATTTTACTGATTGATATTAATAATAATTCCCAGAAAATAATTTCAATTGGCCATCGAAATATTCAAGGGATGGTTTATGATAAAGAAAAAGACATCTTATTTTTTACAGAACATGGACCACAGGGAGGTGATGAAATTAATTTAAATTTTTCCCCCCTAAGGAACGAAATTAAAAATTATGGCTGGCCAATAGCATCATATGGAGAACATTATGGTGGAAAAATAGAAAAAAATAAAAAAAGATATGAAAAAGCACCATTATTGAAACAACATAAAAAATATGGATTTATAGAACCACATAAATTTTTTGATCCGTCAATTGCACCAAGTGATATTATTTTTGTACCAAATAGATTTGATGAAGGTTTCAATAATAATATTTATATATCAGCACTTGGTTTTAAAAATGATAATGGAAGAAGATCTATTCATACTTTTAAATTAAATTCTAATTTTGAATTAGAAAATCATGAGATAATATCACTTAACGATAGAATTAGAGATATAGAATATTCTGAAAGATTTAATTCAATTTTTTTATTTTTAGAAAAAACAGCATCAATAGGAATTTTAGAAAAATTTTAATTTAATTAAGATATTTGTGATAAACTATTTAATATTAAAAAATTGAACTTGTAAAATTAAGAATTAATGCCCATTAAAATTTATAAAAAAAAAAACTATTATAAGATAATCATAATTTTGATAGCTTTATTAATTACATTAAAACAAATTGATTTTTTTAAAAAATTATATTTTACTCTGACTAGATCCCATGAAGCAAGACTAGTTAAAGAGTATGAATTTTGTGGACTTGAATCAATTGGGTTTTTAAGCACAATAAAAATAAAATTTAACATTAATTATAGAATACCAATAATAAATTATGACATCTCACCCAACTCAAGTTGGTATTTTAATAACTTAAAAAAAATTAAAACTAACAAAGTAATATTTTTAAATTATACAATGCAGAATAAAAGCTTTAATTATAAAAAAAATAATAAGTTCTCACACGATTTAAATTCATATAAAATACTTTATGAATATAACAATTGTTATTTTCTGGAAATAAATGATTGAAACTTTATCAATAATTTTACACTTATTAGTTATTACAATATTTTGCTATGCCCCAAACTTTGTATGCTCACTCATAAAAAGTAAAAAAAACCTAGACATTATAAATCGTTTAGAAATTGGATTGGTATTCAATTTATTTTTCCTATTAATACTTTCTTTTATTTTAAGAAGTGGCTCTAATCTTATATATTATTTATTAATATTATTTTTTTTAATAAATTTTATATTTTTATTAAAAGATTTATTTGAGGATTATAAATTTAAAAAATTAAAAATTAATTTTATCTTTTTGCTTTTCATAATCTTATTTTTTATTTTTTCAATTGATTTATCAAATAATTTAAAACTTGGGTGGGATGCGCAAAATTATTGGTTAGCTAAGAAGCTAGTATTTACCAATGGTGGAGATTTTTTTGATCTTAAAAATACTCTTAGAGATGATTATCCCTATTTAGGTTCATTTGTGTGGCATATTTATTCTAAATTTAGTCTTCTAGAGTATGAATATTTTGGAAGATTATTTTATGTATATTTGTTTTTATTGTCTATTTTTTCTATTGCATCAATAATTAAAACAAAAGTTTTTGAAAAAATAATTTTAATTTTTATATTAATCTTTTTAATTTATAAAGTTGAATTGTTTAATGGTTATCAAGAAATTTTAAATTTCTCTTTGTTAATTTTCTTAACTAAAATATTTTATGAAATCTTAACTGAAAAACTACCTATAAAAAAATTTAATAATAAATTTATTTATTTATTTATTTTAATTAATTCTATAATTTGGATTAAAAGTGAGAGCACTGTTATAATAATGATTTTTTTGCTTTCTGTATTTTTATTAAAAGAGATTAATAAAAAAATAAAAATTACAATGATTTTAGTTTTTATGTTTTTACTATTAAGCAAATATTATATTTTTAGTTTTATAGATTTATCACACGAAATTCAAAAAGGAAATTATGAATATTTTCAAATATCCAATTTTTTCAATTTTATAAATTTTCCTAGAGTGATTTTGACCATGAAGTATTTATTCTTTTATTCTCTAGATAATATTGTCTTTATTTTAACATTTGTTCTCTTGCTGATTATGACAAAGTATGACAAAAAAAATATATTTGTTTTACCTTTTTTATTTATGTTTATTCTTGGTTTTGGGTTTTCCATATCAGCATTTTTACTTACATCTTTTCCTTTAGAATGGGTTTTATGGGTATCAATGGATAGAATAATTTTTGAAACAAGTGGATTGTATATAATTCTTGTTCCTTTATTTTACAATTTTTTAAAAAGAAATTTTTTTTTTAAAAATATCTAAAAATATTCTGTCCATCTTGTTTTTTAAATAATTATTTATTTTTTTAATTTTTATTAACATTTTTTTTACTTTATTGGTCATATGCTTAATTTTGTTTAAAAATATTCAAAAGATTATATTTTATAATACAATAAATTGCCTTAATACCATCGATCCAAGTTATTTTTTTACCTTCAACATATGTACGACCATAATATGATATTCCAACTTCATAAATTTTGTAATTTTTTCTAGAAATTTTTGCAGTAATTTCTGCTTCAAATCCGAATCCATTTTCTTCAATTTTTATCTCTTTTAAAATTTCACTTTTAAAAACTTTATAACAAGTTTCTATATCTGTTAAATTTAACCCAGAAAGAATATTTGATAAAATTGTTAAAAAGTTATTTGCTATTCTGTGCCAGAAATAAACTGCCCTATGGGGATTACTTCCAATAAATCTAGATCCATAAACTATATCAGCTCTACCAGACAAAATAGGATTAATAAGCGACATATATTCATCTGGATCATACTCAAGATCGGCATCTTGGACTAATATTATGTCACCTGTTGCTTTTATTATTCCAGTTCTTAGTGCCGCACCTTTTCCCTGATTAGAAGAATGGAATAGTAGTTTATCAATTTTATCTTTTAATTTATTTTTTAAAATATCTGGTGTAGCGTCTTGAGAGCAATCATCAACTACAATTATTTCTATGTTTTTATATTTTTGATTTATGACGCTATTAATAATTTTTTCTATAGTTCTCTCTTCATTGTAACAAGGAATTATGATTGATAGTTTCATTAAGTAATTTCTATAATTAGTGTACTGTATTCATTTAATTTTTTTTAAAATAATCATTCTAAATGGAGACCAATGTTTTGCAAATGGAGTAAGAATTTTCTCAAACAAAATTAAAATAAAGACCAAATATGAAGGAAATAATTGTTTAAAATTTAATCCTCCTGATAAAATATATCTTAATCCATTAATAATATATTTTTTTTCTACTATTTTAAGATTTTGTCCATACTTTTTTTCAAATATAAATTTATCTCTTTCAAATATATTGTGAGACAGTGCTTGATTTGCATCAGACAAAACTCCACCTTTCTCTTTTTTGTCCCATTCTGCTTCAATTACATCATAATACTCATCTTTGTGAATATTTTTTGCTATGAAACTAGATAGCAAACCATTATGAGGCTCTATAAGAATACATCCTCCATTTTTTTTTAAAACTCTATTAAGTTCATGAAAAAATTTAGTTGGTTGAGATATATGATGAAAAACATTTATAGCAAAAAAACATTTAACGGTATTATTGCCAATGGACATATCTGTTGCGTCTAAAGACATATCGTAATTAAAGCCCTCCCTAATATCTGAGGTCATTATTGTATCTCTTATTGATTTAAAAAAACCAACACCAGAACCCAATTCAATTTCCAGACCATCAATTTTAAAATATTTATCACAATTCTTAGACATTTCTTTATAAAAAGTTTCATAAGCGGAACGTAATAATTTTTTTTCTTTCAATATAGAATCATGCTTTGTAGTTAAATCTTTTCCATCTACATTTAAATCTGATATCTTCTTGTTATAAAAAAGATTTTGTATTAAATTTTTCATAATATTTTTGTATATATAGTGGATTAAATTTTTTTTTATATAAATAAAATCTATGGATAAAATTAGACTTAAATGAAGAGAAAAATTATCATTTTAGGAAAGAGTGCAAAATTTATTAAGATTATTAAAAATTTATATACTGGTTATGAAATAAGCATTTTATCTTGGAGAGAATTAGGTAAAGTTAAGTTTAAGAAATTTAAGTCTTTAAAAAGTTCAAACATAATTTTTGTGTGTGGATATGATTATAATAGTCAATGGTATGCTTATAATAAATATTATAAAGTAAACATTTCTTCACCATTAAAATTTATCAATTACACATTAGGGAAGAATACTTTTTTATTTTACATTGATACAGTTAGTAAACTAAAGAAAAATGCTAACACAAAAAATTTTATTTTATCAAGATATGAATTTGCAAAAAAAAAACTACGGTACGAGTTAATTAAAAAAATTGATAAAATTCAAATAATCGAATTGCCACCGTTAATTGATAAAAAATTTGAAGTTAGCATCTTTGGAGGAAAATTTACAAAAAAAATTTTTAAGTTTTTAATTACAATCAAACTAATTAAGTCAATTAAATTGGAAACAATTAAAAAGAAATTCCTGATTAAAAATAATTTCAATATTAAGCACAAATTATTTAAGCCACAATCTTTGATGCTGAATATTCCAAGGCCATTATTTATTGATAGATTTTTACGAATTATAAGTAATTAAGAATTTATTTGAAATCCTTATTTGTTATCATTTAAATAATCAATAATTGCTATACTTAAAAAAAGTGTGATACAGAATATTAACCTGTTTGAACTTGTTTTAACATAAAAACTAAATTAACATTTTCAAGTATGTAAGATGACAAAGAAAACTTATACTTAAAAGAATTCCTATATAATTATATTATTTTTTATTAAAGTTTTTAAATATATTTTTATATATAATAAAAGTATTAAACTAAAAACAATAAAATAAATTTAACAAGAAATGATTGTGAATGTATTAAAATTAAATAGTCGTATTAAACAATTCAACAATGAAGCAATCTATGGTATTCAGTCTGACAAACTAAATGCAAAAAAGTCAATAATTCCGTTTCTCTACTATAACTTAGTTAATTTTAAAAAATATTTTAAAAATATAGATTCATGGCAAGTAAATTAAAAAAAAAAAATTTAATCTTTATTATAGGTGGAGGTTTTTCTGCGGCCATAGCCTATTTATATTTAGGTAAATTATCAAAAATAATTAGCTTTAATAATATACTATTTAATAAAAAAGAACTCATAAGAAGAAAAGTAATAGAATGTAATAAATTATTTGCAAAAAAATCTTATTCTACAGGAACTTTAAATTTTGTTTTAAAAAATACTACCTTACACGATCGAATGGCATTAAATGGAAACTCAAGTGTTTGGGGAGGTAAAATTGATTTAACAAATATTAATAAAAAAGATATAGAATATTTAAAAAAAAAAAAAATATTTTTAAAAAAACTTTCATATAAAGACACAGGAACAGTATCGAATAACGATAACATTCATCAAATTCAAAATTATCAACAAGAAATTCTAAAGGTTACTGATTTACCTATAATATTTAAAAATGGACTATTATTAGATTTTTATTCTAAAAATAAACAAATATTTTTACGAATTCAATTTGAAAAAAATAATAAAATTAAAATTGTTAGGGTAAATAAATTAATCTTATGCGTTGGCAGCATTCAATTGTTGGATTTATTATACAGGTCAAGGTTTATTAAACATGGTGATATGATTGAGTTTAGTGAATTTAGACATGCATTTAAATTTAAATTCATTTATTCAAAATTTGAAAAAAAAGCTATAGTTGTTAGATATCATATATCTAGAGCCATAGGTCACTATTTTGGCATACAGTTTTATTCCTTTATGTTAAAAATTTTTAAATTTCTTCCATTTTGTATTGATCAAATTTTTTATTTCAAAAAAGATAAGATCAAACTAAAAGTAGATAAAAAAACAATTGTAGAAAAAAACGTATATATAAGAAAAAAAAAGAGACTTGGAGAGTCAATTCATTATTGTAATTTAAAAATAAACAATGTTGATATAAACAAATTTTTAGCAAAAATTAATCCAAATATTTCAGGTTTAGGTATGTCATTTGTTAATCAAAAGAAACCAGGCCCCATCTCTAATGAGATAATATTAGATGCAAAATTGAAATGTAAAAAAATAGCAATATAAGTTTTAATTAATACGAAATATGAGTAAAATATTTTTATGTCAGGACATTAGCAAATATCCTTAATTATTTTAACAAAAAATTAATAATTTTTGTTAACAAAAAATCTAAGTTGGGTTTTATATTTTTGTTAATATGTGAATAAAAATCATGTTGTTCTGACCTTCTAAACCAATAATATTTATTAAAAAACCCAACATAAGAGGCATCAACTGAATCTTTTACATAATATTTTTTAGTGAAAGTTTTTGTGGATTTTATTATTTCGTATTTAATATCACAATAAATTGTTAAAAGAATATCAATTGCTAAATAATTAAATTTGTTAATTTCAATATTTTTAAAAAATTCATTTAGTAAATCTCTATTTAATGCAATACAGCTCGTACACACACCCTTAGGCCATGCATTTATTACAGTTTTATATAAATTTGTTTTTTTAAATTCAGGAACTCTATTGATTAGCTTAATCTTATTTTTATTGTGCTCATAATTATCTAAAAATAATACCTTTTTATTTTTGATAGAATTTATAACTACTTTAACTTTGTTTTTTTTATAGGCATCGTCGCCATCTAATAGAAAAATATATTTACCTCTTGATATTAAAAGCCCTTGTTTAATTTTAAATAATTGATCTTGCGTTGGATTGTTAATTTTTTTTTTAATATTTAAAAACACTATATTTTTTGACAAATATTTTCTTTGTAAAATCTTAATATTTTTTAGTTTTGTATAAATTATTATAATTTCAATGTTTTTTATTGATTGATTAAGGCAAGATTTTAAGCATCTTTCAATAAATCTTTCTTGTTTTTCAGCAGTAATGATTATGGTTGCTTTAATTTTATTTTTCAATTTTTTTAATTAGTGTATTTTTTAATTTCATTATAATATTTTTGCAAATTTTTATTGCTATCAAATCTTATTAAATTTTTATAATTATGGTTAATTTTAATTTTTAGTTTTTTTTGATTCATATGATAATATAATATTTTTTGTGATAAACTTATGTAGTCTCCCACTTTAAAAAGAAAACCTCCTCTGCCATTTTGCAAAATTTCCCTAGGTCCTGTTGGACAGTTTGTAGATATAATAAATTTTTTTAACACGGCAGCTTCTAATAATACATTAGGCAATCCCTCAAATTTTGAAGTCAGTATAAATAAATCAGTAATCCTTAAATATTTGTAAGGATTACTTTGAAAAGGTAAAATTTTAATATTATTTTTAAGGTTATTTTTTAATATATAATTAATCATTTTATTTTTATTAATACCCCTACCCACAATCAATAATTTAAAATTTATTTTGTTTTTAATTTCGTTTAAAGACTTTAAAAGAGTTAAATGATCTTTTTGATCTGTAAATCTTCCAATTGTTATTATTTTTAAACTTTTTTTATTTTTTTTAAACAATGGAAGTTCAACATATTCTTTTGAATATTTTAATATTTCAGATTTATTTAAAGGATTGTAGATACATTTTGCATCTATATTAAAAAGCTCTTTGAATTGTCTTTTAAAATCTATACTATTCACAATAACTTTATCAGCCAATCCCAACAAGTATTTAAAAATAAATTTTTTAATTATATTTTTAGACCAACCAGATGGAGATGAATTTGATCTAATAATTATGTTTCTTTTAAAAATTTTACAGATTATTATGCAATACAAATTTGCCTGGAATGAAAAAACAGAAATGTCCTTTTCAGAAAGTATTAATTTAAGTAGTTCAAATAGACATATTAAGTACTTGAATTTTCTTGATGTATTTTTTAAAAAAATAAGTTTAGGTTTCAATATATTTATATTTTTAAATTTTTGATCAAGCCCACTTGACGCCGTTATAAGTGTAATATTATTATTTTTAGATGATAAATAATTAGCTATTATAAATAAATTTTTTTCCACTCCCCCACCTTCAATTGAGGGCATAAAAATTACTAAATATTTATTTTTCATTACTAAAAGAAAATTTTGTTTTAAAATTATTATGAGTGCATTATACATAAAACCCACAATGCTTGTAAGTATTATAATGCCATATTTTAAGAAAAAAAAATATGTTAAATATTCTGTTTTATCAGTTTTAAATCAAACTTTTAAAAATTTTGAGTTAATAATTGTCTATGATAATCACACAACAGATGACTTAAAATTTATTAATAAAATAAAAAAGCTAGATAAAAGAATTAAAGTTATAAGAAACAAATCAAATATTGGAGCAGGCTTATCTAGAAATGTAGGGATTGATTATTCGAGGGGTACTTATTTAGCTTTTTTAGATGCGGATGACCTTTGGCACAAAAATAAACTTCTCAAACAAATAAAATTTATGCATAAAAAAAATATTGAAATATGTCATACATCTTATGAGATAATCAATGACCATTCCAACAAAGAAGGAGTAAGAAAAGCAAAATTAATGAATTATAAAAAATTAATTAAATCCTGTGATATTGGATTATCTACCGTAATGATAAAAAAAAGTTTAATTAAAAATCTACGCTTTTCTAATTTAAAAACCAAAGAAGATTTTGCATTATGGTTAAAAATAACAAAAAATGGTAAAATAATTTATGCTTTAAACAAAAACCTAACTCAGTGGAGAAAAAGTGACAATTCACTCTCATCATCAGTTATAAGAAAGCTAATTGATGGATATTATGTTTATAGATACCATCTTAAATTTAATGTTATAAAGTCTCTTTATTCGTTACTTATATTGTCTATAAATTTTTTAAATAAAGCTAAATGAATATTTTATTATTAATTATTTCAACGATTGGATTTTTATTTTTTGCAATCAAAATTAAAAAAACTAAATACTTAAAGAATTTTTCAGGAGACAATCACCAAAAATTTACCACAAACAAAAATATTCCTTTAACTGGTGGTTTTTTTATTATTATTGTTTTTTTATCAGTGCTATTTGAGAAAAATAATTTTTTTTTAATTTCAATTATCCTAGTTTTTTCACTAGGCTTGCTCTCTGATTTAAATAGAATTATATCCCCAAACAAAAGACTATTAATACAGGTGATGATAGTGTTTTTTTTAATTATATTCACTAAATTAGGAATCAACTCTACAAGAATTATTCTTTTAGATCAGTTCTTAGGAAATAAATTCATAAATATTTTTTTTGTATCTTTATGTGTCTTGATATTAATCAATGGAACAAACTTTATTGATGGATTAAATGGCCTGTCGCTTGGGTACTATTTGATGGTGACAATAGCTTTACTAAATAATAATTTTGAATATTCAAACTTTTTACAAGAAAATGAACTTTTTTATATATCATTTTATTTATTTATATTTTTGATTTTTAATCAATCTAATCTTTTTTTTATTGGAGATAGTGGGGCTTATTCACTGGGATTAATATTTAGTTTTTTGTTAATTAATATTTATGAAGAAAATCCAAATATATCACCATTTTATATAATTCTTTTAGTGTGGTATCCTTGTTTTGAGTTACTTTTTTCAGTGCTAAGAAAATTTAATATAAAATTTTCACCAGCAAGGCCGGATATAAGACACTTACATCAGTTAATTTACAATTTAATTAAGAATAAATTTAGTTTTAGCAAATTAAAATCAAACAATATAAGTACTATAATAATCTTACTCTTTAATTCACTTTCAATATTTTTAGGTTCAATTGATATATATAACACTCAAAATCAAATTATTCTAATAATTGTGAATATAATATTTTATACAGCAGTCTATAAGCAACTTTTTAATTATAAGAATAAAAAAATAAAAATTTAAATTAATTTTTTAAAAACATAAATATCATTTTTTTTAAGATATATGATCCGTCACGGATTGCATTAACTTTTTTTTTACCAGCTATTCTTTTTCTCTCATGTGAGGGAGAAGAAGAAATTTTATAATTTTTGCTTCCAGCTTTTATTGGTAGTTCAACACAAAATGTAAAATCTTGTGATTCAAGATTTAGATCTAAAGCCATTTTTGTTTTACCTAAAACAAAAGTATATAAAATATCAGTTATTGAAAGTTTAAATAAAATTTTTCCAAGCTTTGTAAAAATAAAATTTCCAATCTTAGTGACTAGGGTATCATCATCACTGGCTGAATTTTTTTCATATCTTGATGCAAATATCATATCTTCATCTTTATCTTTTAACAAATCGAACATTCCAGAAATTTCCATTGGATTAAAAGATCCGTCAGCATTAAAAATACAAAAATATTCTGTTTTTACATTTTGGATACCCAATATTAATGCATTACCGTAACCTTTATTCTTTTGATAAATAATTGTGCATTCAAAATTTTTAATTGATTCTATCGTTTTGTAATCAGCAGGTTCTAGAATCACTATTGTGTTTAATTCATATTTTTTAAGTTCCAATAATACACTTGGTAATGATTCACTTTCATATTTTGCGGGAATTACTAGTGTGATATTTTTCAAAATGTATTATAAAGTAGTTATTAAATTTAGCTGAACAAACAAACAATTATATTATTAGAAATTAAATGTCATCAAATTTCATCACATTTATTTTTTTTTATTTTGCTATTATTACATCAACTGTAGGTTATGGTTTTTTCGTTGCAAATATAGCTAATTTAAAAAACACACATTATAATAAAGGTTATTTAGGTTTATTTGGTGTTTTTTTTTTAATATTTTATTCATATATTTCTCATTTTTTTATTTCACATAATTATACCAATAATCTTATTGTTTTGGCATTGGGATTGATATTTTTCATTTATTTTTTTGAAAAAAAAAATAAAAAAGAATATATTTTATTTTATCTATTTTTTTTAATTCTATTTATCGGTTTTGTAATTTTTAAAACTCATGATGATTTTTCTTATTATCATTTTCCATACACTTATTATTTAACGCAAAATAATCTTTTAATAGGTGTCGGAAATTTTAATCATGGTTTTAGAACACCATCATCAATATTTTATTTAAATTCTTTATTTTATCTACCGATTATAAAATATTATTTTTTCCATATTGGAGCGATTATGATTACGGGATTTTCAAGTTTAATTTTATTAGATTATATTTATAAAAAACTAAAGAAGAAAAACACTGATATAATTTTCTTTCTTTCTTTGATGACTTTTATTTTTATAAATATTTTTTTTTATAGAATAAGTGAACACGGTACTGATCGGTCTGCTCAAATTTTGATATTTCTATTAATTATTGAATTAATCATATTAATAAATATTAATAGTCAATTCAGGGAAAATAGTACAATTTTTTTTGTTTTATTGACTTTAATTATTTCTCTCAAATCTTTTTATATACTTTATTTAATTTTATTATTTCCCATTTTTTACTATTTTATAAAAGATAGAAAATTTTTTTATTTCAATGATTTTTTAAAAAACCCCCTTTTTTATCTATCTGTATTAATTTTTATTTTTATTTTATTAATAAATTTTTTTAACTCGGGTTGCTTGATCTATCCAGTAAAAGTTACATGCTTTGAAAATTTTTCATGGTCAATACCACTTCAAGAAGTTTCCCAGATGAATGATTGGTACGAACAGTGGTCAAAAGGGGGTGCCGGCCCCACCTTTAGAGTAGATAATCCTGAAGTTTATATACAAAAATTTAATTGGGTTGATAATTGGATAACTGTATATTTTTTTAATAAAGTATCTGATTTTATTTATGGAATAATATTTCTAAGTGTTGTTTTATTTATTACTTTTTATTCAAAAAACAATAAAGCGACGTATCATCATAAAGGAATTGTTTTAATTTATTTTATGATAGTTCTATTATTTGTTGAATGGTTTTATAATCATCCTGCTTTAAGATATGGTGGATATCCCTTAATTGCTTTATTATTATTTTTACCAATTGCATGGTATCTTAGTACAAAAGATTACCTAAATTTTAACATTAATATTAGAGCTTATTTTCTTATTTTTTTAACATTATCTGTCTTTGTTGGTAGGAATTTTAATAGATTACATAATGAGGAACGACAATATAAATACAAGCCACTTAAAAAAATTAATTATCTAGTTGGTAATAATGATTTTAGGATTCAAAATACCTTTGGAGATATAATAAAAATAAACAATGATTGTATTAACCAATTAGATTATTGTGATAAACATAAGGACCTCAATATAAAAAAAAAATATAGTTATATAATTTTTTTTAGAAAATAAATGATAAAATATTTAGCTTTAAAAATCTTAAATATATTTGATTTTTTTTATCAAAAAAAATTAATTAAATTTTTACACAAAAAGGGATTTAAGAACTTTGACATTGTTTTAGATGTTGGTGCACACAAAGGAGAATCTATAAATCTATTTTTGAAAAACTTTTGAATATATATATAAAAACAATCGAAAAAATAATTACATAAAGACAAGTTTATTTAATTATAGTTAGACTTGAATTGATTATTAATTTATAAGAATTTATTGACTATGAAGAAAAAAAATGCGCTAATTTTTGGTATTACTGGACAAGATGGTTCTTATCTTGCAAAATTCTTGATGGATAAGGGTTATATAGTTCATGGTGTTAAAAGAAGGTCATCTTCATTTAACACAGGTAGAATAGATCACCTATATCAAGACCCACAAGTAAAAAAAAGAAATTTTATCTTACATTATGGAGATGTAACGGACTCTTTATCAGTCTCAACAATAATTAAAGATATAAAGCCAAATGAAATTTATAATCTAGCTGCACAATCACATGTGGCAGTTTCATTTGAAGTTCCTGAATACACAGCAAATGCAGATGCTATAGGTGCACTAAGAATATTAGAGGCTATAAAGTTTCACGGTTTTGAAAAAATTACTAAATTTTATCAAGCAGGAACTTCTGAAATGTTTGGTAAAGTTAGGGAGGTTCCTCAATCTGAAAGCACACCTTTTTATCCAAGAAGCCCGTATGGTGTTGCTAAAGTTTATGCACACTGGATAACAGTAAACTATAGAGAAGCCTACAATATATTTGCATGCAATGGAATTTTATTTAACCATGAAAGTCCCGTTAGAGGTGAAACGTTTGTAACAAGAAAAATAGTTATAGCCTTATGTAAAATTAAATTAGGATTACAGAAAAAACTATATTTGGGAAACTTAGATGCAAAACGTGATTGGGGACATGCAAAAGACTACGTGGAAGCTATGTGGAAAATGATGCAAAAGAAAAAGCCTTCTGACTATATAATTGCTACAGGAAAACAATACACTGTTAAACAATTTGTAGATTTAACTCTTAATCAGTTAGGGTTGAAATATTATTGGAAAGGATCAGGGCTAAAAGCAAGATGTTTTGACGTGAATGGCAGATGTATAGTCCAATGTGATAAGGAATATTTCAGACCTTTAGAGGTTGATACATTATTGGGCGACCCCACTAAAGCTAGAAAAGAACTTAATTGGAAGCCAAAAATTAATATAAAGATGCTCGTAAAAGAAATGGTTCAATCCGAGTTTGCAAAACTAGGAAATGATTAATTTCAAATCAAAGATATATATTGCTGGTCACAATGGTTTAGTTGGAAGTGCAATTGTAAGAAAACTCAAACAAAAAGGCTATAACAACCTTATTTTTAGATCTAAAAAAAAACTAGATCTAAAAAATCAAAAAGAAGCTTATAATTTTTTAAAAAGAAATAAACCTGATTTTATTTTTATAGCAGCTGCAAAAGTAGGTGGAATTTATTCAAACGATAAATATAGAGCAGAATTCATCTTTGATAACCTATCTATTCAAACTAACTTAATTCATTCTGCGCACTTGTGTGGAATAAAAAATCTAATATTTCTTGGTTCTAGTTGTGTTTATCCAAGAAACTGCAAGCAACCCATTAAAGAAAGCTATTTATTAACTGGAGAACTTGAAAAAACTAATGATGCATATGCTGTTGCTAAAATTGCAGGAATTAAGATGTGTGAAAGTTATAATACTCAGTATAAAACAAATTATAAGTGCTTAATGCCAACCAATACATTTGGACCAAATGACAATTATGATGTTTTAAATTCACATTTTTTTCCAGCCCTAATTAAAAAAGTACATGATTTAAAATTAAAAAATAAAAAAGAATTAATATTATGGGGGAACGGTTTGGCTAAAAGAGAGGTTATTTACGTTGATGATTTAGCCGATGCGTGTATCTTTTTTATGAAAAAAAAATTTACAGGAACAATACTTAATATTGGAACAGGAAAAGATTTTTCAATTAAACAATATGCAAAAATAATATTGGATCAAATTATTCCAAAAAATAAGGTTAAAATAAAATATAATTTATCAAAACCAAATGGAACACCAAGAAAAGTTTTAGATATCAAATTAGCGAATGGATATGGGTGGAAATCTACAATTAAGTTAGATGAAGCAATAACAAAAACTTATAAAAATTTTTTAGAAAATAATAAAGATGCATAAAACCAAAAAAATAATAGTAGTTACTGGTGGAGCTGGATTTGTTGGTTCCAACTTAATTAGATACCTATTAAATAAGACCAAATTTAATATAATAAGTTTAGATAATTATTCTACAGGAAAAAAAAAAAATCAGATTAAAAGTACAAGAATAAAATACATAAAATCACATACAAAAAATATTTCAAAAATCTTAAAACTATATAAAAAAGATATTCATTCACTTTTTCACTTTGGTGAGTTTTCTCGAATATACCAAAGTTTTTTAAATATGAATGATTGCATTAATTCTAATACAATTGGATCACACGAGGTATTTAATTTTTGTCTTTCTAATAAAATTAAACTTATATATTCAGCAACATCAGCTAGTATTGGAAATAAAGGGAATGATAAAAACTTATCTCCATATGCATTTACTAAAGCAAAAAATTTGGAATTATTAGAAAATTTAAAAAAATGGTTTAATTTTAAATTTGAAATAGTTTATTTTTACAATGTCTATGGGCCAGGACAAATAAAAACAGGTTCAATGTCAACTGTAATAGGAATATTTGAAGAGCAGTTTAAAAAAAAAATACCATTAACGGTAGTAAAGCCTGGCACGCAATCTAGAAGATTTACACATATCCTTGATACAATTCATGCATGTTATTATGCGTGGAGGAAAAATGATTGTAAGCACTATAGCATATCTAGTACAAAAAGTTATACGATAATTCAAGTTGCAAAATTGTTTAATAGTAAAATTAATTTTCTTCCACCCAGAGAAGGTGAGAGATACGCTTCAGCTTTAACGAATATAAACTTGTCAAATAAAGTTTATAAAATGTTTGGAAAAATCAATCTTAAAGATTACGTAGCAAATATTGTTAAAAACTCCTAAAAAAGACTAGAATTCTTTGTTTACAATATATTTATTTTAGGTATAACACTCTCGCCGGTGATTATTGCGAAGGGGTAATACCCGATCCCATTCCGAACTCGGAAGTCAAGCCCTTCAGCGCCAATGGTACTTTGTCTTAAGACACGGAAGAGTAGGACATTGCCGGCTATAAAAAAATATTATGAAAATTAAAAGCTCGTTAAAATCACTAAAAAAAAGAGACCTTAACTCTAAATTAGTTAGAAGAAGAGGCAGAGTTTATATAATTAATAAAACAAACCCAAAATTTAAAGCAAGACAAAAGTAGTTTTTATGGAGAATCAAGACCATAAAGATACCTGGAATAATTTTACAAAATTTGTATTGTGGGGAACTGTCGCTGTTATAGGTGTTTTAGTTCTAATGGCAATATTCTTACTATAGAGTTACCTCTATGAGAATCTCATCAATCTTAGAAAATCAAAAAATAGAAAAAAGAATTGCAATAACTCCTGAGATTGCAAAAAAGTATATAGCTCTTGGTTTTGAAGTTTCTATAGTTGAAAAATATGGTGAACACTTAGGGTTTAAAGATAGTGATTATAAAGAATTAGGAGTTAAGATTTCCAATAATGAAGCTGAAATCCTAACAAATGCAGACATCATTATTCAGCTAGGTTTACTATCTGATGAAAATTTTTCAAATTTAAAAGAAAACCAAACGCTTATTGGGGTATTTAATCCATATGTTAATAAAGAAAAAATAGGAAATTTATCTAAAAAAAATATTAATATTTTTTCTTTAGAAATGCTTCCTAGAATAACTAGAGCTCAATCAATGGACATTCTTTCTTCACAAGCTAACCTTGCTGGTTACAAAGCAGTAATTGAGTCATTCGCAAATTTTGAAAAAGCAATACCAATGATGATGACAGCAGCAGGTACAATTCCAGCAGCAAAAGTATTAGTGGTTGGTGCAGGCGTTGCTGGTCTTCAAGCTATTGCAACAGCAAAAAGAATGGGTGCTATTGTATTTGCAACAGATGTAAGAATGGCCTCAAAAGAACAAGTTGAAAGTTTAGGTGGAAAATTTTTAACCGTTGAAGGGTCTGAAAACCTTGAAACAGAAGGTGGTTATGCAAAAGAAGCTTCTGAAGAATTTAAAAAAAAACAAGAGGATCTACTAGCAGAAACTTTAAAGAAAATTGATATTGTAATATGCACTGCTTTAATTCCTGGCAAAAAAGCTCCATTAATTATTAAAGGTTCTATGATTGATAATATGCAATCAGGCTCTGTTATTTATGATTTAGCAGCAATTAAAGGTGGTAATTCAGAGTTTACTGAAGTTGATAAAATTGTAGTTAAAAATGGAGTAAAGATTATGGGTGAAACAAATATTCTTAATAAACTGCCTGTTTCAGCTTCAAATCTATATTCAAAAAATGTGTTTAATTTTGTGTCTAATTTGTATGATAAAGAAAATAATAAGATTAATATTAATTTAGAAGATGAGATAATTGAAAAAACTTTAATAAAATAGATTTATGGAAATAGACCCTTTTATATTTAGATTAAGCATATTTATTTTATCAATTTTCATTGGATATTATGTTGTGTGGAGTGTAACTCCATCTTTACATACACCACTGATGTCGGTTACAAATGCAATCTCATCTGTAATAATAGTTGGAGCTATTATTGCGGGATTAGCAGGGAATTCTGATAGTGTTTTTACAATTTCAAATATTCTTGGTTTCTTGGCAGTATCTTTAGCTGCTGTAAATATATTTGGTGGGTTTTTGGTAACACAAAGAATGCTTCAAATGTACAAAAAAAAAAAGAAAGATAAATAATCATGTCAGCAGACTTATCAGCAATATTCTATTTGATTTCAGGAGTTTTATTTATATTGGCATTAAGAGGTCTTTCATCGCCTGAAACTTCAAGACAAGGTAATTTTTTTGGAATTTTGGGTATGACAATTGCCATTACAGTTACCTTCTTATCAGTAGGGAGTTTTTCTAGTGGGTTGGTCTATGTACTAATTTTTTTATTAATAGGTGGACTGATTGGGGCATTCATAGCTTATAAAATACCAATGACTGCTATGCCAGAATTAGTAGCAGGATTTCATAGTCTGGTAGGCTTGTCAGCAGTCTTTGTTGCTATATCAGCTTTTCTAAATCCAGAAGCTTTTAATCTTGGATCTCCAGGAAGAATAAAACTTGCAAGTTTAATTGAGATGTCAATTGGTGCTGCCGTTGGTGCCATAACATTCTCAGGATCAATAATTGCTTTTTTAAAGCTCCAAGGAATAATGTCTGGCTCACCAATTACCTTTAAAGGCCAACATCCACTTAACGCTTTATTATTAATTTCAATTATAGTTTTGACTTATTTACTATGTTCATCGCAGTCAGCCAACTTTTTTTGGATATTAATAGCAGTTTCATTTCTGATAGGATTTTTATTAATTATTCCAATTGGCGGAGCAGATATGCCAGTAGTAATTTCCATGTTAAATTCTTACTCTGGTTGGGCTGCTGCAGGAATTGGTTTTACTTTAGAAAATAGTGCTTTGATTATAACAGGTGCGCTCGTTGGATCATCTGGAGCAATCTTATCATATATAATGTGCAAAGGTATGAACCGCTCTTTTTTTAATGTTATTTTAGGAGGATTTGGATCAACAGAACAATCTGAATTAACTGGAAGCAATGAACAAAGACCATTTAAAAGTGGTAATGCAGAAGATGCAGCTTTTTTAATGAAAAATGCATCATCAGTTATAATCGTTCCAGGTTATGGAATGGCAGTAGCACAAGCCCAGCACGCACTAAGAGAGATGGTAGATACATTAAAGAAAAATGACATTAAAGTTTCTTATGCAATTCATCCTGTTGCAGGAAGAATGCCAGGACACATGAATGTATTATTAGCTGAAGCTAATGTGCCTTATGATGAAGTTTTTGAACTTGAAGAAATTAATAATGATTTTGCCAATGCAGATGTTGCATTTGTAATAGGTGCAAACGATGTAACAAATCCTGCTGCAAAAAATGACCCACAAAGCCCCATTTACGGAATGCCAGTCTTAGATGTTGAAAAATGTAAATCAGTACTATTTGTAAAGAGAAGTTTGTCCCCTGGTTATGCTGGAATTGATAATGACTTGTTTTACAAAGAGAATACTCTAATGTTATTTGCAGATGCCAAAAAAATGACTGAAGATATAACTAAAAATCTTTAAAGAACAATGACAACAAAAATATTTTGTGACATTGCAGAATTAAATCAAATAAAAAAATTCAATAAGAAAAAAATTGTAAAAGGTTTTACAACCAATCCTAGCTTAATGAGAAAAGCAGGAGCAAAAGATTACAAATCTTATTCTAAAAAAATATTAAAAATTTGTAATAATAAGCCCGTCTCATTAGAAGTATTTGCTGACGAATATGAAGAAATGAAAAAACAAGCTCTGCAAATTAACACCTGGGGAAAGAATGTTTACGTAAAAGTACCAGTTGCTAATTCTAAGGGTGTTTTTATGGGTAAAATTATTAAAGAGCTTAATAATTTAAATATTAAACTTAATATTACAGCAATATATAGTGCCAAACAGACAGAAAAAATTTTAAAATTAATTAATAAGAAAACTAAAGTTATAATATCAATATTTGCAGGTAGGGCAGGTGACACTGGTAAAGATCCAGTTCCAGAATTTAAAAAAAGTATAGCATTAGCAAAGAAATTTAAAAATGTAGAAATACTTTGGGCGAGCGTTAGAGAGCCATATAATTATTTACAAGCAAAACAATTAGGGTGTCACATTATTACTATTCCACCAGCTACTATTGAAAAAATAGAAAACTTTGGAAAAACATTTAATCAACTTACAAAAGAAACTGTTAAAACTTTTTTATCTGACAGTAAAAAATCTAATTTTACTTTAAAATAAATTTTATCTTATAAAATTTTTTAAAAGACTAACGCTTAAAAACAATAAATAAAATATATAAATTATTGAAATATTTTTATAGTTAAAAAAGGATTTATTTAATTTTATATCCAATAAAGTAAAAATTAAGAAAATTACTAAGGGATCATAATATTTATGGTAAATAGATAGCTGTGGATTTGAAAAAAATATAATTATAATAATAAAAAAATTATTAAAATTATGATTACATAATTTAAAAATTACTAAAATTGAAAATAAAGATATTAAATAGAACAATAAGTTATTCTTAAATAAAAAATGAGATAGTTGTAAAAAAATTCCTCCACCTGTAAAATTAGGGTCGTAATTATAAGTGAGCATTATCGGTAAAAAAAATAACACTAATAAGAAGGTATTTTTAAAACTAATAACATTATCATAAATTAGTAATTTTCTTTTAATCATTATAAATGGAATAAAGTAAAAAAGCATAATAGAGGAGATGCTTAATATTTTATTAGAAATATTATACTGTATTGGAATACCTAATTTATTAACAATGTCATGTCCCGGTACTCCACCAGCACTAAGAAAAAACACATCAAGAATAAATAGATAATAGAATGCAGGTAATGCTAAAATTAAGTTTAGAATAATGCAGGTTAATATTTCTACAGATATTTTAAATTGCTTATAAAATTGATATAAAAAAAATATTGCAAATAAAGAAAAATTAGGACTAAAGTAGCTGGCTATAGACAAGAATATTATATTTAAATAACAAAAATAATTTTTTTTCTCTATGTATATAAATTTTAAATAAAAAAAAGTACTAATTATAAAAAAATGTAAGCCATAAATTCTACTGTCTGGCCATATATTCAAGGATCTAAATGTGGGAGATATAAAAAAAATAGCAGATATTAAAATTAAATAATTTTTATCTATGGTATTAAATTTAAGAGCCAGGCATTTATAAAAAAATAAAATGGAAATTATTGATAAATGTAGGTTTATTAATCTTATTGTATAGTCATCAATATTTAATTTATAAAAAAAAGATAAAATAATCAATATGACTGGGGAATGTCTTTCATTATATTGATCAAAATTTAAAAAGGTATTTTTAAAATCTAAGACAAAAAAATTGATTATCTCCTGATAGGATTGGTAGTCAAACATTGCACCACCATTGGAATCTTCATTAAAGATAAAACCCAATAGATAAAATAAATATAAAGTCATCAATATGACCATAATAATCTTATTAAATTTAAAGTTTGAAGTTGTCATGTGATTTTAACTAATTGTATGTATATATAATATTAATATTAAAAACTATTATTTTTTTTAACTTGTAATATATATTCAATTAAATTAATTACTTTTTAAAATTATAAAATACTAACTATATTGTCTTAATAAATTTACAAATGAAAAATGATTTAGAAATATTAATACCAACCCTAAACGAGGAGGGTAATATAGAAAAAGTAATTAATGAACTTAAAACTGAAGGCTACAATAATATTACTTTATTAGATGCAAATTCCACTGATCAAACAGTTAAAATTGCTGAAGATAATGGTTGTAAAATAATTAAAGATAATTCAAATATTTCTGGTTTTGGCGGCTCAGTTATAAATGGCTTAAATAATTTACAACATGAATATTTTTGTATTTTTGATGGTGACAATTCATTTAATCCTAAGGCTATTTCGGAAATGCTAAATAAATTATCAAATGGTGCTGATTTTGTTTTTGGCACAAGGTATCTAAATGGTAATAAAAGTGAAGATGATACTTTGGTTACAAAATTTGGTAATTTCTTTTTTACCAAGTTAGTCAGATTTTTATTTAAGATAAACACAACCGATCTTTTATTTCTTTATGTCGTAGGAAAAAGAGAAAATGTTTCAAAATTAAATTTAAAACAACAGGATTTTAGGTTTTGTACTGAATTTTTGATTAAATGTTATAAGAATTTTAATTGTGAGGAGGTTTTTTCCAAGGAAAGAAAAAGATTTTCTGGTAGTAGTAAGGTTAGCAAAATTTTTGATGGATTGAAAATATTGGGTAATATCTTCTCAATATATTTTAGATAATATGAAAAAAAAAAAAATTGCTTTTATTACTGGTGTAACCGGTCAAGATGGTTCATATCTTGCAGAATTACTATTAAAAAAAAATTATACAGTTCATGGTTTGTTGAGAAGAACAAGCATATTAAACATTGAGAGAATACAGGAAATTATTGATAAGTATGAAAAGATAGGAAAATTAAATCTTCATTATATGGATTTAACTGACACTTCCAGTATCAGTAATTTAATTATAAAATATAAACCACACGAATTTTATAATCTAGCAGCCATGAGTCATGTTGGTATAAGTTTTTATACTGGAGAAGCAACATTGAATATAAATACACTTGCCTCATATAGAATATTAGAGTCTATATTGAAGAACCATAAAAAGTGCAAGTTCTATCAAGCTTCATCAAGTGAAATGTTTGGCTCAACTCCTCCACCACAAAATGAAAAAAGTTCTTTTAATCCTCAAAGCCCTTATGGGATTTCAAAAGTTTCTGCTTTTCACACCACAAAGTATTTTAGACAAGCTCATGGTTTATTTGCATCGAATGGTATTTTATTTAATCATGAGTCGCCAAGAAGAGGATTAAATTTTGTTACTAGAAAAATTACCCACTCATTAGCAAGAATTTTAAGTGGCTATGAAAAAAAAATACATCTAGGAGATATATCAACTAGAAGAGATTGGGGGCACTCCAAAGACTATGTGAGGGGTATATGGATGATATTGCAGTATAAAAAACCTGAAGACTTTGTTTTATCAACTGGAAAAAATTATTCAATAGAGGATTTTATAAAAAAAGTATTTAAAATTTTAAATCTAAATTGGAAAGATTATGTTACAATAAACAATAAGAACTTTTTAAGACCATCGGAAGTTAGAAGTTTACAAGGCGATAGCTCTAAAGCTAGAAAACTGCTTAAATGGAAGCCAGAATATGATCTGGATGCCCTATGTAGTGATATGCTATTAAATGATTTAAAATTATATGGAATGAATCTAGAAGAAGCTAAAAAAATTGCTAAAAAATTATCAAAAAATTAATTAGTGATTTATCAAATAAAACCAGTTATTGGAAAAAAGGAAAAAAATAATTTAATCAATTATATAAAAAAAGATAACTGGATAACTGAACATACAGTTACAGAAAATTTTGAAAAGAATTTTTCAAAATTTACAAACTCTAAACATTGCATCTGTTTCCCAAATGGAACCATAACAATGTCATCAATCTTAGACTGTCTAGATTTAAAAAAGGACGATGAAGTTTTGGTTTCCAACTATACAATGGTTGCAACAGCAAATGTTGCTAAATTTGTAGGCTTAAAAGTTAGACTTGTAGATATTTCAGATAAAGACCTATGTATGTCACCTGATGATTTAATTAAAAAAATCAACAAAAAAACAAGAGTTGTAATTTATACACAAATGAATGGTAGAGTTGGACAGATTGATCATATTAAAAATATTTGTAAAAAAAAAAAATTATTCTTAATAGAAGATGCGGCTCACGCCATCGGAAGTTATAAAAATAAAACTCATGTTGGTAATTCTGGTATTGCTGGCTCTTTTTCTTTTAGCATGCCTAAACTTATTACAATGGGACAAGGTGGAGCCGTTATAACCAATAATACTAAGTTAGCTAGAAGATTAAGGCTGTATAAAAATTTTGGAAGGAAAAAATCTGGTGAGGATGTTCATAAATATATTGGATATAATTTTAAAATTACAGATATGCAATCAATGTTGGGACTAGAGCAATTAAAGACAATCAATTGGAGAATTAAAAAAAAAAAAAATATATTTGCCAGATATAAAGATAAGCTAAAGAATAACTCTAAAATTAAGTTTTTTGATATTAAAAATGGAGAAACTCCATGGTCAGTAGATATCTATTTAAAAGAAGTCAAAGAAGTTAAAAAAATGTTAGAAAAAAACAACATATTAACTAGGTATGTTTATCCGCCATTAAATTCACAAAAAATTTATAATCATTTTAAAAATTTACCTATATCAAATTTTTATTGTAATAGAGGCTTATGGCTCCCTTCAAGCCTAGACTTAAAGAATAAAGATATTGATAGAATTTGTTCATTGATTAATAAAAATATAAATTAATGAAAGATAAATTTAGATTAAGATGCTTGTGTTGCAATAAAAATAATCTCAATGAGATTATTAATTTAGGGTTACATTCCTTTGCGGATCGTTTTGTGCCAAAAGAAAAATTAAATATTATTGATCCTAAATACCCACTTATATTAGACATGTGCAATAATTGTAAATTTATACAATCAAGAACAGTAACTAATCCAAAGAATAGATATTTAGAAATAGATTATTCATATACATCATCAAACTCAAATTATTCAAGAAATCATTGGGTTGAATTCGCAGATAGTTTGGAAAAAAAAACAAGCCTTAAAAATAAAAAAATAGTTGAAATTGGTTCTAATGACGGCTTTCTCTCTTATCTTCTTAAAAAAAAAGGGGCAGAGGTATTGGGTGTAGATGCATCAGAATTTATGGTAAAAATTAGTAAAAAAAAAATTAACGCTATACAAAGTATCTTTAGCAACAGTCAAAGTAAAAAAATAAAAAAATTATTTGGTAAAGCAGATATAATTATTGCTAACAATGTATTTAATCATTCTAACAAACCTTTAGATTTTTTAAGGGGGGTATATAATTTGCTAAAAGAGAATTCAATTTTTATTTTTGAACAACCTAATTTCACAATAGGTGTTTTGTCATTAAAATTTGATCAAATTTATCACGAACATGTATCATATTTTACCGCAAGAAATATAAAATCAATATTGGATTATAGTAATCTAAAAATTTTGTCACTTTCAAAAAATGAATATCATGGTGGAAGCCTGAGAACAATTGCATCAAAAAAAAATTCATCATTAAAGGAGTTTAAAATAGATAAATTTATTAATTATGAAAATAAAAAAAATATTTATAAACTAGAGTTTTATAAAAAGATGATAAAAAAAATTAATTTTAAGAAAAAAAAATTATTAACTAAATTAAATAATCTTTCGGCGAAAGGGTATATTCTTTCAGGTATAGGTGCTGGCGCTAAATCTAATACTTTTTTAACATTTTATGGATTAAATAATAAAATTATTAAATTTTTAACAGACAGTTCTAAGTTTAAAAAAAATAAATACACACCAGTTTCTAGAATTATTATAAAGGATGATAAAGAGCTGATTAATCATAAAAAAATTGCTTGTATAATTTTATCATGGAATATAAGTATTTTGGTAATAGATAAAATTAAAAAATTAAATAAAAATATTAAAATTATATATACATAATTTCATGAAATTAAAAAAACTTAAAATAGATTTTAAAGATAAAAGAGGTTCTATTAGTGATATCTTTTATAAAAAAAATATTGAACATGTTGCTATAATAAAGTCTAAACCAAATGTCAGACGTGGGGACCATTACCATAAAAAAACCACTCAATGGATGCTTATGACGCAAGGTTCTATGGAGTACTGGTATAAACCTTTAAAATCTAAAGCTAAAGCAAAAATGAAATTATTAAAGGTCGGAGACTTAGTTGAGACCCCACCTAATGAGATGCATGCACTTAAAATTGGAAAAAATGGAAATGAATTTATTGTTTTTACTATAGGTAAAAGAGGTGGGAAAGATTATGAAGCTGATACTTTCAGATTTCAGCCAACAATAATTAGATAAGTGAAAAAAATATTTTCGAAAATAAAAAAAAAAAAATTATTACACATAATTTTTTCTCCAACAAAAAAAAACCAACGAATAAATATTTCCCCCGGGGGTGAGTTTTTGCAGTTATGTTATCTAAATTTAAATAAAAAAAATAAATTTTTACCTCATAAACATTTTTGGAAACCTAATAATAAAAAAAAGATAATAGTTCAAGAGTCTTGGCTTTTGATTAAAGGTTCTGCAAAAGTTTTATTCTATGATATAGATGACAAATTTCTAACTTCAAAAATTTTAAAACCAGGTGAAGTGTCAATTACATTCGCGGGAGGCCATAAATTAGATATACTTAAAAATGATACTATAATTTATGAACATAAAAATGGCCCATATGAAGGTCGGCAAAAAGACTTAAAATATTTAAAATAGATTTAAGATTATCATACATACTACTTCCATATGAAACTTTTAGAGGAGTTTTTGTATTAGTAATTGTTCTGAATTATTTAAAACTGATACGTTTATTCATATCTCAATTTTTATTTCAAATGGAGGTCTGCTTATTGACTTCTTTTTTATTTTAGCTTTGGTTATTTTTTTTATCACACATTGCACTACATTATTTTGAGAGTAAATTTAAAATTAAAAACAAGAAAAGCTTTTAATTATTTCTTAATAATTGTTTAAATTAAATAGTGTTACTGAGATTGGTTGCGGGGGACGGATTTGAACCGCCGACCTTCAGGTTATGAGCCTGACGAGCTACCAGACTGCTCCACCCCGCGGTATATTTAAATTCTATTTTTAAGCTTATTAAGCTTTTTAACTCTTTTA
>Ga0208770_1000225_pt1 | contig 41882 bp, 34 predicted proteins | sample AntAceMetag02UK9_FD_184771 | JGI IMG/M metagenome (GOLD analysis project Ga0208770, IMG submission 184771) | Saline lake microbial communities from Ace Lake, Antarctica - Antarctic Ace Lake Metagenome 02UK9 (SPAdes) (version 2) | ecosystem: Environmental > Aquatic > Non-marine Saline and... | reverse complement strand
TGTTGGGCAAATCCTTTACGCATGGTTCAATGATGATGAGTTTTAGTCCATTTTTGACGATAAAACAGCTCTATACCTTAAAAATAAGCGTTTATGACCTATTTCCCATCGTCAACTCAAAAGCATTCTAACTTAAAAATACCCTCTAATTAATCAAAAACGTGCTTTTTCGAGTTTTCGGACAAGCACTACTTAATAGCGGAAGGTCTATTGCTAATGATCGCCAACGCTTGGTTCTTGAACTTGCTTGGCCTACCTGACACAGATTCAGTTTGGTGAATTATTACAGGTTTTGTCGTATTTGCTTTGGGCTATTATTACGTCAGAAATGCACTGGCCAACCAGAAAGAATTCTTCCTATTCACCGTTCATATCAGAATCGCTCAATTTGTGTTTTTTATCACCCTATGGCTGACCAATATTGGAAATTCCACGCTTGCTCTTCTCTCCATCGTGGAGCTTTTCGCTGGTTTATGGACCCTCTTTTTAATCCAAAAAGAATCAAAACTTAATAAGCAATGAAATACTTTTTCTCCCTTATTCTATTCATCACGCTTTCTATTGGTGCCTACAGCCAGCATGTTGATGACTGGAAAATAACTGCTACGGATTTTTCTGAACCTTATTTTGGGATCACCATAGCCAATGGCATGATTGGTCTGGTAAGCTCGCCCGAGCCAATGAAAATAAAGGATGTCGTCCTCAATGGGGTATATGACGCATACGAAAGAGGACGTGTCGCCAATATTCTGAAAGGTTTCAATTTCGTAGATATGGATTTGAAAGTGGATGGCAACCGTGTGAATAAGTCTAGCATTTCCAACTATTCACAAACGTTGGATATGCGGAATGCCGTGCTCATCACAAAGTTTAGCTTGGACAAAAAACTAGAAGTTATCCATGAAGTCAGGGCACTAAGACATCTACCGTTTACATCGTTGATCAATGTTTCGTTAAAAGCATTGAGCAATATTTCTGTACGCTCAATAAACAATATAAAAGCCCCGAATCACCTCGGTGATGTTCGCAATACCTATGCGGTTATTGAACGTCCACATATTAGTATTCCTTTGATGTCATCACAAGCAAATAGTCCCACTGGCAAGGTGAAAGTCGCCACATCGGTTTCATATATCGTTCCAAACAATCACTTTTTTGCTAAGGAGGTCACCCATATTGACTGGGATTATAATATGCATTATATGACTTTTGTCAAGGACTTACAAGCAGGCGAAAAATTTGAGTTTGCCGTTGTTGGGTCTGAGATTTCCAGCACAGAAGTACCAGACGCACTCAATGAAGCCGAAAGGCTGACATTATTTGCGACTTTGGAGGGAACAGATAGACTCCTGCAAAAGCACAATGCAGTATGGAAAGAACTATGGAAAAGTGATATTATCATAGAAGGCAATACGCAAGATCAGCAGGACATCCACTCGTTCTTATATCACTTATATTCATTTGCTAGAGCCAACACCGCCTATAGTCTATCTCCAATGGGGCTTTCCGGTTTAGGGTACAATGGGCATATATTTTGGGATACTGAAGTCTGGATGTTTCCGCCATTGGTCATGCTACAGCCAGAAATAGCCAAATCCTTGCTGGAGTATCGCTGGGAGATGTTGGATATGGCCAAATACAATGCTTTTGCTCATGGCTATAAAGGGGCAATGTTTCCATGGGAGTCGGCGGGTACTTGCCGTCTCGCTTGAAGGTAACACCTCCAATAACATTCCCTGCTTTTGCATATTGTGCCAAAAACCTTCTTCCTTGTCTAGTTCTTGCAAATCTGGCCAGTGCACTCTTATGAGCTTTGTCTGTAGTCAAGTCCCAAACCTGATTTCCATCAGGATCAATAAAACGGATAGAGTTATTCATTGAATAAACGTAAGGACTTACATCATGGTACTCTACCGCTAACCTATCAATATGATTTCACCTTCCTAAAGCAGGATCATACATTCTAGCTCCAAAATCAATAACATCCCATTCTTGCTTTTCCTCTTTCCCTGAATATTTATACAGGTTTTCCGGCGCTTGCGCATAGGAGTTAAAAGTCAAGCCAAAAGGAAAGTAATCGTCTCGCTAAGACCGTTTCAAATCTAAAAACCTCAACATAGTAAGATATTAAGTTCTCCTCTTTCGACTAAAATCTCTTCTTCTCCCCTTAATAGTGATTGACCTAAATGCCGATGATAAAAAATCCTTAGGCCGCAACCGCTATCTTAACCAATATAAAAATCCCGATTCAACTTAGCAACAATTAAGACTTACTCAATGTACGATAGGCAAACACTGCGCTAAGGACAGCCAACACAAACCCTAAATAAAAGGGTGCTGTAGGTACATAAATTGGAGCAGTCTCAGCGGTAAAATAACCGAATATAGATGTCATGAGTAATGGACCAAAAATGGATGTGACACTGATCAAACTGGTCAATCCTCCTTGCAACTCGCCTTGTTCACTATTTGAAACACTGTTCGACATGATCCCTTGCAGAGAAGGTCCAGCTAATCCGCCCAGTGCATAAGGAATCATGATTGCATAAATCATCCAACCTTGAGTCGCCACAGCAATCAAAATGAACCCGAAGGCATTAAACGCCAACCCTACGTAAACGGCGTTTAGTTGCCCGATTTTTTTTACCACGGGCCGAATGATCACACCCTGTACAAGCGCAATCATAACACCAACAAATCCCAAACTATAGCCAACTTGCGCTTCGGTCCAATCAAACTTTTCGATAGTAAAATATGCCCAAGTACTTTGTGTAGCATGTGCTGCGGTATATAACAGTATAAGTGGCAATACTAAGCCTATCACCACTGGATAATTTCGTAATTGGAGCAGCGTTCCGATTGGGTTCGCTCTTTTCAATGAAAACTTGCGTCGATTTTCTATCTCCAAAGATTCAGGTAAAACGAAATAACCATATAACCAATTGAGCAAGGTTAAAGCGCCGGCGGCATAAAAAGGAATTCTAGAGCCATACTCTCCCAACACACCTCCCATTACTGGGCCAATAATAAAACCTAATCCGAATGCGGCACCAAGTATGCCGAAATTCTGTGCTCGCTTTTCTGGGGCAGATATATCCGCTATATAAGCAGAAGCAGTCGTATAGCTAGATCCAGTAATCCCCGCCAAAAGCCGCCCGATGAATAACCAGGCTATTGTTGGGGCTAATGCCATCAGCAGATAATCAAGCGCGAAACCGAATAAGGAGAATAACAATACAGGTCGTCTTCCTATTTGATCACTTAAGCCTCCCAAAATAGGCGCAAATAGAAACTGCATAAATGCATATGCAAACATCAACCAACCTCCGTAAAAAGCGGCATCACTATTCGTCCCGCCAGTTAATTCTGTAATGAGCTTTGGTAGCACGGGAATAATAATTCCAAGCCCTATAACATCAAGGAGTACGGTGATGAAAATAAAACCAGTAGCTGCTTTGGAGCTTTTCATTTCATATAATTTGACCGCAAATAAAAGAAGAATAGTTTGCAATAAATAAATTCCCTTGCTGACTAGCCAAGGCTAACAGCAGAACGAGTGCGAAAAATGCATGATGCTTGTTAAAAGAGGGGCTTTAGGGGTGAAATACAATTTTACAGGAAAATGATACTATTGTAGCATCGGACAGAATCAACACGATCGAATATCCCCTCCACATAAGCTATAACTATAAAATCTCGAAGAAAGCAAGAAACAGCATAGGTTGAAACCAATCAAAAAACTCGGAGCAAACGAGGGATGTATTTAGTCTTGAAGAAAGTGAAGCAACACTCACGCCGAATGAGCATAAAGAAGGGCATTTTTACCGTGTGAGCATTTTATTTATCCAATGTCCTCTTTTGATTATAATAATTGACACTCTCTCGTACCAGGCATCTGTCTTGCTACATTCAGAAGATCTCATTTTTGATTGCCTCGCTAACGATAATAAGCGCTGCTTTTTCAAAGATTAGCTCTTCCTTGGTAAGTCTCAGATTATAAGTTTTCATTTCTCAAAACCTGAAGGCTCCAGTTGGATTGAAGAATTCGAAATAGACGAGAACATCAACTTTGATCAAAAGAATCAAAACAGAAGAATTAAAGCTGCTTCACGTAACTACTATTACCTAAAGTCACACGGGAAAACTTTACTTTTCATTCGCTCTGGTAATTTCAAAGTACTTATTTGTGTCATTATCTCATGGATTCTAGGTCATATTAAAGATCGCTTGCAGTCAGAAATTATATTGACGGTAATCTTTTATCTGAACCCGTGAAAGCTTTCAATAACATCCGAAATGGCTTATGACCTTTTGATAATTACAATAAACAAATAGTCGAAAAAAAAGGGCAACCAAAAATTGGCTACCCTTACGAACATTGCTATTGTACAACCTTAAAACTAAAAGTATGAAGATTTTATAAAGATGTTGCATTTTTCCTGCATTTAAAATACCACAAATAGGGTATTTATTGCGATCTCTGAAAATTTATAATCAAGTCGGCCTCTTGCGTCCTACTATTACGTGATTATATTGAATGATACGATTGGCTCGAAGTACACTGGTTTAGTAACAATTTTAAGATAAAATGGAAAAGATGAAATTTTTCAAACAAACGCTTCTATTTAGTCTTGTCGTCTTTTCCATTTCGGCAAAATCACAAGTCAATGTTCGATTGACCCAGTATTCTGAGGTCTTATCCTTATATAATGCTTCGTTTGCTGGTATTGAAAATCATACCGATTTCCGATTCGGCTTACGTCGACAGTGGACTAACATTGACAATGCTCCGCTCTCTTTTTTCACTCACTTAAGTGGTACAATATCCACAAATAACAAGAATAACACTAGACGAAAAAAATACAAAAGCCCTTACGATATTGATCAAATGATCAATATGGTGCCGGTACCTAATAATGGTCTCAGAACTAGTAATCCACATCTCTATCGATCGCTTGTTAGAGACAGCATAGTTACCGCTGTTAAAAAGTTAGACAGAAAAGCAAGGATCAATCTCAGGCGACAACTCAAGGCAAAAAACACGTTAAGATATAGTGCTCGCCATGGCTATACAGGCACCCTTTTGTCTCAGCAAAATGGCGCGCTTACCCAATTTTCGCTAAACGGTGGTTATGCATATCACCTTCCTATTTCTCATCAACTTATGCTCTCAACAGGCCTAGGCGTCACGTTAATTAACTCCCGCTTTGACTCGAATAAAGCTATGGTTGCGGACCCAACAAATGACCCGTTGTATCAGCAATATGCAACAGGAGGCATGAACGACTATGCAGTATACATCAACCCAGGTATCAACGTATACAATGACAAGTTCTACGCCTCTTATTCCATTAGCAAAATAGCCTCTCAAAGCGTTGGCGATAACTCGTTCATTTCGACTCAAAACATAGAAACTGTCCACCATCTTGCCATGGGCACTTTCTTAAATATCAATCAGCATGTTTCTATTCATCCTGCTTTTCTACTCTCAATAAAAGAGTCCTCACCATATTCTACACTTTTCTCCACCAAAGTTTTCTATGAAGAGCAACTTTGGCTGGGATTGCATTATAGTCTTCAAGATGCCGCAGCAGCGTCATTTGGCCTTTTCTTTAAGGATCAATACAAATTCTCTTATACTTTTGAATTTCCCGGGGTGAATAACAGGCAGGAACTTGGCACCACGCATGAGATTGTATTTGGAATTCTTATAAGCAAGGGGTCTTCCCCTAACCCATACATAAAATAGTCATGCTCAAACACTTCGCCTTTTGTCTAGTATTGTTAATTCCGCAGCTGGTAATAAGCCAATCAAATGCATTGCAATTTGAAGAGAACAAACTACTTCCCAATACGATTAACTCGGGAGCTGATGAGCTGATGCCGCTTTTGACTCCTGATGGAGAAACGATGTATTTCGTGCGTTCTGCTCACCCAGATAACATCGGTGGTAGATTAGGAAATCAAGACATTTGGTATTCCCAAAAAAATAACTCTGGCAGCTGGGGAAAAGCCACCTCCCTCACCCATTTTAACAATAAAGGAAATAATGCAGTCACAGGTATTCATAAAGATGGTCAAAGAATATATCTACTTAACTCCTATGAAGACGACTTAGGAACAAAAAGCGGTTTATCCTATAGCGATAAAATAGAGAATGAATGGGCCCTTCCTGTAGTCACTAAAATTGAAGGTATTTATAACATAAATAACTCCAATGATATTTATGGACTCAACGTCAATGCCATGTCCGACGTATTACTAATTTCAATGGACGGCCCCAACTCCATGGGCAAGGAAGACCTGTACGTCTCGTTTAAGTTTACAGGATGGAATAGATTTCATAATGCTAATGATTATCAAGGAGATAAGGGTAAATATTGGTGGTCTCCGCCTATTCACATGGGTAATACGTTGAATAGTACGGGATATGAAATATCTCCATTTCTGAGCGAAGATGGTAGCACCCTTTTCTTTTCAAGTGAGCGCAAAGGCGGCTATGGAAGTGCGGATGTTTACTTTTCCACTCGGTTGGACGATAGCTGGACTCATTGGTCAACACCAACAAACCTTGGACGCCGGATAAATTCAAAAAGGTTTGACGCCTACTTTTTTTTAGCTCCTGACTCCACAGTGCTTTTCTCCAGTGCTAGAAGTGGTAAACTCGCCCAAATATACGCTTCAAAACTATTGAAGAGCCCAACAGATATTGTCAGTGCTCGATCTGAGCTATTCAAGCCAAAAGAGAAAGGATACAGCCAATTGCAGATTGGTGGCCCTATTATGATGGCTAGTAATCAGCTCCAACTAAACCTCATGAATAGCATTGATCGTAATATTTTGTTTGATCACAACTCCAGCAACTTATTGTTAAAAGATCTGGATATACTCCCTAATACCGTGGACATATTGACGACCAACACTAATCTTCAAGTTCACCTAATAGGACATACGGATCAAGTGGGTAGCCATGAAAAAAATATAATTTTGGCACAAAGAAGAGCAGTAATTGTAAAGGAACATTTTATTAAAAAAGGAATTGATCCTTCCCGAATTATTGTTGCTGGTGTAGGAGAGGGTAATCCAATTGCTGACAATACTGATGAAAAGGGAAGAGAACTAAATCGCAGAGTCGAGCTTGAATTTAAATTTTCTAATTAGATAATGTCATATTCAAGCCCCGAAGTTCCACAAGGATTTCATTGATTCCAGAGATCTCAGTACCATACTCAATGGTTACCTTCTTAAAACGACCATCAATCTCCAATTCTATCCATTCTGATCCACCGTCTGCACAATCTGGACATCCTATTACTGGCTCCAAATCTAGAAATCTTTGCTGATCAATTTTTCTCTCTAAATCAAAAAAATTGGCGTTTCTAAACTGAAGGGTAGTTGTCTCTGGTGTGACTGAATTATTCCAACCATATCGTACTTTTGTTATCTGTACAGGAGTAATTTCAATATCCGTCAGACAATAGCCTTGACATTCGCCGAAACTTGATCCATACTTAATACTCCTCAGCTGTGCTTGTGTCTCCTCCTCTGCACATGCGAGAAAAGCGATAGAAAGAAAAATTAAAAGTATCCGGTTCATAAGCAAGAATTTTATTTACTTGATGACACAGTATCTATTCCATTCGCTGTATCAAAAGGAAAGTTTATTAGTCAGCCTATAAAACCTGTAGATATGCGCAACTGCCGCTAGTGTCAACCCCACCAATAATGCAATCCATATGCCAAAGGGACCAAAGTCGAAAATAAAACCGAGACAATAGCCGCCCGGTATGGCAATTAACCAAAAAGCGCAAAACGTAACTAAGGTAGGGACTTTTGTGTCCGTCAACCCTCTTAAAATGCCCAACCCTACCGCTTGTAGGCCATCTGAGACCTGGAAGGCCGCTGCGATAATTAAAAGACCCGCAGCTAATTCCACAACCTCTGCATTATCAATATACAAGGCTGATAAGAACTCTCTGAAGTTTATCATTAATAATCCCATAACGAACATAAAAGCAGCCACTAAAATTAGATTCGAGTACCCAGCAATCTTTAGGTTTCTTAAATCCTGTCTACCCATCTGATTCCCAATCCTTACGGTAGCAGCTGCCGCTATTCCCGTTGCGGCCATATAGGTAATAGCACTTAAATTCAATGCTATCTGGTGAGCCGCCAAAGCCTCCGCACTTATCCAGCCCATCATGATCGTGGATGTTGCAAATGCGCCTACTTCAAAAATATATTGTAGTCCTGATGGTAAACCTATTTTCAACATTCTGGAAATGACTTGTTTGGAAAATTTAAACTCAAAGCCTTTCATATACTTGGTCACTCCTAAAAACATCAAAGCCGCCATTATCACTCTACTAATCAGTGTTGCATAGCCAGCTCCATCAAGACCCAATTCTGGGAAACCATAATTCCCATAAATCAACAAATAATTCAGAAATATATTCAGGACATTAGCAATAATCGATAACACCATTGGCGTAAATGTGTCAGACAGTCCCTCACTAAATTGTCTGAAGGTTTGGAATATCATCAATGGAATTAATGACACAGAAATGATTCTTAAATAGTTTTTCGCTTGGAGTGCTACCTCATACTCTTGACCAAAAGAAAATAAGAAATAACTCGCCAAAAAACCTATGAGTGACAATAGCAATATCAAGACGAAATTTAGTCCCAAGCCATTTTGTAAATACATCATTAACTTGGATTGATCCTTAGCATCCGTAGCAGCTACTAATGGCGTAATCGCGTAGCTCACACCAATAGCAAATAACATGAGTATGTTAAAAAATGTACCCCCAAATGTCGCAGCAGCTAAAGGAACAACGCCAACCTGGCCGACCATCATCGTGTCGGCTATTGACACCATAATATGTCCCAATTGTGCTAATACAACAGGATAAGATAAGACGACATTCTTTTTGAAATGTTCTTTGATCGTCAAGATTGCTGCTGCTTAAGAATATGAGCAAGCTTAAATATTGCTGTCATCGTAAGACTGTCTGTTATTCTGCCATCAATAACCATTTCATACGCTTCCCAAAAAGGCAATTTCTTAATCTCGAGATCCTCCGTTTCGTCAAATTCCGTTTCACCTTCAGTTAAGCCTTCCGCCAAATAGGCATAGCCAACCTCATCAGTAACAGAGTTTGAGGTGTGCATCTTAAGTAATTCCGTCCATTTGGTAGCTGAAAGACCTGTTTCTTCTTTTAGCTCTCTTTTGGCTGAGTCGAGCCTTTCGATGTTTAAGTCTCCTCCACCCATTGGTATCTCCCAGCAGTATTCGTTTAGGGTATATCTCCATTGCCCAACTAACCAAATATTTCCCTCTTCGTCCATTGGGATAATCCCAATGGCAAAGGCCTTAAAATGTACCTTACCGTAAAGACTTTTCCCTCCACTTGGATTGATAACATCGTGTGTTTCTAACCTAATCCAAGGATTATCAAATACGACTTCTTCAGATAGTTTTTTCCAAGGATTTGGTTTCATGCTTTTGAAATTTTTAACAAATATATTTCATTGGCTTTGATTGATAGATGAGTGTGTGTTGATTTTCGAAAAATAGATGTTTCTCGGATGGAAAGAAGAATAATTACATAGAATCCATGAACCAACTACACAAATAAGTACCTTGAAATGTATTTGAGTTAGTGAAATATCCCGTCTTGTAATTCGACGCTGTATAATCCCCTAATAACTGTGGGTCAAACACGCAAACCTTAACTAACTACAAAGTATTAAAAAGCACTAATCCTCATTTCTCCTCACTAATAGATAAAAACCTTTATCCAACTCTAGATAACCCTGTTCGTAACAAAACTTATAAGTGTCCCCCGCTTTGGTTGTAATTATTTTTGTGATATAGTTAAAGTCAAAGCCTTTGGTTAAAAGTTGGTCTCTGTGCTTTCTAACCTTCCCGCTTTCGTTCAAAGCCTCAAGGACTAGCCTGTTTTTCCTTAGAATGGCATTGACTTGGCGCATATAATTTCTTTTTAACGTATTCAATTGATTGTTCCTAGCATTTCTACATCCGTCGGAGCAGAACTTTTTATCCGCTCTCCCTTGAAACTTTCTATCGCATTCCAGACATTTTTTCTCTTCCATAGCGTCAAGTATTAATTTTTTTAAATTACTGATAGTCAATGACAAATCCAAGTACAAACGACTACAAACACTTATAAACGACTACAAACGGTTAACAACCGACTATATTTTGTGACCTTTCTAATCTTTGCCATGTCGACAAACGGCAACATCTGCTGATAAGGAATAATCCACATCAGATGAAAATCAATAAATTCTTAAATTTTATAATTATGACTTCTTTAAAGAACAGCGTACAATTGATTGGCAGATTAGGTAACGAACCACAAATCAAGACTTTTGACAGTGGTAAAAAAATGGCTTCCTTCTCTTTAGCCACTAATGAGAAATACACCAATAATAAAGGGGAAAAAGTAGAGGACACCCAATGGCACAATATTGTTGTTTGGGGGAAGAAGGTTGAGCTTGTTGAAAGCTATTTGAATAAAGGATCCGAAATAGCCATGGAAGGAAAACTTGTAAACAAATCTTATGAAAAAGATGGCGAAACTCGGTACACAACCGAAATCAACTTGAATGAACTATACATGATCGGCAAGCGCTAGAAACAAAAAGAGCCCCTTCATTTCCGAAGTGGCTCTTAATAATTTTATTAGATACTGTTAATTACTCAATCTGAAGATAATAGGAAGAACCATTCTTACTTTAACAGCACGACCTCTTTGCTTACCTGGTTTGAATGTAGGTGACTCTCTAAGCACTCTTTCCGCTTCTTCATCGCAACCTGCGCCAATACCTTTTACAGCCTTAACTTCCGTTACATTACCCACTTTGTCTACAACAAATTGCACATAAACTCTACCTTCAATACCCATCCTTCTTGCTTGTGAAGGATATTTCATATTATCTCCAACATACTTGTAAAAAGCAGCTATCCCTCCTGGAAATTCCGGCTGATCTTCCACAATGGTGAAAACCTGATCAACTTCTTCTTCTTCTGGAGCCTCTTCGAATACAATGTCTTCAATAACAGTTTCTTCTGTCACTTCTACATCTAATTCTACTTCGATCTCATCTTCTATTTCTTCTTCATCAGGTACTTCGATGATTTCAGGCAATTGTATTTTGGGTGGCGGGGGCGGTGGTTGCTCCGTTGGTGGTATCTCCATGATATCCTCAAAGTCATCTTCAACTTGACCTAAATCGACTAAATCACCACCTTCGTAGGTTCTCCATTCGAAAGCCAGAATACAAAGCGCCAAACTCGTACAAAGTCCGATGTTCATGAACAAACCGGATTTCTTAGAGAGATCTGCTATAGGGTTTTTCTTTAATTCCATATTCTCAGTGCTTTTATTTCTACTGTGATACCAAATATATTATTTATTAAACTTAAATCCTTAACGCTTAACAGCCTTTTTTATTAGAAACCCAGTTAATATTCCTGAAATACTTGCTGAAATGTCTGATAAACTGTCCAAAACTTCGGGAGTTCTCCTTGGAGTATGATATTGAAGTAGCTCCGTTCTCACCGCAATGACACTCCTAACATTAGCATTCATCGTGCTCGTTTAACCGAGTTTTTCCATCTAACACTGAAATAGCTAGTCAATGACCACAAAAAGAAAACTCTGCCCTGAAATAGTTTGTAGACTCCTTTACAATAAAGGATCTCCTTGAAGCGACCTCCAAGCGACTAAAGTAAATACAGCATAGTAGGCGTCCATAAATATGGCAACTGACTTAATACTTCTGCTGGTCTTAACCAATCAAGGATTGATACTTGTCCGCATCCATTAACTTATCTCCGAGATCCGATACTTTTATTTTAATGACCCATCCTTTACCATAAGGATCCGTATTAATTAGCTCCGGCTCGTCCGCCAATGCCTCATTGATTTCAAGGACCTCTCCTGATACTGGCATAAATAAATCTGAAACTGTTTTGACAGCTTCCACAGAACCAAATACCGCACCTATTTCTAGCTCTTCTCCTTCAGTATCTACATCCAAATATACAATATCACCAAGCTCGCCTTGAGCGAAATCTGTAATGCCAACATATGCTTCTTCACCTTCAATTCTTACCCATTCGTGATCTTCGGTGTACTTTAATTCTGCAGGTATATTCATTGATTTTTTTTTGTAAAATTATTGAAATTAGCGCGGCTTCACCAAGCCTTCATTATGTTTTCTATATCACTGTGTAAGTGCAAATCTAAGCTGAATACCAAAAGCTGTATTTGCCGTCTTAAACGAACTACTCTGCTTAGGTTCTGTGACACTTCTTTCGAAGTATGCGGTGAGATCAAGAGATTTATTGAGCTTATAAGTAAACGATGGCCTCATTTGAAAACTCGTATTTCCATTAGTAATAGAATTTACCCCATCTAGTTGACGTTGCACAGTTTCTGAGTCTCTGAACGTAATACTCGTACGGAAAGTCAGCGTATTTTCTAAGGCAATAGTTCTGCCTCGGATCTTAAACGGCAATTTGAATTTATCCTTTGTCAACCCAAAGTCCACAGTAATGTCATTATTTGAGGTCTCAGTAACCTGTGCATTAGAAAAATTAAGGGAAAGGTTTCGCTCTTTTTTATAATCGATTCTAGCAGTAATGTTATTTTTTGTACGAATATTCAACCCTATCAGCGGAGCAAACTGCTCGGAAATAGTGACCTGATTTAGATTATACACTGGAACTAATTTATTCGTTTTACTATCAAGAATTGTCGCCTGTGGATAGTCCAATATATTATTGTCCAAGCTAAAAAGATCAGCTCCCCTGACATCTCCTCTTTCTATATAATCCCCGTTTCCCGTGTAACTATTTACACTATACACTGACCGATAGCCATGCGTCAGCGTCACTGAGGAGAATATTTCTTGCAAAGCCGGTATTTTTGATAATCCAGAGTAATCAATTCTCCAATTTGGTAATGGAATCTTTGGAAATGGATTCAAATTGGTTTCAGCTACTGTTCTACCGGAATATGCAGCGATAAAAGCAGGGACAAGTACATCTGATGAAAGTGTATCGTATTCACCAAAATTATTAGAACGACTTAATGCTTGTCTCACTTCCTCTATGTTTTGGGCAAATTGCTTGAAGGCCTCCGAGGAGTTGTCCTCGTTTTTATCATTGAACGCTGTTTTAATCGTCATAAATGTAATATTATAACTTCCTCCCCTAGTCGGCGATAAAGAAGCAAATTCGGTGCTGTCAAACTTAAAGAGCTCTTGAAAAGTCGACGTATTTGACCGCTTCGCATCTACTTGAACTCTAAAATCCCGTGTTGGTTCTATGGACGCCTTAATATTTAAATCACGATTATTCGATTGCACAAAAGGTGCTGTCAACTGCCTACTTCTAGTGATCCAGCCATTCTCGGCAGCCCGAAACCTAATGCTTGGATCTTGGCTACCCAGAATAAAATCCCACCCAGGAGCTTCCCAGTTTTGATCCATTCCTAATAAATCGACCTGCGGCGTGAATCCAGATAAAGTGGTCGCCTCTCGTACATTGTAGGTTACATTGATGTTCCTTACCGACATTAGCAATTTTAATAAACCACGGCCTACAGAACCGCCTGTTTCTTCGTCAGATTTACGTTTTGGGGAATTTGCTTCTTTCAGGAATGTTACTTTATTGTATAGTTTCACCATGTCTACCTTTCCAGAAATTCCTCGATCACGGTTATTTTCTACGGTGTTACCAAAGAAAATACCTTCAGAATCAAGTTGGTTTAAAGAACCAGCAGTCCAGGTATATCCAACGGCATAGCGCATATCAGCACTAAGCCAATCAGTCAAGGGAAACTTGTCTAATGGTAATCGATAAGTCGCCGAAATATCCTGATTGAAATTTTTGGTCCTTCCCAGATTCGTGATCTGATCGAGAATATACGACCGCTCAGCTTCGGTATCTATGTCTCCTTGTACATCAGCACTGTCTTCATCGATGATAGCATTGACTCTGGCTCGATAATCCAAACTCAAACTTTTGAAAATATTCCACCCTAGACCGTAGTTTCTATTAAAGAGAAAAAGCCGCTCATAGTAGGCTTCTGTAGGGTCAATTGTTAAGTCTTCTTTATACAATTGAGTCTTTCTAAAATTTCTATTCAGATCTCCACTAAATGATATGTTATTCGGAATTGGCGAAATATTGAGATTTTTAATAAGACCTAAATATGGACTGGAAAATGCTTCCGCATTCGCAAATGGCTCTAAAGTTACTCCTGGCGGAGAAAAGTTATAGGATAGTCCTCCCGATTCTGTTTTTTGGAGTAACGTCTGCGTATTCACATTAGACGTGATCACGTCGCTATACGCGTAAGAAAAAGCAAAGTTCTCTATATCGTATATATGGCTTTTGGCGTCTGCTCTCACCTTTTCCTTTCGTACGTTGGTAAAGTTGAGGCTCCTTCTCGTCGATCGATCTTCCACAATTCTTGCATAGGCTTTCCTTTCTGCATCGGAATTAAAACTTTGCAAAGAGGCTTCCAGTGGTGTATCTGGATCCAATGGGTCAAACTGTGGTGTCGAACGTGATTTCTCATAGCTGACGAACATCGGCACTTTCAAACCCGTTTTTTGAGGCAATAGGAATTTATCAACATTGATGTTTGCCGAGATGTCATATTGAATAGTTTCTTCCCGCGTACGCTGCTGGATAGTTTGCTGCAAATTTCCAAATCCAATAGAGGTATATCTTGTTGATGCGGAAATAGTCGCTACATCTGCTAGCTTCGTACTGATACGCGCATTAGCAGCCCACCCTTTATTTTTGTCAAAATCAGTTACACGAAGTTCATTCGCCCAGATACATAATGATCTTGGCGCTTGATCGAGACTTTCCGAGTTTCTTACGCCTATCATCATGATTTGAACAGAGCTAATGTCCGGGCGACCTTTTACCGTTACTTTATGTCTCTGGTCTGATGTCACGCCCGTGTAGGGCACCTGATTGTTGAAATTCAACCTGTTTCGTTCTGCCTTTACCGCCAATAAATCATTAATAGCCACATTAATTTCATTGGACTCTGGCCATATAGCCCGCGGATCTGCTCCTGCATTTTCACGTGTTATTGTTAAGGGGACTTCTATTTCATAATAGTTTTCCGTGAAATCAGTACCTATTCGTAAAAAAGCGATAATATCATTATCGATTATCATGTTATCATCTGCATAAGCCTCCGCGTGAAAAAACATCTGCATTCGCCCGTAATTAATGAGGTCAAGATCAACATTTTTAAAAACTGCCCGACCGTCTTTGTCCGCCAAATCCTCGACACAAACCTGCAACGATTGTTCGTTAAATCTTTGGTTAAGAAAGCTGGTATTGTCTCTATCTCGCTCTATGCCAGGGGGTAAAGTATAAGGAATATCGCCTAAGCTATTGGACTCAATATTTACTACCGAGACATTAAAATTTTGTTGTGCGTTTTCAGGAATTTCATTTAACCCTGGTTCATTAACGACTTCCAAATATTTTCTCCATTGCGAACCTACTAACTGCAACTGTGCAAATCTTAGTACAACCGGTTGCCGAAAGCCTGTCATATACATTCTTAAATATCTAATTGTTTTAAAACCATCAATCCCTCCAAATGGCTTCACATCAATGTCTCTAATTGGAATTCGAAATAAATACCATCTCGATTCTCCCTGGCCATCTGCCTCATCTACAATATATTTTGAATCAGTAGATAACTCCCCAGGCCTTAATGGAATTCGGTATTCATAATATTCTTCTGAACCAGTAATCGTATTATCCTTATTCAAATCCTCATTGTCAGGTATATTGGTAGACGATGATGGAAAGTTGTTTGTATTATTGAAAGGAGTGTTGCCTTCTAATCCATTATAGTTTTTATAGCGTTCGATGATTTTGGCATTCCTCGCATCGAGATCTGAGCCAATGTAGAATTGAAAATTATCTGATGAAGGGTCATTTGGATCAAGACCAGAATTATCACTAAAATTCGCTTGTTCATCCTCATCCGACAAGCCATCAAGCCCTATATCTTGATTCACTCTAGAATTAGCGGAATTTTCAAAAAAGTTGGTCAGAAAAGGCTCTGATGACACTCTCAGTCCTGTGCCGGGATCTTCGGTAAATCCACTTGGTGCACCATCAGCGGGGAATCCACTCTCAAAGCCATGCTTGCCGTCATCAATGATGTCTTCCGAAATATTTCCCAAATTGAAAACAAGTTCTCCACCTGTCCTATTCACCTCCCCATTTGTCCCATCTACAATAACCCTTCCGCGCTCGGTATCAACAAAAGGATCCAACATCCAAAATTCGATGTATTCAATATTGTTTTTATCGAAATCAACTTCATTGGTAATTGCTCTGGTTATACCCCCCCAATTCTCCTGAGGATTAGACAAATTCTCCGCATAATTATACTGTCCCCGCTCACTTGGGAAATAGGCTAAGTCCAAAATTGACTCTGGTTGTACCACCAGATTATTGTCTCGTTGACGAAAAATCTCTCTCGTCGGAACAGGTCGCATATAATGATTTTCTAAATCAGCTTCAATTATGTTATCTGGCCTATTTAGCCCACCAGACCTATAGAAAACACTATTATCTACGGAATACCAAGCCAACTTTGCTCGCTTAAAATTATACCCTAAACTATCACTAGTATCTATAAACTCCTTGTCATTCGTCTGTGGAGTAGCCGCTAATTTCCACCCAGCCCAGTCCTGAAGGCTTATCGGTGAAATAGCATTTTCAAAATCGTCAATATATGATGTCCCTTTACCATCTACCACATTGGAGGTCCCAGGGATCATTTGCGCAAATTCCGCGCTAAAAGAAACGGAAGAAGGCTCCTTGGTGCTAACAAGCGGAAGGAAATCCATCACCTTTGTGAGGAGCGGCACATCATCTTGCAAGTTGATATCAAATCCGTATTTAGTATTTTTTGTTGGCTCATCACCAATTCTGAATCGAGAAACACCACCTTGTCTTTCGTTCAAATGAAGAATCGTCGCACCAATATTAAAGCGATCGCTGAATTGATAATCTAAGCGAGCACCATATAACCACCGTGCCTGAAAGTTGAACAAATCAGCCTTTTCATAGGCAATATTTATTGTTTTTCCACTGCTCAAGATACCATCATTAAGTATTCTCACTCGGCCGAGGTTATAATCGACGGTATAGTCCGTTCCCTCCAACAATGGTGTATTCCCTGCTGTGACCACTACTGACCCCTCAGCTATGTTGATTCCAGGCAAAGCAATTTCACTGGAAGAGCCAGCATTAAAGCTTCCAACAATGAAGAATTTATTCTTCGAGGCGACTTGCTCAGCATCAGCCCTCGTTGTATTGTACAAGGTGTCATAAACGTATTTTTCAATGAGCTCATTTTCTTGTGGAGCATCAAACCTGTCTAAAAGCGTTTTCCCAAAAGGCTCCAGTACTGGAAAAATTATATTGCCATTTCTTGTGTCGATAGTAACCCCCTCGATAAAATCAAAATTACCATCTCTTTGCCGATCATTATTTTGGTTTAATTGATCCAGTCCAAAAACTTCCACCAAGGGAACATCCTTTAATCTACGTCCTTCATGCAATGAAGGATTGTCGATTCCTGTAGCATCATCTCGATATCTAACCCTTAGCGTAAACCCTTCCCTATCTATTTGACTCGCGTTCAGATTATAGATGTTTTTCATCATTAAATCCCAAGTCGGCACTTTGGTATCAATCTTATTCGGACGCAACATCTTCAAGTAAATAGCCTCATTATCGCCTACACCTATATAGTCTTCCGTAAGTTCTCCAACAGTATAAGTTCTGCCATTATAAGAGTACTCAAAGGCCACACCCAATACTTCATCATTCTGAAGCCTACGGAGCAAAGTGACATAGCCTAGCTCTCTATTAACTACGAATTCATTTTCATTAAGCCTTCTCGCAGAGTTTATCAAAATAAAATCATTGCCACTTTCTAATCCTGCAGTTTCTAACCCTGTTGTGGTTCGCTCAGCACTGCTGATATTCGTAAATAACTCATTTGCATTGTTTCTGGTTGGACCGCCTTTACCCGAGCCAATCAATCCGTTTTCAGGGTTATTCAAAACTTTACCCTCTCCCAAATCCATAAAGCCAGCAAAATTACGCGTTGATTCAGTATCATTATTCCGATTCATTACATAGATTTCAACACGAATAATATTTACCCCTGACACTATTTGCGGTAAGGTCCCAAGCCATTCTTCATAATTTTCTCGGAAAAAATGCCCTAGAAAAAAGTGCTTATTTTCATCATATTGGGAGGCACGCACCTCAAATTCACGTCCCTGAAAGCCACTTTCTATTGTTAGCACGTCACTTTTACCTTGTTGGCGTGAGACTACACCAGTCACAAACAGTTTTCCAAATTGCAACTGTGTTTTCAACCCAAATAATGATTGAGCGCCAGTCATGAGACTATTGGATACGGGCATGCTTACGTTACCTATTTCAATCTTCTTTATGATATCCTCTTCATAACCAGTATACTCCACTTTCATATTATTTTGAAAATCGAAGGTATTGTTATTATCAAAGTTGGCAGTAACCGCTAGTTTTTCACCGACTTTCCCGACAAGGTTTAAGGATATTTGTTGATTAAAGTTAAAACCTCCATTTCGTTGTTGCCTCAGTGGAATTGCAGGATTATCGACGCGTTGAAACCTTCCCCCAAAGTCAAGGTTTACAAACCCATTGGGTTGAATGTCAACATAGCTTCCGCCAAATAGCCGGTCAAATACAGGACTAATATATAATCTAGGAATTAATGATCGACCACTCACGGCACTTTCGCCATCTAATCCAGCTGATCGCTCTTTAAAATACTCTTTCGCTATTTGCTGATCGTTGTATTTATCATATTCTTCGAAAGACATACTGGACATAGGCCGGAAATTGACATCTCCAATACGCTCAAAAACGGTGTAACTAAATCCAGAATCATATGTCACTTCCAAATCCACACTTGATGGATCATCAAGCAAAAGAGGCGATGGGCTCATTCTATTCGAAAATGGATCTCCAAAGCGATAAGGTGCACTGAAAGTAGGCGTCTTTGTTGGTGCATAAGGTAATTGCACCGTGTCCGCCTTTATACTATCGCTTTTGACTGTGTCCTGTTGAAAAATGGTCAGGTGCGAGAAGTCAACACGCACTCCTGCGCTTGACGAATAGGCAATAAAAAACGCTATGCAAGCGATTGCTAGTATGTGAATTCTCTCCTTCAAAAAATATAGACTAGATCAGGCCCTCTTCAAAACCTGTTTGATAAGTTCTTCAAGTTTAATATTTGGCCCTTGTTGTTTTAGTATAATCACGATACTTTTTTCAGCTGAGGCTTTATTTATACCCAAAGTGGTCAAGGCTGATAACGCCTCATCTCTCAAGGTATTGCTCCCCATCTGCTGTATCTCCAAAGACCTATCGACAAGGCCTTCTTTCTTCATTTTATCTTTTAACTCTAATATAATTCTCTGTGCCGTTTTTAATCCAATTCCCTTTACCCCTTGTATGGTTTTGAGATCTTCACTAATAATAGCACTTTGAAGTTCATCGGCAGACAAAGAAGATAAGATCATCAGACCCGTACTTGGTCCTACACCCGATATTCCAGTGAGGTCAAGAAAACGCTTTTTTTCCGCCAAATCGAAAAAAGCAAACAACGTTTGTGAATCTTCCTTAACATTAAAATGAGTATAAACTTTCGCCCTTTCCAAGTTTTTCAAACTTGAATAAGTGGATAAAGATATTTTCGCTTCATAACCTACCCCATTGATATCCAACACAATGAATGTTGGATCAACAATGGCCAGTTTACCTTCTAAGTAATAATACATTAACTATTTTTTCTCATTATGTTGGGCATCAACTACCGCAATTGATACCATATTGAATATTTCCCGGACCGAACTTCCTACTTGTAGCACATGTACAGGCTTATTCATTCCCATCAGTATTGGCCCAATAGCTTCAGCTCCGCCCAATTCCATCAATAATTTATAAGCGATATTTCCTGAGTCAAGATCAGGAAATATGAGCGTATTTGCTGGAGTTTTAGCTAAGTCACTAAAAGGATAATTGTCTTTTAACAACTGATGGTTCAAAGCGACGTTAGCTTGAATTTCTCCATCAATTATCATGTTAGGCCATTTTTCTTTAGCCAATCTCACCGCTTTAGCTGTTTTTTCTGGTACTGCCCCTTTTGCCGACCCAAAGTTTGAATAGGACAATACGGCTATACTCGGTTCAGCATCGAAGAAGCGAACCGCTCGGTCTGCTAAGCCAATAATATCAACGAGTTGCTCCGCCGTTGGATCTAGGTTTACACTTGTATCGGCAAAGAAATAGTTACCACGCTTGTTGCTTACAATGTACATGCCTGCTACGCGCTCAATTCCAGGCTCTGTACCAATTATTTGTAATGCCGGAAGTACCACTTTTGGATAATCATTAGACAGGCCTGATATAAATGCATCTGCTGCACCTTTCTCGACCATCATCACGCCAAAGAAATTACGACTTCTCTGCATCGACTTGACAGCCATTCTGTAAGTAACTCCTTTTCGTTGGCGTTTTTCATAATATGCTTGCGCATATTCATCCACCATTTCTGGCTCTTTATATGGATTGATCACTAAGCAATCCGTCAGGCCATCAAGCTCGTGTTCTTTCACCAATCTCTTGATTTTATCCACCTCGCCTAAGAGAATTGGAATTGCTATACCTTCATCAACCGCCATTTGTGCAGCTTTCAAAATCTTCAAGTCCTCCCCCTCAGCAAATACAACACGCTTAGGATCTGTTCTCGCTTGGGTGACCATTCTCGATATCAATCGCTGATCGATACCTATTCTTTCTTCAAGATCACGTTCGTATTTTTCCCAATCTTTAATATCCACCCGAGCTACACCACTGTCCATAGCTGCTTTGGCAACTGCTGGAGAAATAGTAGTGATAAGTCTTGGATCAAGAGGTTTAGGAATAAGATAACCTTTTCCGAATTTTAGGTTTTTAGTACCATAGGCCTTGAGGACCACATCAGGGACCGATTCTTTGGCCAAATTGGCTAATGCATAAACTGCCGCCAGTTTCATCTCTTCATTGATCGTTGTGGATCTTACATCAAGTGCGCCTCTAAATATATAAGGAAAACCCAATACGTTATTCACCTGATTAGGATGATCTGATCGACCAGTGGCCATCAATATATCTTTTCTAGTCGCCATAGCCAGCTCATAGGCCACTTCTGGATCAGGATTAGCCAAAGCAAAAACAATTGGGTCATCCGCCATCGTGTTAAGGACTTTAGCTTCCAGAATATTCGCAACGGATAATCCTAAGAAAACATCCGCACCGGCTAATGCGTCTTCCAAGGTGTTCAAATCTCTATCCGTTGCAAATTTTGCTTTGGAAGGATCCAAATTTGCTCTGTCTCGTCTGATGACTCCTTTGCTGTCGGACATCACGATATTTTTGGGGTCAGCACCCAAAGAGGTATATAAGTCCGTGCAGGCAATAGCTGCTGCACCAGCTCCACTTACCACAATCTTTATCTCTTCAATTTTTTTTCCGTTGATTTCCAGCGCATTAATCAACGCGGCACTAGAGATAATGGCCGTACCATGTTGATCGTCATGCATGACAGGGATATTCATTTCCCTCCGTAAAGTCTGTTCGATTTCAAAACTCTCAGGCGCTTTTATATCCTCAAGATTGATGCCTCCAAAAGTTGGTTCCAAGCTTTTGACAATTTGAATGAATTTTTTCGGGTCAGTCTCGTTAATTTCGATATCGAATACATCAATACCGGCAAATTTCTTGAAGAGAACAGCCTTGCCCTCCATTACGGGCTTGGACGCTTCAGGTCCGATATTTCCCAAACCAAGAACAGCTGTTCCGTTTGTGATAACTCCAACTAAGTTGCCCTTTGCGGTATATTTATATACACTTTCTGGGTCTTCCGCGATTCTTATACAAGGCTCAGCTACGCCCGGCGAGTAGGCAAGAGCCAAGTCATGCTGGCTACTAAGTGGCTTAGTCGGCGTAACTTCAATCTTCCCAGCTGGTTTCATTTCATGAAATTCCAGCGCTTCATTCTTTCTTAATTTCGCGCACATACTACTTGGAGTTGGTTGTTTCTTTTGCGGTAGCATTGGCTACCTCTGTTGGTGTCATAAAAGTGCTAAGTATTGCCTCTACTTCTCGTAAAGGTTTCTTTTTCTTTGTTCCTGGGGAATAAATATAACCTTCAATATAATAGAGTATTTGATTGGGCTCATCTACGAATGTATAGCTTCTAAAAGGGCCACCGGCTGATTTATTGCTCACCATCCAAAGACCTACGCCTTTTACCGCATATTTCCCATTAAAATTGACAGACTCTGTAAGTACTGGTATAATATCCTGACGGTCAATGAAGAGTTCGGGCTTTTGAGAATCTCTGAGGTAAGTCTGAGTAATTTCATCTCTCAATTTTCCAATATCTTCAAATACTTTATTGTCTATAAAAGGAACTTCGTAAATGAAGACATTATATTCTGATTGTGCTTCGAGCTTTCTTAACCAAACGAAATTTTGCACATTCTTCGAGAGATCATATCCAAAAGGAACATCAATACTGTAATTATGATCTTCCTGTATGGCTTTCATCAAACCACGTTGCGTTTTTACAAGCACCTTATCTCTGGTCATTTTTTGAATTCTTGCTTCAAAAATACCGACTAGTTTTTTTTCATTGAGCTTTAAATTTTCAGCTAATTGTTGCTCATTCTGACCAAAGAGATACAATACTGCCTGCCCTTTGGCAAACTCATCTTTCTGCATGGTCATGTAAAGCGAGCTATCTTTTTGAATCATTTTCAAAGAATTATCCGAGAAATACGCTCTCATCGCTTTACTTTCGATGGTACCGCTATTCAGAGTCATAACGAAAATCATATTAGCCGCATTCTTAAGAAAACTATTAATCCTCGATGGGCTCACCTTTCTCACAGTGAATTTATATTCATCCTGAGGCAACCCGACGATTAGTTGCCTATACATTAGCTTGAGCTGATCGCCAACTGGTCCTTCGTAAATAGCAGAATCTATGACCAAAATAATTTCATCTGCGTCTCCTCTAGCAATTGGCAGGAAATCTTCCCTCACTTTGTCCATGCCATTTTGACAACTAAAAAAAGCAATAGAAAATAATAATAGAAATAAATAACTTTTTCTCATAAGACGACTTTTATGATTATTGAACGACTTTATCTATCAACGTCATTTAACGTGATGATATTATCAATTGCTGACCTGCTTGAATGGTATTTGACTGGAGTTGGTTTAGACTTTTCAATTTCTCTATCGACAAATCTTGGTACGCGTTAGCGATACTCCACAAGGTATCTCCAGATCTGACCTTGTATGTTTTTTGGCCATCGACCAACTTACTTTTTGATGTTGACGTATTTGCCGAGACGTAAAGATCCTTCGTTGAAGAAGAATAATCAGGAAGAACCCATATTTTTAAAGGCTGACCCACTTTAATCAAGTTTCCGGAAAGGTTATTCCAGCTTCTTAGATCAGTCAACCTGACGTGATATTTGTTTGCAATAAGGCCTAATACGTCTCCGCTCCTCACCCTGTAGGTGACTTTATGCCTTCCATACGTACTCCCAGGAGTGTTTCGAGCCAAATAATCAAGTTGCTCTCTACCCACACTTCCGGCAATTTGGTAGAGTTCTTTTCTTCTTAAAAGAATCTTATCTTTTTTCTCCGCTGGAATTTTTAAAGAAAAATTCTTTGTCCCTTCGGGTAAGGCCCCTCTTTTTATTGAAGGATTAAGCGCTAACAAATCATCCAAACAGACATTAATTTCTTTAGCAAATGTCTCTAAGTGAAAATATTGACTCACCAAAAGTGTATCTACATTCTCCATTCGATAATCAATCTCATAATTTAGGTTGTGCTCAAAAGCATAGTTAAACGTATACGCTATGGCTACAAATTGTGGCAGATATGATCGAGTTTCTCGTGGCAAATACCGATATATTTCCCAAAATTTTCTTTTATATCCGCTGCGCCTAATTGCCTTTCTAACATTTCCAGCACCACAATTATATGCGGCTATTGCCAACTCCCAGTCGTCAAATGTTCGATAAAGGTCTTTTAAATGGCGGCATGCAGCATCCGTGGCTTTTTCTGGATCCATTCTATCATCCACATACCAGTCCTCATTTAAACCATACATTTTTCCTGTGGATGGAATGAACTGCCACAAGCCTACCGCACTAGCATGTGAAACTGCATTTGTTCTTAATCCCGACTCTACCACAGCCAAGTATTTGAGTGCATCAGGTAGATCGTATTTTTTTAAATACTTTTCAAACATGGGAAAGTAATACGTGGAATAATGCAAAGTCCTACGACTATAGCCCCTGTCTCTTATTGTAAAATAATCTATGAATGATTTTACTTTATCATTATAGTTGAGCACTATTTCAGAGTCAATGCAACCTACCCTATCCTCAACCTCCTCATAAGTAGCATCCGGAATAAAGTCAAAGACTGGAATATTTTGTGAAAAACAAGCGAAAGCATATAACGACGATATAAGTATCAAAGCTCCTCTCATGCGTTCAATTTGTCCTGAATACCTTTAGCAAAAGACAACAATTTGGTTTCTTCAAATGTATTAGCAATGATTTGCAAACCTATTGACATCCCATTTTTATCCTTTCCTATCGGAATCGAAATAGCTGGAAAACCACCAATAGACGCAGGTACTGTAAGAAGATCAGCCAAGTACATTTCTAATGGATCTTGCGTTTTAGCATTCAATTCAAAAGCCGTGGTAGGTGCTGTAGGCAGAATAATAAAATCTGATTTCTCAAAGATTTTTTCCATTTCCTGCTTTATCATACGCCGAGATTTTTGGGCTTTGGTGTAAAATGCATCGAGATAACTAGCAGAAAGAACAAAAGTGCCAAGAAGAATGCGCTTTAATACCTCCTTACCAAACCCTTCTGTCCTGCTTCGCTTATACATATCTTCCAAATCCTTTGGATTAGCCACGCGATGACCAAATTTCACGCCATCATATCGAGAAAGGTTTGAGCTCGCCTCAGCAGTCGTAAGAATATAATAAGTAGCCAGTGCATAATTGAGCAAAGGAAAATCTATGCTCTCCACCTTATGTTGAGTTTTTAAACCTTCAAGTAAGCGCTGCACATGCTCTTTAACTTCATGCTGCATGCCATGCTCATATGCTTCATTGAATGTTGCGATAGTGTACTCCTCAATGTTCTTTTCAAATTGGCTGTAATTCTCTACTGGTTTTTGAGAAACAGTGCTATCAAAATCATCCTCTCCAGCAATAACTTCCAAAACTAATGCAGCGTCCTCCACAGAATTAGCAAATATACCAATCGCATCGAATGAGCTGGCGTAAGACGCTAAGCCATATCTTGAAATTCTCGAATAGGTTGGTTTAAAACCTACGATACCACAGAAAGATGCGGGTTGCCGAACGCTTCCTCCAGTATCAGTCCCTAAAGAAACAGCGCACATATCCGCTTGAACCGAAACAGCTGATCCGCCTGATGAACCTCCAGGCACTCTGTTTGTATCATCTGCATTTCTTACAACCCCGTAGGCTGAGTTTTCAGAGGAAGATCCCATTGCAAATTCATCGCAATTATTGCGACCAATAATAATAGCACCTTCCGCTAGTAGTCTTTCAACACACGTTGCAGAGAATTGTGATTCAAAATTTTCAAGGATCTTGCTACCCATGGATAACGGGTGGTTCTTATAGCAGAGGACATCCTTTATACTTACGACAAGGCCTGCCAGTTTTCCTGCGGTACCAAGTTTGAGCTTTTCATCAATAACCTGCGCCCGCACTTTGGCCTCCTCTTCGTATACAGAAAGTAACGCGTTTAACTCAGGGTTTTTGTTGTGGATATTGGTAAGGTAGTGATCAAGGAGTTGAGCACATGAAAGCTCACCTTCATCTAAAGCCTTCCTTATCTTCAGATAGGGAGTATTTGAAAGCAAAATTATTTCGTTTTATCGTCTTGGGCTCCTTCTTGGATTTCGTCTTTTATCTCTTTGGTGGCGTCTTTAAATTCGCGAATACCCTTACCCATTCCTCTAGCTATTTCAGGAATCTTCTTGGCACCAAAAAATATAATGACAAATAATATAATAACGATTAACTCCCATCCTCCGGGCATCCCAAATGCTAACACCGTATTCATAGTCCTAAATATTTTAATCCAAAGTAAAGATAGATATAAATGTGGTCGACTAAAAAATCATTTGACCGTCAACCACTTCTCGGGGTTTAATTTTACTCGACCTTTCCAAACCTGAAAGTGTAATTCAGATACGCCATCTTTATCCGTATAAACGGAACCTATAATATCATCTTTTTTCAGCACCTGCCCGCGCTTTACCTTAACATCCTTCAATTTGGCATAAAGCGTAAAATAATCTCCATGCTGAACGATAACCGCGTTGTTCATCCCTGGAACTACAGCAATAGTGACTACTTTCCCTTCAAAAACGCTCTTAATTTCAGAGTTCTGACGCGTTTGTATATCAACACCAGGATTATCCTCCATAATTCCTTTTACCACGGGATGAGGGTGTTGCCCAAATTTTGAAGAAATAAAACCTGTATTTACAGGCCAAATCAACTTATTTTTCATTGATTCAAAAAGCTCCGACACTTCTTCTTCAACAGCTATAGCCTCTGTGGACAGTGATTTTGAGCGCTCAATTTCTTTGCGAACAATCTCCGCAATGAGATTATCCAGTCTATCGATCGCTGATTTTCTGTTTTGAAGTTCTTTTCTTAGTTGTTTTTCCTTTTTGCTTAGCTGAGCGATTACTCGGCTTTGCCTGCTTTTCAAGTTGATCAACTTCTGATTTTCCGCAACCTGCTGGTTGCGTAAAACTTCCTGTTCTGCTCTCTTAATTTCAACTTGATTTCGTTGTTGATCTAGCTCTTGAGACACTATTTCAATTAATTCTGCCTGGATTTTTCTTGACTCAGTGTATTGTTCGAGATATTTCAACCTCATGAAAAGCTGATTAAATGTACTCGCAGAAAATAAAAAAGTAAGCTTACTAAACCCTTTATTCGCCTTGTAAGCAGCATAAATCATTTCGGCATATTCCTGTTTTAAGTTTTTTAAATCAGATTGAAGAGAACTAACGACAATGCTTAAGTCCGTAATCTCTCCATTCAAAAGACCTATCTCCCCATTCAAGGAACCTATAAGTCCTTCCCTCGCAGAAATTTGTTGGTTTATGGCTCGTAATTGTCCAAGAGTTGCTTTTTTTTCAAACTCGGTATCAAGTAAGATTTTCTCCGCCTCTGCTATTTTCTTAAGATTATCTCTCTTTTCTTGCTCAAGTTGAACTTTAGTCTTTTGAGCAGAAATCTGACTGGATAAGAGTAAAAGGAGAAAGAAACTAAAAAAATGGAAACCTCTAATTACGGTCATATTTTGACGGAACATTGAATGGAAATTTCAACGGTTTTTTCTCGATTTCTGACTGTTTGAATTCTATCCCCATTTTAGTTGGCGACTTATCCTGCTTAGCATAATCAAATTGAGTCTTTATCAAAAATGGCAAAACTTGCTCCTGCACCCTTTGAAAATCACTGTAAGTTACAGAAATAGAATTTTGTGTATTTGCATCATTGACCTTCAATTTTTCTAATTTCATCGTGGATGCACCAATAATATTTTCGAATTGAAATTGATCTACCTGCTGATTGCATGTGTAGACTTCATTTTCTTTTACTAATCTCTCCCGTTTATAGGGATAAATGAGATTGCCTAATATGACGGATTGAATTAAATTAAAGTTGAGATCAAAATCGAATTTCTTGCTCAAGCTTTCGAAGCTGAATGATAAGAACTTCTTATTTATCTTATCAATTACAAAAGCGGAATCAATCGTCACCATTGCTCTCACTACCTCTACCCCGAATCCCGGACTAAGAGATATCCAAAGCACACTATCTTTTCTCATTCGAATGTTAGCAACTCCAGAAATATTCTTCGCCCCATCTTCAAAACTAATTTTCGCTTTTGCGGAGAGATAATCGAAATCAGCTTCATTTACCACTATTCTATCACCTGCGATATCAAAAATACTCGTAAGCTTCTGATTACAGCCTAAGACTGAAACCAATACCAAAACAACAAAAAACTTATTCATAGAGCCTTCTCTCAGCGATCTTTTTGTGTATATCCTTTGACACTTCCCCCAATTCACTTGCTCGCTCCCATTGGGCTACTGCCTCATCAACTTTACCTAACTTATACAACACGTCTCCATAATGCTCCACAACAGTCCCATCTTCATCCAAGCTAACTGCCTTTTTTAGAACTTGTTCAGCCTCAACGTATTTTCCTAGTTTATAAAGCACCCATCCATGTGTATCCAGATATGTCGGGTTTTCTGGGTGTATTTCAATAAGCTTCTCGGACATTTTTTCAGCTTTGTCTAACTCCAATCCTCTTAAACTTAGAAAATAGCTGTAATTATTCAATACATGATCATTTTGCGGATTTTGCTCCAGCGCTAAATCGTATGAGGCGTGCGATTTAACATAATCTTTCATGCTATTATACGCGTCACCCAACTGACCATAAAGGATCGTTAGTAAAGCAGGGTCTAAGGCAAACTTCTTTCCCTGCTCTAATACTTGTACTGCTCTTTTATAATTCTTTTGTATCAAATAGCCCGTTCCAGCAAAATAATATAAGAGCGCCTGATTTGGGAAATATTCTAAAGCCAACTCAGCATGTTCAATCATCGCCTCCGTGTCATTCAGCTCTCCATCAATATTTAAGATATTTTGCCACACTTCAAACCTACTGGCCTCTAGCGCAACTGCTTTCAAATAATATTCCCTAGCTTCTTTAGATTTTTTCAACTGGTATAACACATCGCCAGCGTATGCATGCACAACATACTCGCCCGGGTACTGCTTGGTAAGATTAACACAGAGCGCTGCTAAAGGCTCAATTACTTGAGAGACCCCTTCATTAGTAATAATATCGTTGAGCAGGATTAATTTATCGTTGAGATCTATAAGAGGCGAAGCAATTGGCGTTTTCGCAAACTCAATAGATTTTTCGATCTCGTTGTTCTGTAATGCTATTCTAGAACGAATCAACGCCGCAGCAACGATTCCTTTTTCATCTTGCGCTAACTCAACCAGCGATAATTCCACTTCAGGTTTTTTGTCTTGGACAAATAGCAACTCAATTAATGCTATTTTGTAATCAATCTTGTCTGGATATGCCTCAATGAGTTTTCTCCACTCCGATATAAGCGCGTCATAATCTTTCGTCTGTTTATAGATTTGTTCCTTTTCCAAAAAAAGCACTTCACTGGGTCCAAAAACTTCTTCCACTTGATTATAGATTTCTAGTGCCTTGTTGTATTTGCCCATATATCGATAAATCACGGCCAAGTCAAAAAGATAAGAATCTACATTCTCAACATTGGCGATCATCAACTCGTAAGTCTTCGCCGCAAGGTCAAAATTGGATAATGCCTTGTGAATTTCAGCTGTCAATAAATAATAATATTTATTTGATGGGTCGAGCTCTAGTGCAGACTGGGAATACACAACTGCCTCCGCATTTCTTCCCAGCTTAGTCAATATATCAGCAATTTTAAAGTTTACAGTCGGGCTTTTGGGACTCAAGGTATTGACGAGTATAAATAGCTCGTAGGCTTTATCATAGTTTTCTAGAATGGCTTCTTTCTCTGCATCTATCAAAGTCATTTCTGCCTTCAGGCTATCAGAGTCTGTCATCTCAGTCACCTTCATTTCAGACATATCGCCCTTGTTCTTGCGCTTATTCTGGGCGTAAGACGATGAAATAATAAATAGGAAAGTAACTACGAATATGAACCTCATGCGAAAATTAACCCTTCAACTGTGTATAGTCTCCCAAACTGACCTCTTTGGCAAGAGACTCCATATCTACGTAATTACCTATCATCGAGTTGGTAATATTTACACCCCGCAGATTTACATTGGTTTGGATTAATGAGTCTTCAATGCGACTGGAAAAGATCACCGAGCCATCACCAACAGAAACATGTGGGCCAATAACCGAATTTTCAACTGTTACATTTTCACCGATAGTTACAGGTGGTACTATTATCGCATTCTTTATGATCGCCGACTCAGCAATTTGGTTTTCTCCGATAAACTGTAAGTAGCGCGTGTTTGAAGCTACTGTCACTTTTTTATTCCCGCAATCAAGCCAATCATTTACTTCTCCCGGCGTAAACTTCGTTCCGGATTGTTTTAAATTTTCCAAAGCTGTTGTGAGCTGATATTCCCCTCCTGCCATAATATTATGATCAATAATATGGTCAAGCTGTACTCTTAGCGCATCTCCGTCTTTAAAATAATAAATACCTATTATCGCTAGATCTGACACAGGTTTTTCTGGCTTTTCTACAAACTCTGAAATCACTCCGGCTTCATTCACATTGACCACCCCATAAGCACTTGGGTCAGCCACTTGCTTTACCCATATGATTCCATCATCATTCGTATTGAGCGTGAAACTTGCCTTAAAAAGTGTATCAGCAAAAGCTACAATACATTTCCCAGTAAGAATTTCACGTGCACAATGAACAGCATGTGCGGTTCCTAATGCTACCTCCTGTTCGAAAATGTATCCCTCAGCACCTACAGCTTTTGCAATTTCCAAAAGATCTTTTTCGACTTCTTCACCAAAGTCACCAACTACAAACCCTATTTTCTCAATTTTCTCTGGAGTCACCTTTGAAATATCTTCCAGCAATCTTTGAACAATCGGCTTGCCAGCTATTGGGATTAAAGGTTTTGGGGTTGTTAAAGTATGTGGTCTCAGACGTTTGCCTTTGCCCGCCATTGGTATAATCAAATTCATAAATGAAATTTTGCCTGATTTAAGCTATTCGCTGCTGATAGCCTTTTCTCTTTTAAATAAACCGCTTCTAATATCCATTAAGTATACTAATGTTAGAAAAATAAATACTTCTCCTACGATCATTGGATATCTAAACGCCGTATCAATGCCCCAAAAGTAGAAAGCCCAGATGAAAACAGCAGCCAAAATGATATAAATTAAGCCTTTGACCACCTGATAAGGAATGTAGTAACGCTTTTGTCCGAGATAAAAACTTATTAAAACCATTACGAAATAGGAAGAAAAGGCAGCAATAGCCCCTCCTAGGTACCCCAAACGTGGAATCAGTAAAATATTGAGCATAATAGTAACAACTGCGCCGAAAACAGTGATCCATGCACCATACATGGTTTTGTCCGTCAACTTATACCACACTGATAGGTTAAAATAGATGCCGAGGAAAACCCCGCCACCCAACAACCAAGGAACAACATGAAGGCCCTTCAAATAAGCGTCTTGCCGCAGCAGGATTGGAGCGAAATCACCGAGCAATAGTGAAATCACCAGCCAGCTGAAAGTTGAGAAAATAATAAATGCGTGCATTACCCTGCTAAAAAGCTCGGGTGATTCCTTATTCGCCGAATTCGAAAAAAAGAATGGTTCTGAAGCATAGCGAAAGGCCTGAACAGCCAATGTCATGAAGACCGAAAACTTATAACATGCACCGAAAATTCCTAGCGCCTCAAGCTTCGTTTGATCTGGATAAAAATCTTCCGGCAATAAGAAGCGGAGCAATGCCCTTGATAACATTTCATTAGTCACTCCAGCGAAACCCATCAAAAGCAGTGGTAATGAATAGGCCAATATTGGCCATAATCTCTTATCCAATGAAAACTTCAATCGAGTAAAATAGGAAGCAAAAAATGGCAAATAAAACAGATTTGCAACCATGTTGGATAAGAACACATACCCTACGCCCAGATTAGCCAAAAAGCTAGGAAGAATCGTTTCCCCACTGTTCCCTTCCATAAATGGGATTAAAACAAGAAAGAACAAGTTAAGACCAATATTTAGCGAAATATTAGCGAGTTTCAGCGAAGCAAATCTCTTCGCTTTTCCTTCGAGTCTTAATCTTGCAAAAGGCAAAGCCACCAAAGCGTCTGCCATTAAAATAACGACTAACCACTTGATAATATGTGTTTGGTTGACATACCCAAGTGCATCTGCAACAAAGCCTGAAGAAAAATAGAGAAACCCACCGAGCAATATTGTCGTCACAATAATGCTTGATTGCGTAAGATTAAAGAAGCTTAATGGGTCGTCTGATTTGGATGCAAATCGAAAGTACGCAGTTTCCAAACCATAAGTAAAAACCACATTGAAAAACGCCATATAAGCGTAAAGCTCCGTGACAACTCCATATTCTCCCGGAGCAAAAACCTCGGTATATAGCGGTACTAATAAATAACTCAGAAATCTGCCGACAATGCTACTTAGCCCATAAATGGCTGTTTGACTAGCAAGCTTGCTCAGTTGCCCCACTTAATTATGAACCAGTGAAGGCCGCTTTCCTCTTTTCCAAAAATGCCGCAGCTCCCTCTTTGAAATCATGTGTTCCGCAACATCTGGCAAAGGCGTTTGCCTCCGTTTGATAACCGTCAACATCATTTTTATATAATGAATTGACACACTCAATGACTAGCCCAGTAGCGATTGGTGCTTTTGACCCAATTTTTGATAGAATTTCTTTCGCTTTAGCTAAAGCAGCCTCTTTATCTTCTGCTACATGGTTGGCCAAGCCATATTGATTGGCTTGTTCTGCTGATAACAGATCAGCCGTCATTAGGTATTCAAAGGCTCTCGCTTTGCCTATTAATTGAGTGAGCCTTTGCGTACCACCATACCCTGGCAAAATCCCTAGGTTGACTTCTGGCTGTCCGAATTTTGCAGTTTTCGTTGCGATTCGCATGTGGCACGCCATCGCTAATTCACAGCCCCCGCCCAAGGCAAAGCCGCTAACTACAGCGATGATTGGCTTATGGCAATTTTCGATTAATTCAAAAATTTCCTGCCCTTCCTCTGCGAATTTACGCGCGTTCATTTCGTTGAGCTGAGAAAACTCACTGATATCCGCTCCTGCAACGAATGCCTTTTCCCCAGCGCCAGTCAAGATGACCCCACTGATTTCCTTATTATCATATACAGAATCAAAAACCTCTTTTAATTCAGCAAGAGTACCCATATTCAAGGCATTGAGTTTTGACTCTCTGTTTATGGTAATGGTTAGGATATTATCTTCTGTAGAGAGTAATAAGTTTTCCAAATCGACCATGTTTTTCCTGTTAGCTTAATAATAGTTCCTTCAAATTTAAGCTTATTTCAGCGTTTTAGTGCTACTCGAAAATGTTGTTACTGAACTTGTATTAAAGGCTTAATATTTTCTAACATAATTTCTGTCATTTTTTGCAAATCATAGCTTGGCGTCCAACCCCAATCCGTTCGTGCCTTCATGTCGTCTATACTGTTTGGCCATGAATCGGCAATATCTTGTCTAAAGTCAGGGTTATATTCAATCTCGAAACTTCCAAAATCCTTTTTGATAGACAAAAATATTTCTATTGGTGTAACACTGATTGCGGCAAGATTGTAGCTTGATCTAACCGAAATTTTCTCCATTGGACTTTCCATTAGCTCAATGGTCGCTCTTACGGCATCCTCCATAAACATCATCGGCAAGACTGTATCCGACTTCAAAAAACAATTAAACCGTTCACCTTCTTTGGCTTTCCAATAAATGTCTACAGCATAATCGGTTGTTCCTCCGCCTGGTTTCCCTTTATACCCTATAAGGCCGGGGTAGCGAAGAGAACGCACATCTACTCCGTATTTTTCACAGTAGTATTCACACCACCTTTCGCCAGCCAATTTACTTATGCCATATACAGTGGATGGATTCATAATTGTTTTCTGCGGGGTATCCTCTTTCGGTGTATCTGATCCAAAAACAGCAATCGAGCTAGGCCAGTATACCTTGCAGTTGTAATCTTTGGCCAGCTCCAATACGTTCAATAATGTAGTCATATTTACATCCCAAGCGAATTTTGGATTCTGCTCACCTTTGGCAGAAAGTATTGCAGCCAAATGATAAATTTCTGAGACCGAGTGTTGCTTTATGGCGTTTTCCAGCTCTTCTTTTTTCAGTGCATCAATGATTTCAAAGGGACCATCTTTGATAACTTCTATAGGACCTCTAAGATCAGAGGCAATGACATTTTCATTGCCAATTCTTTCTCTTAAAGACAAGGTAAGCTCTGAGCCAAGTTGACCGCAAGCTCCAATAATCAAGACTTTACGCATAGATTGGGGTATGTAATTGTTTATTTGAGTTGCAAAAATAGTATCTCCTATTTGATCGATACTAATGTTCTATAACTTTACATTCCATTGCTTGTTTAAGATCATGTCATGATGACTTTCGACGAATATTTAAAATCAAAAAAAATCGACCCTAAAACCTTCGCTAAGAAAGATCAAAGTAGGTTTTCCGAATTTGAAAGAATCTTCAATCAGGTTCATCCCAACAGTTTCACACAGCAAAAATTTTTTTTGATCAACAGAATAAGAAGAGAATATCCTTTAAAAGAAGAGCTCTCAGATGACGCTGCAAAAAAAACGAAACAAGCTAAACCAAAAATTGCACCCAGAATTAAGAAATAACATAACATGTACAACTCATTAAAAGGAAAATTAACGGCTGAAATAGCAGGCATTAAAGAAGCTGGTCTTTACAAACAGGAGCGCATCATTACGTCACCCCAAGATGCCGTTATCAAGTTGAGTGATGGCAAAGAAGTGATCAACTTTTGCGCAAATAACTATCTAGGACTTTCCTCACATCCAAAAGTAATAGAAGCCGCCAAGGCAACAATAGATACACACGGGTTTGGTCTATCCTCCGTTCGATTCATTTGCGGAACCCAAGACATACATAAAGAATTGGAAGCAAAAATTTCTAAATTTTTGGGTGCTGAAGACACCATATTGTATGCGGCCGCATTCGATGCTAATGGTGGTGTATTTGAGCCTTTATTAGGTCCGGAAGATGCTATTATTTCTGATTCCCTCAATCATGCATCTATTATCGATGGCGTGAGATTGTGTAAGGCACAAAGACTCAGGTATGTTCATAATGATATGGCAGATCTCGAAGTAAAACTTCAAGAAGCAAGCAACGCCAAAGTAAAAGTGATTGTAACAGATGGAGTATTCTCTATGGATGGCACGATTGCTCAGCTAGATAAAATCTGTGACTTAGCCGATAAATATGATGCTGTAGTCATGACGGACGAATGTCACTCTACTGGTTTTATGGGAAAAACTGGGCGTGGTGTTCACGAATTCTGTGGTGTCATGGACCGTGTAGATATTATTACCGGAACTTTGGGTAAGGCTTTAGGCGGTGCTTCAGGTGGTTTTACCTCTGGGAAAAAAGAAATTATTGATATCTTAAGACAAAGATCACGACCATACTTGTTTTCCAATACATTGGCGCCATCGATTGTGGGTGCTTCGATTGCAGTTATAGATATGCTATCGGAAAACACCGAGCTCAGAGATAAGCTCGAAGACAATACCAAATACTTCAGAGAAAAAATGACCGAAGCTGGTTTCGATATTAAACCAGGGGAGCACGCCATCGTTCCGATTATGCTGTATGATGCCGTTCTTTCACAAAACATGGCGGCCAAATTACTCGAAGAAGGTATTTATGTCATTGGTTTTTATTTCCCAGTAGTTCCAAAAGGGCAAGCGAGAATAAGAGTCCAAATGTCAGCGATACATGACAAGGAGCATTTAGATAAGGCCATTGCCGCATTCATAAAGGTTGGTAAGGAACTAGAGGTTTTGAAGTAAACAACATCACAAAGCATACTCGGAAAAGCGTATTGTAAGATTCTTTTTTTCGGTATGCTTAATCTATAAACCTGAGTTCGATTAATAGCTTATCACTTTATTGCTGAATTTAAAAACACAATAATCGTTTTGAGCTTATGAACACAGTTTTATTTCAAGCCGGGCGGCTTGAGAACGGCTAGCCTTCGCGGGAGAAAAGTCGCGAACGACCAGTTATTTTTCTTTTCCGAAACGTCGGTTTGAAAAAACGAATCGCACCGGCGAATCGTCGCACCGTAAAAGACCACAGGATCACCTGCCAGAGAAATTTCAAACCGCCAGGTTGCCTTGTTACTCCGTTCAAACAATGAAATTTTCATCAAATATCAGATTAACCATCTTAAAAGAATTATTCGCAATTTATACATCGAACTCAGGTTATAAAAAATCAAGACTCGCTGAATAGGCTTCCCAGATGTTATTTCTGTTAATCGCTATTTGTTCAATGTGGGCAGCAGAATAAAAACTGCAAAAGTAAGGTTTAGCATAGGGCATCTTCTAGTGCACTCATTCAATCATAAAAGCCCTGACTTAATCTGGTATTATCAGGGAAATTAACCCGCTCATTCAATTAAGTAAAACTCACCAAAATAGTAGTAGGGAAAGCTGGACATCCAAAAATCAAATAATCTCACCAACTACAAAATCATCGCTAATCAGTAATGAAGGGGTTTCCTGCCTTTGAAAGAAAAAAAGTTGAGCCAAAAAACTGAAAATAAGTTAAAGAGTTTCTCAAAACCATCTACCCTCTAGTCGAGCACCTCTAGTCGAGCACCTCTAGTCGAGCACCTCTAGTCGAGCACCAAGAGGTTAAGCCTCGGATAATTCTCTCCAAAAAAGGAACGTTCTATTTCTTTTCACGTTGAGGAAGAGCACTTTAAAGAAAAACTTATTGTTTTACTCTTATTTTTAGCAAACTCAGGATTGCGTCAAATTTAACATAACAGTCATTTTAATGATTCTCTCTTAATAATCATGACATTATTTTACAAATCAAAACAACAATAAGACAATTCGTTAACAACTTCATAATAGCGCATCCGTATATTTGTGCAAGACTAAATTAAAGTCATTATGGAAAGAACATACATGTTTACTGACGCAATGATCCCCGGCATACAAGGGATGTCTCGTTGGGATAAAGAAAGCAGATGTATTAAAGATATAACTATAAAAAATTTATTTGCTATTGAAAATGGGGTCTCTAAAATGACCCTTCATATATCACAGATCACTGCAATAGACGAGCTAGATCAAGAGTACCAAGTCTCTAAATTTAATGAAAACGAATTATTCACACTTGACAATATAAGTGCACAAAATAGCTTTAGAACTGGAGTTATTAAAACGCTAAAAGCCACTCAGTATAAATCGTTAAGGTTTTATATTAAGCCTTTAGACAACTCTTTTTTGAATAAAGTAGGTAGAAAAAGTGAAATACCCAAGATGACTTACATGGAATTCGACATCATTGGTGGACTTCAGATAAACAAAGGAGAATTCCCGAGTTTGTTAATTCACTTTGATTTTACTCCAATGGAAGTACCGGCCCGAGCTGCCAAAAAATCAAATATTTTCGCTAATTCTTTTGCTTTCAAAAATAGAATAGAAAGAAAGTTGGTGCCCTCGTTTCAATAAAACTTAATTCACAATAAAGACTGGTCTCTAGGCCAGTTTTTATTGTCTTAAAAAACAGGAATTAAACTGCACAATGCGGAGATAACAAGTGATGGTCATCTGTGGACACACGTCAGGAACACTATTTATTAACCAATAAGAAAGGTGGATGCAGTCAGCTCACTTGATTTACAGCGTCTTTTTGTCCTTCTTCCTTCAACTTGGTCAAAATATCATCTGAGCTACCAGCGTTAATATCGCCCTCATATAGGTAATCATTAATCGCTTTGCGAAGCTCTTGAGTAGAAAGGTTGTTATAAGCCGCTCCGTTTCTCATGGCGGACATTTGACCTGTTTCCTCGGATACAACAATGACTAAGGTGTCAGAATTTTCTGACATGCCAATTGCGGCTCTATGCCGCAACCCAAAATGTGCTGGCACCTCTCGTTCTGTAACAGGAAGAATACACCTCGCTGCAACAATTCGATCATTATATACAATGACCGCTCCATCATGCAGTGGACTGTACTTATTAAATATTGACAAAAAAAGCCTTTTTGAAAGCTCTGCATCGAGTATATCTCCTGACTCTGCAAAGAATTTTAAGCCGGAATTTTTGGATAAAACGATTAAAGCTCCTGTGTTCGCACCGCCGAGTGTTTTCGCTGCTTCAATGATTGGTGTGATATTGTACTTGTTAGACTTACCATTGAAAGTCCAATAAGATTTTAAGTTTTTGAAAAAATCTCCCTCACTAAGAAACTGTGTCCGACCTAACAGGAGAAGAAACTTTCGAATTTCTTGTTGGAATAGAATAATGACCGCTAAGACACCCACACCCATGAATTGCCCCAGAATACTGGTCAACAATTCCATACGCGCTGCTTTTACAACGAGAAAAATTAGATATAAAAAAAGGAAACCGACGAACACTTTTATCGCGATACTTCCTTTCATCAGGTTATAAACTTGGTACAACAGAACACTCACGAAGAAGACATCAATGACGTCTACCCACGATATATCAAGGAATCCTATAGTAAATCCTAACATCAAATTAGTAGCGATTTTGTCAATTTGACAGCCTCAATAGCCGCCTTTACGTCGTGTACTCTCAATATTTGTGCACCTTTCATCAAAGCTACTGTATTTAAAACAGTTGTCCCATTTAATGACTCTTCAGGAGTGATACCGAGCGATTTATAAACCATTGATTTCCTTGAAACCCCTACCAATAGTGGCTTTTCCAAAACGTGCAAACGCGTTAATTTCTTCAATAACTGAAAATTTTGATCAATATTTTTAGCGAAACCAAACCCAGGATCAATAATAACATCTTTGATTCCTGCCTGATTTGCGAGGTTCACTCTCTCCGAGAGCTCGCTTATAATGTCTAGCACTAAATCGTCGTAATTATTTTCCTTCGTCATCGTCTGTGGGTTGCCCCGCATATGCATCAGAATATAAGGAACCATCATCTTGGCTACCACCGTAAACATTTCTGAATCAAGAAGACCACCTGACACATCATTGACGATATCTGCACCGTGATCTACGGCAGCTTTCGCCACCACTGACCGAAAGGTATCAATAGAGATAATTGTATCAGGAAACCTCTTCTTAATGTTCTGAATATGATCTTTGACCCGTGATATCTCCTCCTCTACGCTTATATCAATCGCTCCGGGTCTAGTAGAATAGCCCCCTATGTCGAGAAAGGTCGCCCCTTCGGCTATCATGGTTTCTGCTCTAATAAGGATATCCTCCTTATTTACTACCCTACTTTGACCGTAAAATGAATCTGGTGTCACATTGATCACACCCATGACTTTAGGTTCGTCAAAAGTCATTAGTGAACCATCAATTAGTATCGTTTGTTGAGTTCTCAATTATGTTAGATTTGCGCCTGAATTATATCTATAACAATCTAGACGGTGAAAGATCACACAATTGAGCAATACAAAAAAATAATTGATACTTGTAAAAAGGTTTTTGAGAAAAAGACCCGTGATTACGGAACAGCTTGGAGGATACTTCGGCTCTCTTCCATCACCGATCAAGTTTATATCAAAGCAATGCGCATTCGTTCTATCCAAGAAAAAGGCACACAAAAAATAGCCGAGAACATTCATGGTGAATTCATGGCAATCATCAACTATTGCCTCATGGCGTTAATTCAAATAGAACTGATTGATAATATCCAAATGGAGCTAGAATATGATGCCTTAGAACCTCTGTATGATAAGTATTCCGCCGAAACGATGAATCTACTTGCAAACAAAAACCATGATTATAATGAAGCATGGAGAGAAATGCGCGTTTCGTCTATGACAGATATTATATTAATGAAGCTTCTTCGCGTAAAACAAATAGAAGATAATAATGGCACGACGCTAATTTCTGAAGGTGTAGATGCCAATTATCAAGACATGATAAACTATGCTGTGTTTTGCTTGATTAAGCTTGATGAAAGCAAATAACTCAGCAGTCAAATTTTACAAATAATATTGAGAGAATAACCATGAAGTGGATCGTACAAATAGCTAGAATTCTCGTAGGAGGATTATTTATTTTTTCAGGAATCATTAAAGTCAATGACCCAGTTGGGACCGCAATTAAGCTAGAAGAATATTTTCAAGTTTTTGCTTATGATTTTGCTCCTTTCTTTGAATGGTTTGTGCCATTTTCCTTGTTTTTATCAGTGGTACTAAGTGTTCTTGAGGTGGTCTTGGGCATTGCATTACTTAGTGGATTTCGCTCTAAGCAGGTTCTTTATACCCTAATGGGGATGATCGTATTTTTCACTTTTCTCACCTTTTACTCTGCATATTTCAACAAAGTTACTGATTGCGGATGCTTTGGAGATGCTATCAAACTGACACCTTGGGAGTCGTTTACCAAAGACATTATTTTGATCGTATTGATTTTGATTCTTTTTGCAGGCAAAAAACTGATTCAGCCCATTATTAATTCAACGAGTAACAATATACTCGTCATTACGAGTACGTCGATGCTCATTTTTATGGCTATTACGGCTATTAGACATTTGCCATTCGTAGATTTTCGGGCATATGCTGTGGGCAATCACTTACCTTCACTAATGCAGCCATCTGAGCCTTTGGTGTACGAATATGTCATGGAAAAGGAAGGGGAAGAATATATATTTGATCAATATCCGACGGAACCTTCTTACAAATTCAAAGCAATGAACCTAACCAACCCAGATGCTCAGCCAAAAATCACAGATTTGGGTATTTGGACTGATGAGGCAGAATATACCGACGAGCTTTTTGTCGGAAACAGGTTGGTCATTATCTACCAGAGTATAGAGAAGGCTGATATCGAGCGTATCGATAAGATAAAGAAGCTTGCCAATATTACAAGTATCGAAAGTTGGATTATAACTTCTTCCGGCTATGAAGATTTTGAAGGGTTCAGACATGAACATCAACTCGATATTCCATATTATTTTGCGGATGCGACCGTCCTTAAAACCATGATTAGATCTAACCCCGGAATATTGCTTTTGTCCGATGGTTATGTTTTGGCCAAATGGCATTTCAATGATACTCCTTCAATTGAAGAGATCATAGACAAGTTATGAAAGCAGAAAAAATCTTTTTGGTAGGGTTACCAGGTACTGGGAAAAGTTATTTTGGAGAAATAATGTCGAGGAAAATGAACATCCCGTTCATCGACCTTGATGCGTTCATTGAGGCCAAGAAAAACTGCTCCATCGGTGCTCTTTTTTCTCATGAAGGTGAACATCATTTCCGTTTGATAGAATCGCAGGCCTTAAATGAAATCATCAAAAATCAAACGCAATTTATTCTAGCAACTGGTGGTGGTACGCCGTGTTTTCATAATGGAATGAAAACAATGCGTGAATCTGGTATAGTCGTACATTTGGAAATCGAAGATCAAGAGTTGATAAAAAGATTAAATCGGTCGGAAGATCGTCCCTTAGTTCAATCAGATGTTACAAAAACTGTTGCCAACTTCCGAGAGAAAAGAGATCAGATATATCAACAAGCCAACATTACGCTGGAAGATAGAGACCTTGATGGCTTGCTTGAAAAAATTGCTAACTTATGAAGTTGCTTACATGGAAATATGTACGCTTCATAAGTCTTCACAAATTCGCATTCCTCTAGCGCAAGCTGAATATGTATGCCGGTGATACAGTGCCACCTGTGATGATGATACCGTGCCACTATTTTCACGATATTTTCAAGGGCAATTTAGTTAATTTTCAACCTTTTAGTTTGATGTTTTTCCTTAGTGATTCACC
>Ga0208770_1000224_pt1 | contig 41912 bp, 45 predicted proteins | sample AntAceMetag02UK9_FD_184771 | JGI IMG/M metagenome (GOLD analysis project Ga0208770, IMG submission 184771) | Saline lake microbial communities from Ace Lake, Antarctica - Antarctic Ace Lake Metagenome 02UK9 (SPAdes) (version 2) | ecosystem: Environmental > Aquatic > Non-marine Saline and... | reverse complement strand
TGACTTTACAGGTTCTTGTGATTGTATACGTAGTTGGAGTTGTGACTGGTATAACATATACGTTAATGTCCCGAATATGAGAATTAATATAAATAAGGTCATGTTCTCAATACATATTATTCCAGGAATACACTTCTTACCCATTATATAATAAGTGTATACATTTACATTGACCATTCGATTATCGTTTTTTTGCTATAGGAAATGGCTTAAATTTACATCTATAACAATTTTTAAAAAGTTTTTCCCAAATAGACGTTAGTTTTGTATCGAAGAATAATTCGCTAATACTATCTATTCCGTCAACACCTTTATTAAATACACGCACTAAAAAACCCAGTCCAAATAACCTAAATATAGAACCGATTATAAATCCAATGAGTTCAATAATCATATCTATAATACGGACGAGTGGACAATATAAAGGCCAAAATAAAGCAAAAGTGCATTTAACTGTATGTCCAACCCATTTAAATGTCTCTTTACAAAAACATATGAAAGTAATCACCTCGTTTAGTCCCTTTACTATATAATTAACCAGATTGATAATCTTTTTTATTGGGTTTTTTATTGCAGATTTTAGTTTATTAATTGGGGATTTCACTTTGGATTCTATTGCATTAATTGGTTTCAGAAGTTGATCTTTTATGTTATTGATTGGGATTTCCACTGTTTCTCCTATTTTATTAATTGGTTTCATAATTTCATCTTTTAGGTTATCAATTTGTTCCTTCACGAGTTCTAATGGATCTAATTTTTTTACGGTTTCTTTTACTTTATCTGTACCTTTTTTTATACTCGAACCTATATCTTTAATAAATTTTAATCCTTCTTTATTAGATTCTTTTTTATATACAATTTCATTTATTAATGTTAGTATAATTATACCTAAAACTAGTAAAAATACAAGCTTCACGTCAACCTTCATCTATAATATACTAGTATATCTTTTCATTGTGAATACATCAAACCGCTAATATTTTCCATTAATTTATCCATCGATGTGAATAGCGGTTCATAAGCCTCTAATTTATCCATATTTTCCTTGAATTTTTTTATATTTTTGGGTGTCATAACATTTTTCCCCTTTTGCATTTTCTTTGCTCTCTTGTGAACCATGTTCTCTTCTACTATATTCGCGTCCTTTGGTTTATCATCGACTGGGTTCTCGTCCTTTGGTTTATCGTCCATTGTATCAGTGTCATCGCTGAGAGTTGGTTTATTATCTAACCCTTCTTGCGTATTAATATTGGTTCCATATCTCAAAATATTTGTAATAACCAATGCAATACACATGATTACTATCATATTCTTTGAGAAAAAGGATGTAACGAATCCCGAAAGAATAAATATAGAGACTAATACAAATTCGCTTCCCATAACAAGGAATGAAATATCACTTAATGCCAACAATAACACGAAATACAAAATAAATCGATTATGCAAAATTGTTTTAGCATCTTTAAGCATAAGAGCGTTCCTTATCTTCATTTTATATATACATTATGAAGAACTTATTTTACTAAACTATTTAGAAATAACTCATATAAAATAGTATAGTCCCATCTTATATTTAGGAACTTTAATATGAATAACAACGACGAACCTCTTTTACGCGACTCTTCTGAACGTTACACCTTATTTCCCATTCAATATGATGATATCTATCAAATGTACAAGCGCCAAGTGGATTCATTTTGGCGACCAGAGGAGGTAGATTTATCGCGCGACTTGAATGACTGGGCAACACTCACAGACGACGAACGTCATTTCATAAGTATGACATTGGCATTTTTTGCAGGAAGTGACGGACTTGTAATGGAGAATATATCGCTTCGTTTCCTAAATGATGTCAAAGTAGCCGAGGCTAGATCGTTTTATGCGTTTCAATCTGCAATGGAGTCCATTCATTCAGAGATGTATTCTATTTTAATTGAGACCTATATTAAAGACACTGCAGAGAAAAATAAATTATTTAATGCAATTGATAACTTTCCGTGCATAACAACAAAAGCGAGATGGGCTGAAAAATGGATCGGTGATGACGATGCATCATTTGCATCACGTCTGGTTGCGTTTGCTTGTGTAGAGGGTATTTTTTTCAGTAGTAGTTTTGCGTCTATTTACTGGATAAAGAAACGAGGTCTCATGCCTGGACTCACTTTGTCAAATGAGTTTATATCACGAGATGAGGCACTTCATACCGAGTTTGCAATTCTTCTGTATAATAAACTTAACAACCGTATTTCTAAAGAATGTGCGACTGAAATTATTCGCGATGCGACTGAAATTGAGAAATCATTTATTACTGATTCTTTACCTTGTAGATTAATTGGTATGAACTCTAAATTAATGACGCAATATGTTGAATTTGTAGCTGATCGCCTATGTTTGCAATTGGGATACGATAAGATTTATGGATCACATAATCCATTTGACTTCATGGAACTAATAAGTGTAGAGACCAAGACAAATTTCTTTGAGAGAACCAATTCAGAATATGCTTTAACGAACTGCAAAAAAGATGATACTATTTTTGAGTTAAATACCGACTTTTAATAGGTTCATCTGGAAAATTGATTTGATTTTTTTATGGAAATATAAATGTATAAATACAAAAATCATGGTTAAGAATATTAAAGGAGGATCGAAAGGCAAGTCAATCGCGCGAAAGAGTGTAAATAGAGAGCACACAAGTCGTGACCCGGAACCTTCTGACGAATGTGAATTCATTGGAAGGGTTGAGAAGATGTTAGGAAATGGAATGTGTCATATAATAGATGTAATTGATAAGAGACAGTATTTATGTTATATACGCGGTAAGTTTAGGGGACGGCAGAAATCACATAATATGGTTGGGACCGGAACATTTGTACTTGTAGGGAAACGTCCATGGCAATCTGACGAAAAAATGCAATGTGACCTGTTATATATTTTACAAGATAAATATGGCGATTTTTCAGAATATAAAGACGGTGGAGATGATAATAATGTTGTATTTACAAATAAAACCGAGATAGGTTATGAGACTATCGTGTCGGTTAAAGAAGAGCAACAGATAGATGTAGACGAGGTATTTAATTTTGATGATATATAGGGTATGAGTTTTAGATACTTTACGCCGTTAAATTGTATATAATAATAAAATTATTTTTTTTTTATTATGTAATATTGAGCGTATTGTAATTTACTTATTGTCGGTTTCCGACGGATGATACATCTAAGTTCGGTTTTGTTTGTAAATTATCATATGATTATCAACTGTAATTTTAATATTAGACCCATATGAATATGAAATCTCATCGAAACATCCGTTTACGTATTCAATAATTGTATCTAGTTCGTTTAAAATGGATTTGTTTAACTCCGTACAAAATCGGTTCATAATATCAGTGAATGTAATTGAAAGGAGGTTATATACAGTATATAGTTCTTGTTTTTTCGAATACGCTTTGTTTACCCGAATGAGATTTGACTTTAGTTCCTCAATATCAATTCCTTTATTAAGATATTGAATGCGATAAGTTTCAAAATTTGGAACATTTGGGTTTGTAAAATATACACTGTTGTGAATATTATATCTACACATTTCGATTAATTCTGTCTTAAGTTCGTCTTCGATATTCGAACTTATAATATTATCTAATATATCATTGGGTGTTATACATTGTTGGTTATCACCTGGCTCTCGTTCTATAACACCCATGTTCTGACGACGCCATTCATAATAATGTGGGTTGTGAAGTTTCATTTCTATTTTTCCAGTTGACCAACTAAATCCCGTTTTACATTGGGTACACCACATTTGATCACATCCATCAATCTTGAAAATATTAGTCTGACATTTTGGGCAATTCTTCGTGTCTGTTTTTAATAATTTGATTGTTTCAACAACATTGTTATCACATACGTGGGTTATATTATCATTTATGACTTCATGACAATCAATGCATGTTTTTTTCTCGCAAAGACCACATTTCCATTTAGTACTGAGAAATCCTCGACATTCTGGATCACCGCATTTTTTAATAAATTCTCTGCGTGATGTATCATGCGCTCTATCGCGGTTGTTTTCTAAACGGACTAGTCTAGATTTTATTTCATTTAATTCATTGGTGTTTTTCTCTATATGTTCGTCCCATTCTACCTTCTTATTACATTCGATTGTGATTGAATTTGCTTGTAACTGTTCCGAAAGTTTATTATAATTTTCCAAGATAGCACTCATGCTGTTAAGTAATCCATCATCTGGAATTACAGTATCATCGTGTTTATATGCGCCAATTGCATTCTTAATTTGGGTTATGAATTGATTTCCATAGTAGTTGGTATGGAAACTACTCATATTTGCGATTGCTTCTTTTTTGTTATTATATTCGCCCATCGTGGTCGTATTATATTCTTTAATTTCTCTTTGTTTTGCTGAACGAATATGGATGAGTTCTTTTATTTTTTTATTAATTCGATTTTGGTGATTTATCCTTTCAACCACTAATTGTGTTTCTGGCATTAAGGACATTTGAGTTTCAATAATAACCTTCTTCTCATGTTCTCTCAATCCCTTGGATATAAATGAATTTGTGAAATTATCACGCAAGTGTTTTCGAGACCACTCCCCATTACAACCATTTGACATACATTTGGGTTTGTTTATGGACAATAAATAAATTTTATAACAGCTTGCGCATGCTGTAAATTCGCAATATTGACATTTAATGTCGTTTCGTCTTTTAGTATACGGTTCAGTACAAATATCGCAGTTCATCTTTTTTTGTTGTAGTGTTTTTTTTTATTGATATGTAATATAGTAATTTTACAAATCAATTTTTACTGGGATATTTTTTACATTTTATAACGCTTGTAAAGTTCCAACGCGACCAACCCTCCTAGAACCTGGGCGATTATATATGGTAAAAGTTCAGTCACTTCAATTTTTCCAGCTGATGCCATAGCTACACTGATTGCGGGATTGAGATGTCCACCTGAAACCGGTCCAGCAATCAGTATTATTAAAGCAGTGGCAGCACCGATTGCAAGAGGATTACCTGTAGCTAAAACAACATAAATTAACAAGAGTGTCCCTAAAAACTCTACTAAATACTTATTGGTTTCCATAATATATATATATATATATTGTGGAAATTTTTTATTTGTAATTAACGTCGTATCCTCATAATTGCACTATAGGATGCATTCGATTCGTCTCCACCAAATTTACTATCATTGTAATTATTACTTAATGCGCGCTGTTTTTTGAACTTTATATAATCTGATGAATCAGGAACAAACTTCGGGTTACACGAAGCGGCGACAACTCCAGTGCCATCGCATTGTTGTGGGATTGAACCACCATTTCCGTAAATGCCTGGGCGCGAATTAATTTGATTAGGTCCACCACAAGAGTAATTTTGACGATTCAAAACATCGCCTAAATTATTAACTGCACGAAAAGCCCCGATTTGTCGATCTACATTTATATTGTTATTGTTCCATGAAGTGCGCAAAATCTTACGCGCGATAACATTATCACTATTACGAACACTGGTTGCGGTTTGTTTAACAGATATACCTTGTATGCCTCCTCCTAGACTGGTCATTTATATAATATGATATAATATTATAATATCCAAATAATATATATGAATAAGAATTCCGATGATGATGCAAGTTGGGAAACGATGTCAGAAAGTTCAGTATCAACGAACCCATCTGCAACGACATCAACAAATTCATCTGTTTCGTATGCTTTGTCTGGATTATCAGTTCCGACAAGTTATGCATCCAGTGAAATGAATACTCCTATTGATGTAAGAATACAACGCACGAAGGATACAATGGCTACTGAGACAAATGTTATATTTGATGCAGAATGTCTAAAAAAACGATCAAATTGGTCAGTCGTAACAAAAAAACACAATTTAGTGGAATATCCAGGCGACCCAAATGTTATTTTAGATGATATCGAAACAAATTCTCCTAAACTAAATGTCTTATTACAAAAGATAAAATCCCTTGATGAAAGTGATATGAGAGAACATGGAAATCATTTCAAACATATGATTTATACAGGTGTGAAATCCAATAATTACGGTGTTAAGATAATTGCATCTGTATTGATATCAAACGGCATGGTTCTCGGATATAAAGCAGAACCTACTGAAAGTGGGAAAAAAAAGTTCAGTAAAATTCAAATGTTATCAGATGATGACTTACATAAAAATAAAGGGTCCAATTTTTATTTATTATCTTCCGTTACGATCTTCGACCAACCGATAAGTAGTGATATCAAAAAAAATATATTAACAAAATTCAATGCACGTCCTGAGAACATACACGGTAATGACGCTAGATTTATAGTGATAGATAGTGGATTTAAAGAAGGTATAGATTTATTTGATATAAAGTATATTCATATATTGGAACCTCAAGTCACAGTTGCCGACGAGAAACAAGTTATTGGACGTGGCACGAGAACATGCGGACAAAAAGGTCTTAAATTTCAACCTAATATAGGATGGTCTCTTAATGTTTTTATATACGATATATCGATTCCGAATGAACTAAAAGGATTTATGGGAAATGTAGATACAGTATCTCAATTATATATGAAATCTCTTAATTTGGACCTTCGCTTATTTTCATTTACGGGAGAACTTGAAGACACAACAATTATAGGATCTGTAGATTATGATTTAAATGCTGCGACTGTCGCCTCTCACACTCCTACAAATGGTGGTTATACATACGACAAAACGAATGCGGAGATTTCGGGTGGTATTCGCAATATTGTAGTTTCCGAATTGTCACCAATTGTGGTCATGCCAGAGCAACGTATGAGTTACACCGATTTAAGAAAACGTATAAGTCAGCATTTTGGTAGGTATAAATGGGATAAAATGAAAATAGAAAACTTGTGTATTGACCCCGAACAATCTACATCAAATGGGTCTACATCCAAAATAGTATTTACACCAACTCAAAATTTTCTAAAACATTATTTCATTCCATCGAACCCAATAAAAGGAATGTTGTTATGGCATTCCACTGGTTCTGGTAAAACGTGTTCGGCAATCGCCACTGCATCCAATGAATTCGAGAAAGAAGGATACACTATATTATGGGTTACGAGAACCACACTTAAAAGCGATTTATGGAAAAATATGTTCGATCAAGTATGTCATCAAGCGATACGTGAAAGTAATATTACTATACCATCAGAACAGCGAGAACGGATGAAACTATTATCTAAATCATGGCGTATTCGTCCAATGTCATATAAGCAATTTAGTAACCTTGTAAGTAAGCAAAATCGTTTATATGATACTCTTGTGAAGATAAACGGACCAGCTGACCCATTGCGCAAGACCTTAATCATAATAGATGAAGCTCATAAATTGTACGGGAGTAACGATTTGTCGTCCTTAGAACAACCAGATATGAAGGAATTACAAAGGTCATTATTGAACTCTTATCTTGTATCTGGTCGTGACTCTGTTCGTCTCTTATTAATGACCGCAACACCAATTACTTCAAATCCTATGGAAATTATACAATTATTGAATTTATGCAAACCTATGGGAGAACAAATGCCAGTGGATTTTGAGGAGTTTTCTGGTAAATACTTAGTTGAATCTACTAGTATGTTCTCTCAATTGGGTAGAAAACAATATTTGGATGATATAGCAGGGTATGTTAGTTACTTAAATCGCGAAAAGGATGTTCGTCAGTTTGCGCAACCAATATTGCATCACGTACGCGTGCCATTGGTTAAGATGGAAGATGTAAAAACATTTGATAAACGTATAGTCCGCGAATTTATAAATTCTGATATATTAAAAATTAAGAATAAAATAGAAGAAAATAACATAGAATTAATGGGTGAATTAAACGATTTAGATGTGAATAAGTTTAAGGTTCTCCGAAAGGAATGTGAATCGTCAGAATTCAAATCAGTTTGTAATAAGATAGCGAACAAAAATATGCGTAAGATTACTGAAGAAGCAAGAGAAGAAGTAAAGCGTATAAGAAATCAAATCAAACAAGCACGTGAATCGATAAAAACCCAGAAAATATTAAAGAATGAGAACATAAGCAAAATTATCGAAAACATAAAAATAAGTCCCGAAGAATATGAAAAATTCAAGAAAGGCATGTATTACACTTTGAAAACAAAATGCGGTAAGACTATACGGACAGAATCTGAATTATTAAAGGAACATCCTTACTTAGAAGTATTCATTCGCGCTGAACAAACACAGTCTAAAAAAATAGATGATATGGAGAATATGATGCAAATCAGTGAGAATGGATTCAAAAATAAAATAAAAGAATTAAAAATGATGTTAAAAACAGATTTACGGGACATAGAACGTAACGTAATAAAGATGGTGATAAAGGATAATCAGAAGAAGGCGAGAACTGCGAAAAAAGCGAATACAAAAACATTTGAAGAACAAAAACAACTTGTAAATAAAACCAGAAAAACGATACAAAAACAGAGAAATAAAGTTGTAGGTTCTCTAAGAGATGATCTGAAACGACAATTGAAGGACGAAAAGATGGAGAAGAGTGAGATTAATAAAAGTGAAAAGGCTCTCCGTAAACAATTACGAGAACAGGATGATTATATAGATGAAATTAAACATGGTGTTTTGACTGGTTTAGTTGATAAATATAAAGTTATTATGAAAGACGAATTAAAACTAGAAACTGCACGTCAAGAAGTTGCGCAATTAGAAAAGAAAGAAGCAAGGGAAACCGCGAATAAAACAAAGAAACTACGTCAAGAAGTAGCGCAATTAGAAAAGAAAGAAGCTAGGGAAACCGCAAATAAAACAAAGAAACTACAAAAGGAAGCAGCAAAATTAGAAGTGAAAGAAGCTAGGGAAACCGCGAACAAAACAAAGAAACTACAAAAGGAAACAGCGAAATTAGAAGTGAAAGAAGCAAGGGAAACCGCGAACAAAACAAAGAAACTACAAAAAGAAGTAGCAAAATTAGAAGTGAAAGAAGCTAGGGAAACTGCGAATAAAACAAAGAAACTACAAAAGGTTCGAACGGAAGTAGCAAAATCAGAAGTGAAATAGGCAACGGGAAAACAAAAAAAAAACAAAAAAAAAAGTAGCGAAATTGTAAAAGACAGATGCCGAAAATTACAAGTAATAAACAGTAAATATAGTATATATATTGTGTAAATATAGTATATATATTGTGTATACACTATACAAATGGACGAAGTTGATAAAATAACACTCGAATTATTGATGAATAAGTCACAGTATAATAGATATTTATCTATTAAAGATCCAAATAAATATGATGAAATTCAACAATATCTAGATAAAGTAGAAAAATACAGAGACCAAGTCATGAAAATAACACGCGAATATTGTGATAATCAAAACACACAAAAATCAACAGAATTAGACGAAGTGTTTTCGCATTATTTGAAATCCTGTATCCGATTTATTGAAATGAAAGAATTGGAAGAAGAACCAAAATACGAAACTGAAATAGAAGACACAATATTTGAACATTGTGATAATATGAAATCATTTTGGGGAAAAGGGGCAACTAAAAAAAAAATGTGAATATAGTATAATGACAACACGAAATAAACGAAAAAAATATAAAAAGTCAGGCGGCACTAGAAAAAAAACATCAAAATGTAGTCCAGCTGTGAAAGGTAATACAATAAATAAAAACAGTTGTCTTAAAAAATCATTATTATCGAATACAATTTTTGAAGGAAATCAGTCTATACGAGATGTTATAGACGAATGCACAAATGATGATAAATGCATAATATCCAAGATAACAGATGATAATAAACGTCGGGAGATAGAAAATATTTCATTTGTCCCAAAACAACCATCTGAATGGAAACTAAATATAAACGAATGGTTATCCGATGCAGATATACTTCAGGTTATATCACAATATGAAGATGCATATAAAGAGTTTATATTCATGGGACCATCTTATATAGATTTTGATCATAAACTATACGCAAACGAATGCGTTGAAAATTCATTATGCAATTTCTCTTTGCAAGAATGTATAAAAAATGGACATACGAAAATAGGTATTATATTTAATTTAGACGATCATACAAAATCGGGCTCGCACTGGGTTTCGCTATATATAGATGTTAAAGGCAAGTATATGTTTTATTTTGACAGTGCAGCAAACCCAATTCCGAAAGAAGTTACAATATTAGTAGAACGGATTAAGCAACAAGCAAAATTACTCAATATGCGATTTAAATTGCATACCAATGGTGGGTTTGAGCATCAATACAATAATACAGAATGTGGTATGTATTCATTATTTTTTATAATTACCATGCTTACTAACCAATATGAGAACAAGGTATTTAAGAATACAAAACAAAAGATATCATTTTTTAAAAAACATCGTATTTCCGACAAATATGTCGAAGAATTACGTCATGAATATTTCACATCATAAAATTATATCATAATATTATAGATTATGAAAACTGTAAAAAAACGCAAATTGAAAAACACAACAATTAAACGTGGAAAAATCAAAGGCGGGACAGTGGGAAATACAAAACTCCATCTGGTGGTTCGTAAATCCAAACTAGATAATAATCAAAAAAACTTGATATATGACCTAATAATAGCAAAACCAGCATTTCCGTTCATTAGTGATTATATATTGTATTCTATGAATACTGTAGATGAAGCACTTGCTTTAATCAAGCCAAAACAAGATAACGCGAAAAGTAAATTTGCTATCAAACCAACTGAAACCTCACTGACTAAAACGGCTAATGATAATGAAGTAAGCAGAGAAACAATTGAATATGGATACAACAAACCGAAATAAAAATAATGAGTGTTCAAAGATGTATAATTATATTTCAAAATATAATTATCTAAAGGTAAAATCACAATATACATCAATGTCATTGTATATAAGTTTAGAAAACCAAACATTGCTATGGAACACAATACAACAAATTCAGTTGTTACATGACCAAATTCCAGCATACAAACAACAAGAATGGTTTAAACAAATTATCGGAAGTTTCTACCAAAATAATAAGGGTAACACTTACGTCCTACATCAATTGAATAAAGATACGATCCAATATATGATAAAATCACTTAAACCTGAACCACATATAGAGACTAAAATTAACGAAACTATACATGATACTGCAATTGAAAATATGGAGGAACTATTACATCAACATATGAATCAAAGAGACTTGGATTTACAACCACCTGATATTGTAGATTTGCGTCGTATAGTAAAACAACTGCAACAGGATGTAGCTCTATTGAAAAAATCAATTTCCGAGACGAAGGAAGTTACCGAGTAATGTCTTTCCTTTCTTTTCATTCTCTATAGATTTCAATGTAGCCTCATGTTGTTTTCGCATAATAACGCGTTCGTGTTCTTTTTGTCGCGTTTCCAATATATGTTCGGATTCACTATTGTCGAACGGGGTTAGGGTAGCCCGCCCACGTTCTTGCATGAGATGATCCATAGAATTATATTTCTGAACTGAATCAAAATCGCGTTCACTCACGGACATAACTGTTTGGTCTTTATGAACCTTCCGTAAGTCATCAAATTTTAATTTACTGAACGGGTCACATGTTACATATCCATCATCGGTTTCATCATCATATAAATTTGTTCCACCACCGCCAAGTGTTTTTATACCAGTATTTCGCAAAACAACGGAATTCGACGATTTAATAGTGTCAAATGCATTATTCATATTGCTAACTGATATATTTTCCAGATTATTATATATTGGTTCGTTATTCTTAAACCACTCATTTTTACTTGGGTCTGGTTTTACCGACACATTTTGTTCAAATAACTCATTAAATTTCTTGTGAAAATCTTCATTTTTTATACCACTTATGGTTTTTTTCACATTTTTGTCAGTTTCGTTTATATGTGAATATATAGTGTCAGTATTGGGTTTTCGCGTGTGTCTTGTTTGCTCATTATAATAACCGATCACAATATCAAATGCTTTTTTATAAAATAAGAAATAATCCGCTGATAATCTCGATTTATCTGGATGTAACATGAGAACTTTCCGTTTGGCTTTTTTTATGCCTTCTGTATCTATATCATAGTCAAGATCAAATAATCCAAGTATTTCTTCCAACGAATACATATGTATATTTAGATTATGAGATGTCATATGAAATTAATATAGGATATTGTTTTAATATATTTTTCTAAAAATATATAAAAAGCATTCGTCTTGAAATACAATAGAATATATGGAAATAATCACTGAAATAAAAAGTCTTACATCATTCGGTGATATATTAAAGAATAATACAGGCATTGTAATTGTGAAGTTTGGTGCGACTTGGTGTGGACCATGCAAACTAATTGCGAAGCGGGTACATGAACTAATGCATACTATTATGAATGTTTATAAAGAAAAAGTAATTTGTTATGACATTGACGTTGATGATTGCTTTGAATTATATGCATTTTTAAAGTCAAAAAAAATGGTAAGTGGAATTCCTGCAATCTTGGTCTGGGATATTGGAAATTTAACATTTATACCGAATGATAGCGCAATAGGTTCTAATGTGAACGAAATAAATTTATTATTTGATAGATGTTCGAATAAGATAAGTTTACTCAAATAGCCTACTCATTTCCAATAGTAAACACTCGTTTTACAATATAATTAGCAACGTTACATTTGTTTTTGATGACAACAAATGATTGTCATGAAAAATTGAAAATAAAAAAAATATAATATAATATAGGTATAAAATAATGGGACGAATTGTAAAATGCAGTGAATGTAAAATTAAGATTGGGTTGTTCGGATTGTCTTGTAGATGTAAAGGCGCTGATAATATACCTCGTATATTCTGTTCTTTGTGTATAACTCCCAAACCTATTGATATCGGAGGGCATATTTGTACTTTTGACTATATATGTTACAACCGCGAACAAATCATGAAGAACAATCCTAAATTGGAATCATCTAAGATCAAACTTATCTAGATTTACGTGTTTTCTTTTTCTTTTTGTTACCACCAAACACTGGTTTTGTAAAATCTGGTAATGGCGATTCAATATTTGATACCCTTTCCATTAAAGATGGTTCTTCCGAGGGTTGTGTAATACTATCAACGAATGAAGGAGCCGAAGGAGTAAATCTTTCACCTATGAATGTAGGTAACGATGCTGTAGCTACAGCACCTATAGATGTGTCAACTTGTCCCTTTGTATCAACAAAGGTCATACCCGTCAAAAATACTAATAAAATCCCAGTTAAACCATATCGAATAAGAGGAACACCATTAAATGTAAACATATCTGCCATTTTATATAAGATTATATAATAAACAATAAGGTGTGCCTATCTATAACAAAAATGAATGTTATAATTTTTATTTGCTAGAACAAATAAAAATTTTTATAATATCTTAGTGCTAAGAGTATTTTTCATAGGTTTGACTGACCTACCACCACCACGAACACGATTGAGTGCCTGGCGCTGAGAATTGGTCTCGTCGCCTGACACGAATGACAATGGAGAACCATTCGTTCCTATACCAACTTGACTTACTCTAGCATTCGCTGTAACCTGTGACGCGTCTTTATTACCATACCATTTTTTCTGCTGTTGAATATTATTTGTTTCTAAACTTAATGGCATAACTCTCATATAATTCATACGATTCATAGCAAACATATTATTACCATCAGATACCCCATCCTTTGCAGGCATAACCCGCACCCCTGTCAATATACCATTATTTAATCCACGTAAAATCGGCTGACCATTCGACATTTATATAATATCCATAGATATAGATTATCACTAAATAGTGTTTCTATTTCTCCATTTACTCTTTACTTCATATGAAACCTTTGTTCGCATATGTTTCTCATACGCCTCGGGACAGTCATAATACAATGTAACTGGATTAATCCCGTCACCAACTGTGGTCATACGAACTCTAAAGTAATTACGTTCAGCTATAGTGCCCACTCGATCTTTGCTGCGATTACCGAAAACTGGGTCTCTAATCAAACGCCCGGGGTTCCAAAATGTAGAATACATACCAATTTTCTTTACCTTTCTATTAACACGAGTAGTAGTAACGTAGTAGTCTGGATCCAACGATTTTACATCCACTGTCGATAATCGTTTTTGACTCGAATTCGAATCAACAACTGAGACACAATCCATATCCATTTCGCTTTCACTTTCACTTTCAGTTTCGCTTTTGTGCGTGTCTTCGTAACTCATTATGTAGACTATATATACTGTATATCGTTATATAAAATATACGCTTTATATAAGTAAAATATATATTTAAGTAGTATACGATGACTACAAATAATAACGGACCTGTTATATACGGATTATTGCAATCTATATTATCCAAGGAATCAGAAGAGAAACCGGTTGAAAATGAAATTATAAAAAAAATGATTGAAATATTAAAATACATATCACATCCTATTGTATCGTTAATATACGATAATAATAATAATGAAATACCATTACAATACACACAAAAAATACAAGTGTTAATTATATTTATTTTAATAGTTTTAGCATTCGTATTATTTTTATCAAGTGGTGTATATCAATTTTTTTATAAAAAATCAAAGTCATCTTGCAAGGATATACAATTTAGAACAATATCATATATGACTTGTATGTGGATTATTATGTTTGTTTTAATTATTATATTTTTTCCACGATTACAAAATGTCACGAAGTGATTCTATAGCATCCTTACTAACGGTATCTTTCATGTTATCATGAACCTCATCTATGTGAGGTTTTCGTCCGACTGTATCGGTAAAAGATTTGACATATTTTCTTATTCTTTCATGTTCTATTTTTAATGTAGCTTCGTGCTCTATTATATCGGTACTTTGTCGTTGTTTCATATTAAATTCAGCATCTTCTTTTTTGTTTGCTTTCTGCACCAATTCAAGTATACCATTTAATTCTTTTAATGGTTTATTATCGGAATCTAAAAATTCATTGTCTAAATCATCGTGTATTTTATACTCTATATTTTCAATATTCCTGTACCAATGATGCCTACTTTCATTGGCAGATATTAAAGTATCACAGATATCAGGTTTATATAGGTCCTCGAATCGTTTTCGTTTAACAGAACCTGGTCGTCCTTTAAATGTTGTATTAAACTCATCCACTACTTTTTGTGGTATTGCTGGACTAGTTTCCATGAGACGATCAAATTCCATTCTACATATTTTCAGAAATTGTCTAGCGTCTGTTCTTTCGTCAGGGTCTTTTGCTAGTTCAATGCGTATATTTCTAGCGAATTTATCCCAAGAAATGGCAGAAATACGATGTGCTTCATTTAACTCAGATATTTTCAAATATTGTTGTATTGTAGATAATATACCTATGAAAATGTTTATACTACCTATAACAGCTGGTGCATATAATTGCAAATTCAAGGGTAGACTAGACTGTGCAAACGACGCGGTTCCAGTTATAGTGGAAAGAGTAATAGCAGGTATTGTAAACCAAGCATGTGCGAAGCTTAGTTTTGCATGAGCCCTTGTATTTAACCATTTATAGCACTGGGCTACATCACACCATTCTACAATCATAATTTCATTTTCAGGAGACCATTTTATAGGTTTATCCTTCTTAAATGAATTCATACCTAATTTACTTTCAGAAATTTCTGATTGTGTATCAGATGATTTAAATTTGTCCATATCTTATACACTAGGTAGAAATTTTATTTTCCATTGCATATTTTTTCAATACTATTTGTTTCATTTTTCTTTACATCTAAAAATGGAATATCTTCGTGAATTGTTTCTATTGTGCATTCTTGTTTATCAATCGTTATCAATAATTTTGTTGGTTCTAGTTCATAAGTAACTGAGACTATATCTTCAGTTTTTTTTGTATGATTTTCATCAGTTTTATGGTTTGTTAAAATTTCATCCTCAATCTCGTGCATAAAATTCATTATCTTAGTTAATACCTTTTCTATATACGTCTGTTGTGATAAATGATAAAAGGATAAATAGTCGTAGTATAATGTAATTTGTTCGCATAATATATTGTTCTCGTATGACAAAGTAGAAATAAAACTTGTAACCGAGAACCCAACGCGCATCGTTAGAGTATGATTCTTAATTTCCTCTTGTTTTGATACAGATAAACTCTGTAATTTTTCTAAAATTTCAATTATATATTGGTGGATAACTATCAAGTTTTCAACAGTAAATTCGGTAAATGGGTCTAAATCTTTATATGCAGTAATATAATCCGATGATATTGCGATATTTATGTTGTAATCTTTACACTGTGATTGTATTATGTTATAGAGTTTATAGTAATCACCATACATGCGATTAAATATTAAAGCAATCATTTTTTGGAACTTTTCCAATTCAATTCGCAATATCTTATACTGGAAATACATCGAATCTAAACAATACAAGTAAATCTTTTTTGAATTGTGTTTTACTAAGCCATTATATTGCGTTTTTATGTTCTCTATACTGTCGTTTAATGCATCGCGTTTTGTTTGTAATTCTGTCCTTAAGCAAAGAATAGATTTAAAGTCTGTCTGTAATTTTGGTATATTACAAATCATATTATACTATATATTAGATATTATACGAGGGTCTATTATTTTTATTATATACTATTATATCATATGTTCGTATACATCATATACACAATTATAGGTCTATTGGCAGGATTGTCAATGGGAACCATTGGTATGGGTGCGGGACTTGTAACTGTGCCTTTGTTATCGCTTACTGGTTTAGAAATTAAATCTGTTATAGCAGTTATAATGGTTATGCAACTTTTACCGCAATCTATCACTGGAGTTATCGCTTATCGAGAACATATACAATGGATACCAACGATCATAGTCATTACCGGTAGTTTATTTGGTATATGGTTAGGTTCTCATCTAGTAATGTATAATTATATTACTGAACAAATGATATATCGTTTATTGACCGTATTTTTATTGGTAAGTTCCATTTATTTCTACATAAATCATTGGTAAATACATTTAATTTCACAAAAAAACATTAAAATCGCATATAAAGATAATAAAGCATATTATATGTATATATGACAGTCTATACGTCAGTTGCATTATTCATATCTCCGATTATAGTATTGCAAATATATAATCGTTGGAATCATACAGAACGTATATACATGGACAGGACAATAACTTATGAAAAACCTACTTATAATTACAGAGAAATTCCGAAATTAATAGAACACCCTATAGAACTAATATGGGGTCCATCATTATATCTCATTGTGTATCAAATGGGTATTGCACATGCAATATGCAGTAAAATAGATCATCGAATTTTACTGAGTAAATTATTATTATCCGGAATTTCAGGTGGTTCCACGACAGCAGCAGCCATGACAGCAACACTACATGGAGTCGGTGATATGCAATATTGGTATTATTACCATTTACGGAATCTGAGTATAGAGTCGTCTTATTATAATTGTTTATGGCGGTCACAAACCGCGTGGAATGGTATTTATAATTTTTACAATATATGCGATATGTTAGGAATGAAACCCATAGATTGGGAAACGAGATATAAAGCTTTCACCACTGATCTGACTACTTGGAAATTAAAAATATTAAATAAATTTCCAAATGCGTATAGTTTAGCTGATGCGGTTGTAGCATCTAGTTTCGTTCCGTTTATTCTAAGTCCTTTTCTATATTTCTTAACCCGCGATACTGAATCAAAACAATTAGTAAGATATTTAGACGGAGGATTTACATTTAGTTTTAATAATTACAACCCTACAAACAGTGTAGTTAATTTTTCATTGTTTCACAAAAAAAATAAACACTTACCGAGTTCAATTGACGGATTTACAAGAACGCATTATAGTATCTCAGGTGAAATCAATTATATAACTGATAATTATAAAATCATTACTGATGTAAAACTAGCGGACGAACTATTTAATAAAGGATATGAGTTTGGTTGTAAAAATCTACCAGAAATTAAATTATTATTGCAATTATAAATTATTATTTATCTTAAGTCGATAGTGATGTAAATATTGATTTATTGCAAATAGAATATAATAAAAATATTATATAAATAGGTTTCATAAATAATACACATACATATGGAAAATTTAGATAACTTTAAATCTATCATCCATGATTTTACGGTAGATTTGAGTAATACATTCCCAGAATTTTCTCATTTTTGGACAAAGTGGACAACCGCCGATGAAGATGAATATAAAACATTATTTCAATATTGTATTACTGTATTACCCGAGCGTTTCTTTGATATTATTTATCAGAATGCAGAGATTTTCGATTTAAATAATGAAACCAATGTAACATTTTTACCGGATGTGAATTTCAAGGTTCTATATAATTGTGAGGGTGTAAGCGAGAATACCAAAAAGACAATATGGAAATATTTACAGCTAATCTTATTTAATGTTATTGGATCTATTGATGACAAATCCAAATTTGGCGACGCGGCTAATATCTTTGACGGGATCGATGATACTACATTACAGGATAAATTAAAGGAAACCATGTCAGGTCTGGGAGATTTCTTCAAGAAAATGGACGGTGAAGATAAAAACGAATTTACATTTGACGCTGAAGACGGACTTCCTAATTTAGAAGAAGTGAATCAGCACTTGAATGGTATTTTTGACGGAAAAATTGGTAAACTAGCAAAGGAACTTGCCGAAGAAATATCGGGCGATTTCAATGACATGGTAGGAGATACAAATGACGGCACTACTCAAGATGTATTAAAAAATCTCATGAAAAATCCAAAAAAAATGATGGGTTTGGTAAAGAAGGTCGGTGATAGATTGAATCAAAAGATGGATAGTGGAGAGATTTCTAAGGATGAGATTATGAAAGAAGCTGGTGATATAATGTCAAAAATCAAAGAAATGGGTGGAGGTGCTGAAAAATTAAGCGAGTTGTTTAAGCAGTTCGCTGGCAAGGGTATGCACATGGACACAAACGCAATGAATCGTATGAGTAAACAAGAAGAAACGAAGGAACGAATGCGTAAGAAGATGGAAGCAAAGAAAACTAATAAATTCGTAATTGAAAAAGGGAACGAACCTAATAATTTCGTATATCGCGTGCTAGGTGAAGAACAGTCACGTAGTTTAATTCAACAGAAACTAGATGACGATAAACTGTGTAAGGAATTTGATAACGAACCCAAACCGGTTCCCAAGAAAAAGAAAAAAAACAAAATAAAATAAAACTGAAATATATAAAATGCAAATATTAAAATACATCAATCTATATGCGTTTATAGTTAGTTTAGCATTTGGTATATTTGCGGTATACATTACGACTCCAGCCAAACGAAATATCATCGTTTACCCTACTCACGAAAACTCGGGTATACTTCAATATAAAGACAAGACTAATAGCTGCTTTTCTTTAATCGAGACAGCAGTAGAATGTCCCGCAGATGAGAAGGACATTACAAGGGTTCCTATACAAGCTTAATAAATTGTATACCTATCATATATAATCATTATGTTTAAGCGCTTATTAAACACCGAAATGGGACGTTTCTTTATTTCAGTTCTTCTTGGTCTAGGAGTAGCTACATTATTTAGGCAAGTATGTACTGGAAATAAATGTATAACATTTAACGGTCCAGTTATTAGTGATATTGACGATAAAATATTTAAATCAGACGGGAAATGCTATAAATATACAACTGAATCCGCTAAATGTAATCCAGCAAAACGATTAATCGGCGTATCGTCCCCACCATCCGAATTTGCTAAAAATGGATTATTTTAGGGGTTAAATTACACCTTCGTAAAAATTTGATTTTAAATATAAGATATAAAATCAATGGATAGCACAACACGTATCGACGACCTTCCTGAGAATATCACAATGCGCGTCCAACCCGAACAATCTGGACAGGTTCCTACCTATGCGCCTATGAACATCCATCCAAATCCATACGGAAATTCAATACAACCCAATGTTATGCCATTACCTGAGTCTAAAGTTCGCTTCCAAGAAGAAAATCCACAAATGCGATTACCTTCCCGTGATATACCTATGGATCAAACCATATACCAACAGGATGAGGAAATTCAACCTAATTATATTCCACATGCAAAATTAACAAGGGATTATGTAAGGGATTATGAAGAGGTAACACATGATAACATTAAGAGGCACGAAAACCGAAAAGATAAAACAAGTATGTTGGATATGATTTTTTCAGATTTACAGACACCTGTATTGGTAGCACTTATATTTTTTATATTTCAAATGCCAATGATGAATACAATGTTTTATCGAAATTTCTCATTCTTGTCATTATATAATACTGATGGTAATGTAAATTTTTATGGAATTGCACTCAAAAGCGCAGTATTTGGAAGTGTGTTTTACGGAATTCAAAATACAATGCAATATTTAACTGACATATAATAGACCTTTAGAAAAAGTCACTCGATTGTTTTGAGCGTTTCTTTACAGTTTTATTCTTTCGTTTTGTTTTCGGTTCGATTTTATCTTCCGAAAACGTATATTTGAGAAACCATAGGTCATATTCCCGCGTTCCATGTTTATCTTTTAACTCTTTAAATTTCTCAATCTTTTCGGCACGAATAGATTCTAACGTATCTTGGGTTCCATAGCAATTAATAGTAAAACGTTTTAAAATACCCTTTTGTTCCAATCGGTTTTGGCGCTCTACATCAAAAATAAATTTACTCATACATAAAATACGATCTTTAGAATGATATGGTTCATCTGAGTAATAGAATGCAAAATAGAAACTCAACATAGTGTCTATAGTCGCAACACGTATTTCGCGTTCATTTGTAGTAATTATATTATAACTATGACATGCTATTGGTTTATGAATAAAAGCCATTGTCTCCTTACCAACAAGTATTTCTATACGTTCTGGTAAAATTTCTCCAATTGGTGCATAGTGTCGTTTTCCTACATCATTAAACCCCTTTGATTTTAGTCGCTCTATTAGTATATTAGCGCATCTATCTGGGTTTTCGGATAAAACGTCAAAATCTGGGATTTTTTTTATAATTGCCTTATTTTCTTTTTTCATATAACTAGAATATAACCGAGCAGCATAACCACCGAAGAAAATAGCTTCATCGTCGATAAACGCATCACGTATTGTGTAATATAATTCAGATGATTTATCTACCGATTTAACCATTTTTCGTTGAAATTCTATTTTACCGCAATCCGCAGAAATCGCAAACGGATAATGTTTATTTAATAATGTTAATCGTTTGAAAATCTTTTCCCATCGCGACACATCACCTTCAGGGCGTGATAATTCGAGATACATATTCATACGTAGAAAATTAGGAGGTGAATATAAAATTCCGTTTATTTTAATCGCTTCTTTACTCATCGATTTGAAAATAATCGGATGTAAAAATGTTATATCTGCGATTGGTATTAAATTTACAAATACCTTGTATGTTCCAAAATGGACCCCCGCCTTTGCTTCAATTTCATGAAACCCTTTTGTGTGAAATATGTCAGCTAATTCCTTTGCATCGTCCATAGCATTAGATGAATAAAAATCATAATCTGGGATTTCTAAATCGCGATTATAAAACTGCGCTTGTTTAGGTAATATATTGTTTATTGCAGTACCGCCATAACATATCAAACGTTTTTTTCTTAAAAAATCCTCAACTATCGTTATCATTGGAGTTATCTCTTTTGAATTTGCTAAACGTTTTCCCTTTCTTTCGTCGCTGTCATCTACTGCACGGCGCAAAATAGCCAGTTCACAATCAGCAAACGTCATTTTATTATCACACAAATCTGTATTGTATTTACTCATATATCTTATATTGTTATATTATATCCGATTCGTTTTTTAACTTCGCGAGATACTTTGAATTTAAGGTCTTAATGGGTAAAATAGTGCAATTACCATCGTTGAATATAGTTTCGTAAAAAATAAATTCCGACGTTTTTGGAGTTTTATAAAATTGGAACGGGATTATATTCGTTTTGTATGTGTTCATTAACTTTTCGATATTTGCGTCATTAGTATTAAAAACACGATTAAAAATACCACCTAAAAACCAACTTAGAATTCGCGTGTTATCTGGATTGACTACAGTTAAATTTTTTGACGATTGAGTTCCAGCGAATTGAATTATTTCCGAATAATCGTAACTACATATTGAATTATCACAATTAGATACAATATTAGAAATATTAGGTATATTTATGTTGGTAATTATAACACATTTTCCTTGAATTTCACTGATTCGTGTAGTATTGTCTATCTTTCGTCCTCGATATAATAGTTTTCGTAAGTTTTCTGGTATTTGTCCTTTAAAATCTGATTTAGATTTAATATTTGAATCTAGTCTCAAATTAATAAATAGAGGGTCTGTACCTATTAGTGATTTATTAATAATACTAAGAATATCGACGAGTCGTATTGACGAGACATACAAATATCCATCTTTTTTTTGCACTTCAAAATCGATATAGCGACAACCTCTACTTATAACAAGTTCAACCATATCAATATTCATATTCTTACCTGTAAAAGCTGAGTTATATGATGCCTTAAAAAATAAGTCCTTTAATAGGTGATTACGAGATTTATCATCATCTTTGATATCAGTTTTCGGACGAACGGGTTTATTAAATTTCATTTTTCTTCTATTCGGTCTGGTTGTGATCTTGTTAAATCGTGATAGCTTGGCTAAATTACTATTATAGTTTCTGGTTCTCGATGACGATATATTGTTTGGCATTTTTCTTATATCCAACACTTTATAAGACGGCAATTTTATATCGTTCCCGTGTAAAATACGCATTGCATTCATATCATCTGTAAATTCGGATGATAATGCTTCAATAGTATTACCCTTTCTTTGTAGTAATTTATGAATTATTTGATACAAAATCATTAATATTACAATCACTAGTATAAATCTATAATACTCCATTTTAATATATTTACATATTTAAAATCCATTTAAATTGTTCTGATATACTATAGATATAGGAATGGCAGGCGGATTACTAAATATTATATCACAAGGCGCTAATAATGTAATACTTACGGGTTCTCCTACAAAGACCTTTTTCAATGTGACGTATTCCAAATATACAAATTTCGGATTACAAAAATTTAGGCTTGATTATGAAGGTTCTCGGGATCTCCGGACAGCTAGTGAATCTACATTCAAGTTTAAAATCAAGCGATATGCCGAACTTCTAATGGATACATACTTGGTGCTTACATTACCTGATATTTGGAGTCCGATCTACAATCCAACTAAAGATACTGGTAATAAATGGGCACCATATGAGTTCAAATGGATTAATGATATAGGCACACATATGATTCGAGATGTTGTTATAACATGCGGTTCAGTAACTCTACAGAAATATAGCGGTGAATATATTGCTGCTATGGTAGAGCGCGATTTCACAGCCGAAAAAAAGAGTTTATTTAATCAAATGTCTGGAAATGTGCAGGAATTAAATGAACCTGCTATGTCCCATGGTAGGTCGAATTCATATCCATCTGCATTCTTTACAAATAATGTAGCTGGGGCAGAACCATCTATTCGCGGAAGAACTATATATATACCGATAAATTCATGGTTTACATTGGATAGTAGATGTGCATTCCCGTTGGTTTCACTACAATATGCTGAATTAGAAATATCAGTAACGATACGTCCTATACAAGAATTATTGCAAATTCGTGATGTATATGATGCACCAAATTCATTTCCTTATATCCAACCTGATTTCAATCGAGAAGAACATCAGATGTATAGATTCTTACAAACTCCTCCATCGGTTTATTTAGACTCAGAAAATTATTTAAATAAAACCAATATATGGAATGCGGACATACATTTAATGAGCACATACTGCTTCTTATCAAAAGACGAGGCACAATTATTTGCAGTTAAAGATCAGGTATATTTAATAAAGGATGTTTTTCGTTATGACTTCGAGAATGTAACTGGTTCGAAACGGGTCAAACTACAATCAAATGGTATGGTATCTAGTTGGATGTTCTATTTACAAAGGAACGATGTGAATACGAGAAATGAATGGTCCAATTATACAAACTGGCCTTATCGCACCCCCCCAGTGAATATTGATAACGCCCCGGAAATACTACCGTCGGACGACCCATTCGCAAAAACAATAGAACATGAAAATTACATAGATTATGGACCACGATTTGATCAACAACCTCAAAAAGGACAACAGAATACTGGTTTGTTTTATACTAATGATTATGCAGTAGACAACCAGAAAAACATATTAGTATCTATGGGTATATTACTGAACGGTGAATATAGAGAAAATTCACTAACTCATGGGGTTTTTGATTATATAGAAAAATATACACGAACTCATGGTAATGCAAAAGAGGGTCTATATTGTTATAATTTTTGTTTGAATACGAATCCATTAGAATACCAACCATCTGGTGCTCTAAATACGAGTAAATTCAAACTTATAGAGTTTGAAATCACAACATATGTTCCTCCGTTTGATACATTGAATTCAAATTTTAATGTGATTTGCGATGGCGATGGGAATGCAATCGGAACCAATAAACAAAATTGGAGACTATTTGAATATAATTACAATTTAACTGTATTTGAAGAACGGTTTAATGTTCTCTCGTTTATATCTGGACAATGTGGATTAATGTTCGCTAGATAATCTAGTAAAATATCACATCATATAATAAATGGAGAATGAAACAAAATGGAACAAAAAAATAGATCTGAGTCAAAAAAAAGAAACTATAGCAGAAAATGTAGTTATCCAAGAAGGATTTGAAGAGGTTGATGAAATGGTAAATAAAATGAAATGTTTACAAAATAAGAAAAAAGGATTCACTAAATTACCATTTTTAGAAAGTATTTACGATTCTATAACTAGGGAGGTTTCTATCCCTGAAACCATAGATGAAACCATAGATGAAACCATAGATGAAACCATAGATGAAGATATAATAGAGGGTATGACTACTGAACCCAATAATAAATATTCTAAATTTTTGCGATATACATCAAACTTTACATATAATGTTTCATTTGATATATTTGCTTATATTATTTTTCAAATATCTATCGGAAAACAGCCGAATTTACCAGGAACAATACCTAATAATGCAAGTGCGAAAAAAGAATATGACACAAATAAAAAACTCTACGAAGATAAAAAACGTGTAGCTGAAATGTTCAATAAAATAATAACATCTTCCATTGGAATATTTATTGCGTATAATTTATATTTTTCATTTGCAACCTCTTCAACATCAACTTCAACAGCAAACACAAAAGCATTATTCGAAAGAATAAACGAATGGATTAATAATTTACCAACTATTGCATTTCCATTGAAATGTGCAGTATCACCAGTAAATATATTTATAAGATTCATGTCAATTGTAAGTAAATTATTAGGATCTATTCCATATCAACCGTTATTATTTGGGATTTCTTTATTTATATCTTATTGGTTTATACAATATGGTATAGCAAGATATTTCATAGATATGGGTATGTCTGTTCTAGATCCAATCACGACATATGGAAGTGGGAAAAAATCAAAAAAAAAAATTGTAAAAAAATATGCAGAAGATAATATTATAATGATATTGATTGTTTTCGGATGTGTAATTATGAATGTTATACAAATCTGTGTAGATTTTAGAAACCCTCTTCCCGTAACAGAGATTCCTGCATTGTTATTATGGTTTATTGTTTTCGGATTATGTTTAATGCTTTTACCACTAGGTAAATTGACTATATCATTGATAGTATTTTACGTGTGTATGGGAAGTATGACACAAAGTGACGAAAACGGAATGGATATATTCAAAACAATGGATGATATCGAAAAAAAATTAATAGATAAACAAGTATATAGGTGTGGAGACGGTAATTTGTCGCAATTGATTTTAGAAATTATAAATAACCTAATAGTTAATGTAATTGTAAAAAATTTATATTTAGTAACACTTATACCTATATCTGTATATAATATTATACAATCGCTATCTTTATCTAGCGAAATAACCCGTACAATTTCAATTTCATCTTTTTCTCTATTAATTGTAACTTTATTATCGGGTAATGAAACCGTTACATGGTTCTTTTTAAAATTCATGAATAGTATAAAATATGACTAAAAAGAGTTTAGAAAATATTATAGATATAGTAATAATAATATGGGAAAGCATAATTTGCCATTTGTTTCAGTATGTACTCCCACATTTAATCGCAGACCATTCATACCAATTATGTTAGAGTGTTTTCGAAATCAGACATATCCAAAGGACCGCATGGAATGGATTATTATTGATGACGGAACAGATAAAGTGAAAGATTTAATAAATGGTGCAAAAATACCTCAAATTCGGTATTATGAATTACCTGAAAAGATTACGCTGGGTGCAAAACGTAATCTTATGCATGAAAAATGCAAAGGTTCTATTATTGTGTATATGGATGATGACGACTATTATCCTCCCGAACGTGTAGAACATGCTGTAGAAGTTCTAAATTCAAATACAAATGCGCTATGTGCTGGTTCCAGTGAAATATATTTATATTTCAAACACATTCAAAAAATGTACCAGTTTGGTCCGTATGGTCCGAATCATGCTACTGCTGGAACATTTGCATTCAAGCGAGAATTATTAAATCAAACACGATACAATGAAACTGCATGTCTTGCAGAAGAACGTGAATTTCTAAAAGAATATACAATACCATTCGTGCAGTTAGATCCGATGAAGACAATATTAGTTTTTCCGCACGAACATAATACATTTGATAAACGCAAACTACTCGATAACAATGATAATATATATGCGAAAGAGTCCGAAAAAACAGTTGATATGTTTATACGGTTCACAGATGAGGCAAAAATTAAGCGTTTTTTTCTAAAGGATATTGATGACAAAATAAGTAAATACAGTCCAGGCGTACCTAGTATGAAACCAGATGTAATAAAACAGACATCGGAAATAGAAAATCAGCGAAAAAACGTGCAACAACCTCCATTACAAGTTATCATGCAGCAACCTGGAAAAGAACCTGTCGTATTGGATGCAACCCAGATTATAGAACTTATAAATGGACTTCGTAGTAATATGAAACTATTAACGGACCGAAATATAGAATTGGAAGCAATTGTAAAATCGGAGGAAAAAATAGTAACGTTTTCAGAACCGATTATTCAACCTTCTATTAGTATTCAAAAACTAAATATGACAATATCAGAAATGGAATTTAAATTGAAACAAAGTGCAATTATTGAACTAGAACTACGTAGTGAAATATATATGTTACGTAAAAATAATACAATTATACCTACGCCATTTTATCCGTTAATATTCAACGAAAAAAATAAATCTGACCCAGAAATACATATACACATTTGATAAATTTACATTTGCTATAATGTTTTTTTTTATTTGATATTTAACAAATAAAAAATTTATTCATTTATTACACTTTCATCGTCTTGTATTATTTTTTTTACATTTTTGTCGAGATATCTGTAAATTCGTTTTATATCAAGTTTTGTTACATTGTGATTCATAAATAAACATTCCACTTGATTTAAAATATCTGTATGTGATTGGAAATCATTACCATAAAATGTTCGCAATTCCTGAAAAAATGAAATTAAATCTTTACGATCCATATCTAGGTCTTGACACATATAATAAATGAATTGTTGGTTATTATACTCCGTCGAATACTTTGTGAGAACCTTTGTGAAACGAACTTCACTAGGATTGAAAGTATTCACGTTTGCCGGAAACGTCTCATGATATATTTTGTTATTGTAAAATGTTTTGATCAATGAACTCATCTCATTAAATTGCCAAATCTGATTTTGAAATGTTATACGGTCTATATAATCAGAAAAACACATATTGTCTAGTATCTTCAGATAAAATGGATATGTTTCCTCTGGTTTGTTTTTAATTATAGCGTCAATTATATTCTCATGCCATAATAATGCAACAGTTGTCCGATCAGTCTCATTAATAAATTTGGCATGGTCGTCTAAACACATCGGTTGGTTTATCAAATGTTTGGTAATTTTTTTAGAATCTTCATTGTACGACTTCATATGCAATATATTATTACATAGGTCTTCGGTTAATAACTCGGGATGTGTTGTCTTTAATTTTTGCATAAATTGTAATTTTCTCAAATCTCCTTGTATATATCCCAGAATTGTATCTTTCAACATGACATTATTTGGGATTACATCATTCAATAGGATTGATATTTGACATTTCGTTGGAGTTTTCAGTTCAAATACGTTACATACCTTCATCAACTCCTTAATTTTTTTATCCATAAAATAATTACCAATACATATTATAGGATTCATAGTTACATCTTCTAATTTTTGTTTTTTTGTTTTCTTCTGACGGATCAATTTAATCAGGGATGTAATACCACCTTTGTCACCACTATTCATACCATCAATTTCATCCATTACGATTATTATTTTTTTAACTGTTTTCTTCATCATATGGAGAACATTGCGGGATGATATATTATTACTTGTAATTGTATCAATTAAAGATGTATTACGTACGTCACCTGCATCATAACGGATAATATCGTAGTTCATCCCTTCTAATATTTTAGTAATAAACTCCGTCTTTCCTGAACCTGGAGCACCGTATACATATATGCCCTTAGCAAAGTTTATATTTTTACAATTCACATCAAAATTATTTAATATATTTCTTATTTTATCTGCAGTTTCTTCTCTATCCAATATCGTGTTAATGTTATCCATACTATATAGAGAACATTAATTTTTATATTAATTTGAACGAATGAGTTATTTTATCTACTGAACGCACTGAAATCAGCAGTCAACGGAATGTAATTTGTGGATTCTTTATTTGTTAATGCACCATTGTATGTATATACATCATTTTTAGTTTTGTAATTATTATTTCTACTACCTGAACCACCAACTCTATTACCTGAACCAGTCGCTAACCCACCAATTCCTGAAACAGTATCTCTAGCCAATCCAACACCTCCTGAAACAGTATCCTTAGCCAATCCAACACCTCCTGAAACAGTATCTTTAGCCAATCCAACACCTCCTGAAACAGTATCCTTAGCCAATCCAACACCTCCCGAAACAGTATCCTTAGCCAATCCAACACCTCCTGAAACTACATTCTTTACAAGACCAATTCCACCTGAAATCGCATCCTTACCTAGACCAACACCGCCTACAATCGCATCCTTACTTAGACCAACACCGCCTGCAATCGCATCCTTACCTACATCAACCCCGCCTGCGATTACACCCTTACCTATATCAACACCACCTGAAACTATATTCTTACCTACACCAACACCGCCGGCGATTACATCCTTACCTAATCCTGTCGCACCATAATTTGATACTGCAGATGAATTTGAACTATTCAGTCCCCCTGAACTGCCGCTAAAAGAACATGTTCCTGGGTAAGCAGGGCAAGCAGGGCAAACTGGTGGCACAACTTGAGTTTTCAAGATATAATCATCATACGACAATGAAGTATGTTTATCTGGAACTTTATCTGGAACTTTATCTGGAACTTTATCTGGAACTTTATCTTCAACAGTTATCGGTGGTGCATTAGAAACCGGAGCAACTGTCAATTTTTCTGACGGTGTATACATGGAAGTTGCTTCTACGGTGTATTTAGTGCCAGATTTATTAATGACAGCGACAAAAGTGTTTGTTTTTCTAGGAAAAAACAATATACTCTTTGCTGTATTTACACTAAGGGACCATGGCTTGAACGTGCTAATATCAGTCAATGTTAGAACCGGTTTCACATCAATTACACTTCCTACACCATCCCCATCTCTCTTATACATCATTATCTGTAATGATTTACCCTTATTCTCAAGTCCCTCCATTAGAGAAAATGGGTCTTTAAGCATAGTCGTGGATTGTGTTCCTATGATATCAGAAACAGTAGAAGGAACCGCTACATTAGGCACTGTAATTGTAGGAACGGCTGTATTCGGAACCGCTACATTAGGCACTGTAACTGTAGGAACGGCTGTATTCGGAACGGCTACATCAGGCACCCTAACTGTAGGAACGGGTGTATTCGGAATCACAGCAACAGGAACGGGTGTATTCGGAACGGCTACATCAGGCACCGTAACTATAGGAACGGCTGTATCTACATGAGTAAACACATAAATGCAACCACTAAGATCGTAATATACCCCATCGGTTATCTTATTGGTTTTCGTAGTTATATAAGTAACTAGTGACTTATGTGTTTCTGGAACTTCACCTAATATAGGTTCAACTATTGGAGTTGTTAGAGAAATATCGGGATGTTCACTGGAATATCTGCTACAATTATCATCACCTGCTGTACATCCTCCAATATAAAAGGATGTATTCGTATTGCTAATAGAACGAATAAATGTATCATCCCCCCAAGGCATGTATACAAGTGTATTATTCGTAACATTATTATATCCATAGTTGTCGTAATTAGATACAGTCCATGGTTTCACCGCATTTATCATATTTTTCTTAATCGTAGCTTTAAAACCACTACTATAATCAGTAGTCACGCCATTACGCTCGGTAATCGTATACTTAATTATAGAACCAGCATCATCTTCATATACACGAATTAAATTACCATTTACTATATCTAAAAAGTTATTGTCGTATAATTTATAAAGTGGATTTTGATACCATTCTACTACGATACTTCGTAATACATCGTCGTCTCGTTTGAATGTAACCATCCCTTCTTTATATGTGTTTACGCCATAAATTACAGCAATCACTAAAGCTGATAATAGTATTAATAATAACCATACAGGTGTTAATTTTAGTTTAAAATTGAAATTAAACATTACGTATATATTATACGTAAATAAAAAAAATGTCTCTTATTCCGATATATGACCCATCCAATGAATATGAAATCGGGGTTGATGAATGTGCTCGCGGTCCTATGTTCGGTCGTGTATATACCGCCGCAGTTATTCTACCTAAAGATGTAGCATTTCATCATGATTGGATGAAAGATAGTAAAAAAATAAAATCGCGAATAAAAATGCGAGAATTATCCGATTATATTAAAGAACACGCCGTAGCATGGCACATTGATTTTATAGAAGCATCGGTTATTGATGAAATCAATATAAGACAAGCTGTATTGAAAAGCATGCGTAACTCTATACACCAAGTGTTGAACGATATGAATTCAAATGGAATTGGCGTTCAGTTGGTCATAGATGGCAATGATTTCCCACCTTATACCATATTTGATAATATAACAGAAACACTCCGCGAAATCCCGAGCGTTACTATTGAAAAAGGCGATACAACATATTCGTTCATCGCTGCCGCATCGATTTTGGCTAAAAATGCCCATGATGAATATATTCTAGATCTATGCGAAAAAGTTCCGCTGTTAAAAACCAGATATTCACTTCATGAAAATATGGGTTATGGTACAGTCAAACATATGAATGGTATAAAGGAATATGGAATTACACAATGGCATAGAAGAACATTTGGAATATGTAAATCACATCCGATATCGAATTTGTAAAAAAAATATCCGATACATGTATAGGTAAATTATTCAAGGGTGTAAATATCCAAGGGCACTATTATAGTAAACCATGATTTTGATATGACTCCAGGTTCGATAATATATGCCGATAGATTATGATTTACATAATTCTCAAAATATGATTTGTGAACTATAAGTCCAGATATAGATTCGGATATTTTACGTTTTTTATAGCGCTTACAGTAAAACAAATATGCGTCATATACTGTTAAATCGGAACTTTTATCACTCCATTCTTTACGAATATATGTGAAAACCGACGCAAGATGTTTCTTTTTGTTCCATAGCGAGCATCTTGTATCCTGAATATATTTTTCATTTTCTATATTTACATTCGGATAAAAATACTGTATTAAGTCTATAATCTGTTCGTCACTAATACTATGCGATCCCCATTTATTATATAAGGAACGAATTTCCTCTAATTCAAGACCCGATTCAGAATCATCCTCAACCATTGTTTCGTCCCAGAATTTTATAAATCGTTGAATATCTGGTAAATATTTACTGAAAATACATTGGAATGTATCACTCGATTCGATATAATTTTCTCCGAGAGATCTAATAACTTCATTTTTAAGTGGCGTTTGAAATAATACCATTGGAAGTTTATTTGCATTCAAAAAATGTTTCCATAAATATTGAAGATTCTTCCATGTTATGGTATCGCCATAGGTCTTATCGTGCACTATGTATTTCCCTAAAAATCCATTCACTAAATCGGTAACTGTTCTTGTCGATAAATACGAAACGTATGATTGTAATACAGTATCTTGATTATTTAAAATATATTCATCTGATGAATCGTATCGTGTTGAATAATGTACTGCAACCGAAATAATGTCAATGCCAATTTCTTCGAATAAATTTCTCCATATATTTTCATACTTCACAGTTTCATGCATATATACCAATCTACAATTCGTATATTCATGTTCATGATATTTCAAACGGAATGATTGCATTAAATTGACTCCGATATGTATCTGGCAAAAGTTATTCAATTCTCTAATGAATGATTTTGCATATGCTGGTAATAAATGTATCAAATCTGTCCTTTTTTTTAATATATTGTCGCCTAATATGGTTAAAAAATACTTAACTGCTGTCTTGCTCGAAAAAAACGTTGGATATAATGACATGATTACGTTTTGGATCGTATCAGATTCGGGAACAGACGACAATAGAGGATTATCTTTAATGCGCTTCATTATAGATACCTTGGTCTTATATTTCCATGACATGAGATTTCTGTCATTTGTAATGGATGTTAAAATATGATACAGAATACCATCCTCACTGTATAACTTGTAATGCAAACCATCATAGTAAAAGAATTTCTCAGTTGATGAAACGTAAAAATATTTATTATTTGTCATAAATGATTTTATAAATGAATCAAATTCTACATTCAGAGTTTCTATACGAACCACTCGCTGTTGACGTTGTAAATCAATAGATTCCATTATATTAGGTAGTTGATTGTGTATAAAACTAGTGAGTCTGGTTAACATATATGGATCATTAGTATATTTGATATTTAATCGATCAACTACACTATGTAAGTCATCTTCACTCATTTATCCTTGAATATGTAAAATGAGACAACTTTAAGTTGTTTCGTTTTATACAAAAGAAAAAAAAAGATGAATTTAGTAAATCCATCACACTCTTCAGTGTTTTATTTTTTTTTCTTATTTTTTTAATTTTCATATTTCATATTTCATATTTCATCAGTTAAACGCCACACCCATAGGTATCTTCAAGCATAGTATTATGCATGTCATGAATGATATGACGCAATGTTTCAATCTCGGTCTCAAGTTTTACTACATAACTCTCGTGTACAAGTCCATCGGTTTCAAGTTCAGGTTCAAACTCATTCTCGAATTCGGAATCAAATGCGGAATCAAATATCGAAGTAAGATTAATTGCGGTTGGCATGATATTTGCATTGTAGACGGGGCTGTTGCAAGGGCATGAATCAAAATCATCAAATTCATGAATCAATTGTGAAATTCGTTTATGACGAACCAATTTTAGTGGAGGAGGAAATTCCGAGCTTACCATATTATGTTTTTTATTTTTATAAGTGCTCTCAACTAGTGACCAATATGGTCCTTTTTGGTTTTGAGTGTAATATACGATTTTCTTACCGTTATTTTTAATCTCATTGATTGTATCAACAGCGTTTTGGGTATGATTCCAAGTAGACATATGGACATATGCTAAATTGAATGGTTTGCCAGTCTTGCCGTCAAACTTCTCAATTATATCAATTTTTTCAACTGTTCCGAGCAGTTCTTGATTCTCGATGACGTGTTTGATTTTATCTTCACCAATGGTGGTGAAGATATAAGGGATGAAAATGTTCATTTTGCAGTTCATTGTTTTAGTTTTGGTTTTAGTTATTAGAATGATGATGGTTAGATGTCCTTTATTTCTTTTGATATATTATGAATCAATTTTCCAGGTTTTTGTGTTATAAGGAAACTGCGCTCGGTATAATACTTGGACGATACGCTGATGTCATACCAATATACCTAGAGATTGCAATATCTGATTTTAGTAATTCATATTTTGAAATAAATGCTAACCAATTGTATTTTGTTCGCCGTAATACCTCGTCAGCTGGTATATAAACTCCACAGCAATCTGTTGATAAATCCAAGTCCTTTTCTTCCATTAGATCTTCTAAAAGTATCTGCTTGCCTCCCTTTGTTTTAATACCGATCCTCTCGCCACCGATAAGATTCATTCTTTTCGAACGTATGGAATCTAAACACCATTGATTACTCTCACCTAAGAAAGTGGGTTCGAATGACGAATGCAATGATTTGTTACGAGACTTCAGATATTCCACTAATTCATACATAGTCGCATCTTCACGTTTAGCTCCCATAAAATATAAATCAGGAATGAATAATGTCTTCTGTTTCTGCTCTAATAAATTAGCAGTCCGATTAATTGTCTCACATACAAATGGAATACCACCGTATAGTCCATCTGCGTAAATACTCTTTAGATTTTTAGTACATATAAATGAATTTGGCACTAGCATACCCCCATATATATAAACTAACTGTGCTAGAGCCAATTCACGTATCTGAGATTTCATCGGTTCGGCTAGAATGGAAACATCAACTTCCCATCCAGGTATTAAATTACTAAATGTCTTATCATCTATAAGACAAACATGAAAATCATCGCCACAATGATCAATAATGGATTGAATTGTCAAATGTAAATACGGTTGATTCAAATTATGAGTATTACGGGCATGCGATTCTTTCCAATTTCTCGCATTGATATCATATTTCGTATGAATCCATATTTTCGGTTTGTTCATTCCATATAACGGCGATTCATTCAACAAGTATTTTTTTATTAAATCATATTCATCATTTGTTCTCTCCCCAAAACTTTGACGAAAACGATTACCGACATAACTAGATAATAGAATTAAAGCAATCGCGAATCCTGAATGAATAATATCTTTTGATTTAAGCATGATATACATTAACTTTGTATATTTTTATGGGGGTTCGAACAGATATCTTCCATAAAAATGGTATATTCATTGTGATAAATAGATTCCACATATCGTATCGTAGATGTATATCTTATACAATTATAATTGCAAATCTGGCGTATTATCGTAGTAAATGTATTGTAAGTTAATTCGCGGTCTATGTAAAAGTGCTTTGACTTATAATAATGTGATTTGACAAAATCACAAAATATTGGATATAAATCATGAAATATCATCTTTTTGTATGCATTATAATCTATCGTATAACTGCTGTGTTTTTCATAAGAAATTTTGTCAAAAAAACTACGTAATATTTGAATATCTATTTTTTTACAAAATAATTTATTTGACATCCTATACATTAGTTTGACATTAGCTTTATTACACATTTTGGAATTGTTTAGAAATTTCATTTGTGAACAAAGCAAGTTCAATTATGTTCTCGTGTATTTTATTAAAAATAGTGATGTATTTACAAATGATGGGTATTATTTTATACTTTTGTGTTTCATCTAGTAGATCAGTGACTTTTATAAAAATAAAAAAATAATTCAATATATCAATAACTGAATACCCATAATCGTGTATATTATATAATATTTTTATAGATTTTGATATATCACCCTCATGAAACGACTCTATGTATGCTTCAAATTGCTGTAACGATATATTAGAACATAATTGTTTGCAGATCTCAATAGACACACTCTCTGTTTTACCAAGACTATATATATATACCTTTTCCAAGTTGTTTATAACATTGCGTATTACATCATCTGAAATCCTTAAAATATATTCCTTTGCTGGTTCGTCAATGTTTATAGATTCGTTTTCAATAATTCTGTCTGTTATAGCATGGATTTGTGACCGATTCAATGATTTTATATACAATATATGAATGCGGGATTGTATACTTTCAATTATCTTCTGAGTATTTGCACATGTAAATATGAAATTTACATTCCGTTTATATTTGTCTATATAGTTACGGAATACTTGTTGACTTTGTTCGTTTATGCTATCCATATCATCTATTAGTATCATCTTCTTCTTTCCATAAATGGAACTGTGAGAACGACAAAATGTCTTCATTTCGGTTCGGAAAAAATTAATACCCTGTTCCTTTAGATTATTAATAAACATTATATTGTTCTCTGGTAGTGGATTATCATTTGCGATGCCGTAATATTCTCTTATAATTGCATATATAAAACTAGTTTTTCCTGAATTTGTATCACCTACAAAAAGTATATTTAAATCGTCCATTGTAAATAATGCCCTAAAAATAGATAAGAATTCACTAGATGATTGGAAGTCATCTATCCGATAAGGTTTATATTTTGATATAAATGTTTGTGGTATATCTTTCATTGATTATATTAGTATCGGTGAATTTTTATATATATTACACTAAAAATATATATAAAAATTAGGGGTTTTGAATAGTATAAAAATGACACATTACGATATATTGGGGGTATCAGTCGACGCATCCGAAGAAACCATAAAAAAGGCATATAAAAAATTAGCTTTTCAATTTCATCCAGACCGAAATACAGATCCAAAAGCAAGTGCTAAATTTCAAGAAGTAAATGAGGCGAATGAGATTTTATCAGATTCATTAAAAAGACAAAATTATAACGCGCAATTGAACGGGAGTAGTGCAAACCAAGTACAATTTAGAGATGTTAATGATATATTCAAATCATTTTTTAGTAATAATTCGCATGCGTTTCAGGGTCAATTTTTTCAAACAATAAATAAACCTGCACCTATTATCGCAACAATTAGTATAACTCTAATCCAAGCCTACTTAGGTGGTAGCTTTCCGCTTGAATTAGAACGTTGGAGTTTGATTAATAATATACGGACTAATGAAAAATTCAGTTTATATGTTACACTTCCAGCTGGGATTGACGAGCATGAATTTATTATAATTCAAGGTAGTGGAAATACAATAAATAATACAATAGGAGGGGACATAAAAATTCATATTAAAATATCAAATGATACATTATTTAAACGTCGTGGGTTGGATCTTATTTATAATAAAACTATCACATTAAAGGAAGCATTATGTGGATTTGAATTTGATATCAAACATATTAACGATAAATCATTATCATTCAAAAATAATATTAGTCCGTTTATAATTAAACCTGGTTTCAAAAAAACGATTGCTGACTATGGAATGAAACGCGATACAAATACCGGGAATTTGATAATTGAATTCGATATTGTATTCCCTGATACTTTGACACTCGAACAGATAAAGAAAATATCTGAGATATTGTAATAATACACATAACATATTATGTATCATTACATTAGGATTTTTTTAGGAAGAAATTCTCTTGGTTGGAATAGCTAAATCCACAAGATATATAGAATTCTCAGTCATTATAATATATTCCTTTCCTACTTTGAAAATCTTGGCAATCGGACTTGTATATTCCTCTTCACTTTTCACAAGTAACTTCTCATTATCTTCTTTAACACCAATCAATGCAGTCTTATCGAGAGAACCAGTCCAGTAGTCCATAAGAACTGGTTTATCCTCGACAATTGCAAGTTTCATAGCGTGTAATAGTGTGCCTACTTCAGGAAGACGATAACCATTATCGGTGGTTGATGCTGCAACAATTGAACTCATTATAATTAATATTATTAAAATACACTTTAAATACTTTATAGAGTATATAGTTAAATGGACCAAGAAACTTCGGATTATATGTTTATATATTTGGATATAATTCTCGAGTATTTAGACAGGATGCAAAAATCTAAATACATGATGGGTAATTTAGAGCGGTGCGTATTTTAAGTGCCGAGTTGTGTGGCAAAAAAATAAACACGCATATCCATCATCTTACGATAATAGACTAAATTCTATGTAATGGGTTTAATATTTGCTTACTTTATGGTAGATAAGCAAATTCCCATCAAATGTTATTTCATTTACTACCTTAATGAAACAACTATTTATTACCACTTTTTCGTGGTTTCTTAACTTTTTCTTTTTTATCAAGGATTACTTTTCTTGTAAATTCTTCTGGTCTTGTTTGACTTTCTAAATAACATTTACCGAGTAATAAAATATTTTTACAGGCATTTACATCTCTATTCACGAATATACGGCATTTGGTTTCCTCTTTTGGAGTTAGTATTTCGTGGAGATGTTTCCTGTGTTTTTTCCTTTTTACAATTACATTTTCCATTTCCCTTTTGGTTTTGTTATACAATTTGCTGGTATTGAATTCATTCACATCTACCACATCAAAACGAGACAATAATAGTTTTTTCAATCCAATATTAGGTGTGGGAATACACCCTTTCATTTGACTTGTTCTACTATAATCGCCGTGTAATATTAGTAGTTTCTTACCTTGTTTTATTTCTTCTTTGTTAAGATATGTATTCTCAATTTCATTCAATAATTTTACCTCACTTTGTTTTGTTCTAATAAATCTACGAAAAGCTAATTTACGAAACAAAGGTTGTTGATAAAAATCCTTTAACTCATTATTCAATATGGTTTTTTTAACTATGAATTTTGTATATTCCTCTGGTATTAGAGTATTTGATTTGAAACGTGATAATTCTGTTTCTTTTTCAATAATACCATTTTTCTTTTTTTCTTGTAAAATAATATAATTACTTCGCTTGGTATATGTTTCAACTCTTCTTCTACAAGCGGTATATTTGAAAAATTTGTTATTTTCATCAATCATAGTAATAGGACGAATTTTTCCGGGGTCTAATGAAACCAACTTATATTTATCGGTTAAATATTCATTACATTTATCTTTTGATAAATCTTCAACTCGTGTAAATTCCATTTCATCTTTTACGCTTGGTAATCTATCACCAAATACCTTATTTTTGTATTTTTTCAAAATGAATAATAAAGAACAACTAAATCCATCTGTAATAATTTGATTGTAAAAAACATATTCTTGCTGTTTGAAAATATCTTTCTTTTCCAATTTTAAAATTTTACTCCATATATGAGATTGATGTTTATTTGCATGTAATACTAATGCACTTTTGTTATAATTGAATATAGTTTGTTTTTTATCATCAATCAAATCCGCAATTCCATTACTGTTTAAGGTAATGTGTTTTGGAACAATATTATTTCTCTGTGGTATTGCTTGATAAGGTTTTTTGCCCATTTGTTCTATTTTTGAATTGATGTAAAACGAATATTTAATGTATTTTTCTGGATTACATTTCACATCATAAGCAACTGATTTATTTACTTTATTTGGAAACAAAAAATCCTTATTTTCTCTAATCCAATTATGATATTCTGATTTGGATAGTTCTATTTTATTGTTTATCAAATCACTTTTCAAATCACGAATTTCTTTATTTAGAATTTTATAAAGTTCTTTGCGTTTTGCCTTGTCTTTTTCTTGTTTAATTTCTATTGATTTAGATTGTTTGAATAAACAATTGATGTATTTGAATAAATGCTTTACAAAATGAGTTGAAATATTTGTATTGATACAAGTAATCATTTCATTCGCAGTTATTGCTACAATATGAGTTTTATTCGTGTAAGAAGGTTTATTTGATACTAATTTTGAAAATGTTTCATTATAGAATTGTTTCATATCGGTTTTACCAGAAGAATTTTTAATATTTTCTTCCTTTACTTTTTGTCCTCGTTTAGAAGTAGGTGAAGCAATTGTTTTGATTACATCTAATACAAACTGTTTATTGATAATGGGTAAAGTTTGATTGTTGTTGAATTTTTCCAATAAATACAACCGAATAAATTGATAAGACAAAATAACGATTTCATTGATATCCATAACTGCTTTCTCAATAATAGGTTGTAATGTATCATACTTTTTTAATACACATTTCAACGGACATTTAATAATCCGATAAACTTGTTCCTTTTCAGGTGGGTCAGGTGGGATTTCTTCCAATTCCATTATACATATACAAAAGAAAATAACTTTAAGTTCTTTTCTTTGAAAAACAATTCTTCCTAAATATTTCCTATTTTTTCCTTTTCTAATTTGTCTTTTTTTTTTATATATGCCCTTTTATTTCTTTCCTTAATAACTTCTTTTGGGATTACATAATTGGTTTTCTCTTTATACTCCTTAACTTTTTGTTTGATTTCTTCTTTGTGTTCCTGATAATATTGTTTTTTAAAACTAGGTGCCGTATATTTTTTAAGATGTTCTTTGGTGTCAAATAGTTCTTCTTCTAATAATTTATTTTTTTCTTCATATATTTTTAATTTATTTATTAATTCTTCATTATTCATATTACTAAATCTAGTATAAAATCTTTAAATATTTTTAAAAATAGTTAAAGACAACTCGGCACTTAAAATACGCACCGCTCTAAATTATACGGATGCTATACAATTTTTATATAGTAAAACTATTTATCAACTAACCCCAATTGATGATATAAAACCAACTGTAAAATATGCAATGGTTTCTAAATTAACCGACAGTATAATATGGTCTGGTGAAATGAGAACGATTAAAAAACAGACAATAATAAATTGTTTTCGGGTCGATTATGATACTATATTGCACTGTCTAGAAATTGCCAAGCTTCGCAAAATGGATAATACAGAATATGAATCATTCTTATGTGAAATATCTTCGATGTTAAAGAAGAAAAAATATACCGATCTCGATATTCAAAAAATATATAAAATTCGCGACATAAATAATAGTTTGGGTTTGAATTTGAAACAATGGTGTAAATGGTTGATGATTAGCCACTGATCTCTTTATAATACTCATCCGAGACAATAGCAATTCGTTTCTTTAGTCTAAGTGATTTATCTTTTACTATAGGAATTTCATTAGGAACCCTAATATTGGGATATTCAATTTCAAGTATGTTTTTTATAAAATCAAATATATAGAATAGGATCTTATCTGAACAATTTCCTACAATCAATCCACTACCAGTCCTGAAAATCATAAACGATACTTCGGTATATTTTTTATTATCAGTGAGCTCGCTCATTTTCATGTTAGGGTCGCCTGACTCTATTCTACCGTTTTGCTTTTCATTATTAAATCCCAATTCATTATTGAAATAGAATTTGCATTTTACACCTGGATAACTACACGGGTCATATGCAGCTTCAATTCCATATTTTCCGCTTCTCAAAATAGCATGAAGTTTATCACGATTTATGAAAAACCCACAGTTGAAATTCGAATTTATTAATACATTGTCATCATCTTCGTTCTCATTTTCTATAAACAAAACGGGCTTTGTTAAATGAGGTTCCAATATTTTTAGTATCATTACCTTTACTATATCTAGAATCTCTACATTTACAATTCCAGGTATCTCTAATTTTCCAGTATTAAATACCTTCACGTGTATCTCTTTGTATTTACCTTGATATGGAAATCTTAATATCATCGCAAAACAATTATAAAACGCATTCTTAATTTTACCCCGTGAATTAATGATATCCTTACGTGAAATACCAACTGTAATTTTGCGTTCATCCTTGAATTTTATGCGTCTTGCAGCAGGGTTATCAATTTGTTTAATGATATTGTCTACATAATAACCTATCCCGACCAATTTCTGTTTGAGTTCTTCATACTCTATAAGGTCCTTTGATACAACCTTTATCTGTTTTTTTATAACCCCG
>Ga0208770_1000219_pt1 | contig 42450 bp, 47 predicted proteins | sample AntAceMetag02UK9_FD_184771 | JGI IMG/M metagenome (GOLD analysis project Ga0208770, IMG submission 184771) | Saline lake microbial communities from Ace Lake, Antarctica - Antarctic Ace Lake Metagenome 02UK9 (SPAdes) (version 2) | ecosystem: Environmental > Aquatic > Non-marine Saline and... | reverse complement strand
AGCTTTAAAAAAAGTCATGAAAGTCGATAAGCCTCCTTCGACAAGCAAAGATTTGATATTTAAGTTTAATAATTCTTTATAATTAATGAATTCAAATTTTTTGCTAGATTTTATTTTCTTTAAATCATTTTTAAATAATATTATTTTTCTTAAATATTTATCAATGCCCTGTAGTCGGCAAGTGAGCTTTGGACTATCTTCAATAAAAGTATTGTATCCGACACTAATAGCATCATGTCTTAATCTCAAGTAATGCAAATATTTTTGTGTATCTTGAGAAGTTATATCTTTTGAATTATAATCTTTAGTATAGCCATTTTTAGATATAGCTAATTTAAGAGTTATAAAAGGTCTGGACTGATTTTGATTTATATAAAAATATTTATTAAATTCATGAAACTTTGATAGTGATCGCGAAAGAAAAACTTTAACTTTTTTTCCTTCAAGGAACAGATATCCCTGATTGTAAATGCTAGGATTAGGATCAAGTGAATCCATTACAACTCTTTTGATACCGTATTTAAATAATAAAGATGAGCATGAATCTAATTTTTTTTTAAAACATGGTTCCAAGCTAATATAAGCTGTTAAATTTCTCACATCTTGTTTATTTGAAATTTTTTTTAAAGCATTAACTTCAGAGTGAGGCCTTCCTCCCATTGAAGTTAATCCATAACTCACAACTTTCCCCTGAGTATCATTTTTAAAATCTACAATTAAACAAGCGACAGAAGGATTTTCTTTCGTAAGTCCTAAATGTTTTAATGATAAGTTTTGAACGGATCGCAGGTAATTTAAATCAATGTTTGATAACAAAATTAAATTTTATCAATAGATCCTAAAAATTGTTCGAAATCTTTAGCTTCTCGGAAATCCCTGTAGACTGATGCGAAGCGGACAAACGCAACCTTATCTAACTTATACAATCCTTGCATTACCATTTCGCCAATAACGCTTGAGCTGACTTCGTTTTCACCCATTCCTTCTAATTCTCTTACAATTTTAGATATGAACTTCTCTTTAGTTTCAAAATCAACTGGTCTTTTTCTTAAAGCAAGATCAACTGACTTAGTTATTTTATCTCTATCAAATATCGACCTATCTCCATTTTTTTTAATTATTAAAAATTCTCTATATTGAATTCTTTCAAATGTAGTAAATCTCTCTTTACACGAACCACAAACCCTTCTTCTTCGGATAACAGATCCGTCCTCAGTTGGTCTAGAGTCTAATACTGAGGTTTCATTTTCCTTATCTTTACAAAAAGGGCATTTCATAAAATTTAATTTTTATAAATTGGAAATTTTTGACATAAGTCAAAAACTTCTTTTTTAATGGATTTCTCAAGCATACTAATATCTGAGTTAGAAGTGGAAAGTGTATTGATAATTGTAGATATATTTTCTCCAATGAACTCAAATTCTTTTTCTTTGAACCCTCTTGTAGTTGCGGCTGGGGATCCCAATCTAATACCAGAAGTAATAGTAGGAGGGTTTGGATCGTTTGATACTCCATTTTTATTACAAGTCATACCTGCCCTTTCAAGACTCTCTTCAGCATCTTTACCGGTTACTTTTTTAGACCTCAGATCAACTAAAACCATATGGGAATCTGTTCCATTGGTGACAATATCAATTCCATTTTTTATAAGGACTTCACTGAGTACTTTTGCATTGCTTTTTACCTGCTTTATATATTCTTTAAATTCTGGTTTTAACGCCTCTCCAAATGCAACAGCTTTTGCAGCAATGACATGCATTAATGGTCCACCTTGAAGACCAGGAAAAACCGCACTGTTAAATTTTTTACCTAAATCTAAATCATTAGATAAAATCATACCTCCTCTTGGACCTCGAATAGTCTTATGAGTTGTTGAAGTCACAACATGACCATAAGGCAATGGATCTGGATATTCTTCAGCGGCGACAAGTCCAGAATAATGAGCCATATCTACCAATAAATATGCTTCAACTTTATCAGCAATTTCACGAAATTTTTTAAAATCAATATTTCTAGGATAGGCTGAGCCTCCAGCTATAATCATTTTAGGCTTACATTCAATTGCTTGTTTTTCTAATAATTCGTAATCTATTAAAGAGGTCTCAGCATCAATTCCATATTGAACGGCATTAAAATATTTACCGGATTGATTAGGCTTTGATCCATGGGTTAAATGCCCTCCAGCATCAAGCGACATACCAAGAATTGTATCTCCAGGTTTTAATAAGGCTAAAAAAACAGCTTGGTTTGCTTGAGCGCCTGAGTGAGGCTGTACATTTGCATAATTACATTTATAAAGTTTTTTTAATCGATCAATTGCTAAGTTTTCAGCAATATCATGAAATTCACAACCTCCGTAGTAGCGCTTTCCAGGATAACCTTCTGCATATTTATTAGTCATTATCGATCCTTGAGCTTCTAAAACTGCTTGTGACACTATATTTTCAGACGCAATTAACTCAATTTGATCGCTCTGTCTTTCTGTTTCATTTTTTATTGTGTTAAAAAGCTCTTGGTCAGCTTGCTCTAATGTATTCGAAAAAAAACCTTCATGTTGTGTCATATTTTATTTATTCTCCTTAAATGTCTTCCGGCTTCAAAGCCTGTTTTAAAATAGGTATTTAACATAGCAAATATATTCTTTTTTACAAAACCTCTTCCTGCAAGACAAATAACATTAGAGTTATTATGTTTTCTGGTCATTTTTGCATCATAAACAGAATGGCATAAAGAAGCTCTAATATGATTAAATCTATTTGCTGATATTGATACGCCTATTCCACTGCCACAGATTAGTATCCCAAAATTATCTTTTTTAATCTTCTTACAAAGTTTTTGAGCGAATAATGGATAATCAACAGATTCAACAGAATAAGTCCCTAGATCCCGAACAATTATATTTGGTTTATCTTTAAAATATGACTCTAAGATCTTACTCTTTAATTTAAATCCAGCATGATCAGATGCGATGTATATTTCAGTTTGGTTTTTCAAATATTTGATTCCTGCTTAATGGTATTTTTATATTAAGATTTTGCAATACTCTCTCCATGATTTTTCCTAAAAAATTAAAAAAGATTAACTGAAATTCCATATTTTTGTAAACTAAGTCAAATAATAGGGTTAAATCTTGATCTTTATATGGATCAACAGGCAATATTTTACTGATAATTGAGTATGAGAGATTAGGTTCATACCCAGAAGATTTTAATATATTGAGTTCTAATATAAAAAAACTAATCATGTAATCTTCTTTATTATTTAATTTATGAATTAAGTCCTCATAAGATTCCATTACCAAAGAGCTATCATCTTCTATAAAAAGTAATCTATCGATTATATAGCAGGAATAATCAATTAATTTTAATTGGTACTTGTTATAGATAAACCAATTATGGCTCAGCTCAACATCTGTTAATTTACAAACATTATCATCTTTATTAAATTCAAAATTATTAATTGATCCAACTATAACACTAGATCTTTTTTTTTTAGATTGACCTCCAAAAACTATTAAAGATTTTTTTCCATGCTCTTGACTATAAATATTAATAATTAAATGATTATCTTTATAAGGGCTTACTTTAGTAATTAAGCCTCTCGTTCTAATCATAATCTTTGATTATTTTAATTAAATTTTTGGCAGCTTTAATTTCAGCATTTTGTTTAGAATAACCCTCTCCAAAAGTTTCTAAATCTTTAATGGTTACACTGACTTTAAACAGGGGTTTGTGTGGGTTTCCTGACTGTGATACCGTCTTGTATAAAGGCATTTGTTTAAATAATCTCTGTGCAGTTTCTTGTAGATAGGTCTTAGGGTCTTTTTCTGGCAAAGTGTCAAGTAGATCAGACCAAATTTCATAAATAAATTTTTTAGAAAAATTTAAACCCTTATTTAAATATACAAAACCTATAATAGACTCAAGTGCATCAGAATAAACTGAGTTTTTGTTTATGGTATCATCTAGATCATGAGATAAAAGAGAGTCGAATTGATTTTTTTTAAATAAATCTGAGAGTGTTTTCTTATTAACTAAAAAAATAAATCTTCTTGAAATATCATCAACCGAATCATTCATATAATTACTAACTAGGTATTCTGAAATAGTGAGACCTAAGACTCTGTCTCCTAGGAATTCGAACTTCTGAAATTTCTTATCTTTATTTTTTTTTATTTTAATGTAGCTGTCATGCTGCAAACACTCTTCGTATCCTTTGATGGATTTTAATTTTTCTAAATTTTTATTTTTAATCAAATGTTTATAATATTTTTTTAAAAAACCTTTCATATCTAAGATGGTTAAAAATTGTATATATTTTTAAAAGCTTAAAATCAGTATCAATTGACAAAAATATAAATCTAACTTTTCCTATAATGTTTTCTTTAGGAACAAAACCCACAGTATTTCTAGTATCTCTGCTATCTGAAGAATTGTCTCTATTGTCACCCATAAAGAAATAATGATCTTCTGGAACTAAAAATTCATTCGTATTATCTAGCATTGCAGAATTAGATAAGTTTAGAATTTCGTACTCTATATTAGAATTATTTTCTTTAAGTCTCATGATGTTGGTATCATATTGATCATCATAAAACGGTTCGATTTCTTTTTGTGTAAAAGCTATAAACTCATCAGAGTTTTTATTTTTTATATAAATCATTCCATCTAAAACTTTTATAGTTTCGCCCGGAAGAGCAACTAATCTTTTAACATAGTTAATACTCTCCTTAGTAGGTAATTTAAAAACAATAATATCTCCTCTTTGAGGAAGTTTTTCAAAAAACTTACCTTCAAAGAAAGGTAAGCCAAAAGGAAATGAGTATCTCGAATATCCGTAATCCCATTTAGAAACAAAAAGAAAATCACCGACTAGTAAATTAGGTTTCATTGAACCTGAAGGGATCTTAAAAGGTTCCACTATAAAAGAGCGAATAAAGCCAGCAATAATTAGAGCCCAGAAGAGAGCTTTTAAGTTACTAAATAATGATTTTTTAAATTTGCTCAATGATTACTGAAGATATAGATAAATATTTAGTGTCACTTATAGATAAATGAATAACATAATTTTGATATTTTTCTATCATATATTCGTGAAGCTCTTTCCTTAAAGTAATTAAAGGCTTACCAAGATTGTCACGCTTTATAACAATTGAATTAGGATATGAAGGGTATCTAAAACCCAATCCTAAAGCTTTTGAAAATGCCTCTTTAGAGCTAAAATTATTAGACAAAGAAGATGCATTTGTGCGATCAATATCGTCATATAAAAAATATTTATCGATTAATTTAGAAGGATATTTACTAAAGAGGTTATTAAATCGATCCTTTTCTAAAATATCTATACCATGCCCTACAATCATCTAGTTATCTTCTTAAACTTAGCAATCACTTTATCAAGAGAGGTAAAAATAGATTCAAAAATTACAAAATGACCAATATGAATTGTATTAATTAGTTTTTTATCTTTTAAATATTTAATATTATGGAAGTTTAAACCGTGACCTGCATTAACAATTAAATTTAAATTGTAAGCAAATTGAATTGAATTTGTAATTTTTTGAATTTCTTTTTTTGAAACTTTTTTATTCTCTAGAGATCCTGTATGAATTTCAACTGTATCAAAACCATATTTTTTTGCCATTAAGATCTGTTCTTTATTAGGATCTACGAAAGCACTAAGTGAAATATTGTATTTTAAACAAACATCATACAGAGATTTAAAAAGTTTTTTAGATAATTTCCTGATATTAACTCCACCTTCTGTTGTAATTTCTTTTCTTTTTTCAGGAACAAGACAAATATAAGAAGGTTTAATTTTTTTAACTATATCAATCATTTCTTGAGTTAAAGCCATTTCTAAATTAATAGGTATTTTTGAAATTTTCTTTAAGGCAATTAAGTCATTATCTTTAATATGCCTTCTATCTTCTCTTAAATGAACAGTGAGAATATCAACTTTGTTTTTTTTACAAATTTTAGCTGCTCTAATTAGTGAATCTGAATCAGAGTAACCTCTGGCATTTCTAATTGTTGCAATATGATCTATGTTAATTCCAAGTTTCATAATTAAAATTTGATTTTCAGTCTTTTTACTTTTTCAACTTCTGATAATGTCTTCATTTCAGATAAAAGAAAATTTAATTTATTAGTATCTTCAATACCCAAATCAATTAAAAATGTGTATGCTTTTTTTGACCTATCGGCAATTCTTATATTTTCTATATTAATTGAATGTTTTTCAAAGATTGATGTAATTCTAGCTAATGCTCCAGGTTGGTTTTTAATAATAATTTCAATTCTTGATGAAAATTTTGAATTATTTTTTCCAGAACCCCAATTAGAACTATAGAAATTATCTTTATGATAATAGGATAAACTATCACATATTGTACTATGAACAACCAGTCCCCTTCCGTGAGAAATAATAGAAATAATATTATCTCCATTGATTGGAGAACAGCAGGTAGCTAAGTTGACAGCAATGCCAATTTCATATTTATCAATATTGATTGGAGGTAATTTGATGTTAAAACCCACTAAGGTATTCGCATAACCAACTAGGCCTTTATTAAGATCGCTAAATAAATCATTGATAGTTTTTCTAGGTAAAAAACCTCTACCAACTGCTTCAAATAATTTATTAATACTATTATATTCAGAATTTTTAACCATGGTTGTTTTTACAGACTCATCAAGTTTAATTTTTTTTGTAGTTCCAATATTAGATAAAATATTAAGACCTAATTTCTCAAATTCTTTTCTTCTTTGTGATTTAAAAAAATGCCTAATTTTTTCTCTAACTTTTTCTTTTTTGACAAATCTTATCCATAGAGGAGATATGACTTTATTTTTATCAAGTATAATCTCGATCTGGTCTCCACTATTGAGTTTAGTTTTCAAAGGAACTTCAATCCCATTAACTTTAGCTCCTGCGCATCTATCACCAATATCCGTATGAACGGTGTATGCAAAATCTACTGGCGTTGAACCTTCTGGAAGAGTATATAAATCAGCATTAGGAGAGAAAACGTATATTTGTTCTTCAAAAAACTGATGTGAAGTTTTATTAATTAAATAATCTTCCTTATTGTTTTCCTCAACATAATTAACAGTATCTCTAAGCCACTTATAGAGATTCTCATCGTTTATAGAAGATTGATTGATATATTTATATCTCCAATGGGCAGCCACTCCATTTTCAGCAATCATATGCATTGCTTTTGATCTTATTTGTATTTCAAAAATTTTATTTTCAAAAAATATATCGGTATGGATGGATCTGTAACCATTTGGTTTTGGACTTGAAATGTAATCTTTAAAACGTCCGATTTTTGCAGCAAAGTTTCTATGAATAATACCTAATACCTTATAACAATCTCTGGTATTATTTGTAATAATTCTAATAGCAGCCACATCTGAAATAGTTGTGAGTTCAACTTGTTTTTTATTAAGTTTTTTCCAAATAGAATAAGGACTTTTTTTTCTATATAAAATCTCTCCATTAAGGTTATTTTTTATAATTCTAGAAGAAATAATTTCTTTTAAATCCTGAAAAGATTCTTCTAAATCTGTAAAGGTATTATTAATTTTATCACTAATTCTATTGTAGATATCAGGATGAAGATTTTTAAAAGAAATATCCTCCAAAACTGTCTTCCAATTCTCTAAACCAAGTCTCTGAGCTAAAGGGGCATAAATCAATAAAGTCTCATTACTGACTCTTTTTCTTTTTTCTATATTTTGAATATGGTGAATTGTTTTAATATTATGTAGCCTATCTGCTAACTTAATAATTAATACCCTTATATCTTTTGCTGTAGAAATTAAAAGCTTACGAAAATTTTCCGCATCCTTTTCTGATTTAGTGATTTTTTTTTCTTCTAAGAAATTAATTTTTGTAAGACCGTCCACTAAATTTGAAATCGATTCTCCAAAAATTTCTTTGATTTCTTTTTTTTCTATGCTGCTATCTTCAATAACATCATGAAGTAAACCTGTAATAACAGACTCAGTATCAAGCTTTAAATCTATTAATGATTTACATACTTCAAATGGATGAATTATATAAGGATCACCTGAAGCACGGAATTGATTCTGATGTGCTTTTTCAGCAACTTGAATAGCCTTAATAAACAGATCTTCATTAAAATTTTTATCATTCTTAATTAGAGCTTTTTTAAAATTGGAATAATTGTCTGTAAATGAGCTAGATGAGAACATCAGCTAATATAATAAACTAAAATAAAAGTTTAATCTTCAAGAAGATGATCTTCGTTTTCTTCTTCTTTTTCCTTAATTAGTTGATAGCTTTTAATAATATCTTCTTGTAAGGATTTAACATCGACTTTTTCTTCGGCTATTTCTCTTAATGCTACAACCGTACTCTTGTCATTATCAATAGGAACGTAAGCTTCATTTCCAGAATTTAATACTTTAGCTCTGTGTGATGCCACCAAAACTAAATCAAATAAGCTATCTACGTTCTTTGTGCAATCTTCTACTGTTACTCTTGCCATGAGGAGTTTATATTCAAAAGAGTTCTAGAATACAACAAAAAAAAATTATTTAGCCAAAACTCTTTGTTTTTTTCTATTCCAGTCGCGCTCTTTGATTGTTTCCCTCTTATCGAACTTCTTTTTACCAACGCCTACTCCAAACTTCATCTTAGCTAAACCTTTTTCATTAAAGAAGATTTCCATAGGAACTGCCGTATAGCCTTTTGTCGTAAGTAGTCCTAATATTTTTCTAATTTCCCTCTTACTTAAGAGAAGTTTTGTATGAGTTTTAGTTTTCTTAGATTCAAAATTTTTTTTAGCAGTTATAATTTCTAGATTATTAGCATAAATCTCACCTTTAATCTCGCTGATATAGCTAGACTGGATAGATGCCCTACCTGCACGAAGTGGCTTCACCTCATTACTTTGCAATACAATTCCAGCGACATAAATGTCTTTTAAATCGTAATCAAATTTTGCTCTACGATTAAGAATAGACAAAATAATTATATAAGCTTTAAAACTTTAAGTACTCTCTTGATATCTTTTTTTGTTTGTGTACTTAGTTTAATTAAGGGTGCTCTAACTTCTTCCGTACAGAATCCCATTTGTGATAGAGCATATTTTGTTGGGGTTGGATTTGGTTCTTGAAATAATACATAACTTAAAGGAGCTAGTTGCAAATTAATTTTATCAAAAATTTTTAACTTTCCGTCTTTCCAAGATTTATGTAATTCTGAAGTTAATTTTGGCGCAACATTACCTGCTACTGAAATACAACCATGTCCACCTTGTGCCAAAAATCCCGCAATGGTTCCATCTTCACCTGAAAGGAAATTGAAACTATTTTTCATAAATGACCTCATTAGTAATGGTCTCGATAAGTCATTAGATGCATCTTTAATTCCTACAATATTAGAAACTTTATTCAGCTCCTTAAAACTATCAAAAGAAAGGTCAACGATTGATCTTCCAGGAATATTATAGATGATCTGTTTTAAAGGTGTTGCTTTGGCAATTAGTTTAAAATGATTTACTAAACCAGTTTGATTAGGTTTATTATAATAAGGAGTTACGACTAAACCGTAATTTGCACCAGCCTTATAGGCATGTTTTGTAAACTCAATAGCCTCTTTAGTGGAATTCGATCCTGTTCCAGCTATTACAGGTATTCTTTTTTTTGCAATCTTAATTGCATGTTCAACTAAACTCATATGCTCCTCATGAGATAAAGTTGGCGACTCTCCAGTTGTACCACAAACCGTTACTCCTGAAATACCATTTTTAATTTGCCAATTTAATAGTCTTGTAAAATCATCATAGTCAACTTCACCTTTTCTAAAGGGAGTGATGATTGCTGGTATAGATCCTTTTAACATTTTTTTTTGGCGGACAGGGTGGGATTCGAACCCACGGAAGATCTTGCGATCTTCGACAAGTTAGCAACCTGCTGGTTTAAGCCACTCACCCACCTGTCCTATTTAATTTCTCTTAATATAAGTAGTACGTTTTATATTTATAGTAAATCAATAAAAATAAATTATTTAAGTTTTTTTATAAGAAGATCGTTAATGACCTTAGGATTACCTTTTCCTTTGGTTGCTTTTAAACATTTTCCAACGAAATAGCCTAAAACTCTATCTGAACCACTCTGGAATTTTTCAATATTATCTTCTTCGCCAATTAGGGCTTCATCAACAATTCTTTCCAATTCCTCATTATCAGAAACCTGTTCAAGACCAAGTTCTTTTACAAGTAATACGGGTTCTTTATTATTTTGAAGAATTTCTATTAAAATATCTTTAGCGACTTTGCTCGAAATAGTACCTTTTTCGATCATTTCAAGCAGCTGAATAATTTTAGAAGATTTATCTGCGATATCTACTATTTGCAAATCTTTATCTTTAATAAAAGAAAAAATATCTCCTACCAACCAAGAAGCTGCCAGCTTAGGCTGAATTAACTTGGCAGATATTAAATTTTCAAAAAATTCAGCATACGCTTTTTCAGAAATAACAATTTTAGCTACATCTTTTTCTAATTTAAATTCACCTACATAACGTTGTAATTTTTGTTGGGGTAATTCTCCAATTGTAGATTTAACTTTTTCAATTTGATCTTCAGTAATATGAACTGGTAATAAATCCGGATCAGGAAAATAACGATAGTCATGAGCGAATTCTTTACTTCTCATAGTTCTTGTTTCGCCAGTAGAAGTATCAAATAAAAGTGTGTTTTGATCAATTTTTCCACCAGACTCTAAAACTTGAATTTGTCTTTTTGATTCATATTCAATTGCTTGTCTAATAAATTTAAAAGAATTCATATTTTTTATTTCGCATCGGGTACCTAATTCAGCATTTGGTTTTTTAACAGATAAATTAACATCGGCCCTTAAAGATCCTTCTTGCATATTACCATCACACACATCGATATACATAAGTATTTGTCTTAAAGAAGTTAGATAACTGATAACTTCGTCAGCAGAATTAAAATCAGGGTAAGATACTATTTCTAATAATGGTGTACCTACTCTATTAAGATCAATGAAGCTATATTTAGGGTCTATGTCATGAATACTCTTCCCTGCATCTTGTTCTAAATGAGCTCTTTCTAAGCGAATTTTTTTTACTTTATTTTCTGTTTCTATTTCAACAAAACCTTCAGTTAAAATCGGGTATTCAAATTGACTAATCTGATAACCTTGAGGTAAATCTGCATAAAAATAATTTTTTCTTTCAAAAACAGAATAAGGATTTATTTGAAAATTTAATGCAAAACCTGTCTTGATGGCCTTTTCAATACATCCCGAATTCATAACTGGCAACATTCCAGGCATTCCAGCATCAATAAAATTTACATTACTATTTGGGTCTGAACCAAATTGATTGGGCGAAGAAGAAAATAGCTTTGATTCTGTTTTTAATTGAGCATGAACTTCCAGTCCAATAACTAATTCCCAATCATTATTCATTAAAACAAAATTCCTTTTCTAGAAGAGATGCCATTTGAAGTAATGATTTTTCTTGAAAGTAATTTCCTATTAATTGTATTCCTAAAGGGAGTCCGTTGTTACTCAAGCCCGATGGCAGTGAAATTGCTGGTAAACCGGCTAGACTTGTAGGTACGGTAAAAATATCATTCATGTACATCGATATTGGGTCTAATTTTTTTCCTATTTGAAAAGCTTCATTGGGCGTAGTTGGCGTTAGAATAAAATCAACTTCATTATATATTCTCTGAAAATCATTCTTAATGAGTCTTCTTACTTTTTGCGCTTTTCGATAGTAAGCATCATAATATCCGGCAGATAAAACATAAGTTCCAATTAAAATTCTTCTTATAACCTCTTCTCCAAAACCTTCAGATCTAGAATTTACATAAATTTCCTCTAGTGTATTGCCCTCCCCCCTATAACCATATCTAATACCATCGTACCTAGCTAGGTTAGAAGAGGCCTCTGCAGGAGCTAGGATATAGTATGTAGATAAAGCAAAATCAGTAGTTGTGAATTCAACATCAACAATATTGACATTAAGTTTTGAAAGATGCTTTTTCGTATTTTCAATTTGTTCAGCAATATCTGAATTTATATCTTTTAAATAGTCACTTGGAATACCAACAGTTATAGGACGATCAAAACTTTTTCCAACGCTCTCGATAAAATTATCTCTTTTATGGCTAGAACAAGTAGAATCATTTGGGTCATGACTGCTAATGGAGTTTAATAAATAAGCCGCATCCTCAACTGAATTAGTTATAGGTCCCGCTTGATCTAGACTAGAAGCAAATGCAACCACGCCCCACCTTGAGCATGATCCAAAAGTAGGTTTGAGTCCTACAACACCACATAAACTTGCTGGTTGACGAATTGATCCGCCGGTATCAGTTCCAATTGATGCAACACAAATTCCTTCTGCAACAGCAGATGCGGAACCACCAGAAGATCCTCCAGGCACTAACTGACTATCTGTGTTATTTTTATTCTTCCATGGATTTACAACAGGTCCGAAAAAACTGGTTTCATTTGAAGATCCCATTGCAAATTCATCACAGTTATTTTTACCTAAAAAGAGAGATCCATCATTTAATAAATTTTGAGTTACACGAGATTCATATTCTGGAATAAATTTTTCTAGTATTTTAGATGAAGCAGTTGTAGGAACTCCTTTAGTACAAAATAAATCTTTAATTCCTAAAGGAATGCCGTCTAAAGATAGATCTTTCCCCTCATCATATCTTGCTTGAGAGCTATTAATATTTTCTTTATTATATTCAGGGTCTACGAGATGATTAAAGCTATTAAGCTTTGATTTTTTTGCTTTATCGTAATAGTCGTCATATAACTCCTGAACACTAATATTTTTATTAGATAGTTGGTTTTTAATTTCTTTAATTGTTGGCAAGACCTACTCCACTACTTTCGGAACTCTAAAAAAATTTTGAGCTTTCTCAGGAGCATTAGATAGTACTTGTTCAGTTGAATTTTCTTTTAAAACCTCATCATTTCTTAAATTTTGACTTTTTTCAGTAATATTATGTAATGGTTCTAAACCCTCAGTATCTAATTTTTTCAAATTATCTACCCATTCTATAATTTCACTTAATGATTTCTCATATAAAGCAGCTTTCTCTTCATTTAGTTCAAGCTTTGCTAGATAAGATACTTTTTTAATATTAATATCAGACATAAATATGGTGGTAGATAATATATCAGAATTTTTAATTAACAATAAATATAGATCAAAATTCTTATCTATAGACTTTGGATTAAAAAATTTAGGGATAGCTATAAGTGATGATACCAACTTAATAGCCATTCCTTTTAAAACCCTTAATGAATTAGAGTTATTAAATCAATTTCCGGAAATTATGAGAGAATATAATATTTATGGATTAATTATTGGAAAACCTTATAACCTAGATGGGTCGACATCAAAAATGATAGAAAACGTAAATGTTTTTATTCAAAAATTACTAAACATTAAAGATACTCCTATTTATCTCATAGATGAAAGACTAAGCAGTAAACAATTCAAGAAGCATGATAGGATTAGTAAAATGAATATTCATGAAAAAAGTGCTTGTCTAATCCTGGATGATTTCTTAGCCTTATATCAGAATTATAAAAATGATTAAAAAAATAACATCCATTGATGACTTGAGTCTAAATGAAATTAATAAAATAGCTGATGATGCAATTAAATTTTCGTTAAATAAAAAAAAGATCAAAAAATCTAAAGTAAAAAATATTTTTAATCTTTTTCTAGAGCCGTCTACCAGAACAACAGTAAGTTTTGAATTAGCCGCTAAAAAACTTGGACATAATATAATAAATATTAATTTTGATAAAAGCTCTCTCTCTAAAGGTGAAACCTTTAATGATACCATGGCTACATTAGTGAGTATGGAGCCCGATGCTCTAATTATTAGAGACCAAAAAGAATTTTCACCAAAAGAAATATATAATAATTATAAAATACCTATTATCAACGCGGGAGATGGAAAAAATGAACATCCCACTCAATCCTTATTAGATTACGCACTATTAAAAAAAAAATTTGGTAATAAAAAAATTACGATTGGTATTTGTGGAGATATCAAGCATAGTAGAGTAGCTCACTCTAATATTAAATTATTTACAAAACTTAAATACAATATTGAATTAATTGCGCCTGATTATTTTTTAGATAACAAAGAACTATTAAAAATTAATAAAAATATTAGTTACAGCAATAGTTTAGATAATATCCGTAATTTAGATGTGATCATGATGTTAAGAATACAAAAAGAGAGAATTAATAGAAATTTAAAATCTTCGGTATCTAAATTTAAGCGTCAATACTGTTTAAATTTAAACCATTTAAAATCAAGTCCCTATTTAATGCATCCAGGACCAGTTAATAGAAATATTGAAATTAGTGATCAGGTTTTAGATACCTATCATAAATCTTTAATTTTAGATCAGGTAAATATGGGTGTGTATGTGAGAATGGCCTGCTTAGAATATCTTTTTTAAGTTTAACTTATGGAATATTTATTTTTTGCATTTGCCTATTTAATTGGATCTATTCCTTTCGGTTTAATTATTACTAAAATCTTAACAGGAAAAAATATTACAAAAGAAGGTTCGGGGAATATAGGTGCAACAAATGTTTTTAGAACGGTATCAAAAAAAACAGGTGCAATAGTTTTATTACTTGATTCCATTAAACCAGTTATTGCATTAATAATAATAAAAAATTATGACTTTGTATTTTATCAAGAGTATAAAGTGGCCATTATTTTCTTTTCAATAATTGGTCATATATATCCAGTTTGGTTAAAATTTAAGGGCGGTAAGGGAGTAGCGACACTATTTGGAGGTTTTTTATTTTTAGAGCCCTATTCTGCAATTTTGTCAATAACGACTTGGGTTTTAACGGTTAAAGTGACTAAACTTTCTTCTTTAGGAGCTTTAATTTCAATATTTATTTTGACAATAGCAAATTTTATTTTTATAGATGGTGGCTTTAACAAAACGCTTATATTGCTATTGATGATAATTATTTACTTTAAACATAAAGAAAATATAAAAAGACTAATCAATAGAAATGAAAACAAAATTGATTTCTAATGAACCTTTTAATAGTTGAATCTCCCGCAAAAGCTAAAACAATCAATAAGTATTTAGGAGATGAATTTGAAGTAATCGCTACAGTTGGTCATTTTAGAGATTTAGCTAAAAAAAATGGAGTTGTAATATCCGATGACCAAAAAGATGTTATTCTTAACTGGGAAACTACTGCCGCTGGAGAAAAACTTTTAGATAGCATTAGAAAAAAAGCATCCAGTTATGAAAAAATTTATCTAGCCACTGATCCCGATAGAGAGGGAGAGGCTATTACTTGGCATTTAGTTAATTCTTTAGAAAATGATGTGGATTCTAAAAAATTTAGAAGAATAACTTTCAATGAAATTACAAAAAACGCCGTACTTCTTAGTTTTGAAAAAGCTAGAGATGTTGATGCGGATTTAGTTTCAGCTTATATGGCTAGAAGAAGTCTTGATTATTTAGCTGGATATAACTTATCGCCAGTCTTATGGAGAAAAATGCCAGGCAGTAGATCGGCTGGTCGAGTTCAGTCTGTTGCTGTGAAACTTGTATATGAAAAAGAAATTGAAATAGAAAATTTTGAACCGGATAGATTTTTTAAGATATTAATTAATGGAAAAATTAATAATGACCCGATTGAAACTTCCATAACAAATTTTGAAGGAAGCAAAGTTGATAAAATGTTCTTTAAAGAAGAGGATCAAGCTCAATTAGCTATCACTAAAATTGAAAACCAGTCTTACTCTATTAAAGCTATTGATGAGAGGAATGTTTCAAGAAAACCAAAAGCTCCCTTTAACACTTCGATGCTTCAGCAGACTGCAAACAGCCAGATAAATTTTAGCGCAAGTCAAACAATGACTGTAGCACAAGGATTATACATGGGTGTTGATATAGGATTAGAAACAGTTGCACTTATTACTTACATGAGAACAGATAGTATTTCTTTATCCGATGATTCAATCTCTATTCTTAGAGATAAAATAAAAAGTGAATATGGCGAACAATACATACCTAAAGATCCTATTATTTATAAAACTAAGAAAAAAAGTGCTCAAGAAGCTCATGAAGCTATAAGACCTACCGATATTAATATTCATCCAGAATCTATTAAAGACAGTTTAACAGATGAACAATACAAGCTTTATAATTTGATTTGGAGAAGAACCATATCTTCACAAATGGTTAATGCAGAAACTAAATTATCAACAATTAGAATTTCTAATGAAGAAAATTCGATTAGTCTTAAAGCTACAATTGGGAAATTAATTTTTGATGGTTATAAAAAAGCTTACAACATACAAGACGATGATGCAGAAGAAGCTTTTTCCATACTCGATTCAGTAAAAGTGGGGGATCCCTTTAGCATCGATTCAATTGAATCCGTTGAATCCTTCACATCTCCACCATCAAGATATACTGATGCTAGCCTAGTCAAAAAATTAGAAGAATTAGATATAGGAAGACCTTCCACTTACGCTTCTATTCTTCAAACAATTGTTAATAGAGGATATGTTTTAAAAAATGGGAAAGCTTTTCTTCTTAATGATAGAGGTAGAGTTGTTAATGTATTTTTATGCAACTATTTTGAAAAATTTTTAGAATACAAATTTACTGCAGACTTAGAAAATCAACTTGATGATATCGCTATTAGTAAAGCCGAATGGAAAACAATAGTTCTTAATTTTTGGAAGGATTTCGAATTTTATATCAATGAAGTGATGAGTAAAGCCAATAGAGAAGTTTACGATGTTATTAACGATGAACTGTCACCTGTAATTTTTAAAAAACTTGGAGGAGAAGTGGATGTAAAATGTTCATCATGGGCAAACACAAAAGATTGCGAAGGAAGTTTAGGCGTAAAGGTTGGTAAAATGGGAGGATTTATAGGTTGCTCTAATTATCCTGAATGTAAATATACCGTATCCATTGGTGCATTTATAAAAGAAATTAATCCTAAAAATCGTGAAGGAGAAGACATAGTAGTTTTTCCCAGAGTCCTTGGTAGAGATACAGATAGCAACAGAGAAATAGCAGTTCACTTAGGTCCTTATGGCTATTATCTACAACTAGGTACTGATCAAGACGATGAAAAACCTAAAAGGGTTACTTTAACAAAAAATTATGACGCCATGAATATTGGTATGAATATAGCAAGTCAATTAATTAAACTTCCTATAACTCTTGGACTCTACCCTGAAAGTGAAGATGAAGTTATTGCAAACATTGGTGCCTATGGACCATACGTTAAATATAAAGATATTTTTGCTTCGCTTGGAAGAAAATATGACGTTTTAGAAATAGGGTTAAAAGAGGCAATAGAATTAATTGATATTAAAAAAAATAAACCTACAAATAAAGTAAGAGAAATAGGAGTTTTAAAGAGAAGAAGACAGAAAGCAAATCTCTATAAAGGCAAAACTGGTAAGTACTATTTTAAAATTGGTATAATGAATTATAAGATACCTCCTGAAATTGATGGAGAAAATATCACGATCAAAGATGTTGAAGGAATTCTTAAGGCTTCTCGGTAATTTTTTTTAATCCCAATTCTTTTAGATTTTTTTCATCAACTAAGACTGGAGCATTCATCATTAAATCTTGAGCTTTTTGATTAAACGGAAAAGCTATCACTTCTCTAATATTTTCGTTATCAGTAAGAAGCATAAGAATTCTATCTAAACCTGGAGCACATCCACCATGTGGTGGAACGCCATAATGAAAAGCTTCATATAAAGCACTAAATTTTGATTTGATGTCTTCTTCCTTGTACCCTGCGATTTGAAATGCTTTTAACATTACCTCAGGTTGATGATTCCTGATAGCGCCCGATGACAGTTCTATTCCGTTACAAACAATATCATACTGATAGGCCAAGACATCTAATGGATCTTTGCTTAAAAGAGCATCCATACCTCCTTGCGGCATTGAAAAAGGATTATGACTGAAATCAATCTCACCTGTTACGCTATTTTTTTCATACATTGGATAATCAATGATCCAACAAAATTGATATTCATTTTTATTTAATAAATCTAAATCCATACCTAATTTTTGTATTACCTTTGAAGCAAAATCATAAGAATCTAATGGCTGATCACATACAAATAAAAGCCCATCTTCTTGATTAAATCCAAATTCTTCAATCATAGCTTTTAGTGCTTCGGGATTAAAATTTTTCGCTAAAGGACCTTTAGCTTCTTTGTTTTCAAAATTAATATAACCAAGACCTTTTTTACCTTCGTCTATTGCCCATTTATTAAGATTGTCAAAAAAACTTCTTGGCTTACCTTGTGAGCCTTTCGCTTGAATGCAATTTACTATTGCTCCTTGATTATTAATTAAGTCTTGGAATATTTTAAGACCTGAATTTTTAAAATTTTCAGTCACATTTTTTAAACGTAAGGGATTTCTTAAGTCTGGTTTATCACAACCGAACTCAATTAAAGATTCATTAAAAGAAAAAGTTGGAAAAGGTAATGAATTAGTTTTTTTTCCTTCCAATTTGAATTTATCAAAAGTTTCAAATAATAAATTACTAATAATTTCCAATACTTGTTCCTGAGTTGCAAAACTCATTTCCATATCAATTTGATAGAATTCACCAGGCGATCTGTCTGCCCTACTATCTTCATCCCTAAAACATGGAGCTATTTGGAAATAACGGTCAATACCAGAAGCCATAAAAAGCTGTTTAAATTGTTGAGGAGCTTGTGGAAGAGCGTAAAAACTTCCCTTATGAATTCTAGACGGAACTAAATAGTCTCTAGCGCCCTCAGGTGAAGGAGCAGTTAGAATTGGAGTCGCAAGTTCCATAAAACCTTCTTTCTTCATAAAAGATCTAACAAAATCTATAAGCTTGGATCTTAATATGATATTTTTTGCAATTTTAGGTCTTCTTAAATCTAAATATCTATACTTTAATCTAACTTCTTCGCCATAATCTTTTTCAGAATTAACTTCTAAAGGTAAAGCTCTTACGCATTTGCTTAAATATTCAAAATTTTCAATTTTTAATTCAACTTCACCCGTATCAAGATTTTTATTAATAGTTTCTATTGTTCTATCGGAAATTATACCCTCCAATGAAATCACATCTTCATTTTTTAACTTAGATAAATTATCAAAAATTTTAGAACTATTATCGACGACACATTGCAATAATGAAGTTGAATCCCTGAGGTCAATAAAAAGCAAATTGCCATGGTCTCTCACACGATTGACCCAACCGCTAACTTTTATCTTTTTATCAGTTAGTGTCTTATTAACTTTATTTAAATAATGATCTCTATATTGCATTGTAGAATTCTTTAATGAGTCTCAGATTAATATTATGGTTATTCTGATAAAGCAAACGATTAATATCATTAGCACAATTATAAACTGCTAAATAGGTTCGATCTATAAATTTTGGTAATTCAAAGATAATTGATTCATTAATTGAAATTGAATGCATTTCCAAATATTTCCTTAATAAAATAATCATTAAATCAGTGCTTGGCTCTTCAAGATTAAATTTGTTAAATAGTGCTAATCTTGAGTCTAAATCCGCTAAACCAGTCGGCTGTTGATTGTGATCAAATTCACTGAATATGTATAAAAAGCAGTCATGAGTAAGAATATTTTGGATAAAGTGAAAAAATAATTCAGAATCAAAATGAGAAATATTTTGATCAATAAAATATATTTTATCATCTGTTGAAAATTTTAAATCACTTGAATTTACTATTATTTTTGCATTATGTATTTTTCCAAAATTATTCACCAAAGTAGATTTACCCGATTTGCTAGAACCTGTAATATAAGATAATTTATAATTCAGATTTTTTAATAAAAAAATTATTTTTTTATTTTCAAAAGACTCGATTATTTTTTTATCATTTTCTGTATTCAGATTAAAAAAATTTTGTGTCATAATAATCCTAAAAGAAAATTAATTTCATCATTTGAATAAAAGTGATTAATTTTTAACAAAATATTCTTATCCTTATATAAATAAATTTTGGGATGATAATTAATAATTTTAGTTAAGTCTAAGTAGCGATCATATTCTAAAGAGTATTCCCTATCGTAAGGCTCTGAAATTGAAAAAAAGTTAACCCATATGTCTCTTAAAGTATTTTCATCAATTGATCTCACTTCTTTAATTCTTAAAGATATATTAAAATTACTAATGTAGATGTAATACTTGTTATCTAAGGAAATGCTTTCAAATTTTGGACAATTATTTTCCGAATTATCAAAATTAAAAGAAAAGAAATCATCCATCAAAGAACAATTTAATAAATTAAAATTAAACTGAATTTTCTCTAAGATTAATTTTTCTGATAGTGCATTGATGTCAATTTCAAATTTATAAAGTTGATTTAGCTTATCATAGAAAAAATTAGTCACGTATTTATCCATATCATTTTGATTGATGGCTGGCGAAGTGAGATTAGATCTTATTTTATTAGAGAAATGACTCTGTGTTAATTTATCGTCTAAGTTTTTTATAGAAACTTCATAATATGCTGATAAATTCTTTGCATAACTAACGTTAAATAAAAAAATTAGAATAAACAAATATTTCATTGAGCAAACTATATAAAAAATCAGGCGTAGATGTAGTAAAAACTGATAAATTAATCCTAAATGCGATAAAATTTATTAAAACTAGCCATAATAAGAATGTTTTAGGCAGTAAGTTGGGATTTAGTGCAGAATATAAGGTCAATAAAGATGTTACTTTATGTGCTGCAACTGACGGTGTGGGCACAAAATCAATTCTTTCCGCTGAACTAAAAAGCTATAAAGGGATAGGACAAGATTTAGTGGCCATGTGTTCAAATGATATACTTTGTAACAATGGCAAACCTTTATTTTTTTTAGACTATTTCTCATGTAGTTCAGTTAAAAATAGTCAATATTTGCAAATACTAAGGAGTATCACAAAGGCATGTAAAAAAATTAACTGTGCTCTTATTGGCGGTGAAACCGCAGAAATGCCTTCTTTATATACCGGAAATCATTTTGATTTAGCTGGATTTTTAGTTGCTTTAAAAGGAAAGACTAAAAAACATATTATAAAAAAGGGTGATTTAATATTAGGAATCAAATCAAATGGATTTCACTCTAATGGATACTCACTAATTAGAAAAATTATTAAAGACAATAAAATTAATCCGACTAAGGTCCATATAGGTAAAGAAAAATTATCTACTTTCTTGATGAGACCTACAGAACTATACCATAAACATCTCAATGATAAGGACATCCTTAAGGTTAAGACTATGGCACATATAACCGGTGGTGGTTTAATTGCAAATTTTAAAAGAACACTTCCATCTAAAACAAAATTTGATTTAGATATTAGAAAACTCCCTATTGAGTATAATTTTATCAAAAAATATACCAGCATGACCAATGAAGAAATATCAGAAGTTTTTAACTGTGGTTTTGGATTTACTATTGTCGTTGATAAAAAAACTGCACCTCAATTCATTAAGAGAAGGAATTTTAAAATAATTGGATCAATTATCTAAAATTAGAATTGGCTTCCTTATTTCAGGCTATGGATCTAATTTATTAAAAGTTCTTCTTAATCTTCAAAAAGATCCTCACTCCAATTTCATACCATCATTGATTTTAAGCAATAAAAATATTATTAAAGATATTAAAAAGAAATCAAGAGAAATTGATAAAAATATAAAAATTCATGAGAATGTTACAAATTTAAATATAATTGATTTTACCAATTCTGATTTAATATTTTCAATTGGCTATATGAAAAAAATAAAAAAAAATATTTTTGATAAATATCTAACAATCAATCTTCACCCCTCTATCCTTCCAAATTATAAAGGATTAATGACACACAAAAGAATGATTATAAATAATGAACAATATTATGGCTTTACTATTCATAGAGTTAATGAATCGATTGATGACGGAAAAGTGCTTTTTCAAAAAGCATCTAAATTAAAAAATTTAAATGAGTATGATTTAAATAAGGCCCATAAAAAATTAGAACATGATAACGTTTATAAGGCCTTAAAAAAAATTTGTACTATATTAGATAAGCTCTAAGCCACTAAAGAAAAATGCAATTTCGATAGATGCATTTTCACTAGAGTCACTGCCATGAACAGAATTAGCTTCAATCGATTCAGCGAAAAGTTTTCTTATAGTTCCTTCGTCAGCATCTTCAGGATTAGTTGCTCCCATTATTTCTCTATAGCTTGCGACAGCATTTTCACCTTCAAGAACTTGAACTTGGACTGGTCCGGAAGTCATAAATTCAACTAAACTATTAAAAAAGGGTCTTTCTTTATGAACTCCATAAAAAGCCTCTGCTTCTTTTCTACTTAATTTATGAGTCTTTGAAGCGAGAATTTTAAGATTATTTTTTTCAATTAGCTGATTGATATGCCCCATAAGATTTCTTTTTACTGCATCTGGTTTAATTATTGAGAATGTACGTTCCATTTTTATTTGTCCTTTATGTTTTCAAAATAGTTATATACAAAGTCTGCCATTAAAAGCAATCCAAATCCTGTGGCGCCCGGTCTATTAAAAATATCTCCTTGATTTTTCCAAGTAGTGCCAGCTATATCTAGATGAGCCCATTTTGTTTTGGGAGGAACAAACCTTTCGATAAATTGAGCTGCTGTTGTGGCACCAGCATACCTGCCACTAGAAATATTTTTTAAATCAACAAATTGAGAACTTATCATTTTATCAAAATCTGAGTCCATAGGCATTCTCCAAACTTTTTCATTTGTGTTTATGCCACTTTTATAAAGCTGTTCAGCTAGTTCATCATCATTAGAAAATAAACCTGCATAGTTTTGACCTAATGCAACTAATATAGCTCCAGTCAATGTCGCAAAATCTATAATTACTTTAGGCTTATAGAGTTCGGAACCATAAGTAATAATATCAGCTAATACCAATCTTCCTTCAGCATCGGTATTTAACACTTCAACATTTGTACCTTTATAGGATTTAATTATATCTCCCGGCTTATAGGCAGTTCCACTTGGCATATTTTCCACTAAACCAATTATACCCGCATAGGTAAAATTATAATTTAGAGAACTTAATAAATTCATTACAGCAGTAACAACCGCTGATCCGCCCATATCCCATTTCATTTCTTCCATTCCAGATGAAGGCTTGATTGATATGCCACCACTATCAAAACAAACACCTTTACCGACAAAAAGAATATCCACTTCTTTAACCTTAGGGTCTTTAGGTCCAAAAGTAACAACTCGGGGTTCTCTCTGACTCCCCTGATTTACAGCTAAAAGACAATTTAATCCAATCTTGGTGATTTGTTTTTTATCTAAAACTTTCACAGGTAATTTTTTGCCAAGATTTTCACTTATAAAGTTTGCATAACTTTCCGGGTAAAGAATATTCGAAGGTTCAGATACGAGGTTTTTTAACATAACTATTGATTCATTTAAAGATTTTGCATATTTAGATAGCTTTCCTTGTAATTTAAATTGACTGTACTTAGATTTTGAAAGATATTTGTTGAAAATAAAATCCTTTCTAATAAATCCAAAATTAACAAAATCAATAATAGTTTTAGATTTGGCGCTTATAGATATTTTAGAAAAACTCATTTTTTGGGAAAAATCAAAAATAAAAGCACCTATATAATTTGAATTGAGAGGTCCCGGTTCATCTTTAATGTATATATTAACTTCGATACCTGTATTTTTAGTTTGAATTTTGTAGTTAAAAATTAATTTATTATTAACTTTATAAGATTTTAAATTCGATTTTTTACTGTTTTCAATGTTTATTTTAATAAAAAGAATTATATTAGATGGGGATTTACCAGTATTTTTAAAAGTGCTAATCATTTATGAAACTTAAATTATATCTAACAATAAGTTATGTAAAGTACATAGTGCTAATGCTCATCGCATTTTTATTAATTATATGGTTAACACAAATCATCAGATATATGGAACTAGGTCAATCACTAGCAATCCAGCTAAGTCACGTAACTATAATAACTTCTTATTTACTGCCTAATGCGATAAGTACAATACTTCCTATAATAATATTTATCGCAAGTTGTTTTCTTAATAAGCATATAAATCAGACAAATGAATTATCAATAATTTCAATGTATTTATCTTCAAAAAATATGAATAAAATTATTTTACTTATTTATGGATTTATCTTAGTAATACATATTTTTAACACTGAAGTAATTTCAGTAAATGCTTACAATAAATATAAATTTAAAGAAATAGAATTTAGAAATCAATTTAAAATAAAAAATAATAAAAATGAAATATATATCAAGGATAAAATCAATTTATTTTATGAAAAAAAAAATCAGGAAAATTCAATATTAGAAAAAGTCACCACGTATCTAATAGAAGAAAATATAGTCATAGTATCTGAGCAAGTTAAATATAATCAATCTGAAGAAGAAATACTATTTACCTTCATAAAAGGTCAAAGAATTTCATCTTCCAATACAGAAAAGAGTTTTACAAATTTTGATAAGCTAGAATATAAAATTTATAATAATAGTAACGATAAGATTTCTTTTGATAAGGATAATTATAACTTTATTCAATTACTTGAAAACGATAATCCACTTTATAAGAAAGCAGCTCATAGAAAATTAATAGACTTATTATTCTTAATTTTAATTTTAACAATATCCAGAAAACTAATTTTCATAAACGAAAAGTCAGAAAAATTAATAGCAAATTATACTTTTAATTTGTTTATGATATTGACTTGCTTCACCATTTTAGCATTCATAACAAAATTATTTATATCTGATGTATTAACAGTCATTATGTTTTATATGGGATCTGTTACTATTACTTTAATAACAGGCATATTATTAAGAAGAAGATATGCTTTTCTATAAATTTATTTTTATTAAGATCATTCAATCAATTATATTAGGTGCTTTAATACTTTTATCAGTCTTATATATATTTTCTATAATCGAATTATTAAGTCAAAATTATGAACTAACAGATACTTTAGTTATAGGATTAATAAATACCATAGAACTCCTTATGACAATTCCCAGTATCTTATTATTAATGAGCATTATTTTATTTTGGAATAATCTAAAAAAAACAAATGAATTAATTATTATTAGACATTATTTAAGTTTAAAAAAAATAATGTTAATTTATTCATTATTTATTCTTATATTTGCTAGTTTAGAAATTAATAAAAATAATTTAAATAGCAATATTAAGTACTTAAAAGAAATATACCTGAAGGGTTTTACTGAAACTGAAATTAATCAAAAAGTTTTTTTTAATTTTAATAATCAGGAATTAACGATAAGTAAATTCAACGGCCTCAACATTAAAAAAAGAATTATAGCGGAAATAAGTATTTATAAATTTAAAAATGATATATTTGAAAAATCTATTTTTTCTAATGAGAATCATATAATTGGAAATAAGATTGTTATGAAAAATCCTAATATCGTCACATCTCAATCAATCAAAGATATTAAAGGGCAATATGTAATTAATTTAGAGGAATTTGAAGATGGGTTCTATAGTAATCTCGATAAATTAAATCTATCCAATAAGAAAGAATTGGTTAATCCAATAGGGTTATTAAAAAAAATAACATTAATGATAGTATTATTTGCCTATATATCAGTATTTATTTCAAGAGAAGCCATAAACAAAAATGCAAGTGCATTAAAATATATATCTATTTCAGTACTAATATTCATATACTCATTCGTCACTTCACAAATATACCTAGAAAGTTATCATATCGTATTTCACTTATCTGTCCTGTTAACTATTACGTTTTATCTATATAAAAATTTAATCAATGAATAAAATATTATTTATATTCCTATTACTTTTTGTGACTGGGAAATTTAATGCTGAGCCAATCACAAATGATATTTATGTAAATTCAAAAAATATAAATTATGATAAAGAAACTAATCTTATTAGCTTAGGTCAAAATTCATTAATTAATTATCAATCAGCTTCTATTAGAACAGATGAGGGAGTAATTGATGTAGGAAATAAAAGAATTAATATAGAAGGTAATTTTTATTTAAATTACTCAGAAGATATCATGAAAGGTAATTCCCTAAATGCTGATCTAAATTTTAATGAAGGTTCGGCTAAAAATGTAAACTATATTTTTAATAAAAGATTAAAAATAAATTCTGAAAATTTAAATAAAAAAGATAATACAATAATTTTTAGTGATAGCTTTATTACTCCATGCGATTTAGAAGGATTTTTTAACTGTCCTACATGGTCATTAAAAGTAAAAAAAACTAAGTATAATATAAATGATGATTTTTTTGAACATTTTAGTACTTTTATACAAATTGCTGATAAAAAAATAATGTATTTACCCTACTTCTCACATTACGGATCAAAAGCTCCCAGAAAAAAAGGTTTTTTAACGCCCACATCAGAATTAACAAATAAAAATTTTGGAGGAAATATAACAACTCCTTTTTATTTACCTATCAATATTAGAACTGATGTTAAAATTATTCCAACATTTTATTATGAACAAAGTTTTACAAGATATTTTGAAAACAGATTAGAATTTAGACATAAACTAAATGAAGGGGATATGAAAATAACATTAGATAATTTTTATGACAGAAGATATGCGGTTCAAATTGACAAAGGGTATTCATTTGCGGCTGAAGCTCAATTAAATTTAAATACTAATAATAATGTAGATATAAATTTAAATTACACTTCAAACATATCAAAATATAAAAATAATAGTAATTCAAAAGCAGCCAGCTTAAATTCAGAAATTACATTGAACACATATAATACCTTAAGCAATAATGATTTATTAATAACTAAAATTTCAGGATCAAAAGCACTTAACAGTACTTTAAACACAAGTAATCCTTACGAATTACCATCCTTAAGGTATATGAATTATATAAATTTTAAAAATAATTTAATTTTAAATAATGAATTTAAGATTGATCTAGTTTCGAGAAATTCTTCATTGAATTATTTACCAAATAGAATTGTAAGAGCCAGTACATTGAATACATTTCAAAAAAATATAATTAAAAATAACTATAATTTAATTAATAAATTAATATTTGATAATAGTATTATCTCGGTAGATGAAGGTAATCAGGATACTAATGTTATTTCAGGAAGTTCTAATAAAATTGCAACTTACCTCTCCAGCGAATTAAATAAAATTTATAAATTAAATAAAATAACTAAAGTTAAACCGAGAGCTAAAATTATTATATCAAGCAAATCTAGAACAAAGAGCAATAATGTAAATGATAATAGCCAATCGTTATCATTGCATTACAATAATATTTTTAAAGAAAATAGATATTTTGGTTCTGATAAAAAAGAAGATGGGTCTAGAGCTGTGATTGCTATAGAACAAGACTATCTATTCTCAGATGAAGTAAAATTGGGAATAAATTATGGTAGAACTTATAATTTTAAAAAAGAAACGAACCTCATGAATGATATTAATCAAAAATCAAAACTAAGTGACCATTTAACAGAAATATCATTTAATTATAAAAACAATAAAATTAAATATAATTCAAGACATGATAAAAAAAATCTAGATATTAAAGAAGACTTTTTAACCTATGAATTAGAAAATGATAAAAACTCATTAATAATTAATAAAAATTTAACTAGTGATAACGCATATACAGATTCAAAATCTAGTCACTTTATGACAATGGAATATACAAGAAAAATCAATAATAATAGTAATTTTAAATACCAAAGTGAAATTAATTTGGAAGATAATAATAAAATATATAGTCAAGAATATAAATTAGAATTATTTGATGAGTGTTCTAAATTAAACTTAGTGTATTCAGTAGATAATTATAATGACGGCAATCAGTTAAAACCAAATGAGACTTTCAGCGTAACATACGAAATGGATTTTTTAAGTGGATACAGCGATGAAACTGCAATAAATAGTATATTTTGATTAAAATGCATAAAATAGTATTTATTGTAATTTTACTATCATTCACTTTCATCAAGGATGTAGTAACTAGTGAAATAGTTTTACAAAAAAATAATATTATCATTACTAATAATGATTTAGAAAACTATAAAAAATTACATAATGACTATTATGGGAATATAATTGAAAACAGTCCTGCGATTAAAAAACTATATCTAACTTTAAAAATAATCAATTTACAAATGGATATAAATCCAAAATTTGATGAAATTACAAAAAAAATGATGAGTGAGGATTTAAAAAAATATAAAGATACTTATTCTCAATATATTTTAGAATTTTTTTTAAGATATGAAATACTTAAAAATGACTATGTTAATAATTATATAAATAAGAATAACTTAAAAGAATTAGATAAAATCTTAATTGTAGAAATAAATTTTTACAATGACAATAAGTGTGAAATGAAAAAAAAGAGTACTAAATTTAAAAATCTTACTCAAAATCAAAAAATACTAATAATGTCAAATTTAAATTCTAAAACGATATCAATGCAAGATAATATTTATGTTTGTTTGAGTCAAAAAAATACAAATGAAATCAATAATGCAATTAATAATATTATTTCAAATAAGGGATATGAAGAATTTTTAAAATATGTCTATAAAAATATTAAATAAAATCAAACTTGTATTTGTAGGTGATTTAAAATCAATTAATTTAGAAATAATTGCTAATAGCCATATGTATTTAGTTCAAGAAAAAATTAAATATATATTAATCGGTGATATTTTTAAAATAAAGCAATATTTTAATAAAATTAAAGTCAACAATGAGGTAATTGAGATTTTTAATTTTACAGATATTTTATTTATCAAGAAAAATGCAATATTTGTATTCGATGCTCATTCTAAACAATTGGAAAAATCAGATCTAATCCTTAATCAAATTAATATAAGTAATAATTTATCAAAAATAAATTCATTTGACCTTGTAACTATGCCGATTAATAAATCAGCAATAAAGAAAAATTTTGATTTTAACGGTATGACCGAATACTTAAAAAAAATTAATAATCAAGAAACATTAATGCTTATGAAAGGTGAGAAATTTTCAATAATTCCACTAACAACTCATATTAAATTTAAAGATATTTTAAATAATTTTAGTGAAGTTGATTTTTATAATACATTAAAAAAGATCATCCATCTTATTAAAAATAAAAAATTCATATATAATGAAATTATAGTACTTGGGGTAAACCCTCATGCTGGAGAAAATGGGACTTTGGGCAATGAAGAAATCATAATGAAAAAAATTATAAATAAGATTATCAATGATTTTAAATTTAAGAAAATCCGAGGTCCTATATCTGCAGATAGTGCATTTCAATCAACTAATAAAAATCAACTGTTTATCTCCTACTATCACGATCAAGCTCTTATACCTTTTAAAATTCTTAATAAAAAATCTTTAAATCATACTATCGGGCTATCATTTAACAGACTATCTCCCGCACATGGAACTGCTGAAGATATAATTTTTAAAAATTTATCTGATAATACTTCTTATATTCAATGCATGTTAAATTAAAAAAAAAATTTGGACAAAATTTTTTAGTAGATAAAAATATTTTAAAAAAAATATCTAATCTCATTCCATCCGAAACTCAAAATATTTTAGAAATAGGACCTGGAATTGGCCATTTAACAGACTTCTTAATTGATCGGGATATAAAAAAAATAACATTAATTGAAATTGATAAAGATTTTATTCCAGTTCTTGAAGAGAAATATAAAAAAATAAAATTTTTAGAATTAATAAATCAGGATATTTTATCTGTTGATTTATTAAAATATAATAAGGAAACTACCATTGTTTCAAACCTACCATACAACATATCCTCTCAAGTATTAGTTAAAATAAATAATTATTTTCATTTCAATATGATGATATTAATGTTTCAAAAAGAATTTGCTGAAAGATTAACCTCGAATAAACTTAATAATTTAAATTGTCTTATTAATTGCTTTTATGAAATAAAAAAAGAATTCCATATCTCTAAGAACTCTTTTATTCCCTCTCCTAAAATTGAATCAAGTGTGGTTACTTTTAAAAAAAAAAATATCTCCTTAATTGACCATGAGGATATAAAACTTTTTTCGTATTTCAAATCTATGATTTTTGTTAATAAAAGAAAAAAAATATCTACAATTCTTAAAAAACATAAATTTCAAATAAGTAATTTAAAAAATATCGAGATGAGAGCTGAAGAATATAGGTTAGATGATTTTATAAATTTATTTAAAAATCTAAAACCTGAACTTATCAATAAATTTAGTTAGATTAATAAGTCGGTCTCTTTTATGTCTTTCAGTTTCAATAATACTTAAAATATTTTTAACACTTTTTTCTAAATCATCATTTACAACGATATAATCATATTCTAAAAAGTGAGAAATTTCACTCTGTGCTAATTTCATTCTATTTCCTACTTCTTCTTTTGTGTCACGACCACGCTTATCGAGTCTTCTAGCTAATTCTTTTTTAGATGGGGGTAAAATAAATATACCCACTACATCAAATTCATTTTGTTTTAATTGTTGGAATCCTTGCCAATCAATATCAAATAAAACATCTTTATTTTTTTTAGTGAGAGCTAGTACTTTATTTTTTGGTGTGCCGTACAAATTCCCAAAAACATTTGCATGCTCTAATAACTCATCTTTAGTAATCATTTCATTGAATGACTTTTCTTTTATAAAATCATAATCTTTTTTATCTTTCTCGCCTTTTCTTATGGCTCTTGTAGTGCAAGAAATTGATAGGGCTATTTGCTTATCATTTTTTATTAACTGTCTAGATATAGATGTTTTTCCGGCTCCGGAAGGAGAAGAAAGTACTATTAAAAAATTCTTATGTTTGAGCATCTAATATAGAAATATAATAGGTGGAATATATTTTTAAATAAACAATTATTAATTATAATTAAATTGTTCCTATTACTAGACTGGCATTAGTTCCACCGAAACCAAAAGAATTTGAAATTGCATTTTTTATTTTAGCTTCTTTTGGAGTGTTGGGAACTAAATCAATAAAAGTTTCTCTTTCAGGTTCATCTAAATTTAATGTTGCTGGTAAAATAGAATTTTGAATACTTTTTAATGTAAATACCGCCTCAACAGCACCAGCAGCTCCTAATAAATGACCAATGGCAGATTTATTAGAGTTCATGAATATATTTTTATGATTTTCAAACATTCTTTCTACAGCTGAAAGTTCTATTAAATCTCCAACTGGTGTGGAAGTTCCGTGAGCATTAATATATTGAATGTCTTCTAAGGATAATTCCGACTCTTTAACTGCCATTTCCATTGCTCTAAAACCACCATTTCCATCTTCTGATGGCTTGGTAATGTGAAATGCATCTCCTGATAGGCCGTATCCTTTAATTTCACCATAAATGTCAGCCCCTCGTTTTTTCGCATGTTCATATTCTTCTAAAACTAAAACGCCGGCACCTTCCCCCATAACAAAACCAGATCTTTTCTTATCCCAAGGTCTAGACCCAGATTCAGGATTATCATTAAAGGTGTCACAAAGAGCTCTTGCTGCAGAAAATCCAGCCATACCAATTGGACAAACCGCTGCTTCAGAACCTCCACAAATCATCAAATCTGCTTTATTATTTTTTATCAAAGTAAAAGAGTCTCCGATAGCATGAGTACCAGTAGCACAAGCGGTGACAGGAGAACTATTCGGACCCTTAAGACCGTATTTAATAGATACTTGCCCTGACGTTAAATTGATTAAGGATGAAGGAATAAAAAAAGGCGATATTCTTCTAATACCTTGATCATTTAATATCAAGGAATTTTTATAAATTGAATCCAGACCTCCAATTCCAGAGCCAATAATCACTCCGTATCTGTTCGCCTCTTCCTCATTTGGATTAAAGCCTGCATCAAGATACGCTTCATTGGCAGCAATTATTCCTAAAGTTATAAATCTATCGTTTCTTCTTTGATCTCTCTGAGAAATGATTTGTTCATCAATAAGACTGTCTTCGATTGTTCCTGCTATAGTGCAAGGATATCCATCAACATTAAATTTAGTAATTTTTTTAATGCCACTTTTATTTTGTAGTAGTGATTCCCAATTATTTTTTACACTATTGCCTAATGGAGTTATAGCTCCAAGCCCAGTAACTACTACTCTTCTCAATATTAAAAATTTTTAGTTAGAGTTATCAGATAAAAAAGAAACTGCATCTTTCATAGTAACAATTTTCTCTGCGGCATCATCGGGTATTTCACATCCGAATTCTTCTTCAAAAGCCATAACTAACTCGACTGTATCTAAACTATCAGCACCTAGATCATCAATAAATTTTGAATCACTTTGAATTTTTGATTCATCAACACCTAAGTGTTCTACAACTATTTTTTTTACTCTTTCTTCAATATCGCTCATTTTTAAATCCTTCTTAAATAAATTAAATTTACAAACTTACGTATCACATAATTATTATTATTCAAATATATAATTATATTAAAGCAAGGCCGCCATTTACATGGATAGTCTGGCCTGTAATATAGGATGCTTTATCTGAACACAAGAAATTCACTGTATTAGCAATATCTGATGGTTTTCCTAACTTTTTCATAGGCACTTTGTCTAAAATTAGGGATTTTTGGTCATCTGATAGTTTATCTGTCATATTTGAGGCTATAAAACCAGGGGCAATGCAATTAACTGTAATATTTCTACTAGCGACTTCCAAGGATAAAGATTTACAAAAACCCGTTAAAGCCGACTTAGAGGCAGTATAATTTGTCTGACCAGGGTTACCTGTAAATGAAACTACTGAGGTAATAAATATTATTCGTCCAAATCTTCTTTTAATCATTCCTTTTAAAAAAAACTTAACTAATTTAAAAGTAGAATTTAAATTAACATCAATGACGTCGTCCCACTCTTCTTCTGACATCCTTAAAAATAAATTATCTTTATTTAATCCTGCATTTAAAATTAAAAAATCAGGTTCGAAATTAATATTTTCTTTTAACTGATCTTGAGAAATGTTTTTTAAATCTAGATTAATAAAGTTTATTTTTTGATCTAGATTCTTAATCTTATTTAGGTCTGTAGTCGAAGCATGAACATTAAGACATTCATTTTTAATAAAATCATCACAAACAGCCTCACCTATACTACCAGTTCCACCTGTTATAAAAGCCGTATTATCTTTAAACATAATTATTTATATCCTCAAATGAACAAAAAGGATAAGTTTTTATCTCATCTTTTCTTGGTAAAAAATTTAATAGTGTTTTTTTTGGTCCAATTTCATAAAAATCATTCGTTCCATTAGAAATAAAATTATTGATGGTAGAGCTCCATTCAACAGTCGAAAAAATCTGCTTAGCAAGCTGTTTTGAATAATCTTGGGTATTTAACTTTTTATAATTTATTAAATTATGATTAGATATTAAGTCGTAAGAAGAATCGTTAAATGTAAAATTTTTTGCAGAACTTAAAAAAATATTAGAGCTATCTTTCATTAGTCTTGAATGAAAAGGTGCTGAAACATTCAGAGGTATGTACTTTCCTATCTTATTTTTTTCCTTAAAATCATCTAAATTTTTTTTAGTGCCGCAGATCACAACCTGTTTGTCTGAATTTATATTAGCCAAAAAAACATTCTCATTAAATATCTCAGTATTAATTTTTTCTTTTGTTAAAATCGCAAACATTCCAAATTTATTAGGGTCCGACACATTGGCCATAGAATTGCCTCTTAATGATACAAGCTTTAACATACTTTCAAAATCAAGAGCGTTAGAAAAGTAAAGTGCCGAATACTCACCAAGAGAATGTCCAGCTAAACTTATATTATTTTCCAAAATGGTTTTGCTGAATGATTTTTTGAATAAATCTATTAAAATTGAAGAGTAAATGAATATGAGAGGTTGACTAAATTGAGTAAGGTTAATTTTAGTAGGGTCAGATTGCGTTTTAATTACATCGTATCCCAAAATATCAGAACTTATTTCATAACGATGTTTTACCCATTCCATACTCTGAATGAGTTCTATTCCCATACTTTCATGCTGAGAACCTTGGCCTGTGAAAATTATTGATATATTTTTATTTGACATAATCGCTATATATGTGTAGACAAATCTCCTGATGTCTAAATTATATGAAACTACTATTATAGTTAAACCAGACTTAGGTAACGATCAAGTAAAAGATCTACTTATTTCAATAAATAATTTTTTTACTGAAAATAGTGTTTCCGTTGGTTATCAAGAGGACTGGGGTATTAAAAATCTTAAATTCACTATAAGAAAATATTCAAAAGGTTCATTTAAGTTCCTTAGATTTGAATCAGGAGCAGATTTTCCTAAAAAACTCGATACTTTTCTTAAATATAATACTGACTGTCTTAGGTATCTAATTTCCAAAAGTGCTCAAAAAATTGATGAAGTAACACCTCAGATAAATAAGGATAATTAAAAAATCATGATGAAAAAAAATAATGAATTTACTCAGGAAGACTTTATTAAGCTTGATTATAAAAATACCCATCTTTTAAAAAGATTTATCAATGAAAATGGAAAAATAATTCCTCAAAGAGTTCTTAATACAACAAGAGCAGGCCAAACAAAATTAGCTAAAGCAATTAAACAGGCAAGATTTCTATCTTTAATATAAAATGTTAAAAGTTGTAGTCTTAGAAAAAATTAAAAAAAATTGGGACATAGGTTCAGTTGTATCTGTAAAGAATGGCTTTGCTAGAAATTACTTAATACCAACAGGAAAAGCTAAAATAGCTACTAAAGATAACATTGAAGATATAATTAAGAAAAAAGCTTCCCTGGAAGAAAAAGATAAAGAATTTATAAAAAATCAGGAGGTCATTTCTGAAAAAATTAATGGACTGACTTTTACGAAAGAAATTGCGGCTAAAGACAATGGTGAACTATTTGGATCAATTTCAATTGGAGATATTTCTTCATTTCTTTTAGAGCAAGGTATTAGTGTTGAAAAAAAAATGATTAAACTTGGAGAGAAAATTAAAACTTCAGGCAATCACAAGGTGGATATAGATTTACATCCAGAAATAAGTTGTTCACTTAATATTGATATCTTATCCCCTAAATCATCACTATAATTACTTACTTTTCTATTTTAATCCCCTATATTCCTTTTTGTGGCTGATCCTTTTTTAAATCTTAGAGATAATCAAATTGAAATTATTGTTTTATCTTATCTTATCAAGCATCCCGTATTTCTCGATGAATACTACGATAAATTAAATGATAAAATATTTTATAACCCTGAATATAAAAAGATTCTTAGTGTACTAAATGAATTTTCAAAAAATTCAAAAAATATTACAGTTGAAACACTTAAGAATTATTTACCAGAAATTACCAAAGAAACAGTTAAAGAGTTAGTTAAAGAAGTAGACTCTATAGTTTATTCAAAAGATACATTTCTAAACTATGTATTAGATTTAGAGGATCTTTACCTGAGAAGGGAAATTTTCAAAACAACTCAAAATAAAAATCAAGAGATTTCAAATTTTACTACAGACAAAAATGTCAAAGACATAATAATAGAATTAGAAAAAGAAATTTTTGAAATTACAAATTTTAAAAAAGACACATTTGAAATCAAAGATTTTAAATCAGTTGGAACCTCATCCTTACAATTAATAGAAAAAGCCTTTCAGAAAAAAGGAAAAATTTCAGGAATATCAACTGGCTTTATCGATCTAGATGATAAATTGGGAGGAATGCAAAACTCTGATCTAATAATTCTAGCAGGAAGACCTTCTATGGGTAAAACAGCTTTAGCTACCAACATAGCATTTAATGCCGCTAAAATTTTTAAAAAAGAAGACTCTGAAAAATCAGGACTATTTTTTTCTCTGGAAATGTCTGCCGAACAAATAGGTTTAAGAATTTTAGCTGAGGAATCAAAAGTTGAAAGTAGTAAACTTAGAAGAGGAGATTTAACCTCTGAAGATAGTTCAAAATTACAGAAGTCATTTCAGGAAATAAGCAATTTAGGTTTCTATTTTGATGATAGTCCTAACCTAACTGTTGGTGAACTTAGATCAAAATTAAGAAGATATAAAAAAAATTACAATATTAGTTTTATAGTAATCGATTATCTCCAATTAATTAAACCTGAAAGAAATAGGGACAATAGAGTTAATGAATTATCAGAGATTACAAGAAGTTTAAAACAACTAGCCAAAGAATTTAATATACCCGTTCTTGCACTTTCACAATTATCACGACAAGTCGAAAGTCGAGATGATAAAAGACCACTTTTATCTGATTTAAGAGAGTCAGGGAGTATAGAACAAGATGCCGATATAGTGATGTTTGTTTACCGTGAATATTATTATTTACAAAATAGTGAGCCTAAAAGGAAAGAAGGTGAAAATAATTCGACTTTTCAAGATAGAGTCGCAGAATGGCAAGAAAAATGTAACAATGTAATGAATGATGCCGAACTAATAATTTCCAAACAAAGAAATGGACCTACAGGAAGCATAGATTTACATTTTAATGGAGATTTGACTAAATTTTCTAATAAAGCTAAAGATAGAGATAGAGATATAATTTGATAAAATACTATTATGCTTCTTTTTGAACTTATAGGTAATTTTTTTATAGAAGCAGTTCGCTCACTAGGGAAAATTGGTTATTTTATTTTTCTGACTTTTAAATATTTATTTTTTCCAAGATTTTATCTTAATGCTAACTTCAACTACTTCATTAAAATTTTATTGAGCTCTATTCCGATAGTTACTCTTACGGCCATTTTTTCAGGAATGGTTTTGGCACTTCAATCATATACTGGCTTTTCAAGGTTTTCTGCAGAAACAGCAATTCCAAAAATAGTTGTTCTAACATTAACTAGAGAATTAGGGCCTGTCTTAGCTGGTTTAATGGTTGCTGGGAGAGTTGGTGCTTCCATTGCTGCAGAGATAGCTACAATGAGGGTCACAGAGCAAATAGATGCCCTTAAAACTCTTAATACTAATTTTTACAATTATCTAGTAACACCGAGGGTAATTGCACTAGTAGTTATAATGCCTCTTCTTGTAACATTTGCAGACATAGTAGGAGTTTATGGAGGTTACTTAATTAGCACTCTAAGACTTGGATTTAACGAAACAATTTATATTTCAAATACTATTAATTTTATTAGCTTTGAGGATTATTTTTCCGGAATAGTTAAATCTATAGTTTTTGGTTTCATAATAGCTCTGATGAGTTGCTATCATGGACTCTATACAGGGAAAGGCTCTTTTGGAGTTGGGTCAGCTACTACTAATGCAGTTGTTTCCTCATCAGTACTAATACTAGTCTTTAATTATATATTAACTGAGGTATTTTTTTAAATTATGGAAATAAATATTGAAAATATATATAAAAAATTTGACGGGAAAGAAGTTCTTAAAGGGGTAACGCTTAAAATACCCAATAAAAAATCTACGATTATTTTAGGTAAATCTGGTTGCGGTAAATCTGTCTTATTAAAAATAATCTATAAATTAATCTTTCAAGATAAAGGAGCAGTAAAATATGATTCTGAGGAAGATGTAGACATTAATAATTTTTCGATGCTATTTCAATATGGCGCTCTTTTTGATAGTTTAAAAGTTTGGGAAAACATTGCATTTCAAGCTATCAATGAACACGATAACAGTATTAATAATTTAAAAGAAAAAGTTATAGAAAATATGGAAAGTTTAGGTCTGACTAGTGATAATTTTTATAAATACCCCTCTGAGCTATCAGGCGGAATGAAAAAAAGAGTAGCATTAGGTAGAGCCTTGTTTAAAAAACCGCAAGTGATCTTCTTAGACGAGCCAACAACTGGCTTAGATCCTATTAATAGCAATTTAATAAACGAATTAATTGTAAAAACGATTAAAGAAAAAGAAATTACAGCAATTACCATTACTCATGATGTTAAAAGTGCCATTAAAATAGGAGATCTTTTTTATTATTTAGAAGACGGCGTAACGGAAATATCCGATACTTGTAATAATTTATTTAAAACAACAAACAAAAAATTAAATTATTTTTTAAAAGGAGAAAAATAAAAATATTATGGAAATTTTATCTAACTTAACAACTTATGAAATTATTTATTTTGTAATATTAATTATTTTTACACTTTTTTTTGGATTTAAGGGAATACTTCAATCATTAGGATTTACTTTAAAGATAGTAGGTTCAATCACCCTACCCTTTATGACTTATAAAACTGTTTTGGTATCTTTAAGTAATTATTTTTCTAGTAATGATTTTTTAAATTCTCTAATAATACAGTATCCCCTTATCAGCGAAATAGTAGTTTTTGTCATCATATTCCTATTATCATATTTTATTTTTGGCATTTTTGAAAAACTACTAAAAATTAATTTTGTTAAAAATTCTACTATTAAGATTATAGATTTTATTTTTGGTTGTATTTACGGTTTATTCCTTTTTAGTATTTTATTTTATTTCATATTTAACTTAACTTTAAAAAATTATTTTAATGAAAGTACCATGCACAAAATAATGATTTATAATATTGATCTTTACGATAGTCTGAGATTGTATGAAGACGATTCGAAACAAGAATATGAAACCATTCAATTCGAAGAGCAGAATGAAATATATTAAAAAAAATTAATGATGAAAAAGATCTCTTTTTTAAACAAATTTAAAATTAAACACCCTCATGAATCTATACTAAAAGAAGAATGTGCTGTTTTCGGTATTAGTGACAGTAAGGATGCAGCAGCCTTAACAGCTTTAGGACTTCACGCTCTACAACATAGAGGTCAAGAAGGTTGCGGTATAGTTTCGTTTGATGGTCAGAATTTTCATTCTGAAAAAAGAATAGGTTTAGTCGGTGATAATTTTACAAAAGAAAAAACTTTAGAAAGATTACCTGGAGTCTTTGCAATTGGACATAATAGATATTCAACATCAGGTGGTGACACGATGAGAAATGTTCAGCCTTTTTTTGCAGATTTGCATGGTGGAGGCATAAGTATTGCTCATAATGGGAATTTAACAAATGCTATAATGCTCCGTGAAAGATTAGTTAAAGAAGGAGCTATATTTCATACAACTTCGGATACAGAGACAATTGTCCATCTCATCGCTCAATCAAAAAAATATCTAATTACAGATAAATTAGTAGATGCTTTAAGACAAATTGAAGGCGGATATGCGCTAACAATACTATCAAAAAATATTTTAATTGGAGTTAGAGATCCATTTGGAATAAGACCTCTTGTAATTGGTAAATTGAACAATTCATATATTTTAACATCTGAAACATGTGCTCTTGATATAATTGGGGCTCAATATATTAGAGATGTTGAGAATGGAGAAATAGTCATAATTCAAAATGGTGAATTAACAAGTATCAAACCTTTGCCAATTAAAAACTTAAGACCGTGTGTTTTTGAATATATTTATTTTTCAAGACCTGACAGTCTTTTAAATGGAATATGCGCTTATGATCACAGAAAAAATCTTGGTTTTCAATTGGCTGATGAATGTGACATCAAGCCAGACGTGATAGTACCAGTGCCGGATTCTGGAGTTCCTGCCGCTATAGGATTTAGTCAAAAAACTCGAGTTAATTTTGAATTAGGTTTAATTAGAAATCATTATGTTGGAAGAACTTTTATAGAACCCTCTCAACATATAAGAAGCCTTGGCGTTAAATTAAAATTAAACGCCAACAAAACATCCATTAAAAATAAAATTATTATTTTGATTGATGATTCACTCGTAAGAGGAACTACATGCCATAAAATTGTTAAAATGCTTTATGACGCTGGAGCAAAAGAAGTACATGTTAGAATATCCTGTCCAGAAATCAAATATCCTGATTTCTATGGGGTAGACACACCTACGAAAGAAGAACTTTTAGCAGCAAATAAGACAAATCAAGAAATGTGTGAATATATTGGAGCTAAATCGCTTAAATTTTTATCTTTAAAAGGAATGTATAAAGCGCTTGGAAAAGGAGAAAGAAATGATCTTTCGCCCCAATTTACAGATCATTACTTTACGGGAGATTACCCAATTCCACCAAGTGATCATTTAAGAGAGGATGGAATTACTCAACTATCTTTTCTCAGTCAAGCATCAGTAAATTAGATGACTAATAAAAATATTTTAGCAATAGTAGTAGAAGGTCAACTAGTTTTAGATATTGATAAAAATTCAAATTACATAGTAATTAGTAATAAAGAGCCAGAAGAGGATCAGGTCCTCATTAATAAGTGGTTACAAATTAATTATGAAAACCCTGAAGAAATTTTAAAAGCATTAGAATTAATCAAAATAGATTTTGGAAGAATAGATGAGATTAATATTATTTATAATAATCAGAAGTTAAATATGATTTCTTATCAATTTGATTATGAATTTTTAAAGAAATTATATTTTAATCAAACTGCAAATTTAATATATTTTTTAAGTGTGTTGATACCATTTTTTAAAAATGAGATTAATATTAAAATGCTATCAAGCAATTTTAGTCATTATCAAATTCATAATAAAAATTGGGTTATTTCAATTAATAATTTTTTAAATGCTTTGCAAAAAGACTTAGAACCAACTATTAAAATTAAACTAAATTAATTAAACAAGACATTAAATGCTTGACCCTTTAATTTAAATTCAGAAATTAGCATTTTTCTTATAAAAGTTCTAACGTTAGGCTTAATAGAATCATTTTTAAAATTAGTAAAAATTTTAAAATAATTTTTATTATTAACCGAAAAAGCAGTTATATAAAATATTTTAAAAGCTTTAGAATGTAATGTTATTCTAGATAGTTCAATATTCATTTTTATAGCAACCTTATTTAAGTAAGAGGTTTTAAACTGGAAAGGATGCACAATTCTATTATAGATAAGTTCTAGTATTTTTCTCTGAGATGTATTCAGAGCAGAAATAAAATAAATATTTAAACTACTGAAAAAATTATGATTATTAGATAAGTGTTTTAAAAATCTATCCTGAAATGCCTTCCGGTCTTCAACTAAATCTATTTTATTTACCAAGAGCATAAAATCCTTATTTTTCTTTTGGAGTTCACCTATGAGAGTTAAATCAAGTCTGGACTCACTAGTAGCTTCAAGCATTAATATAATTAAGTCAGAATTGTATAAGGATTGTTCGCTTTGTTTTATTGAAAGACTTTCTACAATACCTCTCTTTCTATTTGATTTAGCCCTTATAAAACCAGCGGTATCAATAATATCTAAATTTAAATTTTTGTAGGATATTGCCCACTCTACCGCATCTCTAGTTGTGTGTAATGAATTATGCGTGAGTGCTAATTCTTTATTAACCAAGATATTGAATAGAGTGGATTTGCCAGTATTTTCTTTTCCAAAAATAGATACGCTTTTATTGATTGTCTCATCATCTTTGAGTATATTCTTCTTATCATAAATTATATCTTTTCTAATTTCAGTAAAACCATCTTCATTAAACCTATAAATAGAATTATATAGATTAGAAACGATATCTTCCTCTTTTTTAATTTTACTATTTAAATACAAAACTAAAGGGAAATTCAAAGAATGAATTTTTTTTGAAACTTGTAAATCTATATCTTTATATTCATCCTTAACCACATATATAAATTCGATATTATTTAAATCTAAATGTTTAATTCTATTAAATATTAGATCAAAATTTTTTAAATCATCATACCCTGGAGTATCATAAATATTAAATAATGCCTCTTTTGTTAAAATTTTTTGTTTAATAATATCGACTGTTGTATGAGGTTGATCGATTGAAATAGTTTTTCTATCTTTAGTAAAAAGATTAAAAAAATAAGATTTACCAACATTGGTTCTTCCAATTATTAGATAATTATTCACCTAGTATATATATACCATCTTCATTCTTAAGATAGTAATTACCATATGAATAGCCAACAGCATTTATATTATTATTTTTAAATTTTATGGTTTTTAAAATATTTAAAAAATCACTATTAAGATCATAAGTATTTATATGATCTTCGTCGATTACCAATAAATTTGAATTAACCAAAGATAAGATTGATGGTGATATCAATTCGTGATTATATTTTTTAATTAGTTTACCCGTAGTTGCCTCTAAAGCGTATATATTATCTTTAGTAAGTAAAATAATAGCATTTGAATATAAAATATAATCAATTATTATTTCATTAATATCTAGTTCCCATAGAATTTCATCATTATTAATTTGAAAATTAAACATTTTTCCATCTTCGCTTACAAACAAAAATCCACCTTCAATAAGAATTGGCGTATTCACTAGCTTAGAAATTTCTCCAATCGAAGAAAGAATAT
>Ga0208770_1000218_pt1 | contig 42478 bp, 42 predicted proteins | sample AntAceMetag02UK9_FD_184771 | JGI IMG/M metagenome (GOLD analysis project Ga0208770, IMG submission 184771) | Saline lake microbial communities from Ace Lake, Antarctica - Antarctic Ace Lake Metagenome 02UK9 (SPAdes) (version 2) | ecosystem: Environmental > Aquatic > Non-marine Saline and... | reverse complement strand
TGGACTCCTTGTTATCGTTATCAGGAGTCCATTTTCATTTATACGCTTATTTTCTTAAATATTTATTTGTCTGAATCGGCCGATCCTGATTAAATCAACAACGCCTGTACATACTATTTTAAATTTTAACTATTAATATACTATTTTATTTAATTAAAAATTAAACATTTAATCAATGCTATTAATTTTTTGATTGATTAGGATCATTGCCCTTTATATATAATTAACAGAAGAAATGTAATATTATGACAACTCTTGCCTTCAAAATTTCCCAAAGATCACCATGTTAGAGTTTGTGTGCCAGGTGAAAGCGCAGTAGCTCAATATAGTGGGCAACTAAGCAGTGTTTAATCTTTTTTCTAATTTTGAAATTATTTTTTAATTATAAATTAGGAATTTTACTGTTTAATTAATTGTTTCTTTTAGTGTATAATATATCCAATTTTATTTAATTTATTAAAGAAGGTCTCAATTATGAGTATTCATTTCGTACCTAAATTTCTAGAACATGAGCTAGGGAGGGTACCTCTTGGTCAAGAATCTCTACGACATCCTCTATCTGAATATGATTTATCAGATTCAAGTGGAGATTCAGTAGATGGATATACTGCTGATGATGAAGAATTAGGAGATGTTTACCTTCCAGAAGCCACACCTGAGAGACCTGAAAGAGGATCTCTATTTTATCCGAAAACAGTTACAGGTGCAAAATCTTTAAGAGTTGACTCGTTCCGTTCCCTAATATTTGACGAATCTGAAGCCCAAGATGTTAGAGATGTAAATTCTGGATGTAGCAGGGGTCGAAGCAGTTCAATAGCGAGGCAGATTTTAATTCTTCCAGAAGATAGCTCCTCTCTTCCTGAACCTCTTTCTCCCCCTAAAGCTTCTCTTGGGAAAGTATCTTTTTTTCCACATCAGGATCCATCGGGTCAAGTTTTACTGACCCAACTTAGAGCTGGTTTAAGTAATCCAAGCCAGTATCTAGAAAATGATATTTATTTCTCACTTGAATCTTATCGAATTCGTAGAAGTGATTTTGTAGCTAAAAGACCAAACTTTGTTAGCCAACGGGTGATGGGTGAAATGAATAATGTCGTTCATTATTTTATGAGTCTACCTAAAGAAAAACAAAATCTTACTTCACTTCATAGATCACTACTCATTGACGTAATAGGGCCAGGTTCAGAGGCAGAATTCGCCGATAGCCCGTCTACCCCTTTAGAGTTTCAATCAAGACTTACTCGTATTTTATCTGATCCTAAAAATCAGCCTTCAGGTGAAGTTTTTAATGCGTTGATAACATACGAAACGAGTAGAGAGCATTTTATGGATTTTGATCTCAAGACTACCTTGGAAATAGATCAACTTCTTTGTGAATATACAAAAAAGTCCGAACTTGACCGAGGTTTAACGCCTTTTGATAGGCCTCTTGTTGCAGAATTTCTAAGCCGTTTTGAAGCTATATAGAAGGATTTGAGCTTATATACTTTGAATGTTTCCTTAGATCTCTTATTTTAGAGTTAAGCGTCTATATATAAGATATTTACGAGTATTGTTTCAGTATATATCTGTTAATATCTAAGAATAAGATATTTGAGATTTAATTAAGTTGTTTTATTGAGTTGATTAAAAAAAACAATTGATTAAGTAATCTCAAGTTAGTATAATATATAGTGGAACCTTGTTAACTATATATAAAAAATTAATAAAAAAAGGAGACTCAATGTCATCAATATTCCCAAAAACGTTATCAGAAGCAGGATCACTAACTTCTTCAAATTTTAACTCTCTAAACCAATTAGATTCAGGTCGTTCTAGCCGTGCTAGTGCTCTGACACCCTCTCCATTTCTTACAAGACTTTCACCGTCTCAAGAAAAGAAGTTAAGAACCTCTCCTGGAAATTCTGATTCAGGTCGTTCTAGCTGTGCTAATGCCCTGACACCCTCTCCATTTCTTACAAGATTTTCACCATCTCAAGAAAAGAACTTAAGAGCCTCTCCCGAAACTCCTGATTCAGGTCGTTCTAGGTCTGTTAGTCCTGTAAAGCTTCCTTCTCCATTTCTTACAAGACTTTCACCAAATGAAGAAATGAATTTAGGATCCTTTTCCACAAATTTTGATTCAGGTTATCCTAGTCCTGTGAGATCTTATCCATCTGCTATTATTAGACTTTCAGCAGCTGAGGAAAAGTTTGATTCAGCAGCTCAAGATGCTTTTAGTGAAATGAGCCCTAGATTTGGTTCGTTTGTTTTAAAGGCGGGGGGGAGTGATCTACCTTTTATGAGCTTAACCGATATCAAAGATAAAGATAAATTGAAGTCAGTGAAATCTAATCTTGTAGCTATGCAAGTGTTTTCAGGATCACCAGAAGAGAATTTGAGCTCTAACCTTGAAAATATGGGTAGGCTCTCTAAATCAGCAGTAGACGATTTGAGTACCAATCTTTTGAAGAGTTTTCCAAAATCTTCAAACTTATTTAAACTGGGTCAGGAATAATTTAGTTCAGTATAAAGAAGTTTAATCTAAAAATGGCCTTGAATAGATTTTCCTATTCAAGGCCATTTTCATTTAAATATAAGTTGAAGGCTAAGTTTTTTTTATTCCTTTTTTATCTTTTATGACTAAAAAAGGAATAACTCCAAATACAATCAAACCACCGATCAGGAACCCTTCATAGAAGAAGAGACTTCCTACGTTTATTTGTTCAGGTGGGACAAAGCCTAGAAAGAAGACCACTAAAGAAACAAGAAGTCCTGTTCCTGAAACAATAATAATACCTGGCTTTCCTCCAAAGACTTTGTAGGGTCTTTTAAGGTGTGGTTTTTTAAATCTAAGGTGAATTGCTGCTGCAAAAAGAAGCACATACATCACAAGATAGAGCTGAGTTGCAAGCGCAGACAAGAGCCAAAAAGTACTGTTGATATCTGGCATAATCAGAAAAAGAAAAGCGAGAAGAGTGACAATGGCACCTTGGAAATAAAGGAGCATGTACGGGACGTTGTTTTTGTTCGCTTTATCAAAGATCTTGGGTAAAAGACCTTCGTGTGCAGTTGCATAAATCCCCTTTACTGGCCCAATTAACCAGGTACTTGCTTGGCTAATGACCCCAACAGCGACTAAGCAGGCCAAAACAGGAGTAAACCAAGGGATGTTAAAAGAGGTAAAAAAGGATGAAAAAGCATCCATAAGCCCTGCAACTAAACTTACATCATCTTTAGGAATGACGAAAGAAATAGCTAAAGATCCCATAATAAGTAGTAGAACCAAAATGCAAGAGGAAATCGCTATTGCCTTGGGGTAATTCTTATTAGGGTTCTGCACTTCTTTTGCGTGCACAGCTGACATTTCCATTCCAGCAAAACTAAAGAGTATCCCTGCTGTAAAAACCAAATTACTGAGGCTCATTTTAGGGAGGAAAGTCTTTGCGGTCATGGTAATTTGTAGAGGATTCCCTACAATCCACCAAATAGCTCCGAGAGCAATAATAAGGGCTCCAGGGATCAAAGTTCCAAAGAGAGCTCCTACTGAGCTAATGAGGCCTGACGCCTTCATGCCACGCAGGTTGATGTAGGTGGTGGCCCAAAAAATGATTAGAATCATCAAGATCATATAGGTTTTATTAAGTGCAAGAGCTGGGTTGACCACGTAGGCTAGAGTCGCAGCTACAAAGCTAAGACCTGTTGGAAACCAGATTACATTTTCAATAAACTGCATCCAGATAGCTTGAAATCCCCATCTAGGGCCAAAAGCTTCTTCTACCCATTTAAAAACACCACCTGTTGAGTTGTGGTAAGTAGTTGCAAGCTCTGCAGATACCAAAGCAGAGGGGATTAAAAATACAATGGCCATAACGACATAAATAAACACGATACTGAAGCCAAAAGAAGAGGCTAAAGGTAAATTTCTTAGGCTAGCGATTGCTGCTATGTTGATCATAGTCAGCATGAAAATACTTAAAACTTTTTTAGGAGGGACAGAAGACATAAAATTACTCTTTTTCTTGAATTTGTAAGTTAATAACAGCTTGTTTTACTTGATTGTGCGCCGTTTGAGCGCGTAGCTGTCCTTCCGATGGATGGAGTCCTTGGTTGAGTTGATACAGTTTAGCAAATGAAAAGGGATTTTCTTTTGCACACTGGTCCCAAGGGGTAGGAGAGTGAATGGAGTTGTATAGTTTGACATGTCCATATTTTTTTGAAAAATTATCGGCTCTTACTTTAGCGTCCTCCATGATAAGAGGACCATTTTCGGCAATATTATATAGAATTGCACCTTTTGCGTCTACTTTTTGAGCTGAAGCTTGAATCAAGACAGAATTTTCAAGATTAACTTCTTCAGCGAAGACATTGATTAAGACACTATTTTTAATAGAGCCTTTGCGGATGGAGCAGTTAATCAATGTGCTATTTTCAATTTTTAATCCTGCTTCTTCAACATGATTTTCAGAATCTTTGGGAATAGAAAAGAAAGTCCGCATGGCCTCTCCTTCCTCTGTTTTTTCTGTTATTTTTAAAATATTTTGATGGTAAGAGGCTCTGTTTCCATAATCCCACCAGAGTGTTTCCCCTCCTAGATCACTTGCTCCTAGTAGAGGGTTCTTTGTTTTTTCTAAAAATTTGGCTTTAAAGATTTGCATCCGTTCATAATGAAATTGAATGACTGCTTCGGGTAGATTCTTTTTTTTGAAAATATTTAAATAAGTTTTAAAGTCTAAAGAAAGAGGCATCCAAAGGTGGGGATCTGTATCCATTTTACCCTTTTGATGGGTTAGCTCTGAATCAAATTCGTGTAAGAGCTCTTCTAACATCCGTTTTGAAAGGCTAAAGGAGCCGAGGCTTAAGCCCACCTTTTCTGTAGTAGATATATTGAGCTCTTTAAAGCTTTCATAATTTAGCTTCTCTAGTTGTTTAAAACTATTTTGCTCATTAAGAATGACAAGACCGTATTTATGGTAGTTTTCTTGTGCCCAGGTGTTTGAATCAGGTATTTTAGGCAAAAGTTTCACAAGGAGGTCAACTTCATGGTGAACTTCTTGAATTTCATTTGTTGGGATAAAGAGTTGGTCTCCCCAAAAAACTGAAAGCCTTCCTTTTCTTTTGGGAGCAAAAATGGAGGTTTGCTTAAGGATAGCTTCTAGGAGAGTGATTGGAACAGGAGCTGTTTTGTCAAAAAGCTGCCCAACTAATTTGATTCTCGACTTACTATTATATTCACAAGCAGTGAGGGGAGCTAAGCGGGTACCTTTACCTGCTGTATGGTAAAGGGCTATTGAGTCTCCCTGATCTAGTCGATCAAATAAACTGCATTTGAACATTTCTTGCATTTTTTGATTTGCTTTTGAAAAAGCATAAAGGGTCCCTAGTGCATTTCCAGCACCTCCTTCCCAATCTTCGCAGACTGTTAGAATGAGAGTGTGCTCTTTAATGACTTGTCCACGCATGCAGTCTAAGCGCTTTTTCCAAAAGAGTTCTTCGTGAGGAGAAGTCACAGAGAGGATTACAATATCCATTCCATGAGTCAACGTTTGCATTTGTAAGAGATGCGAAAGAGTCATACTTTTAAAAGTGTCTCTATTTTATGGGAGCTTACTAAATAAGCTTAAGTCCATCTAGATAGACTTAAGTTCTAGGGGCACTCCCTTTTGTTTGATTATTTTTTTATTTTCCTGTTCAAGCTTTTCTTTCGAGGCAAAGGTGACAATGATAGCATCTTTGAGCTTAGGTAGAATTATAGTTTTAACCGCGTCTTGAATATCTTTTGCAGTAGCTTTGAGAATTATGGTTCTCACAGAGCCCCTCATTTCAAGGGTCTTCTCCTCCATCTCCCAGCTGTAGGCTGTATAGGCGAGATGCTCAGGTAGAATGGGGTGATCTAATTTTTGAACAATTCCAAGTTTGGCCTCTTCAAGTTCCCGCTCAGAAAAATTACCGTTAGCGATCTTTTCTGCTGCTAAGTGAAAGGCGTGTAGGGTGCTTGCTAAATTAGGGTCGCGGTATGCATAAAAACCAAATTTACCCGATCCCATGCGATTGGAAGAGCCGCCACCATAAGCGCCTCCTTGTTCTCTAATAAGCTGATGTAAAACCGTATTATCAAAAAGTTTGCCTGCAATACTTAGAAAAGGGATTTTTGGATCTAGAAAACCTTTTGTTTTCATAGACATCGCAGTAAAGAAAACGGGAGCTGAAGAGATGAGCCCTTGGGATGAGACCTTATGGGGAGTAAAATCTCTTGAAAAAGGAATATAATCTTCTTTTTTTAATTTTGAAAGCTTTCCAAAAGAGTCGGCTTTAAGTTCTGTAAGCATTTTTTCATCACAGGAGCAAACAAGGTGGGGATCGTTGCCATGCAGCAATTTCTTTTTAAAGAATTCTAACTTTTCAAGGAGTTTTGGAAGCTCTTGGTCAAAGTTGCGAGAAATCTTTTTGATCAATTCATAATAGCCAAGGCCATACCAATAGTAGCTGACGTAGCTTTGAGTCGATAGTCCGCTATAAGAGAGATTTGTGGCATAGCGCAAACTGTTTTGTTTTAGATCTTGGTCGAGCTCTACAAAATGCTGACTTAAGAGTTCTTTGAGTCGATCTTTGTTATCAAAGTTTGGGGAGGTTGCTATATCGTAAATAATAGAGAGTAAGTGCTCTTTTTTGTGACCTAAGGCTTTTCCTTGAATGACAAGGTTCGGTACAAACTCATCCGAATTTTGAACTGGAATATGGGTGTCTAAAAAGCTAGAGATGCCGCCTGTATGACTTTGAATGAACCTTAAGTTTTCTTGGTAATCACGATGTGCAGTACCCATTTGTGGGAGAAGGTAGGTGAATAGACGAACATAGGGTAAATCTTCAAATTCAACTTTAGGAAGCTTATAGAGTAGATCTAGATAGAGTACATTGTTTGTAAAGCAAGTACTATGGTAGAGAGTAGAGTTTCCAACTTTCTCTTTAACTAAAGGAAGGCATCTTGGCTTTGTGGAAACATCCTTTAAGGTCACTTTAGGAAGGATTTCTAAGTCTTGTTTTTCTTGCTTATTTTGAAAATCATGGAGCTTTTGAGCTTTTGAAATAAGAGCCTCAGATTCGCTAGGTGTAAGTTTTGACTGAATTGCATTTAAAAGCTTTTGTTCTTCTTTTTCTTCTTTTTGAGTTAGCTCTTTATTGGGAATCATCTCGACAACAGAGAAGTGATTATTCTTTAAAAAATATTTCTGAATCAAATTAGGAAGGTACTTCGGATCCTTCAGATCCTTTCGAAGATGATCAAAAAGAGAATGTATTTTTAGATTGTTTTCGAGCTCTGCCCCTACATTTTTTAATGGAACAAGTTTTAAAATTAAAGAAAGGCCAAAAGGGCCGTAGTCTCCTGAAATTTCAGTGCGACTAAACTCCAATTGGTGTAGAGCAGCTTCGATCCATTCGGGATTAATGGGTTTATTTGCGATTTCTTCAAGCGCTTCAAAGGTGAGCTTTTTTAAAGCCTCCATATTTTTAGATTGGCACCCTTCAAAAATAAGGGAGTAGGGAACTTGTGAGAGCTCATCTTCAAAATTAGAAAAGACACTATGGCATAAGTTAGATCGAAGTATTTTGTATTTGAGTGGGGCAGCATCTGTTCCCATTAAAATGAGGTCTAAAATATGAAAAGCAAGGACATCAATCTGGTTGTCAAGAGGGCAGGTGAGCCATGACAGTGCTATGTACGTTTTTGAATCGGTCTCTTCATGTGGCGCAACCGGATAAGGAAGAGTCGTTTTTTTAGGTACATCAAAAGGTTTTTGCATTGGATTATAAGGGAGCTTTGGCTCCTCTTTTGCATTATTTAAGCAGTGTTTTTCTAGAAAGTCTAAGTGTTTTTTAGTCGGGATATTTCCGTAGAAGTAAAAACCGCAACGACTTTTTTGATAAAATTTTTGATGAAAGTCTAAAAGCTCTTGGTAAGAGAGAGACGGAATATCTTTTGGGTCTCCTCCAAAATTGTGCTTATAAAGAAGGTCAGGAAATAAAGAGTGCATGATGGCCTGCCAGAGCCTTGAAATAGGAGAAGTGAGTGCTCCCTTCATTTCATTGTAGACAATGCCTTTGTAAAGAAGTGGGGAGGATGAGTCTTTAAAATCAGTAAACTCAAGTCGGTGTCCTTCTTGTAAAAAACTTAATTCTTTAAGCTCTGGATGGAAAACGGCGTCTAAATAAACCTCTAAGAGATTGTAGAAGTCTTTTTCCACTTGAGAGGCTGCAGGGTAGCATGTGAAGTCAGGAGCTGTGAGTGCATTCATATAAGTGTTGAGACTTCTTCTATTCATGGAAAAAAAAGGGTCTTTAACAGGATATTTCTTGGATCCACAAAGTACGGTATGCTCTAAAATATGAGCAACTCCATTTGAGTTTTCTGGAAGAGTTCTAAGGGCTAAACAGAAAACATTTTCCTCATCATCATTCTCAATGTGAATGACTTCAGCTTTTGAAGGCTCATGAACAATAATTTTTAAGGTACATTGTAGTTCGTCAATGTAGAGGCTTTTTTTTATCTGGAAATCGTGGTAACGGTCGCCGGTTTTTTCAAAGGGATGTGACATAGTTGGTACTTTAGAAGTTAAAAGGGCGCATTTTAGTTTATTTGTCTTTTTTATTCATTAGATTAAAAAAAGAACGCCTCAAAATTTTGAGGCGTTCCAATCTAACTTAGAAGAAGTTTTGCTTTTACCACTGAAGATTTGAAGCAGATTGATATTCAGTGACTCTTGATTCAAAAAAGTTTTTTTCCTTGGAGAGGTCAATAGCTTCACTCATCCATGGAAAAGGAGTTTTGCTATTGTAGAGTTTTTCAAAGCCAATTCTCTCGAGTCTGCGATCTGCGATGTATTGCACATAATCTTCAAACATGTCAGCAGTTAAACCTAAGATTCCAGTAGGAAGACAATCTTTTGCGTAGAGAATCTCTAGATGTACAGCTTCTTTAATCATACCCAAAATTTCGCTTTGGAACTCTTCGGTCCATAAGTGAGGGTTTTCAGCTTTGATGCCATTAATTAAGTCGATACCAAAGTTTAAATGGACGGTTTCATCTCTGAGAATAAATTGAAACTGCTCACCTATTCCAGTCATTTTATTTTGTCTTTGTAAAGAGAGGATCATAGCAAAGCCGCTATAGAAGAAAATACCTTCCATAATAATGTAATAACCGACTAGGTTTTTCAAAAACTGTTGAGCCCCTTCAAATGTGTCCGTTGAAAAATCATCAGCTAAAATACTTTCAGTTAATTTCATTTCAAAATTATCTTTACCGCTAATTGTATTGACTTCGTTGTACATATTAAAGATTTCGTTTTCATCAAGAGCTAAGGAATCCACAATATAGAGAAATGTGTGAGAGTGAATAGCTTCTTCAAAAGCCTGGCGTAGAAGATATTGTCGCACTTCAGCGTTGGTGACATGCTTAAAAATAGCCAGTACTAAGTTATTTGCAACTAGACTCTCAGCTGTGCTGAAAAAACCAAGGTTTCTCATAATCAGCCTACGTTCTCCATCGCTTAGCTGGTCGGATTTCCACAGTTCGATATCTTTTCCCATAGGCACCTCGGTAGGCATCCAATGGTTGGCACAGCCATTAATGTAATGTTCCCAAGCCCATTTGTACTTGATAGGCATGAGTTGATTGACATCAACAGTTTTGCAGTTAATCAAAAACTTATCTTGAATTTTTCTTTTTTGATCTGATCCCATTAGGGTAGTCTCCTTTGATTACTTATTTTTACTGGCAGCTCTCGCAGCCTTCTTCTAAATTACAAACAGTTGGGGCCTTGGGCTGACGCTCTACTTTTATCGAAGAAGAGGCTGAAGAATTCTTCATCCAACGAGGCTGAAGCCCTCTTTTATTAATATCAGTCGAAGACTTTTCAATTTGAGTTGCTCCCATAGTCCTACAATAATAGGTAGTCTTTAGGCCACGCTTCCATGCTAAAATATACATGTTGTGTAGTTTTTTCCCTGAAGGCTCACTTAAGAAGAGGTTCAAAGACTGTCCCATGTCAATCCACTTTTGACGTCTAGAGCCGCATTCAATAAGCCACTCAGGTTCAATTTCAAAAGCGGTGAGGAATATATCTTTCATTTCCTGAGGAATCCTTTCGATTTCAGCGAGACTACCGTCAAAGTATTTGAGGTCGTCTACCATTTCTGCATCCCATAAATTCAAGGCTTTGAGCTCTTTTATTAAATAAGGATTGGTGATCGTAAACTCACCGGAGAGATTTGATTTAACAAATAGATGCTTATAGGTTGGCTCAATTGTAGGAGTAATATCCGCTATATTTGCAATTGTTGCAGTCGGTGCTATTGCCATGGTATTGCTGTTTCGCATTCCTTGCTTTTGCACTTTTTTGCGGAGGGTATCCCAATCTAAGCGTTCTGTGAAATCAACTTCGATGTCTTCTCCACGATATTCAGCTAGAAGCTTTAGAGAGTCAATCGGTAGAATACCTCGATCCCATTTAGAACCCTTAAAGGTAGAGTAGGCCCCTTTTTCTTTAGCTAAATCAGATGAAGTGGAAATTGCGTGGTAGGAGATAAGCTCCATACTTTCATCGGCGAATTGAACTGCTTGATGACTTGCAAAACTCATTTTCTGAATGTAGAGAGCGTCTTGAAAACCCATAACTCCCATACCTATGGGTCTGTGCTTGAGGTTTGAGTTGCGAGCCTCTTCAATAGGATAAAAGTTAATATCAATGACGTTGTCAAGCATCCGAATAGCTGTACGTACTGTTTTTTCTATACGCTCTTTGTCGATTCCTTCTTTTGAAGTGTGTTTGGCTAGGTTAATAGACCCTAAATTACAGACTGCTGTTTCATCTTTAGAGGTATTTAAAAGAATTTCAGTACACAAGTTTGAAGAGTGAACAACTCCAACATGGTCTTGAGGAGATCGAATGTTTGACGGGTCTTTGAAGGTAATCCATGGATGTCCTGTTTCAAAGAGCATGGAGAGCATTTTTCTCCAGAGTGCTTGTGCCTCAATTTCCTTGAAGAGTTTCATTTCACCTTTTGCGACTTTTTTCTCATACTCAACGTATTTCTTTTCAAAGGCTTCCCCATATAGGTCGTGGAGTTCTGGAACATCTTGAGGGCTAAAGAGCGTCCATTTTCCTTGTTGAAGGACTCTTCTAATGAAGAGGTCTGGAATCCAGTTGGCTGTATTCATATCATGAGTACGTCTTCTATCATCACCTGTGTTTTTTCTTAGCTCGATGAAGTCTTCTATATCAAGGTGCCAAGTCTCTAGGTAAACACAAGCTGCTCCCTTTCTCTTTCCACCTTGGTTGACTGCAACAGCTGTATCATTGACAATTTTAAGGAAGGGGATCACACCCTGACTTGTTCCATTGGTTCCTTTAATTACAGAGCCGGTGGCACGTATAGGGGTCCAATCATTTCCAATTCCACCAGCCCATTTAGAAAGTTGGGCATCATCCGCAATGACTTTAAAGATGCTATGGAGGTCATCTTCAACAGTAGAGAGGTAACAGGAACTGAGTTGTGAATGGCGAGTCCCTGAATTAAATAGGGTTGGGGTGCTCGATAGAAAGTAAAATTCAGAGAGAACATTATAAAACTCAATAGCACGCTCTGTTCTTTGCTCTCCTTCTTCTATAGCAAGTCCCATGGCAACGCGCATCCAGAAAATTTGAGGCGTTTCTAATCGTTTTTGGTCTTCATGAATAAAATAACGATCATATAAGGTTTGAAGTCCTAAGTAAGAAAAGGAAGTATCTCTTTGAATGACGAGAGCATCAGCCAAATTTTGCAAGTCAAATTCAGCAAGTTTGGGATTGAGTCGAGAGTCCTTGGTCTTGGAAGACTCCATATAAGAAATAAAATACTCGCGATGCTTTTTCTTCAAATTTTTATCATGTCCAGATGATGAGAGAGTTTCTCTATAGAGAGAGTCTAAAAGGACTTTAGCGGTGATTTTTGCGTAAACAGGCTCAAGCTCAATTTTTTCCTTAATCGCCATGATTGCAGCAGAGTAAGTCTCTTTCTGAGAGATCCCTTCATAAGCGAGTGCTTTTGTTTTTTCGATGAGAGTCTTTTTATCAACTGAGGTTCCCTCTGTTGCAAAGGTCAAGACTTCATCCAAAAAGCTTTTTAAAGAGAATTCTTTTTTGAGAGGCTTGGCAATCGGTTTTTCAGGTGGGGTAAGTGGCTTTAGCGTTGAGACTGCAGCATCCTCTAGAATAATGTACTTTGCTTCTCTAAAGTAACCCCAAGCCATGAGCTCATTTTCGATTTCCTCTTGGATCTCTTCTGTAGGAATCGGTTTTGATAGGTCTTGATCTAAAAGATTGGTGATAATCGTTTGGGAAAGTTCATTTACGGTTTCTACAACTTCTCCCGGTGTCTGTCCTTCAATCTCAAGAGTGCTTCTAAAAGCTCTTTCAATCAAAGCTCCAATTTTAATTGGATTAAAGCGAACGACTGTTTTTCTATCAGATCGTAAAACTTGCATACGAGACTCTCGACTTTCTCTTAGAAGAGCATGCTGATCTCGATAGATGATGTAATTTTTTGCAACTTGATGGAATCCTTTTTCCATGAGCTTCTTTTCTACTAGATCTTGTATCCCTTCAACAGTAAGAGAATGCCCTCGGTTGGTGAGGTGGCAGAGCTCTTCAATCACAATTTGAGTCACATCTTGAACAGCCTGTTCCAATTCATCAGATAGGATGGATCCTTTTTGAGCTTTATGAGTATCACAAAAACTTGCGTGGACTGCAGTTGCAATACGGTCTTGATGGAAAGGGACAATAACTCCACTTCTCTTAACTACAGTCATCGTTTCTGGTGTTGCCCTAAAAGGCTCCCTGTTTTGTACGTTTTCTGGGGCTGTTGTCGGCGAAGATGTGGGCATAAAAATTCCTTTTTTTACTTAAGTCTTTGAATTAGTGAAAGAAACCGTTTTTCTACGATCCTACCATATGTAGTAGTTCTTTCTTATTAAAACTACTACATATGGTAGTTGCTATTTTTATGTCTAGGATTTTATAGGTAATAAAACTTTAAGAGCAATAGTCTTCTGAAATTAAATATGATATGCAAAAAAAATGAAATTTACTTGAAAAATAATCGTCTTCAATTTTACCAAAACAGGCTTTTAGATTTTCTTTTTCTGAGATTGAAATAATCAGTACCATTTCCATTAAACGGCCTATATGTTAAACTAGGTACACATTTAAATTAAGATTAAAACTATATGAAACGAATCTATCTTTTGCCAAACTTGGTGACCGCATTCAGTTTGTCTTGCGGCCTTTTTATTATTTTTAGAATTGTTCTATTTGGACAAGTGGAAATTCCATATTCCCTTTTCCAGTCTTCTGTCATTCTATTACTTGTTGCAGGCTTAGCAGATGTTTGCGATGGGGCGATTGCTCGCGTTTTGGGAGCTGAAAGTGAATTTGGCATTCAATTTGATTCTTTATCAGATAGCATCACTTTTGGAGTTGCTCCCGCAGTTATCGTTCTCAGAAGCTTTTCTATCTCTCTTGATTCTCCCTACTTCCTCTTTTTATCAGGGTCTGCAATTGTGCTCTCACTTTGTGGGGTCTTAAGGCTTGCAAGGTATAATGTAGGGGCAACGCATAAGAAAGAGGTATCAAAGGATCCAAGAGGACGTAAGATTTTTACAGGCCTGCCTATCCCTGCAGCAGGGCTTGCTGTGGTCTCAGCGAATTTATTTTTAATTTCCGATGAATTTCGTGCATTTGTTTCTATGAGTGAAAGCACTCGAGCTATCATCATGATTTCAGTGATGTGTCTAGTGGGTTATTTTATGGTGAGCCGTTGGAAATTTCCAGGCGTTAAAACATTCAATATCCGAGTAAAGTCCTTTTTTCTTGTCTTTGTTACTGCAATTATTGCAGTGGTTCTTCTCTATGGTATTTTTCATCTCTTTGCCTTTGTTTTCTTTGTGATTTTTTGGGCCTATCTAATTTTCGCCTGGTCACTTTCTATTATTCGACTTATTTTAGGTAGGAAGTCTAAAACCTTAGAAGACTTTGAACCTGATGATGACCAAGATAAAAAACTATAGTTCTTGATTGTAGTATATTGGTCAGTAGTTCATATAAAAAATAAATTACCAGGTTTTTTTATGAAATATTTATCTTCCTTATTTATCGCAATACTGTTGACTTTGACAAGCTGTAATGTGACCGAAGGGCCAGCGAGTAATAACTCTATGAGTTTTTATTCGGCTCTATCCACTCAAAATGAGGTACACAAGTTATTCGAGCCTGGTGATCCAGATATTCCTCATCCTTTTTCTTTTTATAATGATAGGGCCGATTATCCTGTTTACCCATACCAAGATGCTTGTGGTTGCGGAAGCTTTTTGTTTGATCCAGATTCAAATGAACTTCATTACGCTATCGCTTATTCGTCTTTAAGTGGTGATGCGATCATGATGCACTTTCATTTGGGAGGGCCAACGGTTGGCGGGCCAATTATTCAAACAATCTTTGGAGAACCTTATGCTACTGTTAAAGGTTTAGGAAGCTCCACAGAACCTCCACTATCAGGTAAAGAGGGGCCTAGCAGTAGAGCTGGATTTGTATCAGGAGTCTATAAACTCAAAGGCAATCCTCTCTTAACACCACCTCTATCGATTGCGGAAGAAAAAGAGAAACTTCTGAATGGAGAGATCTACGTAAACATTCATACCTACCTTAATGAAGCGGGCGAGGTTCGAGGACAGATCTTATCTTGTAAAGAGTAAGTCGTTTTAAGAGTTACTTAAGGCTGAAATTAATAGGTTCGGATAATCCCTAGCAAAATCCCCTGTATAGTGAGCTCTTCAGGAGCAATCATCATAGGTTCTATTTGAATGCAAAAGGAGTCTAGGCGAATATAAGGCCCTTGAGGTTGATATTTCTTAATAATATGACGTTCTCCATAGACGAAGCCTAAGATGGTTTCACCGTCTCTAGCTTCACTTCTAGGCTCAATGATGACTAGGTCATGATGTAAAAGGCCGGCCTCTAGGTAGTTTCCACTTTTTATCTTTAAGGCGTAGCAGTTTATAGAGATCTTCTTGGATGAAGAACACAGAATGGTTTGTTCCTCTTCAACACTTTCTATTTGACCTTCGTCATTCAAAGCGCCGAGTAGAGGCAGAGGGTAGGTTCTAAGGGCCTGCTTGGGAAGGTTAATCAAAGAAATTAAAGGGGACCCTTTCTTATTGATTTGAATAAATCCTTTATTCTTTAGATTTTGAAGGTGTTTATAGACGGAGCTTTTAGAAGCAAATCCAAAGTGGGATTGAAGTTGATCACAACTTGGGGCTAATTGATGTTTTTCAATAAAGTTTTTGATGTATTCAAAAAATTCTTGCTGCTTATCAGTTAATAGCATAGTTCACCTCTCCAGTCAAAAAGGATGGGGCATTGAGCCCGATGTCTTAGTCTTTGATGTAACGAAGTGCGTTTTTTTTCGCAAGATAATCAAACACAAACCACTCACAAAAGAGTCCTAGATACCAAATTAGGCAAAGGGATAGCAAAGTGTCTGAAAAAAAGTGCCCGCCTTGTGCAATACGAGAGACGCTCATGCAAAATCCAAGGACAACAGAGATCCAAGTGCCTGCTTGAAAGAGAATAATACTCTTTAATCGTTGTCCTAAAAAGATCAAATTAAAAAAATAAAAACCCATTGTAGCATGTCCAGAGGGAAAAGATTTAAAGTGGTTGGGATAGCTGAAGTTGAAATGATAAAAAGGAGTAAAAAGTTCAGCGCCTCCAAAGTTCATAGTTTGAACAGGGCGAGGACGACATAAAAAACCTTTTAGAAATCCATTTATAAGAATACCAGGTCCACAAAGAAAGGCAAAAGCTAAAAATAAACAAGGTAGGCGATAGTGATGTAAACCAGATTTAAAAAATGAAGCGATAAAGACTAAAGCAGATAAAATACCAACTGCAAAAGCTGGGTAGACTCCATAATGGTAAAAGAAGGTAAAGACAGAGTGTGATGAGAAGGCAAGGTTTGAGTAGAACTTACTAGATATCGATAAGTCTAATAGGGGAGTAAGAGGTGCTAAAATTAAAGTAACTAGGAATGGGAGCCCCCACTTAAGTAGCTTTGAGGTAGTCATAGTTTTTAAACCGCCTTTTTATTAAAAAAACAAACAAGTAAATAAATGGAGTATCTAATAAGGCGAATATAACCTTATAGAGATATTCTGAAAACATAATACTTGCGCAAGTAGAGATATTGAGACCCAGTCCCCAGGCAAGCACGATTCCATTCATAATAAAAGTATCAAGGAGTTGAGAGAGGCAGGTGGAGACGTTATTGCGTAGCCACAGATGGCGCCCTTTTGACTTTTTCTTTATGAAACAAAAGAGCTTAATATCTAGAAGCTGTGCAATTAGGTAGGCTACCATAGATCCTACAAAAATCATTCCATTGATACTAAAGACGGATAGAAAAGCATTTTGGTATTCTTTAACAGAAGAGTAGCCAAAAGGGTTATTAGGAGCAACCCAGCTTGAGTGGCTAGGTAAGAGAAGGGTGCTTTGCGTGAATATAATCATGATTATATTCATGGCAAAAGCTAAGAAAATCATAAACTTAGCTTTGCGACTTCCCCAAATTTCCGATACAAGGTCAGTAATTAAAAAGGTAATGGGATAGGTGAGAATCCCTGTTGTTAAAGGAAGGTTTGGGAACCATGGAAAGTAAAAAACTTTGAGTGTGACATTACTTAAAACTAAAACAGTAGAAAAGAGTACACAAAGAACAATGTAGAGAGAGTTGGATCGCTCTTGATTTAAGTTTAGGGTCGTACTCATGTAAAATTTTAGTTTTAAATAAAAGAAGTATTCTAGCATTTTAGACAATAATATTCATCGAAATTTAGATGTGAAAAGTCCTCAAGTTCTTTCTTTACATTTGCCTAAACCTTTTCTATGATGCGGTTTCAAAAATTAAGGAGTAAATGAGCTTATGCACCTAAGAGTTGCCATTAATGGATTTGGAAGAATTGGACGGTTAGTTTTAAGACGCGCACTAGAAAAAAAGGGAATAGAGATCGTTGCTATCAATGATCGATCACCTGCCGATAATTTAGCTTATCTCTTAAAATATGATTCGACCCATGGCATTTTACCTCATAAAGTCAGTGTTGAGGAAGACTATTTACTCGTTGGTAAACATAAAATTAAGGTTTTAAGTGAAAAGGATCCTGCAAACCTCCCTTGGAAGGAACTTGAAGTCGACTATGTGGTTGAAGCTACAGGGATCTTCAAAGATCAAGAAGGAGCGGGAGGCCATCTTTTAGCTGGAGCTAAAAGAGTGCTGATAACAGCTCCTGGAAAGGGGGATATCCCAACCTTTGTGATGGGTGTTAACCATAAAGAGTACAACCCGAAAGAGCATACTATTGTCTCAAATGCTTCTTGTACGACTAACTGTTTAGCTCCGGTTACTAAAGTTCTTTTGGACAATTTTGGGATTGAAGAGGGTTTGATGACTACAATTCATGCGCTGACATCGACTCAACCTACGGTTGACGGTCATTCCAAAAAAGATTGGAGAGGAGGACGAGGAGCTCTTCAAAATATTATTCCTTCATCAACAGGAGCTGCAAAAGCCGTTGGACTTTGTATTCCAGAAGTTCGAGGAAAGCTGACAGGCATGGCATTTAGGGTCCCAGTAGCAGATGTTTCCTGTGTGGACTTAACTATTCGGCTTTCTAAGTCGACAAGCTATAAGGATATTTGTGCGGTGATGAAAGAGGCTTCGGAAAACTCTATGGAGGGCTTTTTAGAGTACACCGATGAAGAAGTCGTTTCGAGTGATTTCATAGGTTCAACAGCATCTGCTATTTTTGATGCAGGGGCGGGGATGGGCCTATCAGACCGATTTTTTAAAATTGTTTCTTGGTATGATAATGAAATGGGCTACTCTGCAAGAGTTATTGATTTATTGTATTATATGGGTAAAAACGACTAAATTAAGCCATTGTTTAATTCAGGCTACTGAACTATACTGGCTTCTTAAAAAAAACTAACATGTGGATTTAAAAAGTGGATTTTACAAGACAACCAATCATTGAAACCGTTATTTCTCCAAGCGACGGGCATAAACTTTTAATTCGAAATAGTAAAGAGGCCAACCAAGAAGAATATCTTGTGAATGCTGTAGAAGTGGTTTCTTTTGGAACAGCCCTTTTTTATCGTTGCTTAGAGAGAAGACCAAGGCCCTTCTTACTCCCTATTGCAGATTATGATGTGGTAGAGGTTAAAGAAGCGAGAATGGTTCTAAAGAATATTTCAACAGATAAACCCATTAAAATTGGGGAAGGTAAAACATCTTCTAAAGCTAGTAAAGAAGAGGCTTCTTCTGATACTGAAGGAAAGAAATCTGCTAAAAAGCGTAACTCTAGAAAGAGACGTTCTTCTAAAGTAGCTTCTGAAAATGAGTCCTCTGAAAATACACCAAATACATCAAATACATCAAATACATCAAATACACCAAAACCTCCAGTACCTAGGCACCCTAGAGAAAATAACCCTCCAAAAGTGAGGACTCCGACTTCAGAAAACGCAGTGCCTGTTGTTTCAGTTATTTTTCCTCCTCCTCCTAAGATAATTGGAAGAATAGCTCCTGAAGATCTTCCAGGCGCGCCTACTGAAAAAAAAGCATCAACAAGTAAAAAAGTAGAAGAAAAGAAAGAAGTTCAAGAAGACGCAAAACCTGCAACTTCTAAAGATCTTCCACCTCTTGATGAAATCAAAGAAGCTAAAAAGCATCCTGAAGAAGTTAAAAAAGAGAGCTGAACAGCTCGTTCTCTATTTCAGAAGCTTTGGAAGTGAAACTATGAATTCTATAATAATGGAGCATAAAGATGTTAAGCCCTCAACTTAGCCAAGCTAAATCAATAAGTCAAAAGAGTACTTTTTTAACTCTGTGGCTTTTGTGTATATTGGGTTCACTCTCTGTTCTTCCATACGTACACTATTTAGGAGTCGCTTCTTCCTCTCATTCATTCACAAAAATGTTTTTGTTAGTTACTGCTCAATCTGCATTGCTTTTTGGGATTGTGTGTTGGCTCAGTTCTTTACTTGTCCGTAAAACTGATTTAGCACCTTTTTCACTAGCTACTCCTCTCAGGAGAATTGTCTATCCCAGTTTGATTGCAGGTGTCCTTCTAGGCTTCACCATCTACTTATTTGAGGTAACCCTATTTAAAGGCTCTCAGCTTTCAGGAGTTGCTCACCCACCTGCTTGGGCAGGTTTAATAGCGTCCCTTTATGGTGGAATCAATGAAGAGGTTTTACTCAGACTGTTCCTCTTCACGTCACTTTATTTCCTTTTTAGAAAAATCTTTAAATTTGAGACACAAAACCGTTTATCCTTTCTATGGGTTGTAAATATATTAGTGGCACTTGTTTTTGGTATAGGTCACTTGCCAACACTCTTTAAACTTGCTACACCCTCATCTTTTGAAATCTATCGAGTACTACTTTTCAATGGTATTGGAGGACTTGTGTTTGGTTGGCTTTATTGGTCTAGAGGATTATGGACAGCTATAGGAGCCCATTTTGTTACTGATCTTGTCATACATGTATTTTTAGTTTGAAGCTCCCTGTTGTAGATTTTTTTTCACTAGGTTTTCCTTGACTCGATTCCTCAATAAGAGCTAAATTACTCCCATATTTTCTGCTCGGATGGTGGAATGGTAGACACAAGGGACTTAAAATCCCTTGCTCTTCGGGGCGTGCAGGTTCAAGTCCTGTTCCGAGCAATATAAAGTACAAGGACTTACAATTTAGGTTGTAAGTCCTTTTTTTATCTGCATACCTTTTGGCACACTCCTGGCACAGTTCACTACAAAAAACAGAAATTTTAACCCTCCCATTTGAATCTGATATTCATCGTGAATATCAAAAGGCCATTTTTGTTTTGCTAAAATTGAGCCACTAGGTTAAATTTTAATTATTACATTACGTAACTTAATTATGGCAGCGATTACAGAGAGAAAAAATAAAGCAGGGAAAAGCACTTATCGTGTACAGGTACGTGTAAAGGGACATCCCCCTGTTTACGCTAGCTTTGATAGAAAGACCGATGCTAGGAATTGGGCCAATCAAACAGAAGCTTCAATAAGAGAAGGCAAGTTTTTCAACACTTATGAAGCTCAGAAGCACACTTTGGGTGAATTAATAGATCGATACATCACAAATGTCTTACCACTCAAACCAAAGTCCATTGAGAAGCAAAGCATGCAGCTACTCTGGTGGAAGAAAAATTTAGGAAAATATCTACTTAAAGATATCACACCAGCTGTGATCATCAACTATCGCGATTTACTTGCAGGGGGTACCACTTATCGTCATAAAAAGCGATCTAGTGCCACAGTCAATCGTTATATGGCAGCTCTCTCTCATGCGTTAACCGTGGCTCATAAAGAATGGGGATGGCTTGAATCAAATCCCTGCATAAAAATAAGCAAACTTAAAGAGGGGCAGGGGAGAGTACGCTATTTAAGTGATGATGAAAGAAAAGCACTTCTTCAATGTGCTAAGGGAAGTTCCAATCCCCATCTGTATACCATCATCGTGATCGCTCTATCAACCGGCATGCGCTACAGTGAACTGCTTAAAATGGAGTGGGGGCAAGTTAACTTTAAGCTTTCTTTCATTACTCTTTATGAAACTAAAAATGGCGAAATAAGAAACGTACCTATTGCAGGACATGCTTTAGAATTATTGCACCAACACTACCTTAATAAAAGAAAAGGGCCTCTTGTTTTTCCTAACAGCAGGGGAGATGCTCCTATGAACTTTCGCTCTGCCTGGGAGTCAGCTCTTCATAGAGCTAATATTAAAAATTTTTGTTTTCATGATCTGCGACACAGCTGCGCATCTTACCTAGCTATGAATGGGGCTCGCTCCTCTGAAATAGCAGCTATTCTTGGACACAAAACCCTGCAAATGGTAAAAAGGTACGCTCATATATCGCAACCTCACTCCGCAAAGGTTGTATCGGATATGAACGCTAAAATTTTTACTTAAAGGGTAGTAGATGTCTATCGATGAGACTTTATTGAGTCTATTCTTCTCAAAGCCAAAGGACGTCGATCGATTTGAAAAAGATTACAATTCCTTTCATAAAGAGCTTCAATCCTTTGAAAAAATTCGAAAATCTCACCATGCCAAAGTGCTCAAGCTCCCGCTAAATCTTAGCCTCATCCATTGGCTCAAGAATCTAGACAAGGAGAGTTCTGTTAAGAAGCACTCCAAAAACCTCATGACACTCGTTGAAGAAAAGCTTATTCCAGCTCCTAACGAAGCATTGGAAATTCTTGTTAAAAAAAATATCAAAAACATCTACGAAAAGATCCGCTCTCACCAAAAGTTTACAGCTCTAGAAAAGGAAAGCCTTTGCGATACACTTCAGGAATTTCTAAATCGTCTAGAAGGCCTTCTCGAAGGTTCTGTTCACTTTAGTTCTGATCCCGTCGATATACTTACGAAAAACAAGAAAATTCCACATGCTCAATTTCTACGCTTTATAGAGCCTCTATCAGATAGAGACAGACTCATTGCAAAAGTTCTCTACTACGGTGAACCTACTCTTGAAGAAACACTCGAACTCACCCATGACAAAATCCTTTTCAAACAATCTGCCATCCAGTTCCGAAAAGAAATTACTCCTTATCCTAAGCATATTATCCAAGAGCTTAAGAAAGTAACCGAGGATAGAACAGCTAAAGGGTTAGTTTTCACTAACCAGAAAGGGAAACAAATCGAACGTCCCCATTTGAATAACTGTTTTGAACGTGCTTCTCAAAGATCTGGTTTTAAAGAGAGGATAACTCCAAAGGATTTACTGAAAAGTAATTTGCCAACTCTTCAAAATTAAGAGAGCCCCCCCCCGATAGGGGAGTTATAAGACAATCGATTTGTTTTTAGCCCTGCGTATTTAGACTCTCTGCTTCAGTTAGATTTTCTACATCCTTTTCTATCAATTTAACTAGATCAAGAAATTTTATAGAATAGTCTTCTAAAGCATAGGCAAGAAGATTTTGAGCTTCATCCATTGTTCCATAGATTTTTTTCACATGCGATGGGAAATTTTCTTCTATATGTTTGATCTGAGAATCAGAAAGCTTAGAGAGTGCCTTCAAATCAAGAACTGACTCTAAAAAATTAATCTCAAACTGAGCATGGCTCTCTATATATTGTTGAGAAGGAGTGGCAGCATGCAGGCTTGAATTAGAAAAACAAGTTAAACAAATTATAGCTGTAACATAGCAAAAAGTTTTCATGTTAAGTCCTCTTCTTTCCATTTTTCTTCGAGAAGTTGTTTTTTTGCACTATGGAGTATTTTTAAATATCCAATAACGTGGCGAATTGAACGTTTTTTAAAGCCTTTATCAAAGGCCTCGAATGAACCAAAATCTCTAATAATCTGCCTTTCTACAGATTCAAGAACTTTTTCAGTTGGTAGATTAAATCGATTTTTCTTTTGCAGAGAGTGCTCTATAGTTGTGATCCAATCCTCTCTTACAGTCATTTCATGACTATTTTCAAGCGAAAGCAGTTCAACAGAAAGAAACACAAGAAGAAATAGAACAATTTTTTTTTGCATCATGTTATACCAGGTCTTGGGTCACCAGTAACAATCATCATAGGTGGCATATTTTGTATATTGAGTAATGACTTTACCCATTCGGCCTCTATATCTCTCAACCTTTTTCCTGTATCAGCAATACCTAAAATATGTTCTACAAAAGAATTTGCATCAGATACAGCAGCTCTCCAACTTCCTGATCCTGCATCATACACAAACTGTAAACCATAGAGAGTAGCAGCAGCACCATGAAAAACTGCCATCATTTGATTTTTTATTCTATTGCCAATAATCGACCTTGCATTATCAAAAACTTTTGCTCTAGCAGTGTAGTAGATGTTTAATTCATTATTAACATCTACGTCGTAGGGGTCACCTATAGTGCCTATCACATCACCGCCTAAAGCTCCACCCCTTATGTTTCTAGGATTTCTCACTCCATAGTCCATAGAAGGAAAGCCTGGATTTATTGTGTTGCTCATAACTTGGCCTTCTCGTTGAATAAAGAATCCCGAGTATAATATTTTTTTTCGCAATGATGCAATGAATATTTCTTGGTGACTAATTAGACTCTACCTCTGTTTTTCAATTTTTTCTCTTTAATTCTTTGCTTTAATTTGCTGAGTTTTTATAGTTACATGATGTAACTTTAGTAAATTTTAAAACTGTTCACAAACAAGGAGAACAAAATGGAAAACATGGCAGCACAAACAAGATTGATACCTGTAAGTAAATGGAATCAACATCATGAATGGCCACCAATAGGGGGATTAAGGCATCTCATCTTCTATGAAAATCAAAATGGTTTTTGTGAAGTGGTGAAACGATGTGGAAGAAGAGTCTTGATTGATGAGAATGCATTTTTTGCATGGCTAAATAAACAGAATGAAAATCGCCAAGAATAAAAAAGCTTCATTAAATAAATAATGAAGCTAAATCCAACAATGAGGCCTGTCAATTCTGAGGTCGGCAGGCTTCACTTAAAAAGATTGTATTATGAAGTATAGTAAAAGCTCGCTTTATCAGCAAACTGCTGCTAGTAGAATTCCTTTTGAATTTATTCCCATACCGCGCTATTTTCACGATTCAGGGTGGTTCAAAAGTCCTAAATCTGCTGTATTTATTATCTATTGCTTTACTCTATGCAGTAAGGAAGAAAAGAGACTCTATCATGATCATCGAGAAATAGCCCTTCCTCCCTATCATTTTATATTTGGTAGAAAATCCTTCTCAATATCTACAGGATTAACTGAGGATGAAATACGCACCCAACAAAAGAAACTAGAAAAAGCCGGATTACTCAAAAAGGCCCCCAATGAAACCCCCAACAGATTTACCATTTATAAGTGGGAGATAGAGCGCTTTATCAAAAACACCCCCCAACAGAATCCCCAACTATCCCCCAAATACGCCCCAGTCAAGCCCCACAAACAAGTATTAAGAAATAAAGAGAAAGAAGAAATTACGATCTCTTCTGAAAGATTTTTAGATTTATCTTAGGAGATACGTTATGAACTTTGAAGAGGCCCTTAAATTTTTCAAAATAGGTACTCATTACAAAGATGCTTCCTTAGAAAATGCCAAAGAGCTTCCAGCTAAGCTTATTAATTTTGCATATTCTTGGTTGGACTCATCTATTGATAGTCTCTACCTTTATGGGTCAACAGGGTCTGGAAAGACTTACTTTTCTATTTGTCTCTTGCGCGAACTTTTAAGACAAAAGAAAAATTGCCTATTCATAAACAGCTTGCAGCTTGACAGAGACCTTCTCCTCAGCGTACGAGACAACTCAGAATACGATGAGACGCACCTAATGCGTAAGTACTCCCAGTGTGATTATCTTTTTATAGATGATCTTGGAGTGGAGAGTGATAGCCCTAGAGTCCATAGAGAGTACTATGAAATTATCAATAATCGAATAATTCATGAAAAGATAACGATTATTAGCAGCAATCTATCACTTGATGAGCTAAGTCAAAAGTTAGGTGATAGGATTGCTTCAAGGGTATCGAGTTCATTTGTTGTTAAATTTCCAGATGTAGACCTACGTAATCAATAAGATTTGAAATTTTTAGTGCAAACTTGCCTTGATAGAGTGCAATGGGCAAGAAGCGCCCTTTCTTTCATTATTGAGTTAGCGAAGAAACTGACAAAATAAGAGGAAGAGCACGATCCCAAGATACTCTTTCTTCCATCATAATTTTTAGCAGTTCTTCTTTTGAGCCTGCTGACTTTGGATCTAAGAATTTTTCGTACATCAATATTTCTTCGCTGCCAAGGTTATCAAACTCTGGATTAAGCTTAAGGGTGTCAAAAGCTGTTTCATTCTTATTATTTTTCAAATGAATATCAGCACCTAGGTAAACTAAAACTAAAATATCATAGTAGGGGTAGTTGGGATCTTTTTTGACTATATGATGAAGAATTGAGTCTCCATCCGAGTTAGTGTGATTAATGTCTGCTCCAAATTTTACCTGAGTTGCAATTTCCTTTGGAAAAAGTACAGTATGAAAAAGTGCTGTTTGGTTCTTTAAATTGGTATGGTTCATTTCAATTCCACCCTCTGCTAGAGCTTCAATCATTGATACATTATAAACAGAAAAAAGGGCTGTTTCTCCTTTATGGTCTAGGTGATTAGGAGATATGCCATAGCCAATAAGAGAGGCAGCACCCTCTCCATGATCAATACTAAAAAGAGCTGTTTTCCCTTCGTTATCTATAGCCTGAATATCAGCGTGATACCGGACCAAGAGATCAACTGAAGTTGAGGTGTTTGCGAAAAATATAGCTGTTTCTCCATACTCATTAGGAATATTAGGGTCTAAACCTAGTTGAAGAAGATATTCAAGTACCTCGTGGTTTCCTCCCCAAGCGGCTGTTCCTAGGAGGTCATTGTGGTCCAAAGAAGAAGTTAAATCAGGGTGTGCATGCATAATTTGTTGGAGTGTCTCAAGATCATTTGACGCAACAGCATTTTCAAAGGTGTCAATTAGGCCTTCAGTTACTGAAGAGGTTTGAGCTACTGTAAACGGTGAGATAGAATTGTTTGTAATTAAAGTCATTAATAACTCCTTAAATTAAAATATAAGCATGTATTGTACTTAAATAATTGGATTAACTCAACTTATCTATCAAATTATTTTGGTAAAAATTTAATTGAAAACCAATTGAAATCAAGGAAACTTTTGGTGCAAATTTGGCACACTTCGCCATAACAAATGACCTAATAGTGCAAAAACTGGCATGATTTAAACTCGTGACAAGAGGGTATTTGCTCTCCTGTGAAGGAGTGTAGGGTATTGTGCTTAGTGGTAAAACAAGGGACTTAAAATCCCTTGCTCTTCGGGGCGTGCAGGTTCAAGTCCTGTTCCGAGCAATTTGTTTCTTTTACTGGGGTGGGCTTGTGAGTCTCAAAAAGCGATTATTTGGTAAGACAAATGATTTTAAAGTATACAATTCTGTTTTAGAAGATTTGTTTTTTTTGAAGGTGGCAGAAGCTTTTGCTCTCATATTTAAAGCTCAAGCTAAACGTGATACCTTAACGACTGCATACGTAGGCAAAGAGCTTTATAAATATACAGAGTCAATGCTAGAGATGGGGTTTTTTAGGAAGGATCATCGACATAGTTTTTTTGCTGGGGATCCAAAAATTTTTCATTTTCCTTTTAATGCTAAAGAAGACATCACCCGTTTTGATTTTGACTTGATATTAGGACCCGATCATATTGATCTTATTTATTTTAGTGAAGCGATCAAAGCAACCTACAAAAAAATGAAGCGCTCTAATTTTCACAGCTGTCTTAATTTACAGAAAATAATGATTGTTTCTGCTCTTGTTTGTCTGCTACCTAATGATTCTAAAGTTTTAGAAGTCGGAGCCTATCAATGTGGTACAACTATTTTTATTGCTCAACTTTGTCGAGAGTTAAATAAAAAAATAAAGATTTATGCTTGTGATACATTTGAAGGGATGCCTTCTGCGACCACTCAAGATAAAAAAGATCCTATTTTCTACGATTCAGGGTTGTTTACGGATAATCCTTTAAGAACGGTGCAAGAGAATATAAGAAATCAAAAATCAGAAAAATCTATCGAGTTAGTTAAGGGTGATGTAGTCGAAACCTTGCCCAAATTAAAAGATATAAATTTTGGTTTGGTTTTTTTGGATACAGATCAATACAAAGGGACAAAGGTGGGCTTAGAATTTCTCAAAGGTCAGACTTCCCCATTTCCAGATGTAATCGTAGATGATACGACGCTTTCTGGTGTAAACTTGGCCATAGATGAGTTTTTAGATAATGACTCACCTTACATTAGAAAAAATTTATCAACTAACTTTGATTACTTAGTTCCGCCTAAAAACGTTAAATGTGCCCTTTAAAAGATTTCCTCTGCTCTACATAAGAACAAAATTATTCCTTTATTTTCTGCTCGGATGGTGGAATGGTAGACACAAGGGACTTAAAATCCCTTGCTCTTCGGGGCGTGCAGGTTTAAGTCCTTTTTTTATAGACAGATCTAAAATTGAATATTATATTTGTCTAAATATTTCATAAGTAATACCACGGAACTGCACTAATAGGACCCTTTTTAGATAAAATATTTTTCCCACTATAGATAATTCTACCTTGTTCGTTTTGATTGTCTTTAAGAGCCATCCACGAGAGGATGCTTTTCTTGAAATTCGAATTAAATGTTTGCGAAGATTTAATCTCAATTGGGAGTGAAAAAGCACCGTAGTCGATAATCAAATCAATTTCAGATTGTGATTGATCTCTCCAAAAGTAAAGGGGGGGTGTTTCACCTAAATTATGAAATCTTTTAAAGCACTCAGAGATAATAAATGTTTCAAAAATATGACCTAGGTGAGGATGAACTTTGAGGTGTTCAATGTTGCGTATTCTTAAAAGAGTGCACAAAAGCCCTGTGTCTACAAAATAAATTTTTGGAGTTTTAATGATTCGTTTAGAATAGTTTTTGAAGTAAGGTTGCAGAATAAAGATAATACCACTTGTCTCAAGCAAAGACATCCACTCTTTAACAGTCGGGATAGAAATTCCTAGTGCATTGCTAAAAGTTGTATAATTGATAAGTTGTGCGGAGTTAGAAGCTAGTAAAAGTAAAAACTGTTCAAATAATTTTAAATTTCGCACATTAAGCAGAGAACGGACATCTCTTTCAACATATGTAAATAGATAATTCTCATACCATTTATAACTATCCAATTTCTTATCATATATTCGAGGGTAAAAACCTTTTAATAAAATCTTATACAGATTTGTTTGAGAAATAATTTTTCGTTTCTCATAAGTTTTTAGAAATATAGATTCAAAATTTAAATCTGCAGGACAATCATTGAGTTCTGTAAAAGTAAGCGGGTAAAGCTTAAAAGTAACAATTCTTCCAGCTAAAGATTGGGTAATTTTTTCTATGAGAAGAAACTGTGATGATCCAGTCAAAATGTATTGTCCAGGGGCTGGATTAACATCAACAAGTTCCTGCAAATAGGAAAATAAGTCGGGCACTCTTTGAACTTCATCTAAAATAGCTTTGGAGCCAAGATCATCTAAAAAACCTCTGGGGTCCTCCAATGCAGCATTTCTTAAATCTATATTTTCAAAAGATACATACTTATGTTTGGGAAAAAGAGCCTTTGATAAAGTGGTTTTTCCACTTTGTCTGGGGCCAACCAATGCTAAAATTGGATATTCTTTTGAATATTTTAAAATTTTCTTTTCTAAGTGTCTTTTATACATTCTTGCAATTATAAGATTCAATCTTATATCTGTCAAATACATATAGCCTGTTAAAACTCTTTAATTTCTTGAGTCTAATTCTCAGTAGCTTGTTGAGGTTTGAATAGAAGTATTGGGATAAAAGTATATAATTATGATTATTAATGAGTTATGATGGATTCGGGTTGTTCAAATTAGCAGCTGCCACAATTTTGAAGGTTCAGAATTGATTTTTCTAGAGTCTCTTTTGGTCCCCAAAGAAAACTTAATTCCCCTTGTTTAGTCAATTCGGCTAAATTTGGCGAGCATTCAAAATTGCAAGGAAGTTTTAGCATCAAATGGGCTTCACTAGGAATCTCATCACAAAACTGATGGGCATCTATTCGCCTCCAGATCTGTTCTCCAAATGCATCACAATAGCTTATTATTGAGGTAAATAAAAGTAAGAGGCAAAAATATTGTTTTTTCATAAAGGACAATTGATACTATTAGTTGATATACAGAGTCAATATTCTGTGCTATCTAAGTTAAAACTTCCAGAAATAAAATGTCTAAATCCAAAGATTAAGTGGTATGCAAAATCATTTTGAATTTATGGTGCAAATTTGGCACACTACGCCACAACAAATGGCCAAATAGTGCAAAAACTAGCATGATTTAGACCCGTGACAAGAGGGTGTTTGTTCTCCTGTGAAGGAGTGTAGGGTCTTGTGCTTAGTGGTAAAGCAGGGGACTTAAAATCCCTTGCTCTTCGGGGCGTGCAGGTTCAAGTCCTGTTCCGAGCATTCTTAAGGCAAAAGGTTTACAACTTTGGTTGTAGGCCTCTTTTTTATTTTTTAATTGAATTAGCAAGATCAAGACAGTGTAAAGTCATTAGATCCTAATCCATATCCATTAGAATAGCCAGAGGCTAAAGAGGAGATACGAATCTGTATGAATAATGAAGAATTTAAAAGCCCCCCATTTGAGATAGGCGGTCCACTAGAAGATCTAAAAAAACAAGATTTTGAGGAGATTTTTCCAAGAGAAAAAGAACTAAAAGTAGAGGCAGTTAGAGGGGGACTCTCAGGCGCTAAAATTTACAAAGTTACTACTACTGAAAAAGAGTTTCTGGTCAGGTACTCTTCAGGTATATTCGGAGCAAATGGGATCTTTCAAGAATTTGCGATTCAAAAGCAAATGGGATCCGATGGAGTCTCTCCTGAAATTCATTGTAGTAATCCAGAGCGTGGAATTGTAGCTATGGATTACGTTCGCAATGAGCTCACTGCCGGTCGGGATCCGAATATTCTCAACAAAATTCCTGGTTCATATGAGAGCTTGATGAAGCTAATTCGCCAGGTTCATGATAGCCAAGAGCTGGATGGGCAAATTATAGAACGAGTCGCACTTGATTACGTAAAAGGCAGCCGCCAAGAATTACCAAACGATTTTCTTAGTAAGGAAGATACCCAACTATTGAAGCGAGTCGTAAATACTCCATGGCCAGCAGGAAAACATGTTCTTACTCACAATGACTTTCGTTCTGGGAATCTTCTATATGACGGTAGCCGTTTTTGGCTTATAGATTGGGAACTTGGAGGGTTAGGACACCCTTTTTATGACGTGGCTTATTTTGCAAACTATCAAGCGCTCTCGCCAAAAGAAGGAGAAGAATTACTTTCTCTTTATTTAGAGAGAGCGCCAAGTGAGAAAGAGTTAGAGGGCTTTTCCCATCTGAGACGTATTGCTTTTGCTTTCAGCGCGACTCTTGCTCTTCCTGGCCTTGCCGAAATAAAGGATGAGATCAAGCAACCACGCGAAGGAGAGCCTACTTTCAGTAATTTAAAGGAGCTCTGGCAAAGAATAGATGAGGGAAGCCTTGACTTTGATGTGCCTCGAGACGAATACCGTATCTCGCTTTTCCTGCTGAGAGCCTCTGCCGATTACTAAAGTATACTCGGAAATTTTGAACCTGCCTCCTCTAAAGGCGAAGGAGGTTCAACTTATCGTATTTTTCTTAAGATTTGATCTTTAAGGTTTTAATTTTCCTGAAATAAAATTACTGAGAGAGCATCAAAATATATATAATAATGAGTGGTACTTCTCGGTTATTGATATTCTTGAGGTACTTACAGAGAGCTCTAATCTACGAAGATATTGGTCAGATATAAAGAGAAAACTTACTGAATATAAGGGGTTTGATCAACTGTACGAAAAAATCGTACAGTTGAAAAAAAAGTGAGTGGGATCGCCATTCGAGAAGAGCTGACAGACGACTCATAAATCTTAGCTCATTTTGCAAGCTATCCTTTTATTATTCTGTGTAGCTTGGAGTTCTAAATCTGTTTTCCATTTCTCTACTTCGAGGTGTCTCTCTAAATTTATTAAATGAGTGCTGTGTTTTCATCCCCATCATTTTCAGCAGTAGAGACTCCTGCTGCATCGCCTCTTTCTTTGAAGTACGACTTAACAAACGCCTTTTCCCAGGCAACATTCCTCTCGTTATCAAAATCATAACTATGAGCATAAGATGCTCTAATGGTATTGTCTTTTTCTGATCGACGCACACTGATCAACTCTTCTTCATCATCAGAATCTAACTTGTCATCAGTACTATAACCATCAGCCCACATGTCTCTAGCGGCACTGCCTTCTTCTGCGGGACGCACTAAGGTAGCCCTTCCTAGATTATCAGAAACTAATTGCTCTTCAGGAGCAGGAGCCCTAGCCGCACCGCTTTTTCTAGAGAGATCTAAGCCGGCAAAATCCGCATTTGATTTTCCAAAAACTTGATGACGATAATTTTTGCAGAGTGTAATTAGATGCCTATGGGCTTCTTCAGGAGAAGGGGTTCTAGATTTATCTGCTGAAGCTGTAATAAGACCGCTATCATAATCTTCATTTTCTGCTCGAATACTGGAATGTTAGACACAAGGGACTTAGAATCCCTTGCTCTTCGGGGCGTGCAGGTTCAAGTCCTGTTCCGAGCAAATTTAAGACAAAAGGTTTACAACTTTGGTTGTAGGCCTCTTTTTTTCTTCTTTTCCGTTTTTGCTGCAATTTACTACAAAAAATGGAATTTTGATCGAAGTTATGAGAGGCTCTTTCATTTATAGAAATATATTAGCGATCTATTTTCCAATTACTAATATTAATCATTATGATAAAATCGTGGTGTTTATAAAATGAACTGTGCAAGAGAATATAAGAAATCAAAAATCAGAAAAATCTATCGAGTTAGTTAAGGGTGATGTAGTCGAAACCTTGCCAAAATTAAAAGATATAAATTTTGGTTTGGTTTTTTTGGATACAGATCAATACAAAGGGACAAAGGTGGGCTTAGAATTCCTCAAAGGTCAGACGTCCCCATTTCCAGATGTAATCGTAGATGATACGACGCTTTCTGGTGTAAACTTGGCCATAGATGAGTTTTTAGATAATGACTCACCTTATATTAGAAAAAATTTATCAACAAACTTTGATTACTTAGTTCCGCCTAAAAACGTTAAATGTGCCCTTTAAAAGATTTTTTCTAGTCTATATAAGAGCTAAATTATTCCTTTATTTTCTGCTCGGATGGTGGAATGGTAGACACAAGGGACTTAAAATCCCTTGCTCTTCGGGGCGTGAAGGTTCGAGTCCTTTCCCGAGCAATTAGTTTCTTAGAAACTTACAGTTCACAACTTACTTTTTGCTATGGTCTCAAATCCTTTTGAGGGACACTCCTGGGACAGTAGCAATCAACTCCAATCAATAAACCATCTTAATATCTTGGACTTTGAATCGGTGTATTTTAGGGTAAATTATACCTTTAATGTCCCGTTAGTGTCCCATGGAAATATTAAATAAACTTAAATAACTGATTTTCAGTTGATGTTTATTGAGTAGTCAAGGGATTATATATCCCTTGTTACTGAATGTTGACTGGTATTTGTAGGGAAACCATATGGCTGTAATAGAACAAAGAGAAACGAAATTGGGTAAGGTTGTTTATCGTGTAAAGATTCGAATTAAGGGATTCCCTGCTGAAACGGCATCTTTTGCAAGAAAGACAGATGCTAAGCTATGGGCTCAACAAACAGAGTCAGCAATACGTCAAGGCAAGCATTTTAAGACCTCTGAATCAAAGAAGCGTACCTTTGGCGAGTTAATTGATAGGTATATTGAGAGAGTTCTTCCTACTAAGCCAAAGAGCGAAAAGAAGCAGGCTGCTCAACTTCTTTGGTGGAAGCAGCGTCTTGGTAAATACTCCATTTCTGAAATAACCTCTGCCAAAATAGCAGAATGTAGAGATGAGCTTCTTAACGGTATAACTTGTCGGGGTACTAAAAGAGGGCCAGCAACTACGGTTCGTTATCTTGCAGTCCTTTCTCATGCTTGTTCAATTGCTGTTAAAGAATGGCTTTGGATGGAAGATAATCCAGTGACAAAAGTGACAAAACCACAAGAACCCAGGGGAAGGGTAAGATTCCTTACTGCTGATGAGCGACGCCGTTTGTTAGATGCATGTAACAGGAGCACTAATTCTAACTTATTCCCAGCAGTTGTATTGGGTCTTGCTACTGCTCTTCGCCGTTCTGAGATCCTCAATTTACAAAAAGAAGATATCTCATTTTCAAAAGAAAGAATCACGATTTACCAAACTAAAAATAATGAAATAAAGGTAGCACCGCTAGTTGGTTTTGCAAAGCGGGTTATCCTAGATCATATAGATAAACTTCCAGACGCTTCAATTTATGTCTTTCCAAGTCTTAAAAAAAATTATAGTCAAAAGGAACAGAAGCCTGGATGTATTAGGAATGCTTGGGAGCGAGCAGTTGTAGAAGCAAACCTTCAAGATATGAATTTCCATTGCCTTCGACACGATGTTCTCTCGCAAATGGCCATGGCTGGAGCTTCTTTAAGAGAGCTTCAAGAAGTGGCAAATCATAAATCTCTGAGTATGGTAGTTCGTTATACCCATCTCAGTGAACAGCATACAAAACAACTTGTAACTCGTGTAAATAAAAAAATGTTTGAAGGATTTGATAGTGTCGATAAATAAAATAAAGGCAAAACGCTTAAAAATTTTTGAAAAGATAAAAAGAGACTATACGGCGGCTCTTACACTTCAGCAATATAATGGAAAAAACGTTGTAGTTATCCAAAGTTTATTATCATTTGAGTATAAAGACGCCTTTCTAAAAGAAGCTTGGGATACTCTAGTGGTAGACGTGCCAAGTCTTACTCATAGGTTAATTTATGACTCAAGACTTGATCAGGTTGGTTCGGAGAATGGCAAGAATAGTCGCCTTGGAGAAAGCATTATTTCTGATGAAATAATTTACCGAAATAATTTCTTTTATTTACTGCAGATAACAGAAGAGCAGACATTAGAAGATTACAGCACAACTAACGGAGGAAAAAAAATTAATAAGTATTATCTCAATCGTATTGTTGATTCTTTTAAAAATGCATTTTATAATAAAAAATTAATTTATCCGATTTTAAGCAAAAGTTTATTCAAAATTTCTGTAGAAGTTTCCAAAAAGGCTTTGTGGGGTAAAACTAATGTCCGAACAGTAAGAGCGATATTAGATTATTTTTTGGAAATTTTATTTCATAATGCTGGTTTTTCTATTGAGCGAGATAGGTTAAAACAAATGCTGAACAATCAATCTCCAATTATTCTTCCCGGTAATGAAAAGCTTGCAAATATTTTAAAATTATCAGAGCTTAGCTGGATCCTGCAAAAACTTGAAAATCACAACTCGTTTGGTTATGAAAAAAAGATGGCTCTTATACGTCTAATATGTAGTCTTCCATCAGTTCCTATTAACGAAGTCCTAAAGATAATGCCTCAAAATGTAAATTTTCGTGAAGCTTCAGTACGCTTTAGAGGGGAAGATTTTTTTATTTCTAAAAATTTATTATTGCTGATAAAAAACAATACTTTTAGCAACTCAAAACCGTGCTTTAGAAATCAAAATGGGTGTTCCTTTAGTTACCAAGACCTCTCCAACTTTATTGATCCTACTCTGCTAGAAGAACCTAAAATGAAACATGTGACTCTTGGAAACCTGCAAAAATCACATGCATTTTTACTCATATAAAATTCTGATTATAAACATATTAAGTATGTTTCTTAGATTTTGTGCCGTCTAGCGTACGTCGTTCTTATAAATCCTTTGTTACCTCTATATTGGTCTTCAACTAAATTCACTAAGATGGAGGTCGTATGACACATAAAGTTGAAGAAGTAAGCAAAGCATCTCAAGATTTTTTATTTTTAGATAGCTTTGTAGAAAAAACAGGAATTTCCAAAGGCCAGATCAACTGGATCATTTTTAACAGACATTCTAATGGGGCCGACTTTTTTTTACGCCGTTTAGGGCGTAAAAGATGGATGGTATCACTAACCCTTTTTTATCAATGGTTACAACAAGGAGATAAAGATGAAAAAAAATAAAAAATATAATAATTTTCAACCTCAGCGTCGAAGGATGCGTTCGAAGTATGAAGAGTATGATAGCTATAAGAAGAGCCCCCCGCCCAATATGAGCAGGGAGGAGTGGATCAAAATTCTTACTAAAGAATTAAAAATTTAACCAAAACAGGCCCGTTAAATTCTGAGTTTGGCGGGCTTTTTTAAACTTACGGATGTAATCTATGTTAACAAAAAAAATAATACGGGACCAAGAAAATCCTATAATAAAAAAACTTGTGATGGAACTAAACGTATTTTTAGCGGTTGTCCATACAAAGAGTACCTATATTCTCTTTGAAAAAGCTTCGACGGAATTCGTACTTGATTCTAAGCTTTCAATGAAAGCTTTTTTTCATACTGATGAGATTGAGATTGAAGGGAAAATCTACAAAAAGTTTGACCTTTGGTTTGATAGTCCCAATCGACGAGTATTTAAAGGAATCCTTCTTGATACAAAGTCAAAAGGGCACCGGCAAGGATATTATAACCTATGGAGAGGCTTCGCCTATAAACCTATACAAGGTGATTGCTCACTCGTACTAAAGCATGTGAGAGAGATCATTTGTTGCGGTAACGAAGAGCACTACAAATATTTATTATCTTGGTGTGCACATATTGTTCAGAGGCCTTGGGAGATAGGCATTGCTATTCTTTTAAGGGGGTCTCAAGGCGTGGGAAAAGGAGTTTTTGTACATGCCTTAGGAGCGTTATTTGGCCATCACTATTGTCAACTAGCAAACCTTAATCAAATACTGGGAAGATTTAATTCTCATTTGCAGCATGCAGTACTAGTTTTTGCTGATGAAGCAATTTGGGGAGGTTATAAAAGAGAATTAGGAGCCCTCAAGGCCCTTATCACTGAGAAGAGTCAGTTTATTGAAGCTAAAGGAAAAGATGGCTACTGGATTGAAAATCATAAACACTTGATTATTAGCAGCAACGAAGATTATGCTATTCATCTTGATGCTGATGATAGGCGTTTCTTTGCCCTAAATGTTTCCGATGAGAAAAAAGAAAATATTTCTTACTTTCAGGCCATTCAAAAGCAACTTGAGAATGGTGGATATGAAGCGTTTTTATATGAGCTTATGCATCATGATATATCCAGTTTTGACCCTCGTATCATGCCATTTAACTCATCCAGTTTTGACATTAAACTCATAGGGGCATCTAGTGTTGATCGGTTTGTATTTGCGGCATTAAAAGAAGGGTCTTGGGACGTTGGACTTAGTGAAACTAATGGAGCATTTCAACAACAAGTTACCATTGATGACTTTAATGTAGTGTATCAAAGATGGTGTAATAAACATTCTGAAATAGCGGAAAAAGGAGAACGAGTGGGGAGTAGATTGGGGAAAATCTTTCCAAGTAAAGAGAAGAAAAAAAGCCCAAGATCAGAAGGATCTCCACGCAAAAACTGTTATATTTTCTCCTCTTTAGAAGAATGTAGAAAAAACTTTGAAACGTTATATAAACAAGATCAAAGTATTTGGGAATGGTCTTAGTGGTCCCAGTGGTCCTAGTAATTTTTAATTTTGTGAACAAAGAAACAGAACTCAATATATTTACTAAATGAATATTACTTTTAAGGTGACCACTAGGACCACTGGGACCGCTTTGACAAAAAAACAAAGAGTTCATGGGGTCGTAAAGATACACCATGGAGAGCAGATCCAGCATCTGACAAGCAAAAGTCTATGTTAACTAGATTTGGGGTTTCTTTTGAGGAAGGGATTTCTAAAGGGCAAGCATCTAATTTAATAAATGTAGCTAGGAACGCACGGATTCTCATGAGTAATAAATCATAAAACTCCTTCTGATAAGAAGGTGAAAGGAGCCATAAATATGAAAAGTATAGAAAATCAAGAGACTCTTAAAGAAGTGTTAGACAAAGGCTCCCAAGGAGCAGATAAAGTAAATCTAATATGCAAATGGGAGCAGATGAAAGATAGTGTAGAAAATGGAATAGTAAGCTCTGTTAGACTATCTGACTCAGGGAAATGTAGTCTAGACTTGGAATTGGTAAATGCAGATATATCAGATGAACAATATGAAAAGTTACTCCAAGCTAAAGTCTATGAGATCTTTGGAGTCATTAATATAAACGTAGCTCTTAATAGCTTCTACGAATGTGTAAATCTTATTTACAAGTCTGAAAACCCTGGCGAAATGTCTCCTGAAGAATCTAAAGAAAGATTTAGAGCGATAGGTAATTATGTTCTTAGTTTCTTTAAGGAAATAAGGCCCAGAGACTCTATAGAATTGATGCTCGTGACCAAAATGATTATGCTTAATAAGCTATCGAACACAGAATTTATCAAAGGAGTCTCTAATTTTTGCGAGCATACTAGATCAAGCAGACAGAATCGGGGAATCAAGGCTTCGCGACTGTTTCTAGAGTTCAAGGAAAAACTAGATAAGCATAGAAGACCTGAACAAAGGATAAATGTTCAACACAACCATATTCATAATGAAGGTCAGGCAATTATTGGCAATCAGATCTCTAGTAGGGATAGATGAAAATTTTTAATAATAACTCATGAAGGTGTGAAACATGGTGCAATGTAAAGCTAAAAGTAAAAGAAGCCAAATGAGGTGTAGAAAAGATGCTGTTAGAGGAAAACTGGTATGTATGTTTCACGGTGCATATTCAGGGCCTAAGACAGCCGAGGGTATAGCCCGTATCAAAAAAGCTAAGACAACCCATGGCAAGTTTACAAAGGAAGCCTTTAAGGAAAGAAGAGAGCTTAGACAGATGTTAAAGGATTCTAAGGATTCTTTAGATTCATGCAATGTGTAACAGTTTCACATCCAAACTCTATAGTACAAATCTAGTCCATGGCGTACATTTAAGAAATAGTGAAATAGGTAACTGACTAACAATTAATCAGTAGAACAGATGTACGACTGTCGTACATCTAAATAACGCGTTCGATTCCTCTATTTCATATACCCTGAAGGATCTTCATCCAGATAATCTTCTTCATCCACCCCATATAAATTATCTTCATCGACTTCCTTACTCTGACACTCACAAGAAGAAATCATTACGGGTAGCAAAAAAAATATCAGAACTATTACCCAAATTGGTATAAACATATCACTCCTCTTTTCTAGCCTACTTTTAAAAAGGCGTGGTTCTATTTCTTAATGACTCGTACATCATAAAGGGAGGAACATCGTAATAATAAACGGGAATTTTTGAATTTGTTAGGGCATAGGGCTTTTTAGAGAGTTTTAGAATAGATTTATGAAATTTGGAGTAGATTTCTTTTTTTAAAGATTCTTTTTCTGGTTCACTCAGGTATTTTTTATAGGTTTGAAGAATCGGAAAAGTTATTTTGGAAAGAGACTTACAAACAGCCTTAAAATCTTTTGAATTTTTTTGCCTTTTTGATTTAATACTCTTTATGTCTTCCGCATTTATCGTTCCACATATGTTATAGATATCAAGAGTTGTCTCTATTTCATTTGTAATTAAGACTTCTAGATTAAATAGTTCTTCTAGGCTTATGGCGGCGAAAAAAAGGTCGTTCGAGAGATCAGTATCGTTATAGATCTCTGTTAATGAGTTTACTATACTTTGACAGCTCAGTGCAGTATTTAAAAAGTAAAATTTATTATTTAGCCTTTTCTTTTCTGGCTGACTGAGATATGTGTTGTAGTCCTTTAATTCTTCTGATAGCCGAATTATAGCATCTATGATCACAAGAGCATCATCATGGTTTTCACGCTCTGATTTGAATTGAGCTAGTAAAGCTTTTTCTTTTTGTTTTTCGGGGCTTCCCTTAATAAGAAATCCTCCACCTAAACCGATCATTGTTATTACTACTACAATAACAATTCTTGTTGACTTTTTCATTTTCTCTTGTCCTCTTTCTTTTTACTCTCCTTTTTCCAAACATCATCATCAATTTTTTTAATCTCAGCCCTTGTATACCCATCGTGAAGCATTTGTTCACATGTTTCCGCCCATTGTTCGTATCCGTAATCTGAGTCGGGGTACGTCTTAATAAAAAGGTGGCGGTGTGTTAGTTCCTGTTTAAAATATTTATCTAAGTCCCGTTGTCTCTTGAATGGTTTAAAGAGGAAATGCCCTCCTAAAACAAGAGAAAGTAAAAGGGCTAAGTAGCTCGTTTTATAAAATTTGTCTTTCACAATTCCCTCTCTTTGTATTTTGTAGATTAAGCATTACTTTCTTTTAGCGCAGGACCTATGACCTATATAGGCTTGCTCTGCCTTGAGTGTGATTAATTCAAAGCAGACTTGCTATCTTCTAGTGCTATTAGTCGCTTTGAAATATTAACAATAGATTCGGATAGGGGTATATAATCTGTTAAATTTGGTTCGCCTCTGCAGTAATTGCACATTACACATGAATCGCCATCCTCTTCATTAGCATAATTTAAAAACTCGCTTTCGCTAAGTGGTGACTTGCATGAGTCACAAACTTCAATGTTTGTTGAAAATTCTAAAAGATCAACACGTTTTTTAATTTTATTTTGCTCAGAGATTGTTTTATAATTTAAAGATTCTAGGGCTTCAGTTCTGCTTTCAAGCTTCTGCTCTTTTTCTGACGCCTCTAGAAGTTGTTTTTTTAGGAGACCTATTTCTTTTTTATTCTTCTCAAAAATCTTCTCAAATTTATCTAAATGCCAAATTCCTCCTACTATTACAAAGGCTAAAGTTGAAGCCACGTCTTTGAAACTAGAAAGGTCTTCCAATGTAGCCTTGTACAGCAGAACACCCAAAATAATATATCCAGAGTATTTAATTAGAGGGTGCTTTTTAAAAAACACTCTTATTTTATTTTCAGTATTTTTTATCATCTTTCTTAGCAAATATTATTAAAATCGCATCTTTGATATTCGATCAATATTTGTTCAGCGATAGGTGTTCTGATATTTTCTAAATATGTCGTGATATATTCCTTTAGCATTACTTTGTATGCGCTAGAGCGTTGGGTATATGTTTCTGCAACTTGTGCTCTAATCATGCTGCATTTATTTCTAAGAATTTGTTCCTCACTTCTAAATCCAGTATATGGTTGTGCTTGATTGACGTTATAAATCATAAAACCTCTTAAATTAAATTATTTAAATAGTTAATTAACTATATGTAATTATTATATTAATTAAGACATTAAGTCGTCAAGTCATTAAGTATAATAGAAGGTTTGACATTTTCCTTTTCTTGAGGCATAATGAATTAAAATTTTAGGATAACAATGGTATTAATGACTCAAAGTAAGACTAGAACCACTGTTTACATGTCTGAAGAAGATGAGATGATGCTTAACGAGCTTTTCATTGCTCGACTAAGAAAAAAAAGTAAAACCGACAAATCAGCCCTTTTCTGTGAAGGGATAAAGTTACTTTTTGAAAAAGAAATAGAAAATTTATAAAGCGATCTTAATGAAAGGGATCGGCCCCATTCTTTTTCTTACTGCTGTGGGACACTCATGGGACAGTAAGAACTAATTTTAATCAAAATATATCAATATTGCTTCACACAAAAAGTCTGTTTCTCTAAGCTGTTTCCTGTAGATATGCGTTGGTGTATATTGATTGGAATTGTAAGGGCAGGGACTTAAAATCCCTTGCTCTTCGGGGCGTGCAGGTTCAAGTCCTGTTCCGAGCATTTTCAAGACAAAAGGCTTACAACTTAGGTTGTGAGCTTTTTTTTGTCTTCAATTTATATTAATTTAGATGTGTTACTATAAGAACAGAAAAGCCAGGCTGGTATACCTGGCATTTAAAGTTGGAGATGAGTAAAAAGTTTTATTTATTTCTAAAACTTTTTAGCTAGTTGACTATTTCTTCGTACTCGTTAGAACAACTTGCAAGCCTAAAGTTATGTAGAATCTAGGTTGCTGAAAAAGAATCTAAACAGATTTACGATAGCATGAAAAAGCATGGTAAGGACATCGATTTGGGAAATTTTCAAATAGGGATTAAAATATAGATGAGAGATTTAAATTTATCAAACTTCCGGATTATAGACTTAACACATGAGATCCATGATGCTATTCCTACGTGGACTGGAGGATGTGGTTTCAAATCCAAAATTGAGCTTGATTACAAGGATATTGGTTGCCGCGTTATGACTTACCAGGCAAGTGCTTCAGCAGGAACGCATATGGACGCGCCCACGCATTTTGTGCCAGATGGAAAAAATATCTCTGATCTAGAAGTTGAAAATTTCGTCGCACCTCTTTGTGTTCTCAAAATTTCTTGTAATGATTCTTCTGATTACTTTGTATCGGGTGAGGATATTAAACGTTATGAGCAGGAGCACGGTAAAATCCCAAACCGTAGTGTGGTTGTGCTTGATACAGGTTGGGCAGAGCGTTGGAAAACCCCTGATCTTTACAGAAACATAGATGAAAAAGATCAGATGCACTTTCCAGGATATGGGTTAGATGCTGCAAAAATATTGCTAGAGAGGGGAGTTGTGGGCCTTGGGATAGATACCTTGTCTATTGATGGAAGTAACCTAGAATTTCCAGTGCACCACTTTCTTTTGCCCGAAGGGAAATATTTTGTAGAAAATATGGCGAGCCTAGATGAAGTACCGCCTAGCGGTTCTTGGATAATTATATTACCTCCCAAAATAAGAGGAGGAGCGGAAGCTCCTTGTCGAGCTATTGCCTTAGTTCCTAAAAGCTAAGTAAATATTTAATTTTAGAGAGACTTTGTAGTAGATTGTTTTGTCTAATCATCTTTGTTAGCAGTTAAATTTGTAAATTATTTTAATAAGTAAAAGTAAATGCATCTTTTACTAAATAATGAGCACCACCATAAAAAAAGGCTCCTGCGGAATAGATTGAAAGGGCTGAAATAGAAGCTATTGTTAGAGAAAAACAAGTCATTGCCATGTAGGCAGCGCCAAGATCTAAAACTTGGAAGCTATGGTCTTTTAATAATTTTATGGTTGATTGTTGAGTTTCTTTTTTTTGTTCTAAAATAGAAAAAACTTCTTTAGTGCTGATGGGGGAAAACCCTGTATAAGTGATCCAGTGATGAGGGTAAGGCTGTTTTTTTTGGTTGGCGATAAAAAGAGATGAGATGATTTCTGTTAATTCTTCGAGAGGCACTTTTACTATTTTCCAAATCTTTGAAGAGCTCGATTCAGAAGCAAAATAGAGTCTATTTTCGATTACTGGGTCATTTGTAATTTCAGAAAAAAGAAGTGATAGAGCTTCATAATCGTTTTTAGGAACTTGAGTAAGCTTTATTAATAGAGGATGGACTTTATCTTCTTGAAAATTAACTTCTTCTTTTTTAGTTATGTATCGATGTAGAATTAACCCCCCCGTCTGACTGAGATTTGGTCCACTTTCAGCTTGACAGTGGTATTCAACTTTATTTATTTTTATTTGTTGTCCATTATCGATTAAAGTAACTAAGAAGTCGTCAGGAATAGTTGACTTTGTATTCATATAAACTGACATTTGATTCGCCTTGTTTAATTATATTTACAATTATAGTTAAAATGTATTTAACATTAAACTATTTATTTTTTAAAAACATTTTTATTTTTTAATCTCTTGGGTCTAATTGGCGTTGTTGATTTAATCAGGATCGGCCGATTCAGACAAATAAATATTTAAGAAAATAAGCGTATAAATGAAAATGGACTCCTGATAACGATAACAAGGAGT
>Ga0208770_1000216_pt1 | contig 42897 bp, 25 predicted proteins | sample AntAceMetag02UK9_FD_184771 | JGI IMG/M metagenome (GOLD analysis project Ga0208770, IMG submission 184771) | Saline lake microbial communities from Ace Lake, Antarctica - Antarctic Ace Lake Metagenome 02UK9 (SPAdes) (version 2) | ecosystem: Environmental > Aquatic > Non-marine Saline and... | reverse complement strand
TTGTGCCGCTTATCATCCGAGGCCCTGCAGAACTTGGGGACGCTATCAAGCAGTTTAAATTTGAAAGATCGTTCGACCCAGCTCTTGCACAGCGTGCTGATCGCGTCCTCGAACGTATTCTTCAGGGTCTTGATGTACCGAAAGATGTAATAACAGGTCTTGCTAACGTCAAATACTCAAACGCCGTACAAATTGACGAGTCTCTTTACAAGGCGCACATCGAACCACTCATGCTGCTTCTTGTTGACTCGTTCACAGTTGTCTACCTTCGACCATACTTAATTGCGAACGGATTTTCCGCAGAAGATGTCAGTAAGGTTGTTGTTTGGTTTGATCCTTCACAGGTGTCTACTCGCAATGACCGCGCTGCTGATGCAGATTCAGGTTTTGATCGTAATGCTATTTCTTACAGTTCCTGGAGACGCGCACACGGATTCTCTGAAGCAGATGCACCTGAAGGTACCGAAATTGCGCTTCGCATGATGATTGAGCGTGGACAAATTCTTCCAGAAACTGTAGAAGCCATGCTCGGGTCTATTGCCCCTGAGATAATGAACTCCGTACGTGAGGCACAACAGGCATCCAGTATTGCTCCTGTCCCACCTGAGGTGCAGCAAGCCCTTGCAAACGCAACTGAAACTCCAGATGGTGAGCCTGCATCAGAAACTCCGGATGATTCCCCCGCCGAAGCAGCACCCCCCGCAGGACCGGAAGCAACCCAACCGACTGAGACCCCCGCCGGTCTTTTTGAGCCAGGACAGTAGAAAGAAATAACATGACAGTAAATAAGCCGGAGCTAGTTAATATCCTCGCTACTCTACTTAGCGATTATGTTGTCATTAAGTATGTCTTCCACGGCGCGCATTGGAATGTCGTAGGACAAGACTTCTCTCAGTATCACGAAATGTTTGCTACGTTCTATGAGGATGCAGAAGAAGCAATTGATATTATTGGTGAAGATATTCGTAAACTTGGATCCCCTACCCCCGCTTCGCTCTCTGACTTCCTACGACTTACTACCATTCCAGAGGTACCTAGCGGAGCCTCCGTACAAGAACTTCTTAAGTCCTGCTACGAGGCTAACGAGCTCATCCTTTCTGACATTAATGATGCTTTTGCTCAAGCAAATTCGGACAACGAGCAGGGAATTGCTGATGACCTTGCAGCCAGAGATTCAGCGCATAAAAAGTTTCGCTGGATGATGAAGGCTTCTCTTGATCCAAAGTACGGATACTAAATATGACAACACAATCGTCAAAGAACTGGGTACAAGTAAAGGTAGTGCAAGAATATTTGCCTTCCGAGACTTTGGTGTCTCCCGATACGATTGTTGCTGCTGCAAGCGAGCCTGCTCCTAAAGAAGATCAGATCAAGGGCTCAGACACAAATAAAAAAGACTCTGCTAGTGGCGAAGGAAAGATTTCTTTTGGAGCTCGTACCGAGACTGCTATCAAAAACAAAGTAGAAGAACACAATAAAAAGGCTCCTAAGGGACGTAAAGCTACTCTTTCTATGCTTAAAGCGGTTTATCGCAGGGGGGCTGGAGCATTCTCTACCAGTCACCGACCAGGAATGTCCAGAGACCAGTGGGCTATGGCGCGCGTTAACGCCTATTTAAAGCTTCTTAAGTCTGGTAAGCCATCAAACTCTGCGTACACAACTGATAACGATCTTTTACCTGCATCACACCCCAAGAGCAGCAAGAAGTCCAATTCAGCGCTTACCGCCAGCGGATTGGTACCTGAAGAGCGTGATTTAGCAGATGCAATTCTTTCTGTAGTAGAAAAGCACGGAAAGTTTAACGAAGACGCTACAGGAGTCTGGGCCGGATATACTCCTGCCGATAAAAATACAGATGCAGGCATCGGGGTTATTTGCGCCAACTGCGTGTTTTATCAAGGTGGAGCAGATTGCGCAATCATTAGTCTCCCTGTCGAGCCCAATGGGAAGTGCCGACTAGCGATTCTACCTGACGGAGTCGTAACTGCAAAAAAGAATACTCAGGACATAGAGCTAGAACTAGTTTCTTTTACAGCCGAAAATGAACTTGCTCTTAACGATTTAAAAGAAAATACATTTTCTACTGCTCAAGGTGCAATTACGTATCTTACAGAACTTTCCGGTCTCGGATACGAAGCCGAGTATGCAATAAAAGCTTCCTGGATGCGAGCAGTAAAAGAAAGTCAAGATCCATATTTACGTGCACGAGAGCTGGCAATTACTACGTATAATAGTCAAGATGCAGATTTGCTCCCTAAGAAAACAGAAAGTGCGGAACTGTGATTAACAACCTCACTAACAAGCAGCTAGCAAAGGTTACAGCCTCTGCTATCACTCTTGTTGCTAGTGCCAACAAAGAAACTCAAATATATCGGCGCGTTAGCCCGAGATCTGCAGTAGAGATTCTTGCTCGGTCACTAGAGAAAACTGCCAAACTTCCGTTCTCTATCCGTGAGTATCTCGCCATACGCGATGTATCTGACTTTGTGCTTGTCTCTCAGAAGAACAAAACAAACCTTGCAAAACGTCGTAACACAGATCTTCTTCCAATATGCCACCCGTCATCTAGCAAGAAGCACGCAATGACGGCTAGCGCTTTGCGTATTGAGCGTGGACGTTGGATCGCAGCTGACCCTAGAATTACTGACACAGAAGCTCAAGCGATGATTGCATCTGCATTTAGCTCTGCCCCGTTCTCTCCTGAAGAGTCTTACTACATTACGCGCCTTACCGCCCTCCCACAGGGTTCCGTCCCTCTTACGGCAATTATCGCTGCCTTTGGTGATGGAAACTCTACGGCGGCTCGTTCTGCTCGAGCTCGTATGCAGCGTCGTGACCGCAAAGGTCGCTTTGCGTGGATGGGTGGGGGCATGTCCACTATTGTTCGTCGTAGAGACGGATCTACTCGTAAACTTAGCGGTAGAACAATTGCTCAGGGTGTTGGAGCGGATGACACTTTCGATCTAGAAACTCCTGACGGTCGATTGCTCAGAGTTCCTGCCGGAAGCTCTGAAGCAAGTAAGGCTTACCTGCGGGGAGAAGACTCTCCTGACGGATTCTCGGTTGCTGAAGTTGGTGCGATTGATAGAAAAGATGCAGTAGATGAAGATCAAATTCTTGAGGTAGAGTTCCCTAATCTTTTCCGTAAGGACGGTTCTTACACAGGAGCTGGTACTAAATACACCGACGATGCCTATGACGTTATTAAATTAGATCCAAATAATGATGACGACTTTGAAGCACTCCCAGACGAACTTGTTCAAAGAAAGCCTGACGGCTCCTTCCCTATTGATTTAGATAAGCCTGTATTTATTCTAAATAGAGATACTGGTCAGCGTGGCGGTACCGATCTAGGCCAGTTCCAAAACTGGGCAGACACTCAGGGCATGATTAATGTAGATGAAATTGTTCGAGACAAAGAAGAAGGCCGCGAGTCTGACGCTATTGCTGTTCTCGATCAAGAAACATACAACAGACTGTACGACACCGTAGGTGACAGGGATCCTTATGAGGTCCTCCAAGAAATTCAAAAAGAGTCTTCGGGTCAAGAAGACAGGGCCCCCCTTAACGATAAGAGTCAAGCTTTTAATTTTGTTGACCCAACGGGTGCAAATTTTGTAGATGATGATTTTACATACGAGCCTAAAGGTCGTACTGATCAAGACTCTACCGACTATACCGATGATCCTTCAGTACTGGCTAACTCTTTTTCTGAAGAAGAATTAACAAGCGCACTAAAAGAAGCCGTTACTCCTGCAGAGCCCACAGAAAATTCAGAAGACCTAGACGCCCTTGACTTTGGGCCTCCAGGAGATGGAGATCTCTCCTTTAATGACGGGGATGAAAAAGTTCCCGCTCAAGCGTTGTATGACGCGCTAAAAGAACAAGGCACTGACGCGCAAAATAAACTTGCAGAGATTTATGACGAACTACCTGAATCAAGCACTACGAATGTTTCTGACCTAGAAAAAGCTCGCGCTGAAGGACCAAAAGCTACCCTAGTAGAAGAAGTTGCTCGTACTCCTAAGGCTGTGCTCCCCACACCAGAAGAAGTTCCTGAAGAAGAAGCACCCTTGGCTTCAAAATATGAAAATCTTCCTCCACTCTTTGATGGACTTTCTGATGATGAAAAAGCAGAAATTCTTGACGGCAAAGACTACAGTAAGTATCTTCCAAAGAATCCAGACAAAGATGTTCCAGAAGGATTCCAGCCAGTATTTCCAGAACCTTTTGAAAATGTTGATGAAAACCCAGACTTTGACCCTATAAATCTTGCTAACACGAATGACGCGGTCGATCTTAAAGAGGCTCTTGCTGAAGGACTTAGTCCTGACGCAGAACGGCCAGGTTATGGGACTGTAGGACGTACTGATGAAGACGGTGAAGAATCTTTTACTACTGCTCCTCTCGCTGCTATTCGAGATGCTCTTCAAATGCAGGGCGAAGATGCAGATAAGCTTATTGATGATGTCTACAAAAAAGATGAGGACACAAGCTCTTCTGATGCTGCAGATGCCCTAGACGATCTACTTGGAGATCTTGATGACGCAGACGCAGACACTCAAGACCTGTCAACTGAACCAACCACTAGGACAGTAACTGCTCCTAACGGGAAAGACTACACAGTCAGCACTCGTAAAAATGAAGATGGAACTGTTGACCTAGTTCTTTCAGACTCTGAAGGCAGAGAATTTGTTGAAAGCTCGGGAGATGAAGAAGAGCTACAAGAACTAAACGGTCAAGCAGAGCAGTACGCGCAGTCCATTGAAGACGGCGACGAAGCCGGGCAAGCATTAACTGAGATAATTGACGATGAAGATATCTCAGACGTTCCAGAAGATGTCACTCCAGAAGATCAAGTAGATGATGTTGTTGATGATGTAGTAGAGCCAGAAAAAACTGAAAGGGAGAAGGCTCTTGAAAATCCTCCTGGAGATATTCCTGCCGTAGGATCTCCAACAGGTGAACCGTCAGTTCAAGGAACCATAAAACTTCGTGCTGGTAAGTTGAGAGTTGGAGACTGGGTACTTGGTGCGGATAATAAATGGCATAAAATTGTTTCTAGTAAAAAATTTCCTTCTTTTAGGGATAAAGAAATAGCACGGGAAAATAGAGTACCGGCAAAAAAATCTGTAACTCTGCTTACATTAGACGATGGAACAACAATTTCTAGCGGGTTGGGCGACACTAGAACGGAGGAATTTTATGACGTATCTACCCCTCCTCAGGACTCAAATGTTTCTGTAATAGATCTCCGAAATGGGGAATTTTTCTATAAAGGTATTTACTTTAAGAAAGTTTATGGAACTTATCGGGTAGTTAACTACGGTCCCAAGCTAGGACAAACGGACACTATTGAAGAAATGGTTGAAAAGATTGATGCGGCAGAAGGCGTTGAAGCAGATCAACCATCTACGCCCACTACTCCTACTATTCCCACTCCCACTCCCACTCCCACTCCCACTCCTACTCCTACTATTCCTACGCCCACTACTCCTATTCCCCCCAGCCCTAAACCTCCTCGAGTTCCTTTAATTCCTTCTGTAACTCCAGAAGATGAAGAAGGTATCCCCTCTAGAGAGCCTGGAAAAGATTTTACTCCAGCATACGTTGACTACCTAAAAAATACTGATCCTCGGGATTTTACTCGAGAAGAGATAGATGACTACGGACAGCTTCTTAAGTCACTCTCTCGCGCAGAGAAAAAAGAACTTAGAAGAAAAAATAAAAAAGCTTTCCTATCTATGATGGGTCTACGGGCTGGTCAAGACCTACCTCAAAACTCTAAATTCGACGGAGAGCGTACTCAAGATGAAGCATCCGAACCTTCTTCTACTCCTACAAATGCAACTGATGAAGAAGTAGCCGAAGCAGAAGAGTCTGGTGAAGGTACAACTAAGCCTAAGCCCGCAGAAGGAAAACGTCGTCGTCAGCTCGTGCCTGCGCAAGATTTTTTCTACGTAGATGCAACTGGAAAAATTAGACCAGTAAAATTCACTCTCGAATATGTTAATCATCTTTTTACTACTGACCCAAAAAATCTTACTGATCAAGAACTCAGAGATCTTATGACAATGATCAGTCAAATTCCCGAAAAAGATGCTAAACAATATAGCAAGAAAAAAGAAAAGGCTCAACAAGAATACCTTGACAGGACTTTTGGGAAAACTACAGAACCTATCACTAGGTACCCAGGGGACAGGTACTTTTCCGATGGGGAAGAGCCAACTCCTTCTGAAGAAGATTCAGACATTGATGCAGGCGTCTTCACTCCAGGCGATACTACTCCGTCAAAACCAAAGCCAGTAGAACGCCCACTCCCAGGAGAGAAGAGAAAGCAAAACTTAAACCGTAGAGCACGAAATCTTCTTAAAGAGACAGAAGACTCACTCAATAAATTACTTGACTACGGTATGCCTGATAATTTTTATCCAAACTTGCCTCAAAAAGATAGAGAAGATCTTTTCAATAAAAGATTGTCCGAACTTGAAGAAACTCTTGAGGATTTGCGTACGTCTCTTCGTAAGTACATTAAAACTAAAGACTCTAGTCAAGACAATTTAACTGCCCTTGAAGAGATTGCTGCAAAGATTGACCTTGCTCGTAGGCAACTTAATCGTCTCGAGCAGGGAGGCTTTAAAGGAGATGTATCTGAAAAAGATCGTGACTCAAGTCTTGTCTCCACGCAAAAGACTCTTGACGACATGTCTGATTGGATTGAAGATGCTATTGATCCAGCGTGGTCCCCGGAAAGTTCTTCTTCCACTACAGAAACACCTTCTAGCTCTTCAGCTCCTGACGAGTCGTCTGACTGGCTCGACCTTGACTTTGGGCCTTCAATATATAAAGACTCCTCATCTTTACCTAAAAACAAAGATGCTGAATTAGCAGCAGACTTTTTAGATGACTTTAACGCCAGACTGAAAACTTTAGCTCTAGAAAAACGCACTGCTGCAAGAGCAAAAGAGTACGAAACTATTCTTTTTGAAAATGTTCCAGAAAAAAATCTAGAAGACTCTGTATCAAGAAAAATTATTAATGATGCAATGGCTCAAGCAGCGCTTGCTGATGCGTGGGAAGAAGACCACGAAGATGAAAAGTTTAATCAATTTAGGGCAATAGAAGCAGAGCTAGACTACAACACTATTCTTAATAAAGAGTATTTAGTTGGTCAAATAACAAAGCTAAGAGATCTTCTTCGTAATGGAGGAGACTCAGAAGAAATTGCTTACACAGCTAATAGTCTCACTCCTATTTTTAATCCGAAAAACCCTGACCCAATTATTGACGAAAATCCTCTTGTAAAGATTCTTCGCAGTAAACCAGAAGTTTCTGAACTTATTCGCAAGGGCCTTGAGGCTCGCGGCGTATCAATAGATGAGTCCGACAAGGTAGAAACTTTTAAGCCAAAAACTCGTGCTCCTAGAGCTCCTAAGCCAGCAACTGAAACTCCTACACCTGAAAAGAAGCCTATAAAGCCTAAAGCTCCTAAAGTAAAAGAAAAAACTGATGACGATGATGACGATGATGATGATGATGATGATGATTCTGGTCCAATACAGAAAGATGAAGGATCTTTTGCAGTAGATATTGAGCCTGGATCACCTCTTCCTGAGGATGACTATGACTACTCAGAAGAAAGCTTCCCACCAACAGAAGAGCAAGTAAACATTATAACCGCGATTATGACTAGAGCAAGTACTACTGTACGAGCTCTTGCAGGCTCAGGAAAAACCAGCACCATAAGAATAGCTGCAAGAAGAATACTTAAAGAGCGTCCTAACGATAGAATTCTTTACATTGCCTTCAACAGATCCATCAACGCTGAGGCTGTTGCTGTGATGCCAGGGAATGTTACGTCTCGTACAGCAGACTCCCTTGCGCATAAAGATATGAAGAGTCGTCCTAACTGGAAATTTATGACGGAAAGATTAAACGCTTCTAGCAATAAAGAGTACAGAGACACAGTTATATATAAATCAGAACTTATTTCTGACCACTTTGAGGTAAAAAACTACTATCCAAAAGATGGCGGAGAGCCTGTTGGATTTACTGATGTTGTGAAAACAGCTCAAGAAGCTATAAAAGAGTTTGCTATTAGTGCTGACGAAAAAATTCTTCCTAAGCATTTTAAGGAAATGGATCCTGATAACGTTCCTAAAGAATTTGTAGATCTTGCAGAGCGCATGTGGGCAGATAAAACAAATCCTGATGGAGTTCTACAAGTAAACCACGAAGATATTCTTAAGCAATTTACTTTGCTTAAACCTAATATGCGTCTTGAAGGAGGAAATACTCCTCCATTTGATATTATTTTTATGGATGAGGCTCAGGATATTAACCCTGTTCTTGCTAAATTTTTGGATGATCAAGAAGTACAAATTGTTATGGTGGGTGATAGCAATCAAAGTATTTATGGCTTCCGAGGAGCTACAGACGAACTAGACAGAGTTGTGTCAAGTTACGACCTACCACTAACTAAATCTTTCCGTTTTGGTACGGAAATTGCAGGTACTGCAAATAGATTTTTATCTCTGCTAAAGTCTCCTTTTAGAATTGATGCTGCTGGACCTTCTGGTAAAGTTGTAAAGCCTGGAACAATGGTGGATCCTGATGCAATTCTCACAAGAACTACTATAGGTAAAGTTGTTTCAGTAATTCAAGAGCTTGCAAAAGATAGAAGAGTTGCTATGGATGAGAACTCTCGAAACGATTTTATTTCCCTAGTATCCTCCGCTAGAGCACTTAGATTTAACGACTCTAAAAATGTTCTTCATCCAGACCTTAGAAGCTATAGCTCTTGGGAAGAGGCTCTTCTATCTGTCGCAGAAGGGAAAGCTGGACCTAGACTAACTCAACTTTTTATCTACTTACAGAGTAAGAAACAGTCAGCAGAATTAGATGATTTAATTAAGCAAGTTAAGTTTCCTTACGTTGAAGGTCTTACAGCTGGAACATTTATTCCTAACTTTACGGAAGAAGACATAGTAAATCCTGATGGTCCTGACAAGTCTTCAGTAGTTATTCACAACACCCCTGAATATCAAATGTTTTACTCTAGAGAAAAACTTGCGGAGCACGAAGCAGAACGACGTGCTGTAAAAGAAAGAAATAAAGCTATTAAAGCTGGATGGGAGCCAACAAAAAAACTTCCCGCTAGGTTGCGAAGCACCTCAAACCCAGAAAAAGTTGCGGAGAGAGATGCGCTACGAGAAGCTATAACAGAAGAAAATAAAATTATTAAAGCTGGCCGAAAGAAAGTTGAAAAACTTCCTACCAAGCTAAGAAAAACACAGGCGCAAAAGCCAATTAATATTTCGACTAGAAAAAATGAAGATGGATCCATAGATGTGTACTTATATGGAAACATTCTTACTGGAGATACTAGAGGAAAATACTTATACGACATGAGACGTATAGGATTTAAAGGTGTCCCAGAAGAGTACGGTCCCGAAAACAGTCCTATACCTCTTAATATTCAAAACAATAAAACAAAAGCAACAAAAGTAAATTTTGTTGACGATGAAAATGGAACTGCTGCTCAGAATGCCGTTGCAGCACTAAACGACTTAAAAGCTTCTTGGCAGGGAGTTCCTCCTGAAGACATAGATGTAACTATTATTACTGCTCACGTAGCTAAAGGACTTGAGTTTGACAGAGTCCAGATTAGTGATGACTTCCTTGGTGAAAGATACTCACCAAAGACTGACCCAGACACGGGAGAAACTATTCTCCCAGACCTTGAAGAACTTCGTCTTGGTTATGTAGCTGTAACTCGATCAAAAAAAGAACTGGATCCCGGCGGTCTAAGCTGGATCTTCAATGTTACAAAAGAAGAAGAACCAGTAGAAGATATTTACAGTGCTACAAAAGAATTAATAATAGATTCTGACACTTCTGATATATCCCCTAGTTTTGGGTCAGCGCTACAAGCAATATCTGTAAACCCTGATTTCTACCTAAGTAAAAACCCTGAAACTTCAGTAAAACTTCTTGAAGCTAAGAAAAAACTTCCTGGCGCGGATGTAGAAGAACTTGATAAGATTATTAATCTTGTACGAGCTCAAGCGGCACCTAAAGCTCCTAAGCTTTCCGAAAAAGAAAAAGAAGCAAAAGAAAAAGAATCTATTGAAGAGCTTAATGAGACACTTCCTGAAGCAGAAAGAGTTTCATCACCATCTTCAGAAATTTTTCAGAGTCAAATATCCAGCTCTCCAGATAAAAATGTTGCAAAGATTGAAGAGAGTCTTGCAAAGAAAAATCTAGGTGGCGGAAGATGGCAAACCTGGAGTAAAGATGTTGAAGAGTCAGACGGTACTGTAACTCGATATGAAGTAATTATTCAGAAAAATAAAAATAACACCTTTTCCGTTGTGCATCGCAGTTACACGGTAGGTGACCCAAAAAATGAAAGTAAAGGAAAGTTTAAGAATGAAGTAAGAATTCATTCTTACCCCGCAAGTCACTCATTTGAACTTTTACAGACACAAACTAGAGACGCTTTAGGAAATCTTAGTCTGTCTCAAAGCCAGGCTCCAAGGACTAAAGAAGGTCAGAAAAAAGCTGTAGTTGATCTTTTCAATAGCCGTAGAGCTTTTGAAAGTCCTCAGGATGTTACTGATAATCCAGCGGCAACCCATATAACTGCAGATGGAGTTACTGAAATTTTTGGCGGAGAAAGAATCTACGACCATGTACGTGGCCGCTGGGGTACAGTAATTAAGACCATAGATGTGTATGGTGACTACAAATACACAGATTACCTAGATTGGCAGCCTGACGGAGAGGCCGCTACTAGAGGACCCGCTAAAAACTTTTTCGTGGTTGATCCTAATACGGGCGCTTGGACTCCTTCAAAAGGAGTTAGTATTCCTTCTTTCTACAGAGCCACAGGTCAAGTTCCTGTGTCCCCACCTCTAGAGGGCTACTCAAATCCTCCGAGGGCTACAGCATTTAAAAAAGACCTAATTGAAAGGCCAGAAATTAAAGAAAGGCGTCGAAAGGCTGCAGAAAGAGCTGCCAAAGACGCTAATAGGCCCGGAAATGAAGACAATGGCGACGACAATCCTCCGTCCGGAGGTGGCGGAACTCCAGTAACACCAACAACCCCTTCTTCGAGCTCTCCATCAACTAATACCTCCCCAGAAACAGATGAAGAAATAGCGGCCCAAGTTCTTGATGATCTCTTAAATGGTTTAGGCGAAGACACATCTGCTGGCGGTGACGACACTATGTTGTCAGGTGGCTGGACTAGGGCTGATAAAAGTCAGTTTTTTGGAAAAGTTGAGCAAGCTTACTACAACCAGATGAGGAAGCTTTGGGATTCCGTTGGGTACAACAAACAATTAGCAGATACTGTTGAAAGACAGGTTCGTCCTCTCCTAGATTCACAAATAAAAAGTGGAGAAATAACCGAACAAGAAGCTTACGACCAGCTTGGACTTTCTACAGAGCTACGAACGGACGAGAGGGTTCAGGTACGTTTAAAAGAATTTATGCTAGATAAGATTGGAAGTCCTTCAAAAATATACAAAAGCAATAGAGGAAGCACTATTGCAGTTAGTGCAAGAGGAGTCTCTGACGAACAGATTACTTATTTTATGAACGCGGTTGATCAACTTGAGTCCGTAATCTCAAAACCTGGCATGGTGTATGTCATAAGTAATAAAGTAGGAGCGGACGGCGTTTTGGGGGCTACACTTGCCTCTGACCATATAATGATGATCAGACCGTCAATAATTGTCCCCGGAGATGACATAGCTGTGGGAATGAATCATCAAAATTGGATGAATGAGAGGCGTGCAAAAAAAGACAAAGTACGAGCACCATCACCTCTAGATCCAAATAACCTTCCTTCAGGTAAAGCTGATAGATATAGAGCGCAGTTTGACGCTGCTTTAGCCAAGACTTCTATCTCAGGGCTGCTTGGAGTTATGGCCCATGAAATGGGACATGCAATTGATGATCTGTTCTCAACTGATTTTACAGGGTCTATTGATGAAACACCTAAAGGACCGAGAGACATGTACAAAAAGCAGAATCCTAAAGGATATCAAGCTCTAAATGCTTATCAAAAATCTTCAGGTTCTGGTACATATTCAAATCAAGATCTAGTAGAAGCATTTGCAGAAGGATTTAGTTCTTGGTTTGTCCAGGGAGGCTCCCCTACATCAAAAGAAGTTCAAGATCTCGCTGAAGCTTATGGATGGAATGAGAGATACCCCGACATTGTAAAAATTAACACAAGACCAGAAAATTATAAAGCAAGGAATACTTTTTCCGATTTAAAAGCCCTTGAGTCTAATGTAGATCTATCCTACCGAGGATATCATCAGGCTCCAGGAAAAAACGATGACAATGCAAATGCAAGTGATTTAGAGTCTATGCTTCCGGATTTTTACTCCCGTCCAGATATCTATAAAACAGGTGACACTGCATCAGATAATGAATCACTCAAAGTTTTACAGGAAGTAAAAGGAAATCCTGACGCTATAGTAACGGTATATCGTGCTGCTCCAGAAGGTTCTAATATCAATCCTGGCGATTGGGTATCTTTAAGCCCCACCTACGCCGAAACTCATGGTTACGGTGAGACTGACGACAAAAATATGCCTGTAATATCTAAAAAAGTAAGAGCAGGAGACTTGTTTAGCGAAGGTAATAGCATAAATGAGTTCGGTTGGGATCCTGAATCCTTCGACATCGAGCCAATGAGGGGAATGTCTACTAAGGGAGCAAACCCTGAAGTTTTTTCTTCTACAAATCAGCTTCTTCCTGGTGTAGCCGTACTTAGACTAGATGATCTTCCTGACTCAGCAAAGAAAAGAATTGATACATACATTCAAAAAAATAATGTAAATATTGATGGAATGGCAGACGCAATGCTTGGCGCTCTCTCAAACACGGCTGCTGTTAATATTGGAAGAAATTGGTATAAAGATGAAATGCAAACTGGTGCTAGAAATCTAGCAGAAAAAACTGGATATCCAGAGGATGTAGTAACTGCTGTAGTAGCCATTACTTCTGCTCAAAACAGGTGGAGTACCTCTAGCGGGGGAAGGCCAAACCTTGAGACAGCAGAAAAGTTTATTCAAGCTCATAAAGATGGATTATTTGATAATGCCACGTCTATTGAAGAAATTAGAAAAGTAGATATTGGATATATGATGGGTAATGGTTTTGGATGGAATGTTGTTCGACTTCTCAATGGAGATATTTCTATAGATCAAGCTGTTAGTGGATCTAAAAGACGTTCTTTTTATAATAACGGGGTAGATCCCGAAAACTCAGGTCATATAACAATTGATTCGTGGATGGGAGCGTTCCTTGCTCAAAACTCGTCAGTAAAACCAGAAGACGTAGCAGCAGCTATTTCTAGAACACAAACTCCTCAATATCTTTCTGTTCTTGGGTTAAATGCCACCCCTGCCTATCTTCTAATCTCTGAAGCAACTATGAGAGCGCATCAGAGAGCAATTAAGCTAGGCTATGTAGAAGACACATGGATGCCGCACCAGACGCAAGCGACAGCATGGGAAGCACTTAGGTTAGGAATGCTAGGACCGATCCCAGAGGAGATATTTAATGACTAAAATGATTGAAGTATTTGCTGGACCAAAAGAAATTGAAATTTCAAACGCTCAGTTGGATGCTGAAGCAATAAAAGATACTCCATATCAAGGAGCCTTGCCCTCCGCTGAGCGCACTTCTGGAATTAAATTTGCACATGAAAATTCTGCTGCCTGGGCCCTTCTCTCTAATAGTATAGCACAAGAGGAGTATCTAGCCTTAAAAAATGCCGTTGCGGAAAGAGTTGGAATTTTTCAAGAAAAGACGCCTGAATTGGAGGAAAATGATGAGTAATTTTAATCCGGTAATTTATCGTACTGTTGATGGCCCTGTACGGGGTCCTATGGTTGATGCACCTGCTGATATTATTGTTGAGCAAGTAGGTAGAGGCAACATTGACGCTTGGAGAGCTCTTTTACAGAATATAGGTTCTTCTGAAGAAGAGTTCATTAACGAAGTTGCTGAGGCTGTTAAGAAAGATCTTGATGACTTTATTGCAAAGAAAAACTCTTCTAAGGCGGTAGAGTAGCAACATGGCTGATGTAAAAAAAGACTTTAAAGCGGAACGAGCAGGCTCTATGGCACTGCATGTACTTGCAAAAGATGATCAACCTCTTGAATTGATTCTAGATTGGCATGGAGTCGGGCAATTTTTTAGAATAGATGGTGGTTGGTCTTTAGAACCTAAGGACTCAGATAATTTAGATGATTCTAAAATTGTTTACATTAATCCTGAAAGATCAATAGAATTTATTGATAAATGGGATACTGAAGACTCAGAGTTAGACACTGACTACGTTGCGTACACTGCCACCAGAGAGCAATTAGTCACAATGTACCCAGAATATGCTAACGCCTCAGAGGTTGAAAATGCTGTTGTAGCGGCTGGAAACTTTACTTGCCCCCCTGCAACTCAGGATATAATGATTAATCTGGAAAACAGAAATAAGGCCATTAAAAGTGCTGGTTATGGTCCTCTTAATCCAGATAGGCCAAATGTTGATTTCTGGGAGGAAAAAGCCGAACTCTGGAGCACTACGGTTGATGAAGCTAAAAGCTCTAGATGTGGTAACTGCGCAGTATTTATTCGTACTCCCGAGATGCTCGACTGTCTTGACTCAGGTCTGACGCAGGAAGGCAGCAAGGAAGCTTGGGACGCTATAGATGCAGGAACTCTTGGATATTGCGAAGCGTTTGACTTTAAATGTGCAGCAGGAAGAACATGTGTTGCCTGGGTCGCTGGCGGTCCAGTCACCGGAAAAGACAAGGATAACTAATATGCAGTTTGCAGGAAGAAGCGGGACAAGAGTTCTTTTTTCGTCTGACAATAAATCAGCGATAATTGATGAAGAGCTTAATTATGTCCTATCTATTGACTATACCCCCGTGCTTGCTTCTTCTTATGTTTGGTCTCAAACAGATTTTAAGCCCAGCGTCCAATCTGAGGACCTTGCGATGGCTGCTCTTACAGAATTAGATATTTCTGTTTTTTCTTCCTCGGAACGTATGCACACGATCCCTAAGTCTGTCCAAGAAGAAGCCAAACGTGCTATCGAGTGGCGTAAAGAATTTAAGCGAGGTGGCACTCCTATCGGTCTAAGCAGTGCTCGCACTCTTGCAAAGGGTGGACAAATCGGCATTAAAAAAATTCGTCACGTTGCCAAATACTTTCCTCGTCATGAAGTAGATAAAAAGGGTAAAGGCTATAAGCCTGCAGATAAAGAATACCCGTCTAATGGTCGTATTGCTTGGGCGCTCTGGGGCGGTGACGCTGCGCAGAAGTGGTCATCCTCAATTGTTGATCGTGAGAATAAAAAAGAAAACTCTTCTCTTGTTGCATCTCATGGCTACTATGACTTTGAAGACCCTAAAACTGTAGATTTTTCAGGGTTTGACTCGCCAGCTGTGAAATATATGGCTCGTGTACGACTTGATGGGTCAGGCATAGACAGATTATATGCAGTAAAACCCTGTGGAACTGTTCTTGTATGGGATGACGGCTCTTGGAACGACCTAGGACACGTAGACCATGACATTAAAACCTACGATAAAACTCTAGACGATCCTTACGACACTGTAGATAAAATGCACGTCCCACTGGACCCGGAGGCTGCTGTTACTGTAGCCGCTCTATTCGATGCTGACCCATTCTCTGTCCGGTCTTTAGATGAAGTAGCTCCAGAAGAAACTGCAGTATATGATCTTGCTCGCTTTGAAATGGATTTTTCTATTGTAGATGCAATCGTAGCTGCCCCTGGGTTTAAAACTAATCAGGACGGTGACTATACACCAGAAGAACGCTCTGAAAAAGCTACAGCCCAGATGAGAGATGGTCTAGGAAGATTTGCTGTTACTGGTTCTCGAGTCATTATCGGTAAAAACCCTAACTATAAGGGTGAAATTGTTTCTCAGGACGGGGGGGCTCAAACAGTAAAAATTAAACTCGATGACGGTAAATATATTGATATCGCTGCAAATCAAACTCAGCAGGAAGATACTTTTAATCCTATTGAACAGGGCAGAGAACAGCCTGCCGGGGGCGGATCACTTTTTGACTCTAATCCGATAGATACGTCTGGAATTATTGGAGAACCTCGAACTCCTATTGGGTTCGCTGCTCAAATACCGGGAACTCTCCCCCCTCTCTCTAGAGAGTCTTTAGCTACTATGCTAAACGACTTTCCTGCATGGGTTTCTTCTCAACGGCTATCAGATAAACCTGTAGAAGCTCAAACTGTTGTAGGCCTTCAAAAAGCAGATTACTGGTACAAAAAACCAGACTACAACTGGAGCAAACTTCCAAACGCTATGAATAATCCGATGCTACGAGACTTCCTAGAGAATCCAAAAAATAGAGGATGGTACGCATCAGATATTAGAATGCCAGATCAGTTAGAAGCGACTAAAAGCTATGAAGATGTGTATAGAACTCCAAAAGCACGCGCTCAAAAAGATGCCTTAATCTATGAATCTAATAGTAAGTATTCATACAGTAAGCAAATATCTAATGGAAAAACTACTGTATCTTCTAAATACAGTAAAAACTCCATTATTGCTGCAGCAGAGAATCAATCTACTGAAACAGGTGCATACGAAAACCCTCGTCAGTCGGATGTAGCTCCTATCTATATGGCAGTTGTTGCGGATGATGATGCACAAGCTGTTATGAATCTTATTGCTCTAGTGCCAAAAGGTCCGGGTACTACTGCTCCTATGACATTTAAACGGGACCCAGGCCAATGGGTTGCAGATGAAAGTATCCTTAAAGATCTTAATAGTCCTACACCTCCTCCTGTAGTTGTTCTAGATAACAAAGCTTTAGAGGATGTCATAACGCAAATTGATGGCCCTGCTGTTGCTGCTCAGAAAAAAATTGACGCAATGGATGGTACACAAGAGACGACTACTGCTTCAGGGTTTTCTGGCGGCCCTAACGAAAAACATTTGAGAAGATTTTGGATTCAAGGAAAAGGATCTTCAAAAGTCCGTTGGGGCTCTTCCGGAGACATGGAAAGATGTATTGAAAAAATGTCTATACATCTTGGCCCGAGAGCACAGGCTTTTTGCGCCACTTTAAAAAAGGATGCAGTCGGCTCTTGGGAATCTTCTTTGACTGCTAGTGCACTCCCTTCCGAGGAAGCCGTTCTCGATTTTATTGCTATGCGCAGCCAGCGAAGAGAAGCAAAAAATAGAATTCTTGCCAGTGCTTCTTCATACATAGTGAGTGAAGGCGAAGAAGGAGCAGAGTTTTATATCCCTTTGGTTATCCCTGAAGAAGTCGAATCCGGCGATGGACGTATCTTTGTTTCAGACGCTATAACTATAAGAGAGCTGCCTCTTCCCCTTCTTTGGCAAATAAAAACTGGAGAAGGTCATAACGGATCTGTAGTTGTTGGGAAAATTGTTCGCATGGAGAGAACTGAAGAAGGCATAGGTAATGCCTATGGATTTTTTGACAAAGGGATTTATGGAAAAGAAGCTGAAAGACTGGTAAAAAACGGATTTATTCGTGGAGTTTCTGCCGATTTAGATCAATTTGAAGCTGATGAAGAGGCCCCAGAAGAAGGAACTGACGAAGAAGGAAAAATTTCAAGCGGTAAAATAAAGATTAGGAAAGCAAGAGTTATGGCAGTAACTATTGTCCCTAAGCCTGCGTTCCAAGAATGTAAAATTAAAGTGCTCGAAACAATGAAAAATCAGGAGGACATAGTGGTTCCGGACGGTGTATATGTCGATGACTTAGACGCTATTGAAGCATCTGCGCTTGTCGCTTGTGGAATTGTGGCGGGAGTAATTCCTACCACTCCCCCTGCAACGTGGTTCAATAACCCTGCATTGAAAGAGGCAACCCCTCTGACAGTAGACGATGATGGTCGAGTTTTTGGCCACATTGCTGCATGGCATGTTGACCATATTGGAATGTCTTTTGGGACCAGACCTCCTCGAAGTAGAAGCAAATATGCTTACTTCCATACCGGAGTCGTTCGTACCGAGGAAGGTAACGATGTCCCGGTTGGTCAACTAACTTTAGCTGGTGGCCATGCTTCTCTTGAAGCGTCAGCTCAGGAAGCCGTTCGTCACTACGACGACACCGCTTCGTCTATTGCAGATGTTCATGCAGGTGAAGACTCCTACGGAATTTGGGTAGCAGGGGCCCTACGTCCAGGCACATCTCCTGAGCAAGTCCGAGCTCTTCGTGCCTCTGCTCCTTCAGGTGACTGGCGTCCTATTAAGGGACAGCTTGAATTAGTTGCTGTATGTCAAGTAAATGTTCCTGGATTCCCAATTGCCCGTGCTCGTGTTGCATCCGGCCAAGTCATGGCCCTCGTCGCGGCAGGTGCCAACACCTTGGCTCGAATGAAGAGTGATCCCGTAACTGATCTAAAAAACCGTATCTCTAAATTAGAAGAGAAAGAAAATGCTCCTTTAGTGGCAGCAATGGAGTCTGCTAGATCTAAGGTTCTTGCTGTAAAAGCTGAAGAATTAGCTGCAAAAATGGGCAAAACCAAGAAAGAAATTGAAAAAGACTCTGACTACATGGTTTACGGAATAGATGACGGTAACCCTGAAGAAGAGCTTGCAATTGTTTCACGCAGAATGCGTAAGCGTTTGGCTCAGGAAGGTAAAGCACTTCCTGACGGCTCATTCCCTATCAGAAATATAAACGACCTCAAAAATGCTATTCAATCATACGGTAGAGCAAAAGTTGGCAGCAAAGCTATGGTTCGTAGACATATTGTAAAAAGAGCTAGGGCACTTAAACAGAGGGACATTGTCCCTCGAGAGTGGAAGGAAGCAGCGCTACTTGACTCTGTAGATAATATTCCTGACGAAGGAATTCTTGCAGCAGCAGATGATCCGTGCTGGGAGGGCTACGTCATGATTGGGATGAAAACTCTCGATGGCAAAGAGGTTCCCAATTGCGTACCTAAAGATTCTGCAGTCCACGAGGTAGATGAAGAAGATGATCTCCCAAAAGCACAGAGAGAGAGTAACAAAGAAAGTCTTACTCTCTCGAACGACATTCTTAGAGAAAGAATAAGAATTGTTGAGTCTATGGTTGCTGCCGGTGGAGCCGACAGAAATCGTGGGAATGCTGAAAGTCTTCGTCGATACTGGACTCGCGGTGCAGGTGCATTAAAGATTCGCTGGGGAACTCCTGGAGATTGGACTCGGTGCGTTCGATACCTGTCTAAGTACATGGGTGTTCGGGCAAAAGGCTACTGCCAATTGCGTCATAAAGAAGCAACTGGTGTATATACCGGAAGCAAACTTAACCCAGGAAAACGCCGTGGTCGCAACAATAGTATCTTTTCTGCTTTTTCTGAGGCAGAATTTGGAATTTTTGAATCACTTTATGGTGACCCAGAAGATTACACTACAAAAGTCTCTAACTCTGATTTAGAAATTCCTATGGAAGAGATTATGGCTCAGACTGACGATCTCTATGACAGCCAATGGAACCCCCCTAAAGTTGTAGTTGTACTTATCAAAAAATGTGGATATTCTCCAGAAGGAGCTAGTCCAATAGTTGATGACTATAAGGATAATGACTATGATAACAATTAGTTTTTTAATAAAGGATGACAAATGAAAATATACCCTGAAAACTACGATTTTACTCAAAAAGAAATAGATAATATGACTGCAGAAGAGCAAGATTTTTATAGTCCTCTGCCTGAAAATGACACCAATGGTCCTCCTGACGAAGCATATGATGAGTCCCCAGACGAACGAATGTTAGATGACAATCTTGAACCTGGTGTAGAGCAGAAATACCGCTTTGAAGGCGGTAAATTTACGCCTGACACTCAGCCGAGAGATGCTGCAGGTCGTTTTCGGACAGTTTTAGCTCGACTTAAGATTGATTTAGGCGCTGTGGGATCAGATAGAGCGCTTGAAAAGATTACAGAAGTTGAAAATCTTGACTTTACAGGAAACTACAGCGAGGCAGCTAAAGCTGCTGGAGATCTGATAGATATTATAGATCGACTTGATACAAAGGCACTTAACCCAGATTCTATCAGTAATGTTAGAGAAAGTAGTAGAGAGCTAGGAAAAACTATTGCTAATCTTCCGTTTGCATTTGGCGAAGACTCTAAGAAAATTAGATTTTCAGACGTTCCCCCGGCTCTTAGGGATCTTATCGAAGACATGATTACTAGAGTTGAAGCAAAAATTGGTCCAGAAGATGCTGCTATTGCTACTAAAGAAATAAAATCTTTTATGTCTGGTCAAGAATTTTATAGTCAATCTGACATCTCTTCTCAGATGGCAAAGCTACTTCGGTTGCTTACCTAAAAACCAAAAAAATCGTACAACTAGGCATACAAAAAGCACTGTACAATTTGTTACTAGGTGGAGTGCCTCCACGCCTCGTGCGTCTCGGAGTCCCTCGGCCCGACCGATCAGCATGGACTGAGAAAGCCTCAGACCCCACGACTGCCCTGGAGGGACAGTGGACCGTATAAAAGAACAGCTAGATCAGCTGGCGGAGCTTGGCGACGAAGATGTCGCTTCACTTCAGTCAGAGATCATTGGTGAATTTGAATCGGTCGAGACTCAAGATCCCACTCCACAGACAGTTGACGCTATGACGTCGCTTGCCGACATGCTTGACACCGTTCGCGGTGAAGTTAAGCGCCGCGAGGTTTTGGCAGCAGAGCTTGCTCAAAGAGCATCCGAAGCTGCTAGTCGTGTGTACGGTCAAGACGGCGGTCCTATGGAGGACATGGAAGATGGTATGGAAGATGGTATGGAAGAGGAGGACAAGTCAATGACAGAAGCAGCAATGCCTATGGATGATGAAGTCTCCGACGATATGCCTTCCGATGAAGCCCCAATGGAAGATGAAATGCCAATGGAAGACGAGGCAGCTGTCGAAGTTGAGGTTGAAGAAGAAGAAATGCCTGAAATGAAATCTGAATCCGATGAGGACGAAGAAAAAATGGAAATGTCTACCACATCCGAAGCGTCAACCGCTGTAGAAGAGACCGTAGAGCTCTCGACAGAAGAAGTTACACCCGAGACCGTCACTGAGGCATCCGCCGAGGAGACTGTTGTCGCTGCAGCTGAAGAACAAACTGCAGATACAACACCTGCCGAAGCGGAACTTTCTGCTAAGGAAGAAACAGCTTCAACTGATGCCGAAGTAAATGCTGAGGCCGCAGTGCAAGAAACATCCCAAGAAGACCCAACCCCAATTATGGAGGCACCCGTGACCGCCGCTGCAGAAAACGCAGATAACCTCGATATCGAGGCCCCGGCTGACCGTCGTCCTGTTGTTCAGGCTGCTGCCGCTCCCGTGGCGATCACGGCGGGCGCTGACATCCCTGGATACACCGCTGGCAGCCCACTGAATGATATGAACGCTGTTGCTGAGGCAATGGCAAAGCGACTTCACGCGCTTAGGCGTGTGAATGGTGGAGATGGAGAACAACATATCGTTGCTTCTGTCACCACATCCTTTCCAGAGGGTCGCACTCTCGGCACAGACGCCGAATCCAACTGGAACAAGATCCAGAACGTCGTTGGCCCAGAAGCCCTCGTCGCCGCTGGTGGACATCAAGCACCATTCGAGGTTCGCTACGACATCTTCGGTTTCGGTACCACAAACCGTCCCGTTCGTGACGCACTTCCTCGTTTCCAGGCCGACCGTGGCGGTATTCGCTACATCGTGCCTCCGGTGCTGACAAGCTATGACAATGCCGTCGGTGTATGGACCTCAGCAAATGATGCTGCAGGAAGTCCAGACCCAGCAGCAAAGAATAGCTTGACCGTGACTGCTGCTCAGGAAGTTACCGTCGCTACTGACGCTGTAACTCTGCAGATGCAGTTTGGTAACCTCGCAACTCGTGCATACCCAGAACTGATTGCTCGTCACAACGAGCTTGGTCTGATTCAGCACGCTCGTGAGTCAGAGCAGTATCTGCTCAGCAAGATTGCAGCCGGTTCGACGGCAGTAACAACCGCAAGCCTTATTGGTTTCGGTCGGGACTTCCTCGTTCAGCTCAGTCGTGCTGCAACAGCGTATCGTTCGCGCCACCGCCTCGAAGCAGATGCTCCTCTGCGTGTCATTGTTCCTGCATGGATCAAGGATGCAATGGTTGCTGACCTCACCCTGTCAATGCCAGGTGACAGCACCATGAATGCTTACGGAGAAATTGAAGGCTACATGTCCTCACGCGGGATTGTAGCTAGCTATTCACTCGATCAAAACGTGTACGGTGTTCAGAATTCAGGAACTCTCAATGAGTTTGCTGACTCGTTCACTTGGTACATGTTTGCTGAAGGAACCTTCGTGTTCCTTGATGGCGGTACTCTGGATCTCGGAATTATTCGGGATTCAACCCTCACCGGAACCAACGATTACAAGATGTTCGTTGAAACCTTTGAAGGTGTCGCTAAGGTCGGTATCGAGGCACTTGTAGTTACAAGCACTATTAGTGTGAACGGTGTGGCTGCTGCCCTCCGCGATACCACTGGTGGAGCAACTGCAACGGCAATTGAATACTAAGCTAAAACAGTAATTAATAACAACTAGGCCGTTCAGAAGCCCCGAGAGGAATAAAAAAGATGGCATTTCAAGGAGCGTTTTTACCTCCAGAACTGACACCTGCCTCTTGCGGGCTTCTGAGCGTTGCCGACGTTGAGAAGCACACAGGTCGGGAGTATGACGAGCGTTGGGTTCGTGGTTTTGACTATGAATTTGACACTCTTCCTACAGTCCGGTTGCTCTCTGTCGATGATGATGTAGTCACTGGCGGGGAGCTTTACGATGGTACGAGAAGTACTCGGTATCTCCCATACACCCCATTTTTTATTGAAGTAGAAGATTTTAGATCAGCATTTGACCTTCCCGGTGAAGATCGGTTCAAGAGGGTAAAAAAGCAACTAGAAGCTGCAACACAAAAAGCTACCGAAACAGAGTTGTGGAGCGGAAAAACTGCTTTAGGAAACTCTAATGACAATTTATTCTTAAGCAAAGAAGGCTCTGCAACCTTGGCAGCAACTGGTGCGTTTCCACCAAATGTTGCTCTTATGTATTTAGAACAGGCGATATCAAACTCCCCTACGGGAGAGAGTGCAACAATCCACTTGACAAGAGACGTTGCCTCATATCTAAACAATGCCATTCTAGACACAGACCCATCAGAAAAAGGTTTACATCTAACTACTCGGATGGGAACTCGTGTTGTTATTGGTTCTGGGTACTCTGGAAGTGGCCCTATCGGGGCAGCGGGAGCGGCAGCAAGTCCTACAAATAAATGGATGTACGCGACCAGCAGGGTTCAAGTCCATTTAGGTAAAGTTGAAGTAGTAAACGACAATTTAGGTCAAGGAGTCAATGCTACTATTAACGACATGAGAATCAAGGCTTTCCGCCCTGCAGCGGTCTACTTTGATCCCAGCATCCATTACACCGTCAGAGTGACTCTACCCACCTCGTAACATTAACTAACGTAAGAAATACTAAAGGAGAAAAAAGGAATGGCCACTCAGGATTACGCGGCTAGCGTTCAAGGTGTGGCGATCCGAGTCACCAGACTGGACGCTGCTGGAAACTTGCTCAATGAAGCAGGAGATAGCTACACTACTACAGCATTTATGCGAACATCTTTTACCCCTGAATATGAAGAGGGCGACGAAGTTGTTGAAAAATCTGCGGACGGCACTGTGTGCGTGTCCTACAAGGCTCCCGATACCATGAAACGAATTACAATGGAACTTGCCATTTGTGAGCCAGATACAGAACTGACTGCACTTATCTCAGGTGGATTGCTGCTTCGTAAAAACTTTGGAACATTTGCATCGCCTGAAAATAAGAGCATTGGTTGGGCAGCACCATCTGTTGGAGATGACCCCACAGGAAATGGTGTCGCTCTAGAATGTTGGTCATTTGCTGTCAAAGATGGTCGTCGTTCTGCATCACTTCCATACTTTCACTGGGTGTTTCCCTACTGCCGCCTGCGTCAATCAGGCGATCGTGTGATTGAAAACGGAATGCTTGCAACTACGTTCGAGGGCTATGGCCTAGGTAACAATCTGTTTGCAGACGGTCTTGATGGCCGCTGGGAGTTCCCTGTAGCCACCGAGCGCTCGTACTCATATGCTCGTACAACATATGCTCCTTCTGGGCTTAAAGGCTTCTATACATGGCACAAGGATCTTGCTGCTTCTGTCTCGAACAAGTCTTTGACATCCAATATTGCAACTCTTACCACATCTTCTCCCCACACATATGCTGTAGGACAGAAAATTGTTGTCGCTGATGTTGACGCAACATTCAATGGTACACACACCATCACTGCAGTACCGTCTGCAACACAGATTAGATTTGCTAAGACAGCAAGTGATGTTGTATCAACTGCAGTGTCACCTGCAGGTACCGTGGTCAGAAGCAAAGGATACGCAGCCGTAACAGACATTGATGGTTCACTTACTGAAAACTTCAACGTTCCAGGTAACGAAACGTATAACGACGAGTTGGATATTGACTTCATTGTTCCATCCGTTGAGGATCCAGTAGCATAATTCTAAAAAAGAGGGGCGAGTTGACGTCCGCTAGTGGTTACACTGTTAGGCGGAACGTTACTCGCTCCTTTTTAGATATCGAGGTATATTGTGAGTAATCTATGGACTACCGTAGAAGATCTTGGAGATTTCTCCGAGTCTGACTATGCCTATGATGCTTGCAAAACTGCTTCAAGCATTTTGTGGGCACTCTCTGGTCGAAAATTTAGTGGGGTAACCACGGTTACAGAACGATATGTATCTCAATTTGATCCTTATTTTAGTACTTCTGGTGCTGGATTTAAGTTTTTTCCTACTCTTGTTGGCGGGGAGACTCAAAACATTCCAGTAGGAAGAGATCTTGCTGTCTACGGTAATGACTACCTAGGAGATGGAACTTCTTCTCGTTCACGAGTGCGTCTTAGGGGTCGTAAGGTTATCAAGGTCCACTGTGTAAGAAATAACGTCGGTGCGATTGTAGACCCTAAAACGTATTATTTAGCAGATCATTCGACTGTTTATGGCGCTCCAGGGTCCAATTGGACAGCATTCAACGTTGAGATCACATATTCGTATGGAACACCTCCTCCCTCTTCTGGCAGAGCTGCTGCCCGACTTTTAGCAACAGAGCTAGTGAAAATGTACGAAGGAGATGCCACCTGCGCTCTCCCTCAGAGAGTCACGAGTGTTTCTCGTCAGGGAGTAAGTTATACAATTCTAGATAGTCAAGACTTTCTTGATGACATGCGTACAGGGGTATACGCGGTAGATCTGTTTCTTAAGTCTGTTAACCCTGATAAGGCCAGAGCTAGAGCTAGAGTCTTTAGTCCCGACACTCCTAGGGCCAGAAGGATCACTCCTAAAGCTCCTGCTATTCCTCTCAGCTCATTTGACTTGTACGTTACACCTGAAGGTGGAGCGGTTCTGATCTATCTAGATGAAATTGGCGGAGACTTTTTACTAGAAGACTCTTCTTGGACAATTAGTGCTCATGTGTCTGACTGGTCTAATGAGAAAATAGTACAACTTGTTGATGCTACAGACCTGGATATAGTAGACGGCACTATACGAGTATCTGCCTCTTATTCAGACATTTCAAATATCATTGGTGCCAGAGATCCAGGAGTGTTGGATATTTATGCAACACGTCCAAGTCTAGGCAACCCTGAAATTGATGAAATTATTAATTTAGTCTCCAGCAACGTGCTTTTCCAGCTGGGAGAACGAGTACTACCCATATATACTGCATAAAGACGAATTGGAGATGTTGTGACTACAAATAGAGACTTATCAAATGTTTCTGAGGATGCAAAAGCCCTTGCAGAGTACCTACAACAGATTTTAGACAAAACAGTTAATATTTTTGACAGCTACAGTCTTCCTTTGCCAGACAGAAGATACTGGACAATGGCGGATCCTGTCGTAGATTGTGAACAGTTAGTAGTGTCATTTATTCAAATGTATATTGGTGCTCCTGGGGATGAAGCTACTATGCCTAGACGTTGTATGGACCCTCGCACCGCTACTGTACACATTCAAATTGCTCGTCAAGTCCCTGTTGTTGGTCCTAGCGGTTCAGCCCCTTCTGCAGCCGTTATTCAAGAAAACTCTCAACTACAAGCATACGACGCTTGGGCCATGATACAGAGTGCCGCTGAGTTAGATGCTTGGGAGACATCTGGGGGTTTTGGTCTAGGTGTTATTGCCACCGTAGAGACTTCAGAGCCTGAAGGCGGGTATCAGAGCACTACATTGACCATTACATCGGCGGTGCCATAATGGTAAATATTGTATTCAGAGAGCCAGTACTTTCTAAATTTTTAGACTCCCCTTCCGGAGAAGTAGGAAAATATCTTTCCAAAAAAGGTACACAGATTGTCGCTCTTGCTAAGGGACAAGTAGGAGTACGAAGTGGAGCTTTAAGATCTTCTATTCATATGAGGCATCTTAGGGACTCAAGGGGTCAATATATTAAAGTAGGGTCCTCAAAAAAATATGCTCGATTGCATCATGAAGGCAGTCGTCCACACATGATTTACCCAAGAAAAGCAAAAATGCTCAGATTTGTTAGTAGAGGTCAGGTGGTGTATGCGAACTCCGTTCGGCACCCTGGGACCAAAGCAAACAAGTATCTTACGGATCCCATGCGTAAGATAGTACGGTAAAATAAAGGTAGACCTAGACAAGGTCAACGACACACGAAGGAAGAGAATATGACATCTAGATTCAAGGATTTTGGCGAAGATAGTGGAGTCAATAAGGCCCCACTTTCATTTAAGCTTTATGGAGAAGAGTTTCACTGCGTTCCCGCAATTCAAGGAAGAGTTCTTTTAGACCTCGTTAGGAAAGCATCTGATGAAAATGATCCCGGTGCTGCTGCAGAAGTAGTAGATGAGTTTTTTAAGAAAACACTTAATGTAGAAAGTTATGAACGATTTGCTGCATTGACAAGCGATTCAGAAAAAATTGTCACAGTTGAAACACTGAGTGAAATTACTGGATGGCTGGTATCAGAGTACTCGGAACGCCCTACGAAGGGGCCAGAAGTCTCCTCCAATGGGGAGTAGATCTTTGGCCCTATGTGAATGGTAAAGCACTTATGAGTGGAATAAGACTTGAAAGCTTAGATGCTTCTGACATGGTTGATGTTCTTCATTTTATGTTTGAAGAAGATCTGTACGCTGCTACTGGAGAAGAAGCAATTCATAAGTCTAAAATCAGAACCACTCTTTATCGGGAGTTCTATAAAAAAGAATATGACTATACAGTAGATGATAGCTCTAATAATTCTTATAGCGCAGATGGATCACTCTTACCCCCTTTAGATGATGAGTTTGGTCTAGAACCATTTAACCCTGATAACCCAGTAAAACCAAAAACAAAAGCATTTGTTCCAACAACTAAATTCAGTCCAAACTCTGCTCTACCTTTTGGTAGAGACGTAGATGCTCCACTCGGTTAGGAGGTGATGGCGCGTGGCAGTTGTAGGTGATGCATACATTGTTGTACGCGCCATTACCAACCAAGTAAAAGACGACATTAAGCGCGGATTTGACGGAGCTGATCGAGAGGGTGGAAAAGCCGGTGATGATGCCGGTAAGTCTTTTTCTAAAGGATTTAAAAAATCTATGGGAAGGGGAGGTGGCGGCGGCGGCGGAGGAATGTTCTCCTCGCTCAGGAGAGATGCAGATCAAGCTAAAATTAAATTTGATCGACTTATTAATACGGGGTACATACTTGGTCCTGTATTAGCTGGTCTTATTTCTATAGCAACTGGACTAGCTGGAGGTCTGTTTGCATTAGGTTCGCAAGCTGCTGCTGCTGGCCCATCACTTTTAGCTCTTCTCAATGTATTTTCATCTTTAGCTCAAGCGGGAGGGGTTCTAAAGGTAGCATTTAGTGGTATTGGAGATGCACTAGGAGCAGCAAGTCAAACTTCTGGTGGCGCTGCTCAAAATATGAGTAAGCAGATTGAAGCTGCTGAAAAAAGAATTGATAATGCTAAAAAAAGAGTTCTTACTGTTCAAAAACAAAATGAGAGAGCAACACTATCTGCTCGTAAGCAGCAAGAAGATGCAGATAAAGCATATCAAGACAGTATAAACAATCAAACAAAAGCTGCCGAAAGAGTAGTTGAAGCTGAAAAAAATATTCTTAAGGCTCAAGAAGAAACAACAAAAGCTCGAGAAGAAGCAATTGAAGCAATTCAACAACTCGGATTTGCCTTAGAAGACGCAGTTCTGTCTGAGCAACGTGCCGTGCTTAACTTTGAAGATGCCAGAGAAGCTCTCGCTAAAGTACAAAATCTTCCACCTAATAACCGAGCTCGACGGGAAGCAGAGCTTGCTTTTGCTGAAGCAGATTTAAAGCTTCGTAAAGCAAAAGACAACACACTAGACACTCAAAAAGAAGTAGACGACTCGGTTAAAAAGGGTGTTGAAGGTTCTGATCGAGTAGTGTCCGCTATTGAAAATGAGACAGATGCTAAAAAAGCTCTCGCTAATGCTCAAGAAGGTGTTGAACAAGCTGCTATAGCTGTTACAGAAGCTATACAAGGTCAGGCAGATGCTACAAATAATTTGACTGCAACTGTTGAAGAGAATAAAGCTCGCATGGCAGAAGCAAAAGAGTCACTTTTAGACGCTAAAGATGCTTTAAAAGACTTAAAAAGTGAGACAGGGGGCGCTAGTGGTGGTGTAGACAAGTTTGCAGAAGCTATGGCAAAACTTTCTCCTAATGCTCAAGGCTTTGTTCGAGAACTTATCAGCATAAAAGAAGAATTTAAAGAAGTTAAACTTGCTACTCAAGAAGCACTCTTTGGCACCTTAACAAAAGATGTTAGCAAACTAGCGGATGTGTGGTTTCCTAAGCTAAAAGCACTTATGCCAGACACTGCTACTGAAATCGGCAAAGTAGCTACTAAGCTCACAAACGTTCTTACTGAGAGCGGAAATATTGGGCAAATTGAAAACATCTGGAAAAGCAACGATGTACTTATTAGCAGTTTTGGTGGGGCTACCGCAAACTTAGTAGATATTTTTATTGATCTTATGGAAGCTGCTGCCCCCCTTGCTGAAGAATTCGCCGCTTGGATCGAAACACTTACGGGTGGTTGGAAAGAGACCGTAAATGCTGATAGAGAATCAGGAAAACTTTCAAAAACTTTAACAGATTCTGCGGGGGTTGCTAAAGTTCTTGCTGGAGTTTTTGGAGATTTATTCGCAACTATCGGGAATATTGGAAAAGCAGCCGCCGGTCCAGGATCAGGCGGAGAAATGCTTCTTAATATGCTCAAAAAGGTTACAGGTAAATGGAAAGAGTTTACTGGAAGTGAAGAGGGACAAGCAAGACTAGAAAAATTTTTTATAGGTATTGTCCCTCTTGTCTCTGAAGTTGGTGGGCTTATTGCCGATATCGGTAAAGCTTTTTTTGAGTTGACGGAAAGCAGCGCTAATGCTGAAGGCGGAGACCCTACTGCAAAATTTGTTGAATCGCTGAGAAATGTTGTTGCAATTTTTGCAGAAATAGGTCCAGATCTAGTAGGGGTGCTCCCTACAATTGGTGAAGGCTTTGAGGCAGCTGCGCAGGCCATCGTTAACCTTACCAGCGGTGGCGCTCTTGAAGCATTCTTTGGCTTTTTGACAAAGTTTGCAGAGTTTGCAGAAGACATTACAGGAAGTCCCGTATTTCAAAAAATCTTTGCTATCGTGGCCCCGGCTTTTGCACTGAGTCGCGCGTTCTCTCTTGTTTTTAAGTTTGCTCGTTTTCTATTCTTAGGTGCAATCATAGGAAACATTACAAAGTTTGCCGGAGCCTTTTCAGCTTTAAAAAGTGCAGTGAGTGCTGTCCTTTTCAATATTAAATTACTCTTTTTTACTTTTGGAACAGGTCCAGTACTTTTATTTACAGCCGTTATTATTGGTCTTGTTGCAGCGTTTGTCGCAATGTGGAATGAATCAGAGATTTTTCGTGAAGCAATAAAGGACCTAATCGACAATGTTATACAAAGAGCAATTGAAATTTTTGAAAGACTAAAGGCTAAAGTAGAAGAAGCTTTGAAACCTCTTGGTGGAACATCTGGTGTAGTTGACAAGCTTAAGGTAGCTTTTAAATTTCTTGGTGACATCATAGGTAAGTATATTATTCCGCTCTTCGAGGGAGGACTAAAAAATGCACTTGATATAATTGGTGCAATTTTTGGAACAATTATTGACACTATTGGTAAATTTATTGCTGCTTTTATGAGAATCTTTAATGGTATTAAAGAGGGGGATATTAGTGAAATTTTTGCTGGTATCGTTGATGCAATTATTGCGCCATTTAGTGCCTTAATAGGCAACCTAGTAGATCTTTTCACCCGAATTTGGGACAATGTCATCTCTGCCGTAAAAAAAGTTCTCGGTATCGCCAGTCCTTCGCAAGTATTTACAGACATTGCTACAGCAATTTTTGATGCCATTATTGGTGTAATTACTTTTCTACCTGAAAAATTCTTAGAGTTCTTCACTACTATGTGGACTAATGTCACTGATTTTGTCACAAATACTATAGGCCCTGAGCTAGTAAAACTTCCAGGAAGAATAACAGGGTGGATTTCGGGCCTCTGGGATGAATTTTTAAAGAGGTTAGAAGTTATCTGGGGTAGAATTGTTTCCTTTATAGATATAGCCGGAAAAGTTGGACTATTTATTTTAGGTCTTCCAGGTAAGTTTGGTAAATGGCTAAGAGGGATTTGGGATACTTTCTATGAATTTCTTACCGGGCCAGACGGTCCTTGGGAGAAAGTTAAAGCTTTCTTTGGCGATAATGGCCCGATAGCAAAATTCGTTAGAGCCATTCCGGGAGCTGTAAAGGATTGGCTTGATGGCCTATGGGACCCAATGGTAACTGGAATTAAAGCTGCTTGGGGCTTAGTAAAAGACTTTTGGAACACTTCTATTGGTGGAAAAACAGTCGGACTTGATTTTCCAGATTGGATAAGTAGGGTTCCAGGTTTTTCTTGGGTGCCAAAAGAATTTAAATTTACTATCCCTAAACTGTTAGCTGACGGGGGTGTAGTTTCTGCTAGTAGAGGAGGGACTCTAGCAGTTATTGGCGAAGGAGGACGGTCTGAGCGAGTAGAGCCTCTTGATCCGGACGGGCTATCTAAACGAGACAAAGCAATGATTACTCTTCTATCTGGCGGGAGTGCAGGAGGAGCTACAATTAACGTGTATCCTTCCGAGGGAATGGACGAAAGAGAATTGGCACAAAAGGTGTCACGAGAACTAGCATTTATGATGCGTAGAGGAACTCTGTAATGGCTACTGAAGAACAGCTACAGCGCGGAATAGAGCAAGCACGAGAAAACGCTATCGTTAATAAGTCTCTTACAAATGTAAAGCAGCCTAAGTTTACTAACCTTAAACTTCAAAGAGACATAATTCTTGGGGACTTTATTTTTAACACTATTGATGATTATGGTGTTGTATGGGTCATTACAGATATTGATGGGTGGTGGACTCCACCTGAAGCAGATATGCCAGAAATCCCTCGAGGTTATGGCGACGGATCCTACGACGTACAAGGCAGATATGTAGCCAGATCACTTAACTTAAAAGGTGTATTTCTCACTCCCGACTCTTCTTTGGTTGAAGCCGCCCGAGATCGACTAACCGCTGCTACTGATCTTGTCTATCGAGGTACTTGGCTGCTAGCGGGAACTGACCCTATTCGCGCATCTTTCGTTCGACTCTCAAGCGGTCCAAAGATAGCTACAGTAAATGCAAGAGGCCGTACCGAATTTGAGATCCCGCTAAGGGCACCAGACCCTATCAAATATGCGTGGAACGATTCTCAACCTGACGGCTACGAGACAATAGAAATCTCTGCACTTAAGTATGGAGATACTCTTTCTGGTTCCGGAATTGTCAATAATATTGGAAACTATAAAGTCCCTGCAATCTTAGAAGTTAGCGGTCCTGTAGTCGCGCCAGCAACAATCTACAATAGAACTACAGATGAACTTATCATTCTGACTACTGGTTTTGGTGGGTCACTTAGTGCAAGAATTGAAAATGTTCAGCTTTCGTTTGATCAAAATATTCTCGAAGATATGGCAACAATTACAACAAGAAATCCTCATGGATTCTCTGTAGGAAGCGAGATCACTGTTTCAGGAGTTAATGAAACATTTGATGGGACGTATACAATCAGAAGTATCCCTACAGAAACTACTTTTAAGTACTCGAGACTGCCCAGGGTTTCTGACATCAAACAAGTTTTGTATCGTTCATTAATCAGCAATATTGCTAAAATTGAAACAACTACAAATCATGGATTCTCTATTGGAAATGAAATTCTTATTTCTAATGTAGACAGCGTATTTGATGGTACGTACAGTATTACATCTATTCCTAATTTGACATCATTCACTTATCAAACAACACGAGTCCCCGTTGCTCCTGTTACAGGTAAAATTCTTGTTTCTAATATTGCAACTCTTACCACATCTGCTCCTCACGGATTTCTTGTCGGAGAGCAAGTAAATATTTTGGGAGTAGATGATATTAATTTCAATGGAGTTTACGTTATTTCTTCCGTATCTTCTGACGGATTAAAATTTAGTTATGCAAAAAGTAGAACAAACTCTAAAACTATTCTAACATCTGTAATTGCTTCTTTGCAAGCAACAATTACTACGTCAGGTAGTCACGGATTTTCTGTAGGTGAGCAAGTAAATATCACCGATATGTCTCAGGCATACGGAGGATCTTTTACTGTTAGTGCACTTCCCACCCTAAACTCTTTTACATTTTTTAGAGACAGATCCACTAAAAGCTCGGTAATATCTAAGGCAATTGCATCTGCCGTTGCTACTCTCACAACATCAACTCCGCACGGGGTACTGCCTGGGGAAAAGATTATTGTAAAAGACTCCAATGTTGGATCACCTGCAGTATTTAATGGAGAGTTTACCGTAATATCTACTCCAAGTAGTACTGCTCTATCCTATAACAGATCAGGAATAGAAAACATTATTCCTACAGTAGTTTCAGGTGGGTCGATTTCTCCTAGCTCTAGATGGATCGTTAGAAAAAATTTAATTGGAAGCGTTGCCACACTTACTACGCTAAGTGCACACGGGATTCTTGTGGGCGAGTCTGTTCAAATAAATAATGTTGATGCTACATTCAACGGTGCATACCAGGTTACTGCTGTGTCGCAAAATACTTTTAGTTTCACGAAGGCTTCTGCTAACGTATCAGACTCTTCTACAGCGATTGCCATTGTAAACATTGAAAGATCTGGAACTACTGCAACTATTACTACAGGGGGTAATCATGGATTCCCTTCTGGAAGCGAATTATTAATAGGAAATATAGCAATCTCTTCACTTAATGGGTATTACACTGTCACTGTTCCTGCTGCAAATCAGTTGAGGTACACAACAGAGGTGAGTGGAGCTATAGCTTCTGTTGCAGCAGGAGAGGGTGCATTCGCTTTAAGATCTTCTGTTCAGATGTCTGGAAACGTCACCCTTGAGGATGTATCAACTGGACAGGCTTCTGTTGCAGGAAGTCTGCCATTCTCTAGTGCAAATGGCACTGCAATTGTTTCTCAGAATGTGGAAAGAACATTAGCTCAGAGTGGTGTAGCAGTAAAAAAGACAGAAGTACAGTTTACTCCTGGAGTATCAACGGGGGTCGCTTCGGTAGATCCTAGTATTTTAGAAATAAATACTCAAGACAGAGAAGTAGCCTTTAATGGAGAATTAATTGGTGCCAGAGGAAGAATTGATGTTCTTGCCGACTTCATACGTTTTGCACCCGGTGAAAACATATTAGAATTCGAAGACAGCGGTAATCCTGAAAGTACTGCTGTTTTAAAGGTGTACTATAGATCTGGATGGCTTAGCTAATCTAAAAGACTACAGCGAGGAAATGATGGCATTCAATTACGAAGAACTTACCTATAGGTATTTTCTAACTGACTTATTGACAAACAATATTATTTCGGAAATCCCTTTTAAATCTGTATCGTATGAAAGAACCAATAGAAAAGCAGGAGCATTTTCCGGTACTATTCCCTATATCCCTGCTACTAGCGGTCTCAACCTCTACGAATCTACGATGCCAGGCAGAACAGGTCTCTATATTATGAGAAATGATGTTTGCGTCTGGGGCGGAATTATTTGGTCTAGAACGTATGACGTTGTTTCTAAAGAACTTAAAGTAGACGGTGCTGAGTTTATGAGTTATTTCTACCATAGAAATGTATGGCAGACTCTTATATATGGAACTGACTACGTTGGGCTAAATTCATACAGCATATCCGGTGGTATCTCAGTAATTGTTTCTCAATCTCCTCACGGTTTTTCTGAAGGTGAGGTCGTAGAAATTCTTGGAGTAGGCCCTGCATTAAATGGATTCTACGAAATTACTTCCGTAACCTCTGCTACTCAATTTCTTGTGTTGTCTCCTACTGGAGATGTTCCTTTAACACAAATTTTTACGGGAATTGCTCGTATAGCTATTGATACCTATGATTTTGCACGAGATCTTATTTTTAGAACTTCTACAGATTTATCTGGAGTAGATTTTGTTAATGACAGTACTTTACCGGCGCTAAGACTTGAAGGTTCTGTTATAAGTAAAGAAAGATCTAATAACCTTGCCACAATAAAAACTTTAGATTCTCATGATGTTATTCCTGGCCAAGAAATAAAATTATATGAAATTGACGGAGCATTAGATGGAGTGCAGACAGTACTGTCAGTCCCAGACAATCTAACCGTAATATTCGAAAGTATTGGTCCAGATATTCAACGAACTACCCTTTCTGGAAAAAGAATTCTTAATATTGTTACCAAGCAAGCTATTGGAGTTGGTGAAGGCGCTGCAGAAAGTCTTGCCACAATTACAACTGATGTCCCCCACGGGGCTTCGGTAGGGCAGACAATTGTCGTAGAAAACGTTGATTCTTTCTTTACCGGAAGACTTGACAGTATTTTTAACGGTCAGTTTGATATTGCATTCATCAGTTCTTCAAATAAAATCGGCTTTCTTTGTTCTGCCATTCTTGACATCCCAGACACCCCCGTCAGTGGGGGAACAGTTACTTTAGGGAGTAGATTTATTTACTCAGATTATGGAAGCTACTCGTCTAACTCGGACATTGATATTATTCTCATAGAACCAGAAGACGGGCTAAAAAGCGGGTTCTATCAAGAAACAAAATACATTAGAGGTTTTGAACAAAAAAGTGTTGGAGAACTTCTAGAAGAGTATTCTAATAATATTGGCGGCTTTGAGTACAGAATAGACTGCGACTATAACTTAGACACTGCATCCTTTGAAAGAATTTTTAGACTCCTTCGAGTTGATGATTTTATTGTTTCTTCAAACGGATTTACTCTTCGCTCTGCGCTTATTCCTTCAGACACCCCTGAGCCAGTAGAAGGAGATTTCCCTAGATCTATTGAGTATTTTAACGCAGATAAACTTGTCTTTGAATTCCCAGGGAACGTATCTACTTTTTCTGTAGACGAAAGTGCGGAAAATGCTGCAACAAGAATGTTTGTTGTAGGTAATGATCCAGAAATTGGTACTGACTCGTATCAACCCTATGCAGGAGCGTCTGCTTCTGACCTACTCAACAACACTACAGGATTAGGCTGGCCCCTCTTAGATCAAACAGAGGCTCTCAACGACATCTCAGACCCCGGAGCTTTATACAGTTTTGCTTCAGACTACTTATATGAGTCGCGTCCTCCTATAGGAGAATTTAAGCTGACAGTAAATGGCTCACTAGATCCACAAGTAGGCAGCTATGCACCTGGAGAGTGGTGCTCCATCATTATTGATGATGAGTTTGTTCGTCAACGTCTAGAGAGCGATCAAGAACCGAGAGACGACATTATTATTCGTAAAATTAATTCTTTTAAAGTTTCTATCCCTGATAGTCCTCATGTTCCTGAGAAAGTAGATCTTGATTTAGTAGCAGACTGGAAGGTTGACCGCCGTGGCAAGTAGAAGAAGATCTAGGTTTAACAGTTTAACATCTAATATTTCGGATATGAAAGATCGTCTTAAATATCTTGAAGCTAGACCTTCGTACTCAAGGCTTGCTGCTCAGGTAGTTCAAGCTACTAATATTCAGCCTAAAGCAATCTCTACAGATCAACTAGCAAATCTATCTATTGTTAATAAAATTCTTGACGATGATTCTGTAACAAATAGAAATATTTCTATTGGTGCAATTACTACCGAGTCAATTGCCCCGGCTAATGTAACAACTGAAACGCTTAATGACTCTGCAATAATTACATCTAAAATTGCAGATGGATCAATTACTTCTGCAAAAATTGGAGACGGAGAAGTTAAAACAGTAGACATTGACAATTCCGCTGTCACTACAGATAAAATTAACGACTCTGCAGTAACAACTCCAAAAATCAACAATTCCGCTGTCACTACAGACAAAATTGCAGATTTAAATGTCACTACATCTAAACTTGCTTTTGCAGCAGTGACCACAGAAAAAATTGGTGCAGGTCAAGTTAGTACAGATAATATAGGTCAAGGACAAGTTCGAGCAAATAATATAGATACGTCAGCCGTAACTAACGCAAAGTTAGCGCCAGGAGCTGCAAGTAGGTCTAAGATTTCTCTCAATGCTGTGGGAGAAAATGAACTAGATAATGGCTCTGTAAGCACCTCAAAAATACAAAACGGAGCCGTAACGACATCAAAAATAGCAAATGGATCAGTCTCCACCGGAAAACTAAGTTTTACCCCTGTTCAAACAGTTTCAGCGGGCATAGGGCTTAGTGGGGGAGGATCTGGTAGTTCTCTTAGTTTAAGTGTAAACTTTAATTCAGTTGCCAGCTCAGGTCATACTCACAGTAACTATGCTCCAGCAGGTAGCTATGCTACCGCAGGTCACGGCCACAGTCAATATGCCTCTGTAGGACATACGCACGGTAGTTCCAGCAAGTATCTGAAAGAAGAAATAGAACCATACGAAATATCTTTAAAGACTCTGGATAATATATCTTTAAAAAGGTTTAAGTTTAAAGAAGCGTATAAGCACCTTAGTAATCCTAGCGAGTGGCAGTATGGATTTATTGCAGAAGAACTACACGAAGCAGGTCTAACAGAGTTTGTTCTTTACGATGAGAATAATGCTCCTTCAGGAGTACCGTATATTCAACTTAGCGCGGTTGCTCTGTCCATGATTAAACAGCAGCAAAAACAGATAGACTCTCTTAGAGAAGAGATAGAGAAACTAAAAACAGGAGATTTAGATAATGAATTATAAAGCAATATGGAGCACAGGAGAGCTACCTCAGCTATTAAAAATCTCTGAAACTTCTACCGGAGTAGCCATGATGATCCCTGTTCCTCAGGCAGAAAAGACCGCTGATGCAACAGTACCTACAGAAGAAATACAAGATCATCTAGACAACTTAACATCTTTTATTAAAGATAAAGTAGCCACTACTGCTTTAGTAGACCCAAATAGTGGGTCCCCAGAAGGTTGGCCTCTTCTAGGATGGGGTGCTGTTCAGGATGCAATATCTCAGTTAGTAGAATGGTGGGCTATTCTTACTTTAATATCTGTAAAAAATAAAATTAAAAAAGAAGAGGAAGACGCTAAGCTTCTAAAAGAAGACGATAATTTGACAGACGTACATAACGACAATGGAGACAGTAATGTATGAGGTAAAAGATGGATCACGAACATTAAAGTTTAGCGGGAAAATGCTCGGCCACTCCTCTTCGTGGAGAAAAGGATCTACTCGATGGATTGAGTTTTCTCTTTATATTACAGAGAACGGTTCATATGTTCTTTCTCGAGTTGGAGTTTCTTTGGTCTACCACTGCGCTTCATGCCCGCTCGTCGAAAGATATAAATTAATTGAAGGTTCAACTGAATTACTTAGTGAGGATGCTATTCCTTGTCAAGAGTGCAAGCCTTCTATGGAGCTCCCTATAATCTTTCCTGAAAAGTATAGAAACTGGGCTCAGGTGTCGGAAGATCCGTCTGCTGTCTTAGAGGCTTTATATAAGTACGACAATGGCGGTGCTCGATATTTGACAAATGTTGCTCAAAGGCTGTTAGAAGAAGCTTCTAATATTGATTCAAAAGTAGAAATGGTATATCGTGTTGAAATGATTCCATAGATTTGCTACGATGAAACACTAATGACGATTGGATAAAAATGACTAATGGACTCTCGGATGTTCAATTACATTTGGTAGACAACTCCCAAAAAGCAGCAGAATTTATTGATTGGCTAAGCGAACGCCGACCACACAACGCTGTCGGACTTGATATAGAGACTGGGGAACTTGAGGGCAATCCTAAAATGGACGCTCTGTCCCCTTGGCACGGAGACATTCGTCTAGTTCAGATAGGCGACGGTATGCAAGGCTGGGCCATCCCTTGGGATACTTGGTCTGGTGTGTTTTACGAAGCAATGACTAAATTTGATGGTCCTATTGTTTGTCATAATATTGCTTTTGAGGCCCGATGGTTTGCTATCAAATCCCAATGGGATATACCGTGGCATAGAGCGCATGACACAATGATTATGGCTCACCTTATTGATCCTCTCGGCTCAGGTGCACTCAAAAGATTGGCGAGTCAATACGTAGATGCGCATAGCGCAAACTTGCAAGACACATTAAGTTCTTCACTTGCTAAAAACGGTTGGACATGGGGAACCGTTCCTGTCAACTTTGAACCATATTGGGCTTATGGCGCGCTAGACCCTGTTATTACCATGCGAGTGTGGGAACAGTTCTACGAGAAATGCGGTCCCGGTCAGCCATACTACATGCCCTATGAGATTGAAATGCAGACAAGAAAAATTGTTACTCGCATGGAGATTAATGGTGCTCGCGTAGACTTAGAGTACTCGCAGAAGAAACATGATGAACTTATTGATTACACAGAAAAAGCTAAACTGTGGGCTTTTAACAAGTACGATATAAAAATATCTAGTAACGCGCAACTGACTCGTCTTATTGACAGTCTTGGCGGGATTATTACCGAATTTACTCCTTCAGGTCAGAAATCTGCCAACGCAGATCAGATGAAAAAATTGGTTATTGAAGGTAACCAAGAGGTACGAGAGTTAGCAGAAGTAGTACTTGCTCAACGCAAGGCTGACAAACTTGCATCGACGTATTTTCAAAACTTTATTGACAAAGAGGTTAACGGTCTTCTCCACCCGTCCGTAAGGACTCTTGGCGCGAGGACTGGAAGGATGTCCATTACTGATCCGGCCCTTCAAACTCTTCCTGCAGGAGAGGCAACCGTTCGTAGAGCATTTATTCCTAGGGACGAAGACCACGTTATTATTGCCTCTGACCTTGACCAAGTAGAGTTTCGATTAACCGCGTCTATGAGTCAAGACGATCAACTTATTAGATTGTTCCATGAAGCTGATGCTACAGGTGGTGATGCTTTTACATCTATTTTGAGGGACCTCTATCAAGACCCAACGGCGCAAAAAAGTGACCCTCGTAGACAGTTAGTCAAAGGTGTAATCTACGGCAAGCTCTACGGAGCAGGTGTAGCAAAAATGGCAATCACAGCAGGAGTACCTGAGGAGCAAATGAAGTCCGTGGTAGACGCATTTGATCGTTCGTACCCCGGAGTGAAAAGACTTCAACAAGAAATTGAAAATGTTGGCACAAGGAGACTACAAAGTGAAGGACAGGGGTACGTCCTCACTAAAACTGGTAGACGACTCCCGTGCGACGATGATCGTGTGTATTCACTTACCAATTACCTTGTGCAGTCCAGTGCAGCAGAGATTTTTAAGATGAACTTAATCAAACTTGATCAAGCAGACTTAACAGAACTTCTTATTGTCCCAGTCCACGATGAAATCGTGATGCAAGCCCCACGAAAGGATGTAAAAGAGGTTATGGAGACTGTAAAAAAGTGCATGACTACCTCTGAAGGCTGGTCTGTGCCTCTTACTGCTGGAGTTGATGGTCCTTTTGAGAACTGGGGGCAGAAATATGAGTAAAGTTACGGTTTTATCTGTAGATCCTGGAAAAGCCTCAGGAATTGCTGTTATTTCATGGGAAACAGGATTAGAACCCGTAATTCTGACATCTATGGAGGTCCAGCCTGATGTTTACGCAGACGAAATTGAGAAGGCTTTTGAATCCTTTTCATCTCAATACGGTACGTTTCTTGTGGCATGTGAGTCATTTACTATTAACGCTCAAACCGCTAAAAAATCTCAGGCTCCTTGGAGTTTAGAGAATATTGGCGTGTTAAAACACATATGCCGTCGATCAGGCTACGACCCCCTAAATATCGCATTTCAAGCCCCTGTGAACGCCAAAAATATGTTCCCTAACCCTGCGCTGAAAACGCTAGAATTGTGGCACAAGGGCGGTGAGGGGCACGCTAATGACGCAATACGGCATGGACTGCTTCGACTTGTTAAGGCTGGATGGCATCCTGTAAAGTTACTTACAGCAGATAATTGATTTTTATTTCATTCCGTGATAGTATCTAAGACATAGAGACGAAGGAGACAGAGTGGCAGTTATCGTAGATTTAGATTCAAACGGTAAACATATTAAAATTACAGCCGAGTGGCGATGGAAAGAACTATGCAAAAGCATTCCAGGATCTTCATGGAACAAAGACGAGGGTGTATGGAGAGTTCCTCTAAGTTGGAGCTCTTGTCTAGCTTTGAGATCTACTTTCAGAGACGATCTTCTCATTCAACCTAACTTAGAGGATTGGGCGTTTCACTATCTCAATACTCGAATAACTCCTGCAATGGCCCTTCGGGGACTAGAAACTTACGATGGAGATGAAGATCTTTTCCCCCATCAAAGGGCAGGAGTAGCCTTTCTATCTACAGCACGTAGGGCTCTTCTTGCCGACGAACCAGGACTTGGCAAAACCGCACAAGCAATTCGTGCTCTCAAAGCTATGAAGGAGAACGGGGAAGATGTTTTCCCTGCTCTTATTGTTTGCCCGAACACTTTGAAAAAGAACTGGGCGCGAGAATTTGAAATGTGGTGGCCGGGAGTCCGGACTCAAGTTATTAAGGGTTCTGCAGCAAAACGTAAAAAGCAGTTTGACGAGACTGAAGTTGATGTCTTTGTGATCAATTGGGAGTCACTGCGTTCACACTCTCGCTTGGCTCCTTTTGGGTCCGTTGCACTTACTAGATGTATTGCATGTGGTGGAGAAGATGAGAAAGTCTCTACGACACGATGTGAAGTGCATAGGGGCGAACTTAATCAAATTGATTTTAAGGCTGTTGTAGCGGATGAGATTCATAGATCTAAAGAGCCGAAGAGCAAGCAGACACGCGCTCTATGGGCTGCTACAGGGGACGCAGATATTCGATTTGCATTGACAGGTACTCCTATTGCCAACAATGTTGTCGATCTATGGGCAATTCTTCACTGGCTCAGTCCGCAAGATTGGCCGAGTAAGACAAAGTGGATTGATCGAAACATTGACACAATGATGAACGCTTTCGGAGGCATGATGGTTATAGGGGTAAAACCGCATATGGAAGAAGAGTTCTACAAAACTGTTAATCCTCACATGAGACGTATGCTTAAAAAATCCGTACTTCCGTGGCTTCCCGAAGTTATCAACGACCGCCGTGATGTTGAGATGGGTGTAAAACAGAAGAAAGCATATTCTCAAATGAGAGATCATATGCTGGCTGAACTGGAGTCTGGAGAAGTTATATCTGCCCCAAGTATTCTTACTCAGACATTAAGACTTCTTCAGTTCTCATCATCATATGCAGAACTTGTTATTGATGAAAGTACTGGAGAACCTAAAGCCATACTTTCTGAGCCGTCTTGCAAAGTTGATGCTCTTATGACTGACATAAAAAGTGGAGATTTTGGTGAAGATTCTGTAGCAGTATGTGCTGTATCTCGTCAGTTAATTGAACTACTAAGCGCGGACTTAACTAGAGCAGGAATTGATCACGGTCTTATTACTGGAGCTATTAGTGAAGATGGTAGACAAAAAGCTATTGATGATTTTCAGAGTGGTCGCATAAAGTGGATCTTGTTCACTGCTCAGGCTGGCGGTGTTGGTGTTACCTTGACTGCTGCTCGAAGATTAGTTATGCTACAACGTCCTTGGTCGTTAGTTGATTACAAACAGGCTCTAGATAGAGTTCATAGAATTGGATCAGAAATTCATGACTCTATTATTATCACAGACTATGTAACAGAAGGTTCCGTGGAAGAAAGAGTCATAGAAGTACTTGGAACCAAGGCAGATAATTTTGAACAAATTGTTCGAGATAAAGACAGACTTATGCAACTACTCAAAGACGATAAGGCGGGAAAGTAATGACAGTTAGAATTTCTAACTCAGAGATACAAACATTCAAGGAATGTAGAAGAAAGTGGTGGCTTGTCTACTATCGACGTATGCAACCTAAAAGCAGATCCTTCACGGGTCCTCTAGCTCTTGGTTCCCGTATTCACGAAGCTTTAGATCAATATTATGCTCTAGGGACTCCTCTGCTCAAGGCGCACTCAGATTTAGTAAAAGATGACCGCGCTCTTATGGATGCAGACTTCCGCGATACAACAGGGCTTGATACAGAAGCGGAGCTTGGGCGCATTATGTTAGAAGGCTACCTGCAGTGGATAGCAGAAGAAGGTATTGATTCTGAACTAGAGATTGTTTCTACTGAAGAAAAAATCTCAGTGCCACTATTTAACGGTGACGTTGAACTGCAAGGAAAACTTGATATGCGCGTTCGTCGAAAGATTGACGGAGTCCGGATGTTCCGCGATTTTAAAGCTCAGC
>Ga0208770_1000213_pt1 | contig 43059 bp, 32 predicted proteins | sample AntAceMetag02UK9_FD_184771 | JGI IMG/M metagenome (GOLD analysis project Ga0208770, IMG submission 184771) | Saline lake microbial communities from Ace Lake, Antarctica - Antarctic Ace Lake Metagenome 02UK9 (SPAdes) (version 2) | ecosystem: Environmental > Aquatic > Non-marine Saline and... | reverse complement strand
CTGCCATCGTCAATTTTTTAATTGACGAGTTAGAAAATATCATGAAAATTGGCACTGTTGCCACCGACACAGTCAGTCTTTAATTGGCACAATTGCGACCGGCAAACTCATCCAAAAAGGGCATAGTTGCGATCGGCAAACGGAGGCTCAAAAGTGGCACGGTATGACCGGCAAGGGTGGCACAGTTGCGACTGGCATATCCACCAAATGCTGAACGATAATGGAAGTACTTATTTTTTAAACGTTTAAAATGCTATAGTTATCTAAGAATATTCGCATTTACTCTAATAAAACATTTAAAGGTTATTATTATCCACATATTTGTAATGTAATGTTATAAGAACAGCAAAATACTGCGCATGCCTTCATCATTTACCAACAACCAAGAATTCGAGATTTTACATGATTTAGACATGGAAGAGCAACTTTTGTTGAATGAATGTATGACAAAGATGATTGGTCATTTAGAAAGGAATATTGAAAAACCAGCGAAAAGCCATAAGCAAGTCTCAAAATTGTTGACTTACAGGTATTTATTCCAAAAGAATTTAAGAACAATAGAAAATTAAGCATTAGATAGATATACAATAGCCAGTTGTGGACGACCAGTGTTGGATTAAAGAGAAAGCGATGTGAAAGCCTCGCTTTTTTTATACCTTTTTAGTTGGTGTCAATTCGAAGTTATATAGAAATACGTAATGGATACTTTGTCCAAATATTTACGAATAATGTAAAAATGGGTTTGGTTGGTTTCCATGACTATATCTTTTGATATATATTAGGGTTGTAAAATTATTTCACACCAATATTTTTTTATTAATTATGGCAACAGTAACTATTTATTTGAAGCACGACTCAGGTCAATTACATTATTCATTAGACGATAGATCATTTTCGCCAATTGATATACATACTGAAGTGAATGCGAATTCAGGGGATCTTGTTATTTGGACCAAGTCTTCTTCGGACACAGCACTCACTCAAATAAAAATAAAAAACCTTGCCAAAAAAGATGGTAAGCGGATATCTAACGGTAAGTGGAAAGATACGTGGGAAACCAAACCAAAGAATGTGACGAAAACGGAATGCTCCGGTGTACCTCAAGATTCCGGAGCAACGAAAGATGACCCATCTTTTTTTGCATATGATATTCAATATAACATAGATGGAGGGAGTACTCAGACACTTGATCCAACGATTAAACTTCCACAGGATTAACAATAGTTGATTTGAAATACAATTAATGAAAAATTCAATACTATTAAAGAGAACGGTTTTAATAGTCGTTCTTTTTGTTTCATTTTTAGCAAGAGGACAAAATCAAGAAAAGGCTGATTCACTGAAAAATGAATTAGTTAGCATAGAAGATGATTCGACACAATTCGAATTGCTAAGATTGATTACAGTTTACGAAACTGATCCTAATATCCAAATTGAATTTTGTTTATTGCTTATAGAAAAAGCGGAAAAGAATAACGATGCTTTTTACTTGCAAAAAAGGTTATATCTCATTAGGTACGGCATATCGTAGGAAAGGGGATTTAGAAAATTCTTTAAAATATCTTTTTAAGTCTGCAAATATTGCCGAGAGGGAAGGTTTGGATAAAAGTTTAGGCGAAGTATATGGGGAAATATCAAATACTTTTTTGAGAAGAAATAATGATGTCGACAATGCTATAATCTATAACAATAAGGCAATAAATATTTTTAAAAAAACAGGAGATAGGCAGCAACTAGGACTTATTCTTTTAAATACGGGATTCAATTATTATGAAAATAATGACTATGATTCTGCTACTTCTTATTGTGAGCAAGCCAATAATATATTCAGAGAGATTGGGTTGAAAATTGGCATTGCTTATTCAATCGGTAATGCAGCCTTAATTAAATTTAAGAATGGGGACCTGTTAAATGCGGAGAAAGACCTTCTCGTCGCAATTAATATGTTGGAGCCTCTTGGAGATGCTTATGGAAAGGCAGACTTCTTGAATCAGCTGGGAAGTGTTTATGAGTCGCAAGGAAAGAGTGAAAATGCTATTAGAACCTTTGAGGAATCACTACAAATCTCAAGGAAATATGATTTAAAAGAACAAATGAGTGATGGGTTATTGCAGTTATCAATACTCTATGAGGTTAAAAAGGACTATAAAGGGTCATTGAATTCAATTAAAGAACATTTTCTAGTTAGAGATAGTATATCAAATGCTGCTACTGTTCGGAAATTATCTGATCTACGAACCGAATTTGAAGTTGGTCAAAAACAGACCGAAGTAGACCTGCTAACTGCAGAGAAAAAAACACAACAAATAATAACTTGGGCCATTGCTGCCTTTGCGTTGGTACTGATTATTCTCGCAGGCATTATCTACAAATACTATAAGGCCAAGGAGACCATTAACTGTATCTTAGAATCACAAAAATATGAACTAGAACGGCTTAACGAGACGAAGGACAAATTTTTCTCTATCATTTCCCATGATTTGAGAGGGCCGATAAGTGCTTTTCAAGGGGTAGGACGCTTGATTAAGTTTGCAGTAAAAAAGGACAAAAAGGATTATCTCCTCGAGCTCTCCGACGATATTGATGAGTCTGCTAGTCGTCTATCAAGCCTGCTCGATGGCCTGCTTTCATGGGCTTTGCAGCAGCGAGGACATTTTCCCAATGTGCCCGAAAAAGTATTGTTAAAAAGCATGGTCGAGGATCTTATAGGGACATTTAAAAACACAGCAGCCTCAAAAGGCATAGTCCTAAGCGCCACATTCGATGAGCAAATCGAACTTTGGGTTGATCGAAATACTACAGAGACGATCATTAGAAACCTCATCAACAATGCCTTGAAATTCACCGAAGATGGAGGAAGCGTTTCCCTCCATACAAGTATTGATGACACAAACGCCAAAATCGAAGTGATAGACTCAGGAGTAGGAATCCCCCAAGAAAAGCTTGATAGACTTTTTAACTTGAATGAAAATAAATCTACCTATGGCACGTCGGGAGAGAAAGGTCTTGGCCTAGGTTTGCAGTTGGTGTATGAGTTCATAGAAATGAACAAAGGCTCTATTGAAGTGTATAGCGAAGAGGGAGAGGGAACTCGATTTATTATCCGTTTGCCGCTGTTTGACCAAGTATCAGAAAAAGCAGCCGAAGAAATTCACTAGTTTTTCTAGGTGTGAGATAGAATAAATTCTTTTTTAATTTATCTTTCTATTACTGATTTAAAATAAATCAATAACCGATGTGATTTGGCTATTGGTTAAAGACCAATACATTTGCATCAACTTCGATTTCGTCAACTCATCAAATAGCTTAATCAAGATAGCGGATGCATTTACTAGTCAGAAAGAAAAATGAAAAAATGAGTTGGAGGTATGCCGAAAACCTCTTTATACGCTTTTTGATCCTAATTATTTTTGCGTTTGGTTGTCAGCAGGTCGTACATGGGCAAGATCAAAAAATGGCCGATAGCCTGACGCAGGAATTGAATCAATTACTTCCTGAAGATACTTCAAGATTGAGATTACTCAAACTTATTACCCAGAATCACACCGACCCTAAGCTCCGCTTGAGATATGCTGATCAATTGATGGATGAAGCACGAGCTATTCAGGATATTTCATATTTACATCATGCGTACATGAACCAAGGTCAGGCCTACAGGCTTTTGGGTGATTTTGATGTGGCCATTTATGCTTTGTTTAAAGCCAAGAATTATGCGGAACGGGTGAAATACAGACAAGGTCTTGCAGCTGCGAATATGGCTCTGGCGGATGTTTACTCTGTAGTTGGGAATCACCCAATTGCCATTGTCTATTATCAGCAAAGCTTGGAAGAGCTCGGCAACTCTGATAGCACGCTATTGGCTACTACTTTATTGCATATGGGAGATGAGTATTATCTCTCTAAAATGTATGATTCCGCCTTGGTCTGTTTTGAACAATCAAAAAAGATCTACGAATTGATAGGGAACGATCCTTCAGGTCTGGCTTACAATCTGGGAAATATAGGTTTGGTTCAAGCAGAACTTGGTCAGTTAGCGTTGGCTGAAGCTAATGTAACCGCTTCCATCAGACAACTGGAGAAGTTGGAGGATCATTATGCTATAGCTATCTTTTTAAGCTACATGGCACATATATATCAGAAGCAAGGTCAATTAGAAGAGGCACAGTTTTTTGCGGATTCTTCCATGTCAATAGCCACGAAATATGGTTTCAAAACAGAAGCACGTGACAACAGCCTCAGATTGGCTGATATCTATGCCATGAACGCTAATTATGAGGAGGCATTTAGATATCATCAGCAATATGTAAATCTTAAAGACAGCATTACCAATGAAGAGGTTTATGGGCGCATAGAGAATCTAGAAAGCGCTTTTGAACTCTCTAAAAAACAGGCTGAAGTCGAACTGTTGAAAGAGCGGGAGAGAAACAGTGAAATCATTATTACAACAGGCATTATCATCGGAACTATTCTCCTAATATTGGGAGCGGTCATCCTTGGTTACTATAGATCTAAAGCGAGAGTCAACGAGATTCTAGAAAAACAAAAATTGTCTCTTGAGTCTGTAAACAGAACGAAGGATAAGTATTTTTCTATCATCTCCCATGATATGAGAGGACCCATATTGGCGTTTCATGGTATCAGTCGGTTGATAAAAATGATGGCTAAAAGGGGCGCTACCGATGAGTTAATCAGCCTAGCTGATGATATAGATGATTCCGTTCACAATCTTTCGGGCATGCTTGATGGTCTGTTAAACTGGTCATTACAACAACAGGGGCAGATTCCATATCATCCTGAATATGTGAGTGTAAAATTATTGATAGATGAGCTTATTGATATATTCGTGAATATGGCGAGTGCCAAAAACATTATTTTTATTTATAAGATTGATAATAATCTTAAAATGTTTGTGGACATCAATACCATAAGGACAGTATTAAGAAATATTGTAAATAATGCTATCAAGTTTACTCAAGAAAATGGAGAGGTGCTGATAAGCGCCGTTCAGAAAGGAGATTTTTTGGAAGTCAAAATTACGGATACAGGTACAGGAATGCCCGCTGAGAAGTTATCACAGCTTTTCAAATTTCAGCAAAAGAGTGAATACGGCACTGCAGGAGAAAAGGGATTAGGTCTAGGACTGCAACTTGTTTTCGAATTTACCGAGATGAATAAAGGAAATATAAAAGTAGAAAGTGACATTGACCAAGGCACAACGTTTATTTTACAATTCCCAATGACGAGTGGTGATAAACCTAACGAAAAGAAGCGCTAGCTCATTAACTCAACCAATGCACGTTCTAAAACTTTAGGATCTTTCAGTACAGACTTGCTAATATATTTGTCTACGCCCAGATTTGAAGGAAGATCAGGCCGATTGAGATGGGCGGATATGACGATTATTTTTGGTTTATTTTCGAGCGTACTCAAGGTTTCAAAACCATCTAAATAAGGCATTTCCAAATCAATGAGCAAGACATGAGGTTTTGCTTTGACAACAGCCATCACACCATCGATAGGGTTTTTGAAAGTTCCAATAAGTTCACAATTATCAAACTCTTCGAAATAGTTTTCTAACAACCGCAAAAATATGGGATCATCATCAATGGCTATACATTTAATCATAGGTCTTGGTGTTTTAGGTTAGATAAAACTACTACTGAATTTTAATATTCCAGAGATCCTAAGGAATTCATTTGGGAAATTTGCTTGAATTGTGACGGACTGCTTTGTAAGAGGATGCACAAAATGAAGCTTACGTGCATGCAAGAACATTGTTTCGCTGTTCCAAGTGGACTTGAAATGCCGATTTTGTTTATTGCAGCCATGAGACCGATCACCGATTATTGGGTGTAGGATATGCGCCATATGCATTCTCAACTGGTGCATTCTGCCAGTTTGGGGAGTTAATTTTATCAGGCTGTATCTAGATGTCAAGAATTTTCCCAGAGGGACAGCTATCTCAGATCTTTCTATTGTTTCATACTGTGTAACTGCTTCTTTTGATATTCCTTTTTCGTTTTTAAGGTCATAATCAATAGTGCCGTTTTCTTCGGTGTATCCTCGTACAATGGCAATATATTCCTTGTCAATATTTTTGGACTCAAATAGTTTTCTGATCTCTGACAGGGCAGCTTTATTTTTAGCAAAAAGTAACACGCCTGAGGTCTTTCTGTCAAGTCTGTGAGCGGGATATACGTGCTGATTAATTTGATTCCGGAGCTCTTGCACAGCAAAGATGGATATATCAGAGGCGATGCTACTCCTATGAACAAGTAATCCGTTGGGCTTATTTATGGCAATGTACGATTCATCTTCAAATACTATTTCAAGCAAAATAGGCTGGTTTTTTTATTAATCTTATCTCGGGTTACAATATTGGTCAAATAACTTGAAAAAATACGTTTATTGAATTTTCAGCCTTTAGCTTTGCATTAACATGAATCCTAGTTCAGCCATAAACCTTTATCAACCAATGCTTCAAGCACTCGCTTATCGCATGGTGGGCTGTATGCATGATGCTGAGGATATTGTGCAGGATACTTTTTTAAAGTACCTAACTATTGATCAGTCTAAGATCGAAAACACCAAGGCTTATCTAATCAAATCAGTAACCAATAACTGCCTGAATCATCTTAATTCATTTAAACAAAAGAAAAAAGATTATTTAGAATCCGTAAAAATGCCTGACTTGTTTGAGAAAATTGATTTCTCTCACATGGACATTAAGCATGAGATTAGTGCTGCTATGCAGGTTTTACATAAAAAGTTAGGTCCATTGGAGAGAGGCATATTCTTGTTGCGAGAGGGTTTTGATTTTGAATACGACGAGCTTCAAAAAATCTTTGATAAGAAAAAAGACCATTGCAGGCAGTTAGTGTCCAGAGCAAAAGAAAAACTGGCTAAAGAAACGGAACGTTTTTCAGCATCCACCTTTGACGTGGAAAAATACCTCGAAGCAATCAACAAGGCTTCAAAGGAAGGAAACTTCGATGATCTAATGGATCAAATCAGAGGTAAAGATCTTTCCGAATAAAATAAATTTTTATATTTTCTGAATATTCTGTCACAAAACAGCAACAGCCCTGTCTTAGTATATGAGTCAGGAGTACTGGCTGTTTTGAAAACTGAATATTATAAATAGAATGGAAATTATTATCTCTTTCTTTATAGCGCATTGGTATTTGTCGCTATTCTTTCAAACCTTTTTCTTACATCGCTATGCAGCCCACAAGGCATTTACGATGAGTCCGTTTACGGAAAAGGTATTCTTTGTACTTACTTGGATTTTTCAAGGATCTAACTATCTAAGCCCTTATGGTTATGGAGTGATGCACCGAATGCACCATGCGTATGCGGATACCGAAGATGATCCACATTCTCCAAAGTATGATGAAACATTGTTCAAGATGATGTGGAAAACTAAAACTATCTATTCTGCGATTACGGCCAGAAAAATGGATGTGGACAAGAGATTTACGGATGGTGTTCCGGCTTGGCATTCATTTGATGCATTTGCAAGATCTTGGGTTTCAAGACTGTTTTGGGGTGGTGCATACTTCGCGATGTATTGGGCTTTTGCTGATGCGTGGTATTTATGGTTATTGCTGCCAGCACAATGGTTAATGTCACCGATTCATGGCGCGATCATCAACTGGTTTGCACATGTTTATGGATATACAAATTTTAAAGTTGGGGATACGTCTAAAAACTTTTTGCCATTTGACTTTTTAATGATGGGAGAGAGTTATCATAATAATCATCACAAGTATGGTTCAAGAGCTAACTTTGGTGGAGTGAGATGGCATGAGATTGATCCTACTTACCAAGTTATAAAATTATTAAATTTCGCTGGTGTGATAAAATTGCCGGAAAATAAAGAGGTAAAACTTCGACCAGAAGTGAAAATGAAAAAAGCGGCTTAGCAGGCTAATTAATATTCTTTTCAGAAGCTGTTTTGAAATTTTTATGTTGAATAGGATCATATAATCTTATCCAACATAACATTTCAAAACAGCTTTTTTTGTTTTTATAATGTCTGGTACGAGATATCATACTATCCATTCTTTGATGTGTGGTTTGTTATTATAATTTCAGTTTCTCCCTGCCACTACTTTAGAAAAGTGTTAGACACGTTACAATTCTCCATTTTGATTATGTTAATCATTGGTACGATAGTCGCCATCACTCAATTGAATTTTTTACAAAACGAAGATACTGGCTTTGATGAAGAGCATGTGATCATGGTTCCGGTGATTCGGTCTTCAATCGGGGAAAAATATTTAAGTCTAAAAAATCCGGCAATTCAAAATACAGCAATCAAATCTATAACAGCTGTGGAGGAAATTGTAGGCGCTAAACATCAAGTAGGGAATTATAGATTTAAGGGAGTGCAAAAGTCGAGACCATTTCCACGTTTTTTTGTTTGAAATGAATACCTTAAAACGACGGGCATAACCCTCATGGCAGGGCGATATTATGACCTTAATATTCAAGTAGATGATAGTCTAACACTTGTGGTCAATAAAAAATTTGTATACATCTAGGGGTCACCGGAAGAAGCGAGAGGCAAGCATTACTACTTTCGTAATGAGCTAAGAGGCCGAATAGTTTGAGTAGCAGTAAATTATAATTTCGTGTCGAAGAATCACCCTAAAGGCCCTTTAGTTCTTAGGTTGAATAGGCGACCATCAGCATTCAATCTTTTTTTGAAATATATGGTGGTGAGAATTGAGGGGAGCCGCATGCAAGAGGCCTTACCTGACTTTGAATCGACTTGGAAATCAATAATGCCAAACATGCCTTTTGATTATTTTTTTCTAGACGACCGATTGTCAGATTCTTATAAGTCTGAGCGAAAGTTGAGCGCTGTGACGATTGTATTTTCCTTTTTAGCAATATTGGTAGCATGTCTTGGTCTTTTTGGCTTGGCCACTTTTAGCGTAGAGCAGCGAATAAAAGAAATAGGTGTACGAAAAGTGCTAAGGACTAACACTATTCAAATCCTTAATCTACTATCCAAAGAGTTTATTTATCTGATAGTGATTGCTATGGTTATTGCAACACTGATTACTTATTTATTGCTGGATGCATGGTTAAATAATTTCGCTTATTGAATCAGTATTTCTTTATGGCCATTCATGTTTGCAGGTATAGTAACCTTTTTTACCGTTTTTTATCATGCAATGAAAGCTTCCTTAATCAACCCTATAGATACGTTGAAATGTGAATGAACTGTATGGTTTCTGACCTTGCGGCTATTTAGGAGGGCTCTTGCTATTTTGGATAAGCATTTGATCTCTTATCATCAAAAATATTTGTCGTATTGCAGATCCGCTTTCATTTTGTTGTTTTCCGGGTTCTTATCCCAAAGGGTAAGCCCATTGAAATAGGCTTTTCTGCGAAAAAATAGCAATTGGCCATCTTGGATCTTGTACATAGTATAATCAGGCAAAACAAAAATTCCTTCTGTCATTGCGATAGCACACCAACCGCCGTACCCTGGGAAATATTGTTCTTTATTTTCCAGAAACCGCTCCTTATTTCTTTCGTTGGTGAAATAGATAAATCTTCCTTTAAATAAAGTAGAAATCGATATTTTTCCTTTCAAAATATCCTTCGTAAAAAAGCCAACAGGGTCATAACCATCAAAAAGAACAGTACCTTCGCTAGTTGGAAATCGATCTTGACTGTAACCAAATTGGAGTAAAAAATTAAGAGCTATCGCGCAAAAAATGCGGTTTATGTTTTTATTCTTTGGTTTGTTCATTCTCAAATTTAAAGAATAGTTCAGGAGCGGAAATTTTTTCATTCGACGTGTTTATTCGATGATTGATCTAAAAAAGAGTTAGAAAAGTTGGTATTTCGTGTTGAGTGGATTTTGTTTAAGTTATAATAAAAATTGAATGGTAAAATTTCTTCAAAACTTCTGTTTTTACGGAGGGTTATTAGTCGCAGTACTCGGCGTAATAGTTATCTTGATATCTAATGACTCTGATGGTCACGACCCAGTTTTATTAAAGCAAGTAATGATTTTTATGATATTCGTTTTAGGGATATCTATTTTCACCATGCTCATAATAAGATCTAAAGCTGAGGAGTAATCTATGAATCAAGAGGTGAAGATTTTATATGTAGATGATGAAAAAGGAAATATTGATTATTTCCGTTCAGTATTTCGTCGTGAATATGAGATTCTTACAGCAACGTCTGGTGAAGAGGGATTACAGATTTTAAAAGCCAATCCTGATATATCGATCATATTGACGGATCAACGAATGCCACGAATGTCAGGAATCGAATTCCTGATGGAGACGATCAGGATTAATGATGACGCTATTAGAATTCTTGTGACAGGTTATGCCGATATGGAGACAGTCATAAGCGCAATCAATAAAGGGCATATTTATTTCTATATATCTAAGCCTTGGACCTACGATGAGATGCAAATCATTATTAAAAGGGCGTTAGACACGTTTGATTTAAAAAAAATCAATAAACAATTGCTCGTAGTGTCTGAGCGTCGTGAAAAAGATAAGATCGTTGCTCAACTAGAAAGTCTAAAAAATCAAATTAACCCACACTTTTTATTCAATAGCCTTAATACGTTAAGTGCGTTAGTTTCAGACAATTCGGAGGCCAGAAGTTTTGTGCGAAAGCTCAGTAATATTTATCGCTATTTGCTTGACCATAGAATCGAAAATGTTGTGAGTCTCCATGAGGAATTGAAGTTCTTGAGAGACTATCTACACCTTCAGAATATTCGCTTTAAGGAGGCATTCACGTTTAAATGTGATGTAGCTGAAGAATACTTAGATGCTAAAATCCCAACTGCGGCGCTTCAGTTAATGGTCGAAAATACTTTGAAACATAATATTGCAACTAAGGAAAATCCACTTCATGTTGATGTTTTTAATGATAGCGACTGGATTATTGTTAAAAACAATTTCCAACCCAAAACGGTCAAGGATGAGTCATTTGGAATAGGACAAACAAATCTGAAACAAAGGTTTTCGATACTCACGGAAAAAGAATTAGAATTTTCACAAATTGATGATCATTATCTAGTGAAAATTCCTTTATTGAGAGATTAGTGGTATCTTAAATATAACAAAATTTAGCTCTGTGAGAATTGCAATAATTGAAGATGAACCTTTAGCTGCGGAAGATTTAGAAAGAACTTTACTTTCTATAGATCAAAGTGGTTTATTAAGCGTTTCCGTTAAATTGGATAGTGTGAAAACTGCCGTTGAATGGCTGTCCAACAATTCGGTTGACCTGATTCTTTCCGATATAGAACTTGGTGATGGTTTAAGTTTTGAGATCTTTAATCAACTTAAAATAGATACGCCAATTATTATGACAACTGCATATGATCAATATGCAATAAGAGCATTCAAAGAAAATAGTATTGATTATTTGCTAAAGCCAATAGACCAAGAAGAACTTGAATTGGCTATCAATAAATACAAAACTTGGACCAAAGCAAGTAGAAGGTATGATATTGATTCGCTCTTAGAAGCGCTTGATCCTAATACAACACCAGCCTACCAAGAGCGTTTTCTTATTACACTTGGTGAACGAATTAAATCTATACCTGAGACTCAAGTAGCCTATTTTTTCAGTGAAGACAGATACACTTATCTGGTCACAAAAATTGGGCAACAGCATATTATCAATAATAATCTGGGAGAGTTGGAGGAAGCATTAAACCCAAAGAAGTTTTATAGAATTAATAGAAAATTTATTATTTCATTCCTGGCTATTAAAACTATGTTGGCCTATTCGAAAAGCAGAGTTAAAATTGATCTTGATCCTCCTGCGCCGAACAGTATGGATGTAATTGTTAGCGTAGAACGCTCTGGGGCATTTAAACGTTGGTTAAATGGTTGAATTTGTCGTTGGTAAGTAGAAGAGTCACTTTTACTTTTTATGTACTTCACAAAACGCTATCTTCCAAGTTCAAATCTTATCCATAGAAATTATTCATGTCTCATCCTTCTTTTAGTTTAAAGGTAAAACCGGAAGAACTTCTGGCTAAATATAAAAAAGTCAGAGCTCAGACCAAACATTTATGTGAGCCTTTAGAAAAGGAAGATTTTGTGGTTCAGCCTACCATGGATGTGAGTCCTCCGAAGTGGCATTTGGCCCACACTACATGGTTTTTTGAAACCTTTATTTTAAGTAAATATTTTACCGATTATCTCTTGTTCGATAAGAACTTTCCTTACTTATTTAACAGCTATTATATCTCTGCTGGCGATAGATGGTCGAGAGCACAAAGAGGGCATTTAACAAGACCGACAGTAGATCAAATATTTGATTACAGAGATTATGTAGATCAACATATTCAAGAGCTGTTTGATCAAATTGAGTTTGATGACGACCTCAATTATCTATTTGAGGTGGGTCTTAATCATGAGCAACAGCATCAGGAGCTGCTACTTTATGATATAAAATATATCCTTGGCAACAATCCATTATCACCTATTTACCGTAATGTGCTCAAGCCAACTCATGTAGGGAGTACTCAGTCTTGGTTGGAGCTAGCAGCAGGTGTTTACGAGATAGGGGATCAAGGAGAAGGTTATAAGTTCGACAATGAATTAGGAGTTCATAAGGTTTTCTTAAATGATTTTGCTATTTCATCGCATCTAGTATCGAATAAGGAATATTTGGATTTTATTCATGATGGGGGTTATCAGAATCACCTATTCTGGTTATCGGAAGGATGGGATTGGGTAAATAGTCTTGAGGAAAAAGTTCCTCTCTATTGGCAAAAAGTGAATGATGATTGGTTTACTTATGCTTTTGCAGGATTAGAAAAACTAGATTTAAACGAACCAGTATCACACATTTCGTTTTATGAGGCTGACGCGTTTGCAAGATGGAAAGGTTTAAGATTGCCAACAGAATTCGAATGGGAGATTGCGTGTAAAGAGTATAGCCATTCCATACAAGAAGGAAACTTTGTTGAAGGTGAGTCTTATCGGCCATTAGTGGACGATAAGCAATTTTATGGAAATCTTTGGCAATGGACCTCAAGCGCCTATCGACCTTATCCTTATTTTGAGCCAGCCGATGGGGCATTAGGTGAGTACAACGGTAAATTCATGATCAATACGATGGTCCTTAGAGGAGGTTCCTATGCCACTCCACGAGATCACATTAGACCAACTTATAGGAATTTTTTTCACCCAAATCTTCAGTGGATGTTTTCCGGGATTCGACTGGCAAAAGATCTTTAACGTATGTCAATTATCGAAACAAGAACAGAATTAAGCGAGTTTGCCAGAGTTGTCAGCACAGGACTAACGTCCTTTCCAAAGAGATTGAATTCAATGTATTTTTATGATGAAAAAGGCGACAGGCTTTTTCAAGAAATCATGACATTGGATGAGTATTACCTCACGCGGGCGGAGTTCGGCATATTTAAAAATCAGGGAGATCAAATCGTAAACTTGCTTCAATCCGAAAGCCATTATCGATTAATCGAATTAGGGGCGGGAGACGGTTCAAAAACTAAATTAGTGCTCAAGCACTTGTTGGATGCAGGAATAGATTTCTCATATAGTCCGGTAGATATATCAGGAAATGTCCTTGAAATCTTAAAAGCTAGCTTAAGGGAGGATTTTCCAGGATTACAAGTAGAACCATTGGAAGGGGATTACTTTAAAGTTTTGGAATCCATTAGTTTTAGTGAACATGAGAAGAAGGTCGTTTTCTTTTTAGGATCTAATATTGGCAATTATCTTGATTCGCAAGCAACAGATTTTCTTAGAAGCGTAAGAAGGAATTTGAATGTCGGAGACAAGTTTGTTATTGGGGTAGATCTTAAAAAAGATCCCAAAACGATTTTAGCAGCTTACAATGATGCCAAGGGAGTTACAGCTGCTTTTAACATGAACTTACTTGATAGAATCAACCGTGAATTAGGAGCTAATTTCGACAAGTCTAAATTTATCCACCGACCTGTTTATGATCCTTTATTAGGGGAATGTCGTAGTTATTTGTTAAGTACTTGTGATCAGGAAATATACATAGAGTCGTCAGACGATAATATTTCATTTGATAAATGGGAGCCTATATTCATGGAGGTTTCCAAGAAGTATTCTACAAAAGAGCTAGAATCACTTGCTGATCAATGTGGTTTTAGAGTAGTCAGGCACTTATTTGATAAAAGACATTATTATGCTGATTCATTTTGGGAAGCAGTTTGAATATTACAGTACCGATGGCTTACATTTGTAGAACTTAAATGCGCACGTGGCGGAATTGGTAGACGCGCCAGGTTGAGGGCCTGGTGACCGTTTTGGTCGTGGAAGTTCGACTCTTCTCGCGCGCACATTGTTAAATAATCCCGCCTAGTGCGGGATTTTTTGTTTAAATTAATCATTATGCAAGTAGATATTAGTCTGTTAAAAGCAATTTGTGAAACACCTGGGGCTCCTGGGTTCGAGCAACCTATTCGTCAACTCATAGTTGAGGAAATCAAAAACCATGTGGATGATCTGAAAATTGACAACATGGGAAATATTATTGCTTTGAAAAAAGGGAAAAGCGCAGAGAAAACCGTAATGGTGGCTGCTCATATGGATGAAATAGGCTTCATAGTCTCTCATATCGACGATAAAGGTTTTGTGAGATTTCAAACGCTTGGCGGATTCGATCCGAAAACCTTAACAGCGCAAAGAGTAATTATTCATGGTAAAGAGAGTATTATTGGGGTGATGGGCTGTAAGCCTATTCACGTTATGAAGCCAGAAGAGCGAAATAAACCGCCTAAAATTGATGAATATTTCATCGATTGCGGAATGTCAAAGGATGATCTGGAGAAAGTGATTGAAATAGGTAGTCCGATCACCCGCGAGCGAGAATTAATCGAAATGGGTAACTGTGTCAATTGCAAGTCGATAGATAATAGAGTTTCGGTTTATATTTTGGTTGAAGCGCTCAAAGCTTTAACACAACCGGCATACGACACGTATGGTGTGTTTACGGTTCAGGAAGAAGTAGGTATTAGAGGTGCCAACGTAGCAGCACATTCATTAAATCCTTATTTTGGAATTGCCTTAGACACAACAATTGCATACGATTTGCCAGGAGCTCAACCTCATGAGCAAGTGACTGCTTTAGGTCAGGGCACGGCTGTAAAAATCATGGATGCCATGACCATTTGTGATACTCGAATGGTGGCTTTCTTAAAGAAAACGGCTGATGCTCATGGTATTAAATGGCAACCCGAAATATTGGCAGCAGGAGGGACAGATACTGCAGGTGTACAAAGAATGGGTAAAAATGGATCAATTGCTGGTGCTATTTCAATACCCACAAGGCATTTACATCAAGTAATTGAAATGGCCGATAAAGATGATATTATAGGGTCGATTAAGTTGCTTATGGCAGCATTGAATGATTTAGATCAACCAACATGGACTTATTGAAATATACTTTATCGGTATGCCTCATAGCGATTTCCTTTCTAGCTATTGCTCAGGATAATACGCTGGTCTTTACTGGCATAATACTCGATAATGATAAGTTGAAGCCAGTAGTAGGAAGTACCATACTTAATCAGTCGCGGGGAGGAGGAGCAGTTTCTGATAGTGCTGGCTTATTTACAATTGAAGCAATGAAAGGCGATACCTTGCTATTTAGCGATGTGAGATTTGTCAATACTACACTTGTAGTCCCAGTTATTTTGACAGGATCTACCTATGGTATAATTCAAGTTTTAATTAATAAATCAGTCGTTCTTGACGCAGTAAATGTTTATTCTATGCCAAGTGAAGATAAGTTCAAGCAGGTATTTGTGTCTTTGGACTTAAAGCCTAAAACAGATCAGCGGGCCGACGAAGCAAAGAAAAGTCTTAGAGCTACGCTTAGAGAAGCTTATCATGATGAAAAGTATTACTATGACATTTGGGCCAATCGAAGCATATACGAGTTGTCTCATGAAATACCTCCGAACTACTTACTAGACCCCATTCGCTGGTCACAGTTTATAAGTGATTTCAGAGCAGAAGAGCGGAAGAAATAACAAAAAAATACCGAGCTAGCTCGGTATTTTTTTTTACTTTCAAAAGATAGTAATAGATTATTAATCTTGTTCCTTAGGAGCTGTTTGAGCATGGTTTCCATGTCCATAGCTGTGAGTTATTTTTTCTGTTTGAGCTAGGAGTAATGCTGAGATAATGAAGACCATATGGATGACAATTTCGATAATGATACCTTCTGCACCTGCTTTTTCCTTCGCCTCTCGGTAATCTATAAATGTTTTAAGTAATTGTACACCAGATATTGAGGCTAGTGAAGTTGCCAGTTTGATTTTTAATTGACCAGCGTCTAAGTCTTCTAACCATAATGGTTTGTCATCGTGAGAGTCTACATCTATTCTGCTAGTGAATATAGAATAACCACCAATACTCACCATAACGATAAGATTCATAACCATTGAAATATCAACAAGACCTAAAATTCTTAACATCATCTCTGTTTCATGAAGATGGGCTGTTTCTTGAAATGTGATAAATAGTTCTTGGAAGAACTTAAAAAGATATAGGAATGAACCAATGATCAGTCCTGCGTAAAGTGGGGCCTGCACCCATCTACTCCAAAACATGAATCCTTCGAAGAAATTCTCGAATTTTTTAAGCCTGCTATTATTACCCATAGTTAGTTAAGTCAGTTAATCCGGTGAAAGATAAAACAATAATAAGAAGGCTAGAAGTCCAAGACTGAAAAAGATTAGATCAATTTTATCACACAGGTATTTAGCACTAAATCATGAAGCGCTTTTTTGTCATGAGTGAAAGCTATGGTTAAATAGGAGACAAAAATTAAGGGGCCAAAAAGTGCTTTGAGCAATGATCGACTAATAATTCGAGACCAATGAAAAGTCTGATCGTGATTGTAAATAATTTTTAGGCCACAAAAATGTTTACCTATGGTTCCGTTCTTTTGCTTTTCTCCGCTTCCTGATATCAGACTCCACAGGGAGTCATAAATAATGAACGTGATAAAACAATATGAATACAATGAATTGTCCTCCAGACTAATCAAACGTCCTATATAAAAAAGAATCACAAGAATCGTTAAGTCAATGTTGGTAGCAATTGTTCTTTCCCAAAGGGACGCATATTTGTACTTGTGATTTCCGATTGGTTCTATAGGTTTTGAATTTCCAATGGTAACTTAATGTTTAAAAGTGTCTACATAAAAGTCATCCTAACAATTATTTTTGAAAAAAAATAATCTCGGTTCAAAATTCATAGATGAGGGTATCCGAATAGTTCGTAAATCTATTAGACTATTCTTGCTTAAAAGGAGAAGTGCATTTCACACTGGATGAACTTTTTTTACTTTCAACGAATGTTATCTTCTAATCAGATGAACTTATAGTAATGGAAATTTTCATAAAGTACCCCGCTTTATTACCATGTAAGGGTATGCTTTTTTTAGGTCAGCTACTATATGCTTAAATTGTATGTGTCCTTTCATTACTAGAAATGTTAAGAAGATAAAGATTCCAGATTTTTAATTAGAAAAAAATAACTTAAATACTCTTCCTGTGCGGCCGACTTTTTATGTCATTTACCCTATGCCTAAAGGCTCAGACAATGGCTGAAAATGAGTCGCTGAAATTTAAGATGGAGATGCGCTGAAATCGATAAAGTATTTAATATTAGTGGTAAAAAAGATGTAGGCAGGAGCTAATGCTACTTAGTGAAAATTTAACCATCAAGGAACTGGCGCTAGGACAATACTGTATGAATATGAAAGACTTTTGATAAAAAAAAATAATGCGTCAATACGGCATGGGGTAATGAGGTATGTCGAGTGAGGATGCAGGCTACTTTCTCACTCAAACATGTTGGAAGTAATGAGCTGGTGAAAACGAAAAGACTCAACAGAGAAATATGATGATGATAGAGTTAAAATATTTTGTGGATTATAATGCCATGTAAATCATTGAAAAATGGTGACTAGTTCAGGTTTGTAAGTTTTTTATTGCTCTAGTGATTAGTGGAACCCGAGAAATAAATGGATGCTATGTCCGCTTATCTTGAAACGGGGAAGCTCACCCCAGAGTAAGTTCCTTCGCTATTTCAATATATTTTTAATTGGCCATCAATCTCGAAAACGTATATTTTCAGAAGAGGATAAAGGTTTTCAGTGCACGACATTCAAGGTATAATTCAATTATTATTGTCTTAAAATCTATTATTTTAGTAGTTTTAAAAATCATTTTGCATTTTGTCAATTTGACTAACTCATTAATATGAAACGAATTCACCCTTTTCTCATTGCCTTTTTTGTGTTTTCTATCTCGGTAAACGCGCAAACTGTAATGTCTGTAGATGCCGATATTGAAGACTTTGATTTAGTGGTGACATATAATGTCGCAGGTCTAGGGTCTGGTCAGCTATTCGATGTACAGCTTTATAGTAGCAAAGATAATTTTGGACAACCACTGTCAGGGGATAATATCCAAGGCGTAGTTGGATACGGTATTGTCATAGAATCTACGAATAAGATTGTGGTAAAGAATCCACTCGATGTTTTAGAAGGGATCTCAAATGTGAACTTTAAAGTCAAGTTGGAGATGGTTTATAATCCGGTTACGCTTCGTGAGCCTGCAGGTGTATCTTTTGTCCAGAAAAAAAAGAAACCTATGAAAGTGGTGTGGAGAGGAGGGCTGAAAAGTGAGTCCGTAAAGTTCGACTTATATCGTTATGATGAATTGGTGAAAAATGATTTCTATCTGACGAGGAATAGTGGTTCTGCAGAATTTAAAATGCCTAATGTTGATAAAGGAGCTGGTTATATTATGAAAATGGAATTTAATAGTATGGATAGCCCAATTGAGCTGCCACCTCTTACTGTTAAACCAAAAAAGTCGGCTGCAGCCCGAATATTTAATATCGCTTTGTTATTAGTTGTTGTTGATGCGGGGCTGTACTTCGGAGCAGACACGGGCTTCCTGTTCAAAAGTATCTTGGGTGAGGAGACGATTCCGACAGTCCTTCCTCCAACGACTACTACAGACGATCCGCTTCCCGATGCACCTGATGCACCTGGACGCGCTAAAGGCTTAGCCTTCACCATCCCCTTCTTTAATTAATTTTCACAGCCAGATTAACAAATGATGAATTTATTAAATAAATCAATAAATATGAAGTTGATTGCTACTCTAGGGTTTTCCTTGTTATTAGTAATTAATACTTTGTCGGCACAAGATGATTGGCAGCCAATAGGAGACGTAGCAGGTCTTGTTGATTTTGCATTCTCGGGTAGCGATGTAGCTATTAGTGGAGATGGCAATAGAATAGTACTTTCAGGACAATATAGAACTAATTCGTCTGCAGTATCCCCATACGTAGGTGTATATGAATATAATGGAACAAGTTGGAGTCTGGTAAACTCCATAATCGCTTTTTCAGAGATTACTAGGGATCTCAAAATGTCTGACGATGGTACACGGATTGCCATCTCAGTCCGAGATTCTGGCACTGACCTAGGCTATGCAGTAGTTTATGAAGACACAGGGTCTGGTTGGACCCAACTAGGAAACGCTATTGTTAATGACGAAATAGGTGGCCAGTTTGGTGAAAGTATGAGCATTTCCTCAGATGGGTTACGGATCGCTATCGGAAACCCTAGTGACGATACAAATGGGAATAATGCCGGAAAAGCAATGGTCTATAGTTTTGCTGGTTCCGATTGGGTGCAAACTGGCCAAAGTATTTTTGGAAGTCAAACCAACGCCCAAACAGGCATAGATATAGCGTTATCAGGTGATGGGTCAAGCTTACTCGTTTCTGATAAGTTGTCAACTGGCGAAGGACAACTAACAGTCTTTAATCTTAGCAATGATCAGTGGATCCAAAAAGGAAATTTGGTTAAAGGAATAGAGAGTAATGTTGGTTTGGGATATAGGCTGGCTATTAATGATGAAGGTTCGGTAATCGCAGCTGCGTCACAATTATATACGAGTGGTGGTAGAAACTCACAGTTTGTTCGGGTTTATGGATTAACAGGAATCATTTGGAACCAACTTGGAGGAGATCTAAAGTCCAATATTGAGGAGGACTTTTATGGATGGAGTCTTGATCTGAACTCAGCTGGTACGAGAATTGCAGTTGGAGCTCCTAACACAGAAAATAATGATCTTGAGGTTGAAGGTGTTGTTTATTCGTATGAATTTGAGAATGAGAATTGGAAGGACCTTGGAAATACTATTAAAACAGCTGCTTTTTCACGACTGGGCTGGGATGTAGCAGTTTCTTCAGACGGATTAACGGTAGCAACAGGCGATACTCAGGGTATAGAAAGTGCTGGTCTTGTTAATATTTTTCAATTTCAGAGTGATTTATTGGCAAATTATTCTTTCACAGGAAGCTTCGTCGATAACTCGATTAATAGTAACGAAGGAACAAGCTCAGGAGCTACGTTTATTCATGATAGGTTTGGAAAGTCTGAATCTGCAATCTTCTTTGATGGAGTAAGTCAAGTCTCCTCTCCTCTCACAAGTCAACCAACGGCTATCTCCCTTTGGTATAAAGCAGATCAATCGGGAGGAACTATTTTTTCATGGGGTGAAGAAGAATCCTTTGGTTACCAGTATGGTTATCAATTGAGTTCAACCAACACTGGTTTATTGTTTTCATTGTCACTATTTGATGGCGCTAACTCACCGTTTACTACTTCTGTAGCATTGGCGTCAGTGATTGATAATGATTGGCATCAATTTGTAATGACAAACGAGTCAGGAGTGCTAAATTTTTACATTGACAATGTATTTGTTGAAACATTTTCTCCAACTTCTAATGCTGTTTTTTGGGAGGGGAGTAGCGGTCAATTGGTCTTTGGTGAAAGTTTTCAAGGTGCTATTGACGATATCGCATTTCATTCGGAGGCCCTTACTGATTCAGAAATAGAAGAAGCATTTGTTGATACAGGTGGAGCTGTTCTTATCGCTGATTATAGTTTCGCGGGGAATGTAAATGATAATTCTGGATTAAGTAATAATGGCGTAAATTTCGGCGCAACATTTACCTCGGATCGGTTTGGTTTTGGGTCGAGCGCATTGAACTTTTTTAGCGATTATGTATCTGTTAATAACACAGAAAGTCTTGCAGACTTGTCGGGATCTTACAGCGCTTCAATGTGGGTGAATATTCAATCGGCAACACCACCGTCTCAAATGACTATTATTAGTAAGGGGCTTAATCCTGATGATGATACCAATACTAACCTATCAGTTTATGTCAACACAGATCTCACTTTAACATTCTTCTGGGAGGACGAATTTGATCAAGATAATATTATAACCACGACTGAATCACTTGCTCCTTTTAGATATTATTTAATTTCTGTAACCGTAGACACTGACAGCAATATCTCTAGTGTGTATGTAGATAAAGAATTGGTTGCCTTCGAGACTTTTCTATCGCCACCTTCATCAAATATTGATCCCCTTTATATAGGTGCGGCGTTCACAGAAAATACACGGGGTAATTTCTTTTTTGGAGTCATCGATGATATTAAAATTTACAACAATAAAGTTTTAAGCTTGGAGGAGATTAGAACGGCCTATGAAGTAAACGGATGGAACCCTGATCTATTAGGAGATTTCACTTTTAATGGAGGGGCTGGTGACGAATCAAATAATGCGAATATTGGGTCCACTATTGGTTCAGGCATATCTCTAGCCCAAAATCGATTTGGGAATGATAATAATGCATTTTTATTTGGTGGTGCTGGTTATGTAGCTCACCCGCACATTGATTCATACACTTTAGGTCAGACCAGCGATTTCTCGATTTCCGGTTGGTTTAATAGTAGCAGTACTAACAATGGTGTCATGTTTGATAAATCGGACGGGTCAGTTGGTTATTTTGTTCAATTAAATGCGAATGGTTCAATACAGTTTTCTCTTAACTCTACTGATGAGTCATTCAACCTTAGCACAAATGCTGGGTACAACGACGGAAAATGGCATTACTTCGTAGCTCAAGCGGATAGAAATGCTAATATTTCTATTATTGTTGATGGTTTTAATAATTTCTCTAATTCATCAATAACTGAGAATGTAACCTTTGATACAAGTGAAGACCTTTTAATTGGAGCGACTGGTGGTGCAGGTAATGCGAATCCAAATTCACTATTTAGCGGTAGTCTAGATGATATTCAATTTTGGTCAAGATTACTTACCGCAAAGGAAATAGGGGATGTGTATAATAATGGCATATCGTCTGTTTCAATCACAGGATCAACATTAGCCACAAATATAGACTTGGAGTTGCAGGGCTCATTAGGACAGTCATTCTCTACTTGGAGTACAGTTATTGATGTGCTTGAACCAGGTCTAGTAAGTTTTTACTACAACGGGACTAGTGAAAGTATATATGGTGATTCTGATTTGGATGGGCTACTCGAAGTGGGAGGGACAGATATTTCGATATCAAAAGCAGGGCAGTATTACGTTTCTGTTCGGCCTTCAACAAATGAATATGTTATCTCGGAGATTACTTCTGTTGGGGTTTTAGGTGATGCCATCGGTGGGTTTGGTGTAGAGGATACAAATTTGATACATTTGGGTAGTGGCGTCTATTTCATAGAGTCTATTAATTTATCCGATGGAGAAATTAAGTTCCGAGCCAATGATACTTGGGATATCAACTGGGGTGATGATGATCCAAATGGCATTGTCTCTTCGCAGCTTTTAGCAACTTTCGAGGAAGAATCCCCCGCTTTTGTGTCGTTTGGAGGGAATCAAACACAAGTAATTTCAAATCCTGATGCTTCAGGCATTAATACTTCAGGTAGAGTTGTAGAGACAGTAAGAGGGAATGAGTTATCCGGAGGTACATTTTTTGATGTCGAAGAAAAATTTGAACTCACCACAGAAAGTACTATTACACTCAAAGTGTGGGCTCCAGAAGAGGGCTTTACTTTCCGAATTAAACTTGAAGACAAGTTTAATTCTGATATTTTTCAGGAGTTTGATCTGCCAATACCAGTTTCTCAGGTATGGACAACCTTGACGTTTTCTTTAAATAATGATGTACTTGGAATGCCTGCTGCTTCTCAAGCATACGATAGGATTGTATTTTTCCCGGGTTTCGATGCGCCAACGGAAGGCAGTGTATTTTACTTTGATGATGTTATTTTAGGTTACGAAAATGCTACTGTCTTCGGTGGAAATATTCCAATAACTGAGGGTAAATATGTCATCTTCTTCGACGTGGTGGAAAATGTTTATTCCATTTTTAATTCATCTAAATCCGGGATAAACTTATTAGATCAAGAAATAATTGCTTCGACTGGGTTATATACTGATTCTGGAGGTGCTGAAAATGATTACACATCTTACGAAGATTATTTAACAACCATTTACCCTGAAATAGGAGGAGAGGCCATTCAGCTAGAATTCACAGAATTCAATGTGGAGACTAATTATGATTTCCTTTATGTTTTTGATGGTACTAATATTGGCGCACCGCTCATTGGAGTATACAGTGGAAATATTAATGAGAGTGGATCAAATGTGCCAGATATAATCACAGCTACGAATACCAATGGTGCATTAACCACGAGATTTGTTTCTGATCAATTGGTAAATACCTCTGGTTGGCAAGCCAACATTTCTACAGTTTTGCTTCCGGCACCTGAGATTGTTGCGGAGTATTTTTTTAATGACAATGTGGAAGATAATAGCGGCCTAGGAAATAACGGAGTAAATAATAATGCCGTTTATGTCGAAGGTCGATTGCCAATAGACCTTTATGGTGGAGCGTACTCATTCGATGGATCCACAGCTTATTTGGCAGTTCAAGATAGCTGGAGTCTTAGCCGCGCCACAGAGAATGATTTTTCGGTTTCAGGTTGGTTTAAATCAAGTGATAATGGAATTTTGTTTGATAAATCAGATGGTTTTATAGGATACTTTGGAGCACTCCAATCAACAGGATCCCTGTTTTTCTATATGGTTGAAGATGGTTTCGGTGTGGCTTCTGTTGAGACAACCTCTACATGGGATGATGGTAATTGGCATTTTTTCACAATGGAAGCTGATAGAGACACAGGATTGGCTATTTACGTAGACAATAATCTTGATGCATCAAGTAATGGAGTATCTGATGGGTTTTCAGTGACAACTTCAGAAGATTTATTAATTGGAGTCGCTGGACAAGCGGGCAATACGAACCTAAATAGTTTTTTTAGTGGCGAGTTAGATGACTTGAGACTTCATTCAAAAGTACTTACGCCTAGCGAAAAATTCGAATTGTATAATGTCGATAATTGGTTTGATTCTGTTAACCTTCTTTCCTATTTGAAGTATTCTGGAAATGATCTGGATGAGCAAAGTCCCGGAAATTCAGGAATAACATTTACCGGTACCTTGCAATCGGATAGATTTGAAAACGAAAGTAGCGCACTATTCTTGGACGGCATCTCTCAATATAATTCGCACACTTCAGAAGTTTTCTTACAGGCATCCAAACCTAGCTTAGATCAGAGTGGGAGTATATCGGTTTGGATAAATCCAGAAAGTAATCCAACGGGAACATACACGATATACCAGTTCGTCAATCCAGATACTTTTTCGCGGTTCATGACAGAATTGAATTTAGAATCTGATGGACGATTAGGCGTTACTATGTGGGGTGTTAATAGTTCAAATCTAACAATGCCAAGTAATGCTCAAATAAAACTTCAAAGCTGGACGCATGTTGCGGCAACTTGGGATGTTCCTAATGGTGTTTTTGAAGTATACATAAATGGTGTTTTGGATAACAGTGTTGATATTTCAACAGTCGTGCCTGTTCCTCTAGAATCGGGGATGAATTTTATTAAGGGTTATGCTCTCACGTCATCAGCAAATTATTATCAAGGAGGTATCGATGATATTAAAGTCTTTAAAAATAAATTAAACGGGCAACAAGTCCTTGAAATATTTAACGAGGGCGGCTGGCCATCGCAATTAGTCACAGATATCACTGCTATTATTAGTTCTGATACCGACTCCAGAGAGGTCACTCTAAGGCAAGAAGCAGAAACAGGCGTATTGAATTGGTCGGAATCTTTATATCTCAATTCAGGTGAAAATTTAATTTTCAGACTGACGTCAAATGGGGAAGAGTTGTTTTATGGTGACATAGATGGGGCTGATAATATTGCTGACATAGATGGTTCTCAAATAGTTGTTGATCAAAGCTCAGATCACCACATAAGATATAATGCATCAACAAATGAGTTCTTGGTTTATCCTATTAGTTCAATTGGCTTTCTAGGTTCCGCCCGAACAGGGGACGAAACGGGTTGGCAAGGTGATGATGATGATTTTCAAAATCAAGGTGAAGGAAATTATACATTAAGAAATATTTCTCTTTTTGATGGTGCATTTAAATTCAGAGCCAATAATGACTGGTCGATACTCAATTGGGGCGATGGAGATGCTGATGGGACCATGGAAATAGGAGGTATTGATACGGAAGTTATAGGAGGATCTTATGATATCACATTCAATGTTTACGACAGGACCTATTTCGTTACACCTACTTTGAGCAATCCGATAATATTGTTTGCTTCACCGATTTCTAGTACAGAAATAAAACTTGTATGGGAGAATGCTGAAAACGAAACTGGATATAATCTCTTTCGAGCACCAGACCTGCTGAACCGATCATTTGAGTTTGTTGCTCAAGTTGAAGCTGATATCACTGAGTTTACAGATTCAGGTTTAAGCCCAAATAATGGATACAGCTATATTATTCAAGTTTTCAACGACCAAATTAGCAATCAAGCAGGAGAAGTTGTTACATCAACATTCTCAAACAATATTGAAACGAAAAATGAAAATATTACCCTCCTTGGAGGTTCAGGCAATGATTTTGGAAGAGATATCACTTTTGATGATCAAGGCAACTATTACGTTTTGGGTACATTTAATGGGACAACTCAAATTGCAGGAATTGGTATTGGTGCGCTTAACAATGGTCTTTTTGTGGCAAAGTATAACAGTGCACATGTCGTCCAATGGGTTTATGATGTTGATCCTGCGGCGGGAAGTATCGATGGTACAGACATTGTCGCCAATGCAATAGGGATTGCTCCAAATGGGGAGATATACATCACAGGTTATTACAGCGGTATTGTGAATAACGTAGCTTCTTATCAAGCAAGTTCCAATGATTATGAGAATAATTTATTCCTTATTGAATTAAACCAAGAAGGAACAGTATTAAATACACGAATAATTTCAAGTACTGGTTTTAGTTCGGGATATGACATTGATTTTGATAACGAGTCCAACGTATATGTATCAGGTATTTATAGTGGAGGCGCTACATTTTCAGGGACTAACTTATCAGGAGGAGGACCGATAGTATTGAAATGGGAGGCTGACGGATCCGAAAGTTGGGTTATTCAAGCAACTCAGTCCTCGCTTGACTTAATAGGACGCGCTTTCGGTATAGCATATGATAAAACCAATGAAAAATTATATGTAACAGGTATTAGTTACGGAACTACAGACTTTAGCAATAATGGCAGTGGGATTTGGAGCGGTAGCGTATTGAATTACGATGCTTTTTTAGCAAGCTATAATGCTGACGCATCTTTCAATTGGGTGTCTGGACTAAATAGTGGTCGTACGGATGTTTCTTACGATGTGGCATTGGATCCAGCAAATAACCCGATTATAGCTGGTTATTTTAATGGTGCTGCTTTAACAATAGGCTCAAAAAGTTACAATAACGAAAGTTTGTCAAATGAAATATTGATTGTTAAATATGATCAATCAGGTGGAGTGCTCAATAGTGTTGTCGCGACAAGTGGCCTGAGTGAGTACACACTGGGTATGTCTGGAAATGGAACTGATATTTTTATTACGGGATATAAAGATCCTGTAGCGACTGATTTTGCTGGGCTGATTGTTGAAAATGGTAAGGGTTTCTTAGCTAGTTTCGATGGTAATACGCTGGCGCCTAATTGGGTGGAAGTGGTTGAAGGAAACTCCGTCGGTGTGAGTGTAGCCGCATCTCAAGATTACGTGTATCTAGCTGGAAGGGCGACCAATACGATTAATCTTGCTGGAAATGTCCTGTCATCGAACAATGAATCTGCGGATGCTATGTTTGGTGTTTTCGATATAAGTAGCATAAGTACCGCGGGGCTGGTAGGTTATTATACATTTGATAATTCGTCAACAGAAGATTTTTCAGGAAATGGGAACAATGGTGTAGCAGTTAATAATCCTTTATTTTCAAAAGATAGGTTTGGGAAAAATGGGAGCTCATTTGAGCCGGAAAACAGTCAAGCTTTCATTGAAATACCACATAACGGAGAATTTAATTTTACTTCTGAATTCTCTGTGGCGATGTGGGTGAGATTAAATGACTATTCTAATGAAGAGAGAGATGTTTTATTCAAAGATGATGGTTTTGGATTGCTATCTATAAACAGAGACGGGCTTGTGGCCTATGACTGGCAAGACAGCAACAATGACAATCTTGGTCTAATATCCACGGACTTGATAGTATCAAGAAATGAATGGACATTCATCACATTGTCTATCGATGGAAATGGAAATGCAGGTATTTTTATAGATGGAGTTGCCCAAAAAAATCAATTTCAGCGTAACGCCAATAATATTGGAGCGCCGGCGACAACTTTAAATGTTCCCTTACCCGTGAATGTTGGAAATACTGCTTTCCTGTCTTCGAATGTGTTTAATGATTCTTTCCTAAGTGATGCCAATGGGGATATTGACGATGTTCGTATTTATTCTGGAGCTTCTTTAACCCAATCTGAAGTAATTGCTATTTATCAAAATGAAATCCCTGGAGGAGCAAACAGGCTGGTGGCACAATATGAATTTACGCTCGGCGACTTAAATGACATATCTGAAAATTCATTTGACGGGCTATTTAGAGATGTAAACAATAACGCAATTGGCGCACAGCTAACTACTGGTTTAGATGGTGACTCTGATGGTGCGCTTGATTTTCAGGATAATGGAGATTATATGGAAGTATTCCATGAGCGTTCTATCAACTTGAGCAAAAATGTAACAGTTAATTTATGGGTTAGGCCCGACGCGGTTTCAAATGGTACCGTAGGAGATGTTCTTTTCTCAGATGCAGTAGGTGCTAGGCTGATGTATGATCCGCAGAATCGAATATATTATCATTACGAAACTTCAGAAGGTGCTTTTCCAGAAATAAAGGAGACAGGCAATAGCTTAGACATAGGAGCTTGGCAAATGATTACTTATTCTATTGATCAAAATGATAATCTTATAATTTACAAAAATGGGGTAGAGATATTAAGTAGTATCATTAGTGATCAAGCCTACAAGCTCACTGCAAACTTTACTGTCGCGCAAAATGATATGGCATCTTCTAGTGATTTAAGGTATATGGACGGTGCTATTGACAAGGTGTCGGTATTTAAGCGAGTGTTATCTCAAGGAGAAATTGCACAAATCTTTAATGAGGATGATAAAAGGCTTTTAGCTTATTATCCTTTCGATGGAGATGTGCTTGACTATAGTGCTAATGAATATGATGGAACAGCTCAAGATATCAGTCCTATCAATGATAGGTTCGGTGACGCGAATGATGCCTATTCCTTCAATGGATCTTCAAGTCAAGTGACCGCTGATCTGCTTAATCACCCGCAAGGCGAAGCTTCATTCACTTACATGGCTTGGATCAATCCTGCGGTGAGTTCTCAATCAGCCTCAATAATTAGCGTGGGTGAGGATATCGATAATGGAAGGTCAAGTCTTTTTATTAATGGAAATGCGCTTGCATATATTGGTAACAGCAATGATGTAACCAGTTCGATTACCATTCCCTCAGATCAATGGTCACATGTAGCCATTGCCAAAACGGGTACAAACATAGATTTCTTTTTGAATGGCAACTTTGTTGAAACACTGACGACTAGCCCAGGACAGAACCTTCAAAGCACATCGGCAACAATAGGGTCTACCTTTGGGACAAACGAGTTCTTTAATGGTGGTATAGATGAAGTTAGAATCTTCTCAATATTCCTTTCGGGCGATGAAATAATGGCTATCTATGACGCAGAGGCACCTATTAGTTCTCTAGTTGCGGATTATCCATTATTTCAAAATGCCAATGATTTTGGTGGTAATGATTATCATGGAACAGACCTAGGAGGGGCGTTTTATAATGATGCGCTTGTGATTGGGGATAATGGTAATGACGCGGTGAGTCTTCCAAACGACGTAATTAGTGGTCTGAACGATTTTACAGTTATGACTGCCGTGAAATTTAATACCATTCATACTTCGGGCTCAGTTTCAAGTAATACCATAATATCTGGTTCTAATGTGAATACGGATAATGCTTTCATCTTAGGCTTAGAAACGGGTAATCAATGGTTGTTGTCTGTTGATAATAATTTTCAAAGAGTTGCAGCTAATTCTATTGAAGCTGATAGGTGGTATCATATCGCCTTTGTACGGAAAGACGCGGAAATAGCTGTTTTTGTCGCCGGTCAAAATGTTGGTTCTGTATTTGTCAATAATACGCCTACAGATGTTGGCATAGGTGGCCTGTTTTTAGGCCAAGAGCAGGATATCTTTGGTGGAGGATTTCAGCAAGATCAGAGTCTAGCAGGTGAGCTATCAAATCTTAAAATTTTTAGTGAAGCTTTATCCACTTCTCAAATTTTGGAAATAAGTATTAAAGATACTCCTCAAGATTTGCCACCTGTAGCTCCGTCAAATGTTGTTGCGCAAGTGATTGCTCCTGGTACTGTGAGGGTTAATTGGTCAGACAATTCAGATAATGAGAGTGGCTTCTACGTAGATTATAACGACGGATCGAGTTTCTTCACTTCGGACAGAACGACTGCTGATGTTACTAGTCTCCTTATTGAAAACTTGAGTAACGATGTTGCCTATACGTTTGATGTACATGCGTTTAATGCAAATGGCGATGCTCAAGGAGAAAATTCGGTTACTGCCACACCAGTAGCATTAGGGGATCCTATTTCAGTTAACCCGGGCTTTCCATCACTTGATGATGAAATCACCATTACAGTTACGGTAGCAAATCTTTATCCCGTAGGTGCATTGGATACATCAGATAAGATTTATCTACACTCTGGACTTATTGAACCAGAAAACGAAAATACTGGTGGTTGGGGAGCTAACGCAGAGTGGGGAGTAGATCATGGCGTTGGCTTAATGACCAATAATGGAGATGGGACTTGGAGTATTATAATACCTAATCCGCGATCATACTACCAAGTGGCCGACGATTTTGTTGCGAGTCAAATCGCGCTTTTATTTAGAAATGCTGATGGAACAGAATCGGGTAATGGTGCCTATAATAATGATACTGGAACCGGAGACATATTCATTGATTTGTATGATGATGTTTTATACCCGAAACCTGGTTCAGCTGTTGCAACCTTGGATGGAACGAATAACTTGTTCATAAATGATCCATATCCTAATGAAACGTCATTGATTGGTAATGCTCAGATTACTTTGGAAGCGTGGGTCAACACTAATCAACTTCCAGAACTAGATAACTCTTACAACATCTATACACGATCAACTTCGGTTGGATTTCCAACAGATTTATATGTTTTGAACCAGAGTGGATCATACTTTATCGTATTTTCTATTGAAAATGAAAATCGCACAGAAACTGGGTTTGTCAGCACGCCTATTTCAGCAGAGTTTGTTGGTCAGTGGCATCATATTTCTGCAACCTACGATGGGGTAGAAATGAGATTGTATGTAGATGGATATTTTGTTTCCCAGACTTCTAGTTCAGTTGTTTTACCTCTCACGACAAACTCAACTTCGGATGGAATAATCGTTGGTAACTTAATGAAAGGACAAATTGATGATGTTCGTCTTTGGTCCTTTGCTAAGTCTCTAGATCAAATTCGTCGGGAATTATCATTTGAGTTAGGCGGGTCGGAGACTAATCTAACGGCAAATTGGAATTTTAATACGACCACTGGATCCGGACCATTTTTTACTCCGGACATTACAGGAAATGGTAATGATCTCCAGTTAAGTACTGATGACATCATTGGCGATCCTGATCTATCAGTAAGTGTTGTTAATAGCCCTTCAGAAGTGGTGGTCGGCGGTTCAAATTATGTTGTGACTGGAACAATAATAAATACTGACCAAGCTGAACTACCGATCAATGAACAGGTGAGTTTGGTGCTATACTTATCTGAGGATGCGAATTTTGATGCTGGAGATTTAACATTAGCTACAAATTCTGAATCTGTTAACCTAGTTGTTAATTCAAGCCAATCGTATTCCATCAACTTCAATATGCCATCGGGAATTGAGGCAAAAGGATATAATTTGATTGTGCGTGTAGATGATTCTGAACTGGTAAGTGAAAGCAACGAAGCGAACAATATCAGTGTAACGCCTATATCAGTGTTAAGTGTTTTAAGCCAACCGACCAGCCTGGCATTGTCAAATGCTGATAATACAACGTTTGATTATTCTTGGAATGCTTTGGATGCGAGCGATTGGCGATTCGATATTGCTTCTGATGATGCTTTCAATACAATTTTATCCGGGTATACTAATATTGAAACGAATACAACCAGTGGGACAATAAGCAATCTTGATTTAGGAACGACTTATTATATGAGGGTAAGGGCTTTTGATCCAAATGTTGACCAGCGAGAAAGTGGTTATTCAAATACTTCTCAAATAACAACCTTAGACTTTGTGGATACGGAAGCACCGACAATTTCAATAACTGCTCCAGATAAATCAGAAGTCTCCTCACAGACAGTGACTATCTCCGTCTCGGATAATGTTGAGGTTGCGTATGTAGACTTTTATGTCCGTAGTGCATCAGAAAGCGCAGGTAGTGAAACAGTAAGGAGATTTGATTTTCCTTCAAATAGTTTTAACGCGGATATCTTGGTTAATGATTGGGATAATTTCGGAGTAACTTTTTACGCTATTGCTGGAGATGCCGAGAATAATACGTCAACTTCAAACACCTTAACAATTGTCGCTGATATTCCTTCAAGCCAACAAGAAACCATTCCTGTAAATGCCACTGGATTAACTTCTGCTGATTATAAGATTTTTGCTTTCCCTTATGAGAATAAAGGAACAGCTGAGGTTGTCGACGGTGGATTAAGTCCAGTTGATTGGAGAATTCAACGATATAATGGAAACTCCAATTCTGATCAAACGACTCTTTCAGCAGGTGCGGGTTATTGGTTTTTAAAGCGAGCGAGTAGCACCAGTTTAACTTTTTCAAATGCAAGTCCGGTTTCATTAGATGGTGAATATTTTGAAATAAATTTACGCGAAGGGTATACCCAAATAGGAAATCCATACTTAGGAGCGATTGATTGGAATGAAGTACTGATCTACAATAATCTGATACAAGGACAGATCAGTCAAGAAATCCAAACATACTCTGGTGGCTATAATACTGCTACCGAATTGAAAAAATACGAAGGAGGATTCGTGTTGTCAGATGCCGTAAGAAGTATTGAGATACCTATATCTGCAATTAATAGATCTGCTCAAAATTCAGCACCACTTTTTGTACAAGATGGTGGTTGGGAGCTCCCTGTATATTTGACTGCACCGGATGAATACAACTTTAGAGCTTCGGGTTTTGGTCAATATGATAAGGCACTAGATGGAAAGGATGGCTTTGACTTAAGAACGCCAATGCTTTTCGAGCAATACGTGAGAGCAGAGTTTGTAGAGGAGCCTACGTTGGAAGGAAAAAGAGTATCCAAAAGCATCCATTCAAACAACGCGAATGATATTTGGATCATGAAAGTGTACAGTCATTTCTTCGAAGGAGTAACCATGAATATTGAAATTGGTGATTTGCCTGAATTAGCTCATGGAGAAATAATAGCTATGCTTGATTTACAAACTGGACATCATGAGATTCTCACTGATAAGTTCAATTATTCATTCAATTATGCTGACGGCTATGAGATCAAATTCATTAAGGGCTCCCCTGAATTCATTAAGCAGAATATCCTCTTGAATGAACTGGTATTTAGTGAGATTTATCCAAATCCATCTAATGGGGTTATAAACTTAGCATTAAACACACCAGCCTTCGAGAACGCCCAAAACGTCCACTTTAATCTATTTGATTTATCTGGTCAGCTTGTTTTAAGCCAAGATATATTATTGAATTCAGGCTATCAGGAAATCCAATTAAGTATTATCGAAAATGGATTATCTAATGGTCTCTATCTGTTGGAAATAGAAATATCACATAATTCTGTTCAGTTGCTTGAAAATATCACGAAAAAGGTGTATTTGAAGAGAAGTGAATAATTAGTTAAATTTGTTACTTAACCACTAAAAATAAATGTCATGAAAAATATATCTGCTTTATTAGCATTCATATTGATGAGTTTTGGCGCCTCGAGTCAAACCTCAGAGGCGACTAGTAATTCTGTTGATCTAGGGCCATTGTTGTTCAAAATGTTAAATGCTAAACCAACTGTTTCTGAAACCCCGTTAGTAACAAAAAATACCTCTACTGAGAATTTCGTAGAAATAATTTTAGGATCTGATGTCGATACGGATATCCCAGTATTCGAAAACAAAAATCCTAATGCTTTCGCCGTTGTTATCGGTAACGCTCAGTACACACACACTGGGAATGTAGATTATGCCGTGCATGATGCACGAGCTATGAAACAGTATTTGGTAAATACCATGGGTTTTTATGAGGAAAATGTCTTCTTAGAAGAAAACGCAACGCAAAGGGATTTTCAAAAATGGTTCGGTAACGACAGAAGCCATAAAGGAAGGTTGTTCAATCTTGCTTATGAGAACATAGAAACAAACACTGATCTTTTTATATTCTATGCTGGTCATGGAGCGCCAGACCCTAATACGAAATCGGGGTATTTTTTACCGACCGATTGTGATCCTAACTTCATCGATGTAACAGCATACCCGGCCGAACTTTTATTCGGAAACATAAATAAGATTGGTGCTAAATCTACCACCATCGTCATGGATGCATGTTTTTCCGGAAGTGGAATAATAACAGGTCTGTCAGCAGTAGCGATTAAACCAAAAGATTTTGGAGATATAGAAAATGGTGTGGTTATCACATCATCATCGGGAACCCAACCTTCGGCTTGGTATGAAGATAAAAATCATGGGTTATTTACCTACTATTTCTTAAAAGCGCTAAAAGAACCATCAACAGACGTTGATGGTAATGGAGAAGTAACGGTAGATGAAATTTATTCTTATGTAGAGAATATGGTTCCAAGAAAGGCACGTGGACTAAGAAACTTGGATCAAAACCCAACAATTCGTGGAATGGGAAGAGATAGAGTTTTATTTACAAGAGCGTCAGGAGAATAATCTAAAATATAAAGTTGTTTAAGCCCCATTTACTTAATGGGGTTTTTTATTTGCTTATGAATTTAAAAATATTAATTGTTGGTTTTATTCTGATTTCATTAAACCTTAAAGCTCAGAAAATAAGAAGGGTTAGTGGTGACTATTCTATGAAGATTGAGTCGAACATGTCGGAGAATAAAGCGGTGAGTCAAGTAGTGCAGCAAGCTAAAATCAATGCACTAGAAAATGAATTTGGTACACGAGTTGGAATGATGAACCAAATACGAATGGAAAATGCGAACGGACAAACGAATACCTCCTTTAGCAGTATTTCTAACAGTCTTATCAAAGGTATTTGGCTCAAAGATTTGGAGGAACCAGATATTCAAAAGTTTGATCTAGACGGTGATAGGTGGATTAAAGCTGAGGTAGTTGGTCGAGCAAGAAGTTTAGAAAATGCAGGTGTTTCTTTAGAGGTTAAAACTTTAAAATGCCCCAATATAAACTGTGAATCTCAAGACTTCAATCAAAATGATGGTCTCATACTTTATTTTAGGAGTCCAGAAAGTGGCTATTTGAGTGCATATATTGATGATAAGTCTACCACTTTTATGACTATGCCATATATGTCTATGGACGGAGGAAGTGTTCCTATTGAAGCAGATAAAGAATATTTTTTGTTTGTTGCGGATGAGAAGTACAATTATTTTAATCAAGACAAAGCCGAGATCGACGAGTATTATTTATATACTCCACATCAATATGAAGTTGATTTGCTCTACGTTCTTTTTTCAAAGGAACAATTTAGTAAACCAATCTTAGAGAATAATGGTCCGGGGATACCAAAGACCACTACATCCAAGGCGTTTAATGATTGGTTGGCGGAGATTATGAGTTATGAGAATATGTTTATGGAGGTAATAGATATTAATATTTCGAATTAGATTTTATGATAAAAACCGTTTCATTTTGCATGCTATTGTTATTTGGGACTGATCTTTTAGCTCAATCGGACAAGAAGTTTCTCGTTGTTGAACCACAAGGGCATAATGCACTTGTCAATGACTTAGTATATAGTTCCTTAACTCGAGAGTTAATCTCTGTAAGTGATGATAAGACTGTCAGGTTATGGGACATTGAAGAGGATATATTGTCCCGTACCATTCGGTTAAAAGCAGATCCTTCAGGGCCGATAGGCATGTTGTATGCCGCAGCAATTTCCCCTGATGGCAGATATCTTGCGGTCGCAGGATACAGCCAATTTAATGATATCAAAATCATTGATTTGCAACGAAATGAAATAGTGGTAGTGCTGCCTAAGCACAAGAATATTATTACTGCTTTAGTGTTTTCACCGGATGGAAAATACTTAGCGAGCGCAAGTGCTGATGAGTCAATAGTGATATGGAAGAATAGTACAAATTATCCTTATGAATTTGCGTATTCACTATATCAACACCAAGCTAAAGTGAATGATTTGGCATTTTCACCCGATGGAAAATCTTTATTATCCGTGTCAGATGATGAAACCTGCAGATTGTGGAATGTAGCCAATTTCGAATCAGAGCCACAAATTTTTAAAGGCCATCTTGGGCCGATCAAAAGAGTGGCCGCCGGAAAGATGGGGTTTCTTACCGGAGGTGAAAAAGGAATAGTGAATTTATGGAGTTGGAATGGCGCTTTAACTAAACAAATTATACAATTTGGCAGTCCTGTTGTAGATATTTCAACTTCTTCATATGGGGATTATGCATTTGTAAGTGGGGATAAACAAATATTGATAAACTTAAAAAGTACAGGTTACAAGCCTTTGTTCTCTGACAATCAAAACGTTTCTGCATCGTATTTCACCAAAGATCTTAAACTTATTCTCGCTCAAGGAGCTCAAGGAAATCTTTTAAAAATAGACTTGAAGACGTTATCTCCAGAGTCAGTGCTTCGAGGGCAGGGGCTATCAATAAACAAGCTTTTCATTAAGGAGCAGCAACTTGGTGCAACAATAGACTTGAGTGTGGATCCTACGTTAATTTTTGATTTCCAACAATCAAAAACGATAAGAGATAAATCAAAAATGAAAGGGTTTACATCCGCTGTAAAAACAGATGGGACTTTTAGTTTTCAATTATTAGGAGAACAACAACTTAATTTCGGAGCTTCTTTTGGTATTACCAATTCTGATCGTGATGGACGAATATTAAGTTATACCCTTTTATCCGATGGGAAGGTCGTCGTTGGAAGCGACAGGACATTAAAAGTATATAATGGGAATGGGGAGTTACTGCAAGTGCTAGAAGGTCATAATGGTCAAGTGCTAGACATAGTGAGTAACGACGAATATGTCTTTACTAATGGCTCTGATCAGACAATAAAAGTGTGGTCAAAATCCGATTGGACTTTAAAATACACCCTGTTTATAACGAGAGATTATGATTGGATTTTATGGAGTAATGATGGAACCTATACCGCCAGCGCTGGTGGGGAACAGTATTTGAACTGGCAAGTCAACAAAAATGAAAATGGATTGGCGGAGCATTTTGATGTTTCAACATACAATAAACAGTTTTTAACGGAATCTATAAAAGATTTAAACAATAAAAGGGACGATACAATTACGGAAACAATCGTTCTACCTGATAAACCAGAGGTAAGATGGACGAGTCATGAAGTGTTTCAAACAGAAACTGAGGAAGATAGAGTAAGAATTAAAGCCTCAATATATAGCGATCAACCAATCGAAAAAGTAAGAATTTTAGTAAGTGGAACACCTTTGGCGGGTAAGAGATCCGTAAGTGACATTCGGTCAATTGATGAGATGATTGAATTAAATAGCTATAAAACGACAGTTCAACTTTTCGTGAGTACCGCTGACGCTAAAATTGTCTCTGAAAAACGGGTGTTTATTAACTCCAACTTCGAAAATAGTACAAACTCAAGTACAGTAATTATAGATCCAGAAAAGAAGCCGAATCTGTATTTCGTGGGAATTGGTGTTAGTAAGTTTCAGAATAGTGAATTTGACTTGACATATGCTGACGATGATGCCGTGTCGATTCACGAGATTTTTACATCAGGTCTAAGCCCTGTTTATAACAAAGTTTCAAGTAAACTCTTGCTGAATGAAGAGGCAACCAAAGATAATATCATGGCACATTTCAGATCTTTGGCTGAAGTTGTAACGCCGAAAGATCAAGTCATTTTATTTATAGCGAGTCATGGAATAAATGACGAAGGTTTTTATTACGTGCTTACTCATGAGGCAGATAAAAATGATCTGACGGGTACTTGTTTGAATTGGAGTGAATTGGCTGAAGCGCTGAGTTTGCTGCCTTGTAGGGTGCTTATGTTCTTGGATACGTGTCACAGCGGTGCGCTAGGTAATAACCTAACCTCCAATGATAATTACTTGAAGAACACGGAAGCTCTGAGAGAATTAGGTTCGGTAGAAGTAGGTGTAGTGATTATGTCAGGGTCTACTGGCGATGAAAGTAGCCTAGAAAGTGCTGAATGGGAGCATGGTGTATTTACTTTGAGCCTTATAAAAGGATTAAAGGATAAGGAGGCAGATATAAGAGGAGATGGACTTATTTTTTTAAGAGAGTTAGACTTTTTCGTCTCAAACAATGTCTATGATCTCACGAAGGGTAAACAAAACCCGACAACACAAAAACCTAGTACGATAAGTAAACTTTTAATATATTAACATAAAAAAGCATAAGCAATGAAGCAATATCTAAAATTTACCGCTGGATTTTTAATGCTGTTACTGTTTGTCACTACAGTACAAGGGCAAAAGATTAAAAATAAGGATTTTAAAACAAAACTAAAGCTTGCCAAAAAGGAAGGTAAAGAGCTGGAGAAAGATGATTGGTATGTATCCCCGGGTGATTTACCTTTAGAGAAGCAGCTTGAAAAAGCATATCAAAAGGCACTGCAAGAAGACGAAAACGGATATCCTGAATACATCATTGCATCTGGAAATGCAGTGGCGCAAACACAATCTGCTGCTAAAATGCAAGCACAGGAAATCGCTAAATTGGAAATCGCTAATCAACTCAGCTCTCAAATCGCTGCGACCATTGATAACCAGATAGCCAACAATCAACTGAACCAAGAAGATGCAGCCACATTACAAAAGATGGTTGCGGCGGCAAAGAATGTTATTTCACAAAAAATTGGGAGAACGGTAAAACTTGTGGAGATGTACAGAAAACTTAAGAACAAGAATGTGGAATGTCAAGTCCGTGTTGGTTATAGTATGGAATTAGCGCGACAAGCTGCAATAACTTCTATGAAAGAGCAACTACAAGCAGATGCAAGCATAGCGGCAGATAAACTCGATAAAATATTAGACTTTTAGGATTTAGAAATTTTAAATAGTCAACTTAGGTTTTAAAACGCTATCAATAATTTGATAGCGTTTTTTGTTTTTATGAGGTTTGACCGATATGCTTTTGGGGGAACACCGGCATTGTAAAAAAAAGGATTAGAAAGGTTACGGTTTACTGAGAAATGGAGAGGGACTGGTTAAGGTCCTTTTTTTAGAATTATTGAAATTCTCTTTGGTCTGTATGTAAAGAATTGAAAGTATTTAAATAGTTTTGCGTTCCAATTCATCCAGATGCCTGAGTGGCGGAACTGGTAGACGCGCACGACTCAAACTCGTGTTCCTTCGGAGTGCCGGTTCGATTCCGGCCTCAGGTACAAAGCCCTTCTCAAAATGAGAAGGGCTTTTTTATATCCTATATTTTCTTTATCCATAAAACTAATATAACACGCTACCATCTATTGGGGATTGTAAAAGTGGACGTAGAAGCACTTGTATAGCGTCTAATTTGGAGGCGACACTTTTGACCAACGCTAATGCTTTTCAATGCATCTATTTGTGCGTTTGTCTCATGGATTCCATGGAATTAAAATATCAAGAAAGGGCTTACAAAGCGTCTTATTCTTGAATTCGGATTGTCAGTTATCCTTCTTGGAACCAATGTTCATTCAAAAAGGAAATACTATTTCTGGTTGAGAAATAGACATTACCGAACATAGGTAGCCTGTGAATCAGTCGCTAACACGTAAGGGATAATTATTTTAAAATTGTAACCACAATTATAAATCAGGAGAGGGACTTTTTGTTCTAGTTTACGCTGTGAAAGACCAAGTCATTTCATTTCTCTAAGTCCAAAGGGAGTTCTTAAACCGGGTTTTATGGTTTGAGTAGTATCGCACAGAATTATATGGAGAGTTTAATTAACTTGATCATTAGTGACCTGAACAAGTCTTAATCAAGACATTATATTAATCAAATAAGCTCTACCAATTGGTCAAGAGAATAGGCTTTTGGTTTTTCGCAAAATAAGACCTTTGTTTTCGCCCACGTTTCTTTGAAGAGTTTCGATCCTCTGTAAGTATTAAGTGCAGTCTCGTTTGTCCATTTACTTAGTGTGAAATAGACCGATGTGTTCGAATGGTCTTTGTGTAAAGAGAGATATTCACAGCCTTCAAAACCTCTAATAAGTTCTTTCGAGGAATTAAATATTTCTTCAAAATCTTCAGTTTTATCTTTTTGAAACTCCAATCTGACTATTCGTGTAAGCATAATTAAATCCCAAAGGTTATTAAGATTGGACTGTCATGTTTTAGCCCGATCAGTTTAGAGGCATTACCATTATTTATGCCGATTTGTAAGTTATCGTTTGAATTGAAAAATATAAAGCAATCTCCAGAATCCACATTAAAATAGGATTTTTTCACTGATTTTGAGCTTTCTTTTCCAAACCAAACGGTGTAGTCGTTATGGCTATGTAAACTAAGAATAGTCTCAAAGGCTTCTTTATTGATATTGGTAATAAGATTACCATAATTGTCTACTCTAATGACATTTCCAGCAATCTCTCTTTTTGTAACCTTAAGTTGCTTTGGAATCATTTTTTGGATGCTATCTAAATTTTCGCCAAAATTAAAGATGTTCTCTTCCTCTGATAATCCGACTGCAACAGGCGCAAACATATCTCGGGACACGAATGTCGAGTTGTTTTCGTGCAGTTCAACAATCTCCGATGGTTGTTTTGTCGAGATCAAGCTAAATAGCCCTGAATCATAACCTACGAAATAATGGTTTTCTAGTTTAATGGCAATTCGCTTATTGACTTTTTTGGCTATTCTATCAATGGCACATAGATGTACTGTTCCCTCCGGAAAATCCCTGAATACCTGATCTATGACGTAAGCAGCATGACCCAAATCACCTGCATCAATGTCGTGGGAAATATCAATAATGGTTGCAGAATGCTTTTTACTTACAATTGCTGCCTTAACAGCCGCGACATAGTGATCCAGGGTACCAAAATCTGAGAGAAAAGTGATCACAGCCATACAAGCAATGGAATTATTATTTTACTTTGAGCAAACATAGATATTCTTTAAACAACAAAAATTTATCTCTACTCAAAACTCATAACATTTGCTAGAAAAGGTAATTACGCTCGACAACATATCCTTGGTTGACTTCCTAGGAGTACAAAATCAAAATATAAAGGAAATAGCTTCTGCCTTCCCGGAAAGCAAAGTTGTTTCAAGAGGAAATGAAGTTATGATTCAAGGCACAGCGCCTGAAATCCTAAAAATTAATGATATTCTTAATGCACTTTTAGAACATTACCAGAAATATGGTATTGTCACACAAGAGAATGTGATTTCCCTTATCAATGAAGAGCAGAACTCAAAGCGAGGCGCAAAAGGACTGGATGATGTATTGGTTTTTGGCACTAAGGGGATAAAAATTGCGCCTAAAACTAAGAATCAGGCGGAACTGGTTCAAAGTGTTTATCAAAATGATTTGGTTTTCGCCATGGGGCCAGCCGGAACAGGGAAAACGTATATTTCTGTAGCACTGGCAGTGAAGGCATTAAAAAACAAGGTTGTAAAAAAAATAATTATCACCAGACCTGCGGTGGAAGCAGGAGAAAATTTAGGATTTCTTCCAGGAGATTTGAAAGAAAAAATAGATCCTTATCTAAGGCCAATTTACGATGCATTGGGAGATATGATTCCTTCCGAAAAGTTGAAATACTACATGGAGAATTCTATTATTGAAATTGCTCCATTGGCTTTCATGAGGGGGAGAACACTAGACAATGCATATATTCTGTTGGATGAAGCACAGAATACCACGCCTATGCAGATAAAAATGTTTTTAACGCGAATGGGACCAGACTCTAAGGTGATTATTACAGGAGATCAATCCCAAATAGACTTGCCACGAAACCAGCATTCGGGGTTCATACAGGCAATTCAAGTCCTCAAGGGTTTGGAGGGGATTGGGTTTGTTACACTTGATGAATCGGATGTTGTGCGTCACAAATTAGTCAAGAGTATTATCAAAGCTTACGCTAAATATGAAGAGTCAAAGTAAATACCAAGTCAAAATCGCCAATAGCGAAGAATTAAAGACAAAGTCATTTCAAATTCGTCATGAAGTGTTTGTCAAGGAGCAGTTGGTTTCTCATGAAGACGAGTTTGATGAGTTTGAAAATATTTCAAGACATTACGTAGTTTTAAATAGCGAGGAGAGCCCTGTGGGTGCAGCAAGGTGGAGGACAACCGATAAGGGAATTAAGCTTGAGCGGTTTGCCGTGGCTAAAGAGGCACGAGGAAAAGGCATTGGTTCTATGCTAGTTCAAGCTGTCCTTGATGATATTTTTGAGTTGAAAGGCGATGGACAATACCTCTATCTGCATGCCCAACTTTCGGCAATACCTTTGTATCAAAAATTCAGTTTTAAAATCGAGGGACCTCAATTTGAAGAGTGCGATATTCAGCATTTTAGGATGGAGCTAAGGAGATAGCTTCTAATCTAAAAGGAGTGAAGTGAATTTCACTTTTCGTTATTTAAAAATTATAATTTCAAGTTTTTTTGATAATGAAGATGTAAATGAGCCCATAACATTAATATCGTTTTCTAAGAGATTCAATAATCGCTGCTCTTGGGCTTATATGCTACAAGTGTCATGCTTAGTTTTTGGATTATTAAAGGCTATTTCTCATAAGCCTGCTTGGACTTACTCTTCTGATTATGCTAAAGCGAAATAGCTTGTGACGATATCTTGTATGATGAATGACTGCAGGAGCTGCCATTTTCTTCTTTGGCGAGCTTAGCACAAGACTTAATGATGATCAACTAAACGAGACCCATCATTCATGCTTCTGAGCTATAGCTACTGCGCAATTGAAGTAGTAAAAGGCCATAATTACCAAATACTTAAAGTATACTACTATTGTTCGAGAGATCGGTAACCCTGAGCAAAAGAAGGGATCTGAGACTATATTCATATATGAATAGAATGATAGTATTGTTCTAGAAACCCTTCTGGTAGTTTTATCCTTGAAATAGGGCTTTCAATACTTCGGGTCTCAACAATAACAAGCATGTTTTTTATTCTATTATTGTCTTTTGCTATGACAATAGGATATACTTTGGGGTTATTAATTAGTGCTTGTCCGAAAACTCGAAAAAGCACGTTTTTGATTAATTAGAGGGGTATTTTTAAGTTAAAATGCTTTTGAGTTGACGATGGGAAATAGGTCATAAACGCTTATTTTTAAGGTATAGAGCTGTTTTATCGTCAAAAATGGACTAAAACTCATCATCATTGAACCATGCGTAAAGGATTTGCCCAACA
>Ga0208770_1000212_pt1 | contig 43114 bp, 43 predicted proteins | sample AntAceMetag02UK9_FD_184771 | JGI IMG/M metagenome (GOLD analysis project Ga0208770, IMG submission 184771) | Saline lake microbial communities from Ace Lake, Antarctica - Antarctic Ace Lake Metagenome 02UK9 (SPAdes) (version 2) | ecosystem: Environmental > Aquatic > Non-marine Saline and... | reverse complement strand
GCCGACGCAATGTGGGAGCGGGAGAAAATTTTCCCCTCCGAAATGGGCGAGGGGTTCGCTATCCCCCACGGCACAGATGAATCACGGAAATACGTCAACTTTGACCAACTCGTTTTTATTCGTCTCCGTGACGAAATAACCTGGGTAAACGAACCCGTCTCCGTGTTGGTTGGAATCGCCTCAGCCGGGGATGGGCACGTTGAAATCCTCGGAAACTTGGCTGACGTCCTGATGGACGATGAAGCCTCACATACGTTGAAGAACTCTTCCAACCCCCAAGAAATTCTCGACCTCATCATGAAAGGTGTGTAGCTCATGAGAGCCGCCCTGTTTACTAGCCCTGGAAACCTCGACGTGATTGACGTGGACACCCCCACCGCGAGCCCCACCGAGCTCAAGATCCGTGTTGAATCGTGCGCCACCTGCGGGACAGACGCCAAAATTTTCCACCACGGACACCCCCGGCTTGATCCCCCACAAATCATCGGGCACGAGATTGCGGGCGAAGTCGTCGAGGTGGGGTCAGAAACCTCAGGTTTCTCGATCGGCGATCGCGTTCAGGTCATTGCCGCGGTGCCGTGTGAAGAGTGTTGGGCGTGTAAGGCAGGGAAGCAGGGCATCTGCATCAACCAAACTTCGATGGGCTACCAGTACGCCGGTGGCTTTGCGGAAGAAATGATTATCCCCGCAGCGGTCCTCAAGGCTAAAGGTGTGAACAAGATTCCTGGTGACCTCAGCTTTGATGAAGCCTCCGTCACAGAACCCCTCGCGTGTGCTCTGAACGCGCAACGCCTCGTTCATGTGGGGCCTGGTGACACAGTATTGGTGATGGGGGCTGGCCCCATCGGATGCCTCCACGTCCGGTTGGCTCGCGCTCTTGGCGCGAAGCACGTCATGCTCGCAGACGTCAACGGTGACCGTTTGGCGCTCTCGGCAAATGTGGTCAAACCTGATCGGGCCATCGACATGTCCCACGAAGACCTTGCCGCCATCGTCTTAGAAGAAACCGACGGTGTTGGGCCGAGCGTGATTATCACCGCAGCACCCGCAGGGTCTGCTCAAGAACAAGCCATCAGCATGGTGGCACCCGGCGGTCGAGTCAGTTTCTTCGGCGGCTTGCCCAAAGACAAACCCATGATCGCCGTCGATTCCAATGTGGTGCACTACAAGGAAATCATTTTGGCGGGAGCGAATGGTTCCTCCCCCGCGCAAAATGCGGAAGCGCTCGAGCTGATCGCTTCCGGAAAAGTTCCCGTGGCAGACTTGATTACCCACCGGATGTCCCTAGAAAATGTGCGCGACGCGATCGATGCCGTCACCTCCGGTGAGGCCATCAAAGTCGTGATCAAACCGCAGGGAGTATGAGCATGGCAATAACCCACACGATGACCGTGCAAGACCCTATTGGTCTCCACGCTCGTCCCGTCGGCCAGATTGTCACTCTCGTGCGCGAGAGTGGCCACACCGTCACCCTCCAGGATTCCGCCGGAAAAGCAGCATCCGCGACGTCGGCTTTAAGAATGTTGGCACTAAAAGTGAAGAACGGTGACACTCTAGACATAGTGGTGGAATCAGACGATGACGATGCCGCGCGTTCTTTGGCCCACGCCATAGAGGCAATTATCAACGAGGGTTAGCTGAGGTTTTGTGAGCGTCACAGAAATTACGGGAATTGGCGTGGGTTCCCACGCCGTCGTTGGAGACGTCTTTCTTTTGGAGACCTCTGACGCGGTGTATGAACATCGCCCCGCCCGCCACTCTCCCTCCGAAGAAGCCAGCATCCTCGCAACAGCAATCGCCACGACGGCCGCTGGTATCCGGGATGAAGCTTCCACCGGAGATGAGACAGCGCGGGAAATTCTTGATGCCCTCTTGATTATTTTGGAAGACCCTGAATTGCAGGAGATGGCAAAGCCCTTTCTGGATTCTGGTGATGACGCCCCCACCGCGCTCTTTAAATCCCTTGACGAATTTGCAGAACTCATGGGGGACGATGAAGACTTCCTGTCCCGAGTCGGAGACCTCAGAGGAATTGCCGCTCGTATTTCAGGGTGGGTGAGAGGAATTGCCGCAGGACCCAACATCCCGCAGGAGGGTTCCTGGATTATCGTCGCTGAGGACCTCACGCCACTGGAAACATCGCAGTTTGGGTCTTCCGTGGTGGGGGTGGTGACAGAACTTGGGGGTCCCACCTCTCACACCGCCATTATTTGCCGTGCCCTCTCCCTCCCGGCGCTTGTGAGCGCGAAGGGCGCCATGACGCTGACCCAAGGCGAATCAGTCCTTGTTGACCCCGAAGGAAACCGGGTGGTCCAAGGGGGTTCGCTGCGAGAGGCAACCCAGGCGCTCACTTTCATTCCTCGGTCCGATGCGCCCCTGATCACGGTTCGAGCCAACATTGGTGGTCTTCCCGATGCCATTGTGGCGAGTGAAACCTCCGCCAGGGGGGTCGGGCTCTTTCGGACCGAAGTTTTGTATCTCTCCGCCCAACAAGAACCCACCTTCGAAGAGCAGGCCCGCAGCTACAGTGAGATTTTTCGGGCCGCCCCCGCGGGAAAAATCATTATTCGAACGATTGATGCTGGCAGCGATAAGCCTGTCCCCTTCCTCACTCTCCCCACCGAGGAAAACCCGGCATTAGGAATCAGGGGCTTCCGGCTCAACCGTGACCATGAGCCTTTTATTGCCACCCAAATCAAGGCCATCGGTCACGCCATCAAAGAGACAGGGCGCGACGTGGGGGTAATGGCCCCCATGGTTTCGACGGTTTCTGAGGTGGAAGATTTTGCCACACTCTGTGCGGCAGCGGATATCACCCAGGTTGGCATCATGATTGAAACCCCCGCGATTGTGCCGATGTTGCCGGACCTCGCTGGTGTCCTCAGCTTCGTCAGCATCGGAACAAATGACCTCTCCCAATATTTGTTTGCAGCGGACCGGATGCACCCTCAGCTGGGGGATTTGAACAACCCGTGGCAACCCGGTCTGCTGCGCACCGTCAAAACGGTGTGTGATCACGCTGTGATACTGGGAATTCCAGTGGGTGTGTGTGGTGAAAGCGCGGCAAATCCGCTCATGGCCATCGTGTTCGCAGGAATGGGAGTGTCTTCCGTGAGCGTGGCCCCAAGCGCGGTGGCAGACGTCAGCGACGCTCTATCTTCGCTCTCCAGCGCCAAAGCATCCCAGGCAACCCGTGCCGCCCTGTCGGCGCGGACCCCCGGCGAAGCAGAAGCATCCGTTCGGGCACTTTTTGCCTGAAAACTTAGGGTGATACTCTCCCTGCAAGGAAGAGGTGTGCTGTGAAAGCAATTGTCATGACCACTCACGGTGGGCCAGAGGTCCTGGAATACCACGAAGTTGAGGACCCGGTCCTTCACCCCCACCAACTTTTGGTTAAGGTGTCCGCTGCCGGTGTGAACTTCATTGACATTTACCAACGGGAGGGAATCTATCCCGTCGAACTCCCGTACACGCCAGGCCTCGAAGGCAGTGGTGAAGTGGTGGCGGTGGGATCGCACGTCGACGGGTTTGAGGTGGGCTCTCGAGTAGCCTGGGCCGGGCACCCGGGAAGTTATGCAGAAATGGTGGCTCTCGACGCAGATTCTGCCGTGGCCATACCCGAGGGGGTTAGCGATGTGCAGGCCGCACAGCTCATGTTGCAAGGCCTCACCGCACACTATTTGACCACCAGTGTCTTTGATATTCGCCCCGGTCACACTGCCCTCGTTCACGCCGCCGCTGGCGGAGTGGGGCTTCTCCTGTGCCAACTCATCGCGGCCAGAGGCGGAACGGTCATCGGGTCGGTGTCGACCGAGCAGAAATCGGTTGCTGCCCTCGCAGCAGGGGCACACCACATCATCCGCTACGACACAGAGGACATTCTGGAGGGGGTCATGGCGTTCACCAATGGCGAAGGTGTCGAGGTCGTGTATGACGGCGTGGGCAAAGCCACTTTCGCCGCTAGCCTCGCCAGCCTCAAACCTCGTGGAGTCCTCGCCTTATTTGGACAATCCAGTGGTTCCGTGGGTGCTTTCGATCCCCAGCTTCTCAGCCAAGGTGGCTCCTTGTGGCTCACAAGGCCAAGCCTCGCTCACTACACTGCAACACCCGAGGAGCTCCGGTGGCGCTCCAGTGAACTGTTTGGGGCTGTCGCCTCGGGCAACCTTCGCCTCGCTCTGGAGCGTTCGTACCCTCTTGCCGATGCTGGCGAAGCCCACTCAGCGCTCGGGAGCCGAGGGACCTCGGGAAAATTGCTCGTCATCCCTGCTTCCAGCGACCACCACGCCTAGGCCTACTGACCTAACTAAGAGCGCTCGCCGTCAATTTTTTCCGAGGCCACCAAAACGCGTCGCCGGCAATAAACGCCATAGCCGGCACCACGATGGTTCGCACCAACAGGGTGTCGATGAGGACACCAATTCCCACAATAATTCCGACCTGGAAGAGGGCGATCAGCGGGAGGACACCCAACACGGCGAAGACCGCAGCAAGTAAGACTCCCGCACTGGTAATCACACCACCGGTAGCTCCCAACGCCTTCACCATGGCGTGCCGCGTTGGTTGCGGAGTTGTGCCCGCAAGATTTGCAGATTCCTCTCTCGCTCTCGAGACCAGGAAGATGTTGTAATCAACACCAAGAGCAACCAGGAAGAGGAACGAATACAGGAACACGCTAAAGTCCAGGCCTGACATCCCAAATACATTTTCAAAGAGCAACCAGGCCGCCCCGATAGCAGAGAAGAAAGAGAGAACCACGCTGGCAAGCAACAATATCGGTGCCAATAGTGCTCGGAGCAACACAACCAGGACGATAAAGACCAGAATCAAAATAAGCGGTATGACCAGCAGCTGGTCTCGTTCGTAAGTTTGTTTCACTGCCAACCTGGTGGCATCATCGCCGCCGACGAGCGCGGCAGCTCCCGGGACGCCCTGAACAGCCTCCCGAAGCTCCAGTATCGCCGCATAGGCTTCTTCGCTGCCACCTTCAGCGTCAAGAACAACATCAATCCGGGAGACCGTTTCATTGGCGTTGACAACTTCGGCCGAGGCAACTCTGTCCAGTGTGAGAGCTGCCGCCACAACATCAGCTGCTGCATCGTTGTTTGCGACAACCTGCGTGGGTGAGCTTTCCCCCGCAGGAAATGCGGTGCCAAGAACTTCAATTCCCACCACGGCTTCTGGCTTAACCCGGAACTGCTCAGTTTCAGGAATCCCAATCGTGACACCCGTGGAGCCAAACGCGAGACCACCAAGGACCGCAACGCCGATGATTGCGACGGTAACGGGGCGCTTGCTCACCCCGGTACCCAAGCGAGCCCACCAGCCAGTGTCTGATTTATTGACCCCGCCAAAACGGGGCACAAAAGGCCAAAACAGACCCCGTCCAAAAACAACAATGGCGGCAGGCAAAACTCCCAGCGCGGAAATCATGGCCACCACAATTCCTGTGGCGCACACCACCCCCAACGCACGGGTGACCCCGAGTTCAGCAAAAGCCAGTGTCAGCAGCGCCAACACCACCGTTCCACCAGAGGCAAGGATTGCTGGTCCCGCACCCTTCAGAGCTCGCGCCATAGCCTCGTGTCTGTCCTCAAACTTGAGCAACTCTTCCCGATATCGGGCAATGAGCAGCAGGGCATAGTTGGTTCCGGCACCAAAGACCAGCACGGAGAGAATTCCGGTCACGGAACCGTCAGCGGCCAGGTTGAAGAATGCGGCAACATTTCGGCCGATCTGACCCGCCATCACATCAGCTGTGCCCACCACGAGCAAGGGGACGATCCACAATGTGGGGCTTCGGTAGGTGATGAGCAACAACACAATGACGATAATCACGGTGGCACCGAGCAGGACGAAGTCTGCGCCCTCAAATACACCAGCCAAGTCCACTTGGAACCCTTCGGGCCCCGTCACGTAGGAAGAAATTCCTGCCGGCGCACTCGATTGAGCGAGAGCCCGAATTTCGGCGACGCGCTCCCCGCGGGGTGCAATTTCCTCGATTTCGTCGAGAGGGATCGTGATCACCGCAGTGGTGTTGTCCTCTGACACAGTCGCTGGGGGGACAAAAGGTTCGCCCATGATGTCAACATTTGTGTAGGGCAGGAAAAGCTCGTTCACGCCGCCCGAAAGTGTTTGCCGGGTGGGATCAAATTCGCCCAAGAGCCAGGTCAGGTCGTCCTCGCTGAATTCGCCCTGATTCTTAGCGAAAACCAGCACCGCCGCAGTGCCCCCAGAGTTTGGCATTGCTGCTAGCGCTTGTTCGACAAGGACAACTTCAGCATCATCGGGCAACCCGGTGCTCGGTGCTTGGTCAGTGGACTCAGCGGCAAACACGGTGAGCGATAAAGCAGCAAAAATCGCCCCCACCAGCAGCGTCGCCCATGAAGTTTTCGGCCCTGTGATAAATCTGATAATCGCGTTCACCTGTCAAAACTAGCCCACCGTGAGCCATGCCCTGCTCCCATTCAGGTTCACCCTGCATGCTGTGTGGCAACGAAAGGCACCACTGTGACCTCGCTCTGGAAAACATCAACCCTCATCATTGTCGCGGCGTTCACGCTGAGCGCCTGTTCGCCAGCGCCAACCCCGGCTGTTGAGCTGTCGAACACCACCGAGGTCCCGGTAGCCCCCGATGAGACGGGGCCCAAAGCACCCGGTGACACGGCATGTGAGGTTGCTATTCAACAAGGTATTTCGGCGACCATTTCTACCCAGATTGATGCCCTTGCTCAAGAAGACTTTGCTACCGCCTACTCCATGGCTTCCCCCTATTTTCAGGCCCAGTTCAGCCAGGATTCCTTTACCCGGGTGATCACCGAAGGGTATTCATTCCTCTTGGACGGCCCGCGCATTACCCTCTCTGACTGCCTTTTTGACCGCGACCTGAAGCAGGCGCAAACCCGAGTAACCGTGATAGCAGATTCCGGTGAAATTTTTATCCTGAATTACCAGATGAGCGAAGTTGACGAGAGTTGGCGGATTGATGGGGCCGCGCTGAATGGAGCAGGCTCCAACGACACCTAGATATTCTCTAAAGATGCAAAACCCCGAAAGGGATACCCCCTATACGGTCATCGATTACGACCGTCTGGTGGCAAACCTTCAGCGTCATCAAGTCCGCACGCAACAACAAGGAATTGCTGCTCGACCTCACGCTAAAACCCACAAAACCCCCCAGATATCAAAACTGCAGCTTGACTACGGCGCGCGGGGTATCACGTTGGCCACTATTGGTGAAGCCGAAGTCTTCGTTGATGCCGGAGTAACGGACATATTCCTCGCCTATCCGCTGTGGCTGACGCCCAACAAAGCCAGACGTCTCCAAGCCATTGCCGTGAAAGCACGAATCGCCATAGGTGTTGACTCCGTTGACGGGGCTCATCAGGCCATGAAAACACTGGGTGTTACCCCTATCGAATTTTTGATTGAGGTCGACAGCGGACACCACAGAAGCGGCTGTGACCCAGCACTCGTGACACCCATCGCCGAAGCGCTTCATCAGCATGGCGCGAAGCTCCGCGGTATTTTCACCTACCCCGGTCACAGCTACCACCCCGACACCAAAGATGATGCCTCGCAGGATGAGGTGGCAGCGCTCACCCTCGCTGCTAACACCCTCGAGGCTGCCGGCTACAGCGTGGCCGAACGCAGTGGGGGATCAACCCCGTCCCTTCATTCGACACAGGATTTCCTCACCGAAACACGAGCAGGCGTTTACGCCCTGGGGGATGCCCAACAACTTGAACTCGGCACGATGGCGATGGAGGACATCGCCCTGTCGATTGTCACGACCGTCGTGAGCGCGCGCACCAACACTGCCGTAGTGGACGCTGGAAGCAAAGTGATGGGGGCCGACAAAGCGTCCTTTGCGACGGGGTATGGTCGCGTTCTTGGGCAACCAGAGGCTCGAATCGTGGCGATGTCCGAGCATCACGCAACACTAAAATTCCCGGAAGGGTCTCCCCCGTTTTCGCCGGGAGATATTCTCCACCTCATTCCAAATCACGTCTGTAACGCTGTGAATCTTGTCGACGAAATTGTGGTGCGGGCAGAAGGTTCCACCCCACAAACATGGGCGGTTGCCGCTCGCGGGCGGAATTCCTAACTCACAAAGGGTGCCGTTGGCTCCAACTCATCGGAGCGGGGGGCAGACACGGGCAAGGAGGCCGAGATGGCCTCTTGCTCTTCTGGCTCCAACTCAAGGAACACAGCACTCACACAGTCGCGGATGCTCTCCGCCCTGGTTGCTCCTGGGATAGGGATGATGACGGGGGAATACGACAGAAGCCAGGCCAGGGCTAGCGCTGAAGGGGTGACGCCCTTCTCGGTGGCCACCCGGGCGAGCCCCGAGGAGGGGTCGGAGCCTAAACCCGCCACGTTCTGGGAACCGCCGAGAGGAGACCACGGCAGGAACGCAATTCCCCATTCTTCGCAGACTTCGAGAACATCAAGATCGTGACGATAGAACGGACTGAACTCATTCTGGAGGGAAACCACTCCGCCTTCAGCGGGTCCCCCGAGAACCTCAATGGCCCGACGAAGTTGGGCGGCGCTGTAGTTACTCACACCAATCTGTGACACCAGGCCACGCTCTTTCAGGTGGCCCACATTTTCGCATTGTGTTTCAAAAGCAAGGCTGGGGTCTAGACGATGGTGTTGCCACAGATCGAGCACCTCCACCCCCAAACGTTCCCGGGAGGCCTCCGCCGCCGCTACCAGGTAATCGCGGGAGCCGTTTCGGCCCCATTTTTCCCCCTCAGACCTCGTGATACCGCCCTTGGTGGCGATGACGACGGAATCTTTGACCTCTGCTGGTGCCGCCCAGCTCGCCAACGCCTCCGCAACAAAAATTTCATTGTGCCCAACCTGGTTCCATGCCGGCGCGTAAATATCGGCGGTGTCGAGAAATCGAACCCCGGCATCGAGGCCAGCATGAATGCCAGCGATGGCGCTTTCCTTGCGACGGGTACTGTCCGTGGCCGCACCACCAGACCACGACACATTCATGCAGCCCAGACCGAGCGGAAACAGCTCCCACGGGCCGAGCGAATGAAGGGGAACGGACATAGTTCCTACTTTCTCCGGGCGTCGTCAACCCCGGGTTCTGGTTCTAGGGAAGCGGGTGCTTCGATACGGAGAACGTCCTCCCCCAAGGAAATCACAGCGGTGCGTTCCCATTCGTCCTCGCCAAAGGAGAGGAAGTAGCCCGGAACAATCCACTGGCCACCCTCGGAGTCCCAGACGAGGAGAGAAGTGGAGGTGGCGGCGGAGATGGTGAGGGTGCTCTCTTGGGGCCCATCCTGGACTAACGGTCCGTCATGAGCGTGAAAGTCTTCGTCGAGATGGTCGTAATCGATGGCGGGTGCGCCCCACCAGCTCCCTGACGCTAGACGTTCGACAGTGTCGAAGGGGCTGAGGGTCTCAAACTCGCCACGATTAATGGCGCTCGCGCTATGACCAGACGCAGAAGCCAACACCGGGCCGGGTGCCCAAAACATTGTCCACTCGAGGGCGGTGGGTTCTCCACCTACCTTCGAAGCAACACTCACACCGATACCCCACTCGTCATTGGTCAAAATATTGATGTCCGAGCGTTCAGCCTCCAAACCTGCTGCGGTGAGCTTTTCCCAGGCCATCTCTCGCGCTTCGGCTTCGCTGGGCAGTGGAAGGTCGGCAACCGCGGGAACACACTCAAATCCCGGGGGCTTACCTGACCCTTCCGGGGCAGGCACCTCTTCGCAGATAGGTTCCGGGTACGCCGCAGGGTCCGTGTAGTACCACGACCCGGACCCATTCCAGGTCAACACAATACTGGGACCACTCCAGTCTTCGGAGCCGAGGGAATACCCCGGCCATTCGGGCGAGAAATACTCACTGGTAGAGGGTTCGCCCTCCACAGAAAATATCTCCCCCAGGACACCAAGGGTGATTTCTGGTGTCCCCTCGAGGACCATTTCAAAGACTGAGCCAGCACCAGGCTCGCGCGAAAGCTGCTCGCTGGCTTCGTAATCAACAGCGACATAAAGACTCGAGTCTCCAGAGAACTCAGACCCTTCCGCAAAAACCCCAGAATCTAACAACACAATCAGTGCTGGGCCGGGAGCCACCACCTGCACGGTGGCGCCAATTCCGATTGTCACCGCGGCGCCGAGAGCCATTACCCTCACAGAGAGAGGGAGGTCGAGAAGACGCCTTCTTAGCGATGGCGTCGATTGTCCTTGGGACGACTCATCTGACACAAAAACCCTCCCTTTTGCCCCATCCTACGCGCCAGCCAAGCGACTCTGACGGGGGCCTTAGCGAACGTGAAAGAATTCGCTCTATGTCATCACTGCTGGCTCTCGCCAAGCGCTACCCCTTCGTTCTCCTGGCTCTCAGTGTGGGGGCCACCGGTTTACTGCTGAACCCCGTTGCGGAGGGCAGTCTGGCCCGCTGGTTGGTGACCGGTTTTGCTGGGTTCATTGCCCTCTGGCAAGGAGTGGGGATGGTGCGGTCCATTATCCGGGGCCACTGGGGCTTGGATGTCCTTGCTGTCACCGCGATTGTGGCGACCTTACTGGTGGGGGAATATTGGGCGAGCCTCATTATTGTGCTGATGCTGACCGGCGGTGAGGCCCTCGAGGACGCTGCTTCTCATCGCGCCCAACGGGAGCTGACCAGCCTTTTTTCTAAAGTCCCCCAAAGCGCCCATCGGATGGATGCCGAGGGCACCCTCCGCGATGTCCCGGCAGACCAGGTTCTGGTGGGTGACCGTCTTGTGGTTCGACCTTCGGAAGTAGTGCCCGTCGATGGTGAGCTACTCAGTGAGGCCGGCGAGTTTGATGAAGCCTCACTGACCGGTGAAAGCCTCCCCGTTCATCGCGATGCCGGTGACCGCATTCTGAGCGGATCTGTCAATGGCTCCGTCGCCGTCGAAATTCGTGCGTCGTCCATCGCGAAAGACAGCGAATACCAACGAATCGTCGGGCTTGTGGAGCAAGCCACCCGCTCCAAAGCCCCCCTGGTGAGGTTGGCTGATCGCTACGCGATTCCCTTCACCGCTGTGGCGTATGTCATCGCCACCGCCGCCTGGATTATCAGTGGGGATCCTGTGCGTTTTGCCGAAGTCCTCGTCGTGGCAACACCCTGCCCGCTCCTCATTGCGGCTCCCGTCGCCTTCATGGGTGGAATGTCGCGGGCCGCCGCAGCCGGGGTCGTCATCAAAGATGCTGGCACTTTGGAGCGGCTCTCCCAAGTGAAAACTGTGGCTTTTGATAAAACCGGGACACTGACCCGCGGCGAACCCGAAGTAACCGCGGTGATTCCTCGCGGACCCCTGAGCTCTAAAGAGGAACTCCTCAGCCTGGTGGCCAGCGCTGAACAGTATTCCTCCCATGTTTTGGCAAGCGCCATTGTCGAGACAGCCCGTGAGCGTGGCCTAATCCTCCTCGAAGCTTCCCGGGCAGAAGAGGTTGCCACTCATGGGGTCTCCGCCGTGATCGAGGGAAGAACGGTGCTGGTGGGCAAACCCGCTTTTATTGCCTCCGCCGTCACCACACTGGAGAAAAGAGTTACCCAGCCGGGGGAAACAGTGGTCTATGTCGCCGTGGATGGTTCCTTTGCTGGGTTTGTTGTGCTCCGGGATAAGCTCAGAAAAGAGGCATCGGCGGTCCTCGCTCAGCTCCCTGGTGTTGGGGTGAGCCGGGTGCTGATGGTTTCTGGAGACACCAAAGAGACTGTGGGTCACATTGCGAGTGAGCTCGGCATCACCGAATTCCATGGCGAATGTTTGCCAGCAGACAAGGTGTCGATTATTCAGGGTCTCTCACCAAAATCCGTGATGATGGTGGGCGACGGCGTGAATGATGCCCCGGTCCTCGCCGCGTCCGATGTGGGCGTGGCGCTCGGCGCCAAGGGTTCCACGGCAGCCAGCGAGTCAGCCGATGTGGTCATCCTGGTAGATAACCTCGGCGTTGTTGTTGATGCCATTGAGATTGGTAGATCCACTATTCGCATCGCACTGCAAAGTGTGTGGTTAGGAATCATCATGAGTGTTGCCCTCATGTTGGTTGCGGCTGCCGGGCTCCTCCCGGCAATCTTTGGGGCACTCCTGCAAGAGGTTGTCGATCTTGTTGCCATCCTGGGGGCACTTCGCGCGGTGAAGGGCTCCCGTCCCGCTATTTCTGGTGGGATTGGGCACGCCAAAGCCCCGCTAAAGTAATCGCGTGACTAACAAGCACGGCTACGAGCCTCATTCCCTGCGGATGGCACCTCGACTGAACTGGTTGAGGGCGGGAGTTTTAGGCGCCAATGATGGCATCGTCTCCATTGCTGCGCTTGTGGTCGGTGTTGCCGCAGCAACCGATGACCCCATGCCCGTGCTGGTTGCGGGGACGGCAGGAATCATCGCCGGTGCGCTGTCGATGGCGCTTGGCGAATATGTTTCGGTCTCCTCCCAACGCGATAGCGAGGCAGCGCTGATCGGGCGTGAACGTCAAGAATTACGAGACCACCCCGAAGCCGAATTACAAGAACTTGCCGATATTTATCAGGCCAAAGGGCTCAGCAAGTCCACCGCTGCCCGGGTTGCTAAAGAGCTCACCGCCAGAGACCCCGTAGCAGCGCACTTGGAGGCGGAACTCGGCATCGACGAGCGACAACTCACCAACCCCTGGCATGCTGCCATCTCCTCCGCTCTCGCTTTTCTGGCCGGCGCCGTCTTGCCGATGTTGGCGATCACGCTGAGCGATCCTTCCGTGCAGATTCCGCTGACTTTTGCCGCGTCACTGGTGGCCCTTGCCCTCACTGGTGGAATCGGAGCTTATCTCGGCCAAAGCCCGCTACTGCGCCCCATTCTTAGGGTGACCGCCGGTGGCGCTCTCGCCTTGGCCATCACCTGGGGGATTGGCTCACTACTCGGTGGAGGGGTCCACCTCTAGCGGGGGCATCATGGCCGGTGAATCGCGCGCCAGCCCAGCTTTTTCCGACCGCGAGCGGGAAGCAATGCGGGAGCGAGCCAAAGAGGCTAGAGAGTTCAAGAAGCTCCCCGGCGAAGAACAGGTTCAGCGCAAAATAGCGGAAATGACCGGCAACGACAAGAAGCTTGCCCTCGGTATCCATGCCTTGGTGATGGGGATCTCGCCGGAGATTACGACCAAAACCTGGTACGGAATGCCGGCTTACTGCGTGAATGACAAAGTGATCTGCTTTTACCAAGCCGGCAGTAAATTTGACTCCCGCTATTCCACTTTCGGTTTCCAAGAATCAGCACAGCTTGACGAAGGTGCCCTCTGGCCCACGTCCTACGCCATTACTGACCTCACCGAAGAGGTGGCGAAGAAAATCACTGGGTTGGTGAAGAAGGCCATCACGGAGCACTAACACCCCTTCGTAGCGACTGCGCTACAGCCCACGCCCCGCGCGATGCCGCCGGCTATGCGCTCTCCGGTGCTGGCCGCGGCGTGCCAAAGGGAATCTGCACCTGCAGGATTGACCCTTGCCCGTTGGCGCCAGCAGTCAAAGACCATTCCTTCCCCGCCCCACGTCGCAAACTGAGTGTTCCCACGCCCGGCTCCCCGCCTTGTGGCCCCGCACCATCATCAACCCCGACGAGATCTATCCCGCTGGCGTGTGCCGTTACCTCGAAGTGGACTGAGCTGGCTCGACCGTGACGAACAGAGTTCGTCACGGCTTCTTCGGCGATGCGCACGATCTTTTCCACCTGGGCGGGGGGAACATGACCGCTACCCTCCATCGTCACCTGAACGTCGATCATGCCATCCCAGCGGGCAACCAGTTCGGCGAGCGCCTCGTCGAGGCTCTCCGTGTGATCGGCAGGTTTTTCACTGCCGCTACCTAAAAGCTTTTCTGCGATGAGGTCAAGCTCCGTGAGAACAACGTCGAGCGAGGGTCCTTCTGTGTCCCGGCGAAGGCTGAGGACCAGACTCAGCAAACGGTTTTGGATTCTGCCATGAAGGAGCTCCGCCATTTCTCTGTGCAACCAGCGTGAATGCTCTTTTCCCAACTCTCCCTGCCAAAAGGAATCCCCCAGCAAGTTCTGCAGTTCCCGCCGGATGCTTTGGGCCTCGAGGCTTGCCGTTCGAAAAAGCCCGACGATAAGCGCGGTGGAAAGAAACTGCTCGCCGGTGGCGAGTGCCACCATCACCGCAGGAAGATCACCGAGGGGTCCAAAGAGAACAGAAGAAAGGGTGGCGTTTGCCACGATGAATACGGCCGTCGCAATCCCCAAGCGGGGAACACGCCACGCCACGCTGGGATGCGGAAGAGCCATCAACACGGTGAGCACGCTCCACACCAACAGCCCCATCACTATTTCCCGCCCGATACCCTCGGTCAAGCCCGCTTGGGCCAGCGTGTAGGGGGTAGTCGTGATGACCACCACCAGCGCGCTCAGGCCTGGCGAATAGGAGTGGCGCGACAGCAGAACAGACAGGAGGTCGCGAATCGAGAAATCCGTATACCGCCGCTCGGATCCAGCCCACAAATCTTTGGTCAGTGGTCGTAGCCTGCGCTCAATCAAACGCTCCACTTTTCTTAGCAGGCGAGCAGGGTTATCCTTTTCCAACTCAATGACCGCTCGCGCCTGCGCAAGAAAACGGCGCAGTCGCACCTCATTCGTGGCACTACCACCCTTTCGAACCGGCTCACCAGCATCACCTCGAGCCAGGAGTTCAGAAACCAAGGCGAGACGTTGGACGCGAAACTTTTCCCGGGTGGCCAAAATCCCCGTCGCAAGCGGGAGAAACCAGGCTCCCGCCAGGGTGCCCCCGACAAGCCGGTCTAGCGGAAAAGTTACCCACGGGCCCACCCCGAGTGCTGCCTGCGCCACCCACACGGTCACCACAACCTTAACGAGCCCCAACACGGCACCGGCGGCCACCACGACCACCGGTGAAATGGGGGTCTGCGTGCGGTGGCGAAACAGCGTCTCGCGCAGAAGAACCAAGATCCCCCACACCGCCAACAAGGAAAGGATATTCGCCACCAGGTTTGCGCCAAAAACTGCGGGTTGATCAATATCCTCTGCCGTGAGGAGAGATTGGGCCAGGACTGCGGGGATAAAGACCAGAAAAGCTTGCGATTCGCCCAGGTGACGGCCCCCGACATTAGAGCGCAGCGTCTCCCACCTAGTCACTATCGTTGTTCTCCCCGCCCGGTTGGCGCAAGTATGCCCGCACCAGCGCCACTCGGAGGTTTCGCTCCGGGTCACGTTCAATGCCGAGCTTTGTGGCGATTCGCGCGAGCTGCAGTTCCGCGGCCTTCAACGTAATGTTTTGGCGCTTCGCGACTTCTGCGTTAGTGAACCCCTCCGCCACCAGCCACAAGGTCTGCAACTGCACAGCGCTCAAGACACGCAGTTCGCCCTCAAATCCATCATCCAGAGGGCGCACCTTCCGGGAAACCAAGGACTTTTCCATCGCCTTGCGTATTGCTGAGACAGACCCCACCGATTTCTTGACGAGGTATTGCGCGCCGGCGGGCAACAGCTGGCCCGGGCTTGAAATCAAGCGCGGGTCGTCAAAGCTGGTCAAAAAGACAATTCCAATGCTTGGATCGTTTCTCCGGAGGGTGCCAGCAACATCAATACCGTTTGGCCCCCGCCCCAAATCCAAATCCAGCAGGGCAACCCTGGGGTGGTGAAGTTTCTGTGCGGCGAAAGCCTCGGCAGCCGTGGCGCAGTCTGCAACAACGGTGTAACCGTGGCCTTCTAGCGTTTCACGCAGGGTCCACCGGGTGAAGTCATCATCTTCGACCACCACCACGCTTGTGTTCATGCTTCATTATTGCCCCCCCCGACAGCCCTGCTGGGGTTACCTGAGGGGTAACCCCTCAAGATCGAGTTGTCTTTGGTGATTTCGACCCACGAAGCCCGCTTCCCGCTTAGCGTGAGAGGAGTGAGTTTAACCTCGGTGGGGTTCCCTCCATCGCACCAGACCACAACACCAGAAGAAAAGGATTCCCACATGAAGATCGTTCCTTCGTTAAAAACGTTCCGCCTTTTATTTATAGCCTTTCTCGCGGTCGCGTTGACCGGCGGCATCGCTGTCGTTAAGGCTTCTCCAGCGGCAGCGTTAACGGCAGGGTTCTCGCCGGGGGATTCTGCAATATCTCTGACAGTTAGCGCCGCCCACCCGAGTCGGTTCGGTTCGAATCCGACTGGTTCACCGATGTATGTGAGGGGAACTGGCCTGCTTCCGGGCAGCACTCTGACCCTTACAGTCAAGGCCTATGGGATCACTGCCGAGGGAGAATTAGGGGAGCTATTCAAAACAGGTTCCTATTCGCAGGTTGTGACGCCCGACGGTAAGGCCTATCCCTCGATATCATTCCCAGACACCACGAAAAACGGCGGAAGAGAGTTAATTTACGAGGTCCGACTGGAAGCAGAGTTCTTCAGCGGAGACGCTTGTGAGAAGAAGACAGCACGCAATATCACGGGCGCGAAAGGGTCCATCACGAAGTACATGGGCGCCACCGTTGGAGGTGTTGCTATTCCTGGCACCTACGTTCCTGCAGATGCGCATCTTGTGGAGTGCACCTACACTCCCCCCATTTACGGGAAGAATGCGCCCTCAGCCCAAACCGGGATTCTCTCTGGTGGAAGCGTCGGGGGAGCCGAGGAGAAAGATATAAGCATCCCCGTTTCCACTTGCACGGCCCTGATGCGTTCTAACTTTGAGTGCTAACGAGACTCTCTTGCTCTTGAGGAACCGCACGACTTTTGCCAACGCTAGGTAACTACGGATCAGTTGTTTGGGGGTTCTAACCCTGCCGGCCCGAGGAGGAGGCCAAGGCATTCCAGAATCCCGTTCCCCACAACGGTCCCCACATTCACGAGTGGTACCTAAATAATTAATTTCCCATGAGCGCAGGAAGCTAGCGATGAGCACTGAGCCCCCTGCCGGCATCAATACGGGGCGGGGTCACACATCAACACTGATAGACACGACACCCCGTAGCCCAGGGTTGTGTGAATACCCGCGTTTCAAAATTTTTTTGACATAAAGAGACAATCCCCGGGGTCCCACGCAAGAAGAGTGCAAACCCTGCAATTTTGCACACACCGAGAGCTACAGCACCCCTCCGGTTGCCGATAGCAGAGGGGTAGGGGGTGCCCCATGGGGCTCGCTAATGGGTTCTGCGTGTGTCAGGGTTTGGACTGATTTTCGGGGGGACATCACCCCCACGGTCACCACGCTGGCAGAAGGAACCATTGATGCTGATGGTTCCTTCTGCGCCATGACACGACTACCCGCTCTCGCCCCTGGAACCTATAACGTTCGCATGGTGGGGACACACGTGAATGGGTCAACCCTGCAACTCACCTCACAAATCACCATCGGTGGGGTGGGGGAATTCACCAGTATCGGTGACAACATCCCCGTGATCCGGTAGGTGACGTTCGAATGCCAACCAGGTAATTACTGTCGTTTTCCAGCCGTCAAGACTTCCCTTGCGCGGAGGCCCCATAAGGCAATACCCCGAAACCGTGGGTTCGGGGTATTCCGGCCACCGCGACTTCAGGGAAAGACGTGGCCTACGTCGATGAGCGATGTGGTTTTTTGCCTCACCCCGGCCACAGTGCCGGGGTTTTTCATGTTCTTGGAACGACTCTGGTGTGCTCCCACAGCGGAAACTCCGCCAGAAAGCTGGGGTGAAAGGCTCAATATTTCCTGGCAGCGCCGGCGTATCACAGGCCTGCCTGCTAGAGTTATCCCTTTTACTGCTTTCAAGCGCACCGAATTGCCAGACTAATTAGGAATGATGGTCCTGACATGATCGAATTTCGGGGCGTAACAAAACGGTTTCCCGACGGCACTTATGCGGTTAAAGATTTTTCGCTCGTACTCCCTTCCCACAAGGTAACGGTGTTCGTGGGATCCTCCGGAGCGGGGAAAACAACGCTTCTTCGAATGATTAATCGGATGGTAGATCCCACCAGCGGCACCGTCCTTATCGATGGTGAAGATGTTGCCGACTTGGACCCCGTCTCGCTTCGCCGAAAAATTGGCTACGTGTTACAGGCTTCGGGGTTACTCCCTCACCGTCGGATAGCGGACAACATTTCCTCAGTCCCCAGGCTTAACGGTGTCCCGAAGAAGAAAGCGCTTGCGGATGCGCTCACTTTGCTCGACACCGTTGGGCTCGATCGATCGCTGGCGAATAGGTACCCTGACCAGTTATCTGGCGGACAGCAGCAGCGCGTCGGCGTGGCAAGGGCGCTGGCTAGTGACCCCAACATTTTGCTGATGGATGAGCCTTTCGGGGCGGTTGATCCGATTGTTCGGCTGGAGCTACAAGAGGAAGTTGAGCGGCTACAGCGAGAGCTGCGCAAAACCATGGTGTTCGTTACTCACAACATCGATGAGGCGTTCGCCATCGCAGACCAAGTGGTGATTCTCCGCGCCGGTGGCGTGATTGCTCAGGTCGGGACTCCGGAGGAGATTCTCTCGAATCCCGCTGATGATTTTGTGTCAACGTTCATTGGTGTCGACAGGGGCAAGCGCACACTGCACCTCCAGCACAGAGACGATGGCGTGACTCTGGTTGTGGATGCCGATGGTCGGCCGGCCGGAATTCTCGAAGCTGACAAGTGAGGTTTACGAGATGAGCTGGCTGTTTGATAACTTCGAGTTAGTCGCGAGGTTAGCGGGCAATCACGTAGCGCTCAGTATCGCTCCGATCATCCTTGGGTTTTCCATCGCGTTGCCGCTGGGTTGGATTGCCAATCGATGGCTATCGTTTCGATCCTGGATTATCGCTGGCGGCAGCTTTCTTTACACGATTCCTTCCCTTCCCCTGTTCGTGATTTTGCCCTTCATCCTCGGAACCCGAATCACCGATGAGCGCAACATTATTGTCGCTCTCACAATTTATGCCGTTGCCATCTTGATTCGCACGGCGGCAGATGCCTTTGCCGCCGTGCCAACAAGTGCAATTGAGGCCTCCAGGGCGATTGGTTACTCTTCGTGGAATCGTTTTTGGAAGGTGGAGTTTCCGCTTGCCGGGCCCGTGCTACTCGCCGGACTCCGGGTGGTCTCCGCCAGCACGATCGCGTTAGTCTCGGTGGGGGCCATCATTGGATCGGCCAATCTCGGGTATCTCTTTACCAATGGCAAGCAGCGAGACTTCCTTACTGAGATCCTCATCGGTATTGGGGCAAGCTTCCTCATTGCCCTTGTTTTCGACGTTGTCCTCGTTCTTGTGGGTCGAGTGCTGATGCCCTGGAGTCGGCGCAACTCGCTCCAGGCGAATGCTCGCAAAATGCGAATGGCGCAGGGAGCCTAGTCATGCAATTCTTTTTGGATGCTTTCCGATGGCTGACCGATCCTGCGAACTACGCCGCGGGATCGGTCAGCCCACTGCCGATACAGGCACGTATTGGTGAGCATTTGTGGTACACCGGCGTCTCGGTAGCGATTGCAACAATAATTGCGCTGCCACTGGGTCTTTACATCGGTCACACCGGACGTGGTCGCCAGTTTGTGATCAGTTTTACCGGTGCGATGCGTGCGCTTCCGACGCTGGGGCTACTGATGGCCCTGTTCCTCATTGTTGGTGCGACGGTTCCGTTCACTCAGGCGGCCTTTGTGGCGTCAATCATTGCGCTGGTGATTTTGGCGATTCCGTCAATTTTGGCGGGAGGATATGCCGGCGTCGAATCTGTAGACCCTCACACTGTGGACTCCGGTACAGCGATGGGGATGACGGGCCTGCAGGTCCTCCTGCGGATTGAGATTCCGCTGTCTCTCCCGCTCATCATCGCTGGCATCCGAGCAGCCACACTGCAGGTGATCGCCACGACCGTTATTGCCTCCTACATCTCGCTTGGTGGCCTCGGGACGATTATTTCCAGCGGCATCGGGCTCAATGACAACGACCGAATACTGGGTGGCGCGATACTGGTCACTGCCCTCGCGCTCGTGGTCGACGGGGTTTTGGCAATTCTGCAACGCCTCGTAACCAGGCGGGGCTCCAGGGAGGCTCGACCTCCCACACACAACGTCCGTAGGCGATCAGCCGGATCACCTACGGTGGCGGAACTCACCGCCGATGAAGGGAAACACTATGTTCGCAGTAAGAAATAGAAGAACACGGATTGTGGGCGCGCTTGCCGCAGCCGTGGTCCTGATGGCCGGTTGCGCGCCTGCTGGCCCAGCCGAGGAGGCTTCACAGACAACCGACGACGTGGCGGCAGTTGAGCCAACGACGGTTGTTGTTGGCTCATTCTCATTTCCAGAGAGCGAAATCCTGGGAAACATCTATGCCCTAGCCCTGGAGAACGCAGGCTTTGTCGTAGAAACGAAGTTCAATCTCGGGCCACGCCAGACGACGATTCCAGCCCTAGAGGACGGCTCTATCAGCCTGATGCCGGAGTACAACGGAAACCTGTTGTTCTTTTATGACACCGAGAACGCTGCTCGCTCAACCGAAGAGGTAGATGCTGCGCTTGCCACACAGGTGCCAGCAGGTTTCCAGGTCTTGAACTCATCTTCAGCCCAGGACAAGGACGCTTATGTAGTCACCCAGGCAATGGCAGACGAGTTTGGCTTGGTGACTATTGGAGACCTCGCGAAAATCGAACCATTCTCCCTCGGTGCCAGCCCACAGTTCGCTGAGCTTCTTTACGGGCTACCTGGCCTTGCCTCCTTCTACGGCGTCACCGATGTGACATTCGTGCCAATCGAAGACTTCGGTGGCCCGGACACCGTCAAGGCACTTGTCGACAACGCAGTTCAGGTTGCCGACATTTATACAACCTCCCCTGATTTGGTGGCAAAAAACCTCCTCGTTCTGGAAGACCCTGAGAACCTGATTGCCGCGCAGAACGTGGTGCCGCTTCTGAACTCGGACATCTACAGCGATGACCTGGCAGATGTATTGAATGCGATTTCAGCAGCGCTCACCACGGAGGACTTGATTGCTCTTCGCACCCGCGTCGAGGGTGACGAGAAGGCTCAAGCCAATACCGCAGCGCGGGAATGGTTGGAAGGAAAAGGCCTTCTCAACTAGTTGATTGTGGGGCGCTGCCGGCAAGGTGGCGCCCCATTCAACAGCTTTCGGGGGCAGGTTTTCTCAGGCCCAGGCCTTGGGAGAGGCGCCAACCATAGGAGAGGTCCTCAGACAGCTCACTCTCGACCCAACACGCGATTACCAACCCCAAGAACCAGCAAACTTCCAAACCCCTGAGGGTTCAGAAGTTTCCTATGTCTTGAGACATCACATGGCGGTACCGGTGGGATTTGAACCCACGGTGGACTTGCGCCCACACAACTTTTCGAGAGTTGCACCTTCGGCCGCTCGGACACGGTACCGAACGTAAGTTTACACATCTAGGTGAACCCCAGTTAGGTGTCCCAGGCAAGCCTTAGGCTCAAGGCATGGCAAAAACCGCAGCGCCCTATCACTGTGCCGAATGTGGTTGGACGACACTGAAATGGGTTGGTCGCTGTGGGGAGTGCCAAACGTGGGGAACCGTGGTCGAAGCAGCTGCCCCGACCGCTCGCTCAAAGCAGGTCAAAGCGGTTGTCCCCCTGGGTGCAGGAATGGCAAAACCCATCACCGAATTCTCTGGTGAAGACAGCGGGCATCAACCCACCGGCGTGGGCGAATTTGATCGAGTTTTGGGCGGCGGGATTGTCCCAGGGGCCGTTATTCTCCTCTCGGGGGAACCCGGTGTGGGTAAGTCCACCCTGTTGCTTGATGTTGCGGCGAAGGTCGCGGCCCGTGAGAAAACAGTCCTCTACGTCAGTGCCGAAGAGTCGGCCGGGCAAGTTCACCTCCGGGCTGCACGAACCGGGGGTCTGCATCCGCGCCTCCTTCTCGCCAATGACATGGATTTAGGTGTCGTGTTAGGCCACATTGAGGCCAACAAACCCGAACTGGTCGTCATTGACTCGGTTCAAACCCTGTCCTCAGGTCTCATTGATGGGTCCGCCGGTGGCGTTGCACAGGTCCGGGAAGTGGCCGCCACACTCATCCGGGTCGCAAAAGAAACAGGGGTGCCCATCATCCTTGTCGGGCACGTCACCAAGGACGGCCAAGTTGCGGGCCCGAGAACCCTTGAGCACCTCGTCGATGTGGTGTGCCAGTTTGAGGGAGACCGGCAAACAGCTCTCCGTTTTGTTCGGGCCTTAAAGAACCGTTTTGGGCCGACCGATGAGGTGGGTTGTTTTGAAATGAGTGGAGATGGCATTCTCGAGGTGCCAGATCCGAGCGGACTCTTTCGATCGGCCTCAGGCGAACCGGTGAGCGGAACCTGCACCACCGTCGCACTAGAAGGCCGACGGGCTTTGCCTGTTGAGGTTCAGGCTCTCGTTGTCCCCAGCGGTGCCCCTCAACCCCGCAGGGTCGTGAACGGGGTCGAATCCTCGCGCGTGGCGATGCTGCTTGCAGTTCTCGAACGTCGTGCAGGAATCCCCCTATCCTCCGCCGACGTCTACGTCTCCACCGTTGGTGGTATTCGCCTGCACGAACCCGGAGCAGACCTTGCCATCGCCCTCGCGGTAGCGAGTGCCGCCAAAGATATCCCGTTGTCGAACACAACTGCCGCGATTGGTGAAATTAGCCTTGCCGGAGAGATTCGCACCGTTTCACAATCGGCCCAGCGCCTCAACGAAGCCAAACGTCTAGGGTTCGACACGATTATCGATCAAACACAATCGAGCATCCGAAAGGCAATAGCTGAGGCTTTTGCCCGCAGTCCCAAAGGTCAGAAAACGCCAGATTTCTAGTTCAGTAGGAACTGCTTCGTTTCTTGCGAGCTCACCTCACCGAGTGACACCCTGAGGTGATAGCTGGAACCGCCGCCTGGCATCGTGGGTCTTTCACCATCACACGTATCTGGCGTTGAGCGTGTCCGATCCCACGGGATTGACCCGGTTTCCTGGGATTCCCCCGGACCCAGCACAATCTCCAAGGGTGCTGAAACTTCTTGACAGTCATCAGAGGCCCAAATTTGGTCCTCCCCTGATGTGATGACATACCGCTGCCGTTCTGTGCCCACAGCAACACTGCACTCCAAGCTCGAAGTGTTGGTCACCGCCAACCAGACCTGTGGCTGGACCCCGGAGTCATAGGAACTTTGGTCTGTCTTTGCCACAAGCTCAAGTTGGGTCGGTAAACAATCAGGTGGGGCCACAACCTCGAGCATGATGTCCTCTGACGGGTCGGGCTCTGCAGTTTGCGGGCCACCAAAACCTGGGCGAACAATGATCAGCACAATAACGACAATCACCGCGAGAAGGCCACCTAAGACGGCAAGCCTGCGGCGCCGATACACAGTGACGGGAACCTGTTGGCGAGGTGAAGACATAGCCCTAGGGTACGACTGGGGCGCCTAAAAACCGGGTTTCCCAGCCGGCGAGCCTGAAGACTCCCGGCTTATTCAAAGAATCTTGACCATCCGAGTATTTCCCAGGGTGTTCGGCTTTACCCTCGCTAAATCTAAAAACTCCGCCAGTCCCTCATCGGGGGAGCGCACCATCTCAGCATAAATTTCCGGCGCAACATCCACCTGAGGTTGGGGGCTAAATCCACGGGAGGTAAAGAAATCCACCTCAAAGGTGAGGCAAAAAAGCTTCGTCAGCCCTAACGCTTTCGCCTGATCCTGCAACGCCGTCAACACCGCATGCCCGACACCCTTATTTTTGTGGTCAGGGTCGACGCTGAGCGTGCGAATCTCGCCAAGATCTTCCCAAAACACATGTAGCGCGCCGCAGCCCACAACCCGGTCGTTGAAATCCACCGCAACACTGAATTCCTGGACCGACTCAAATAACACGACTAAGTCTTTCCCCAGCAAAACCCTGGCCTCCACAAGAGGTTGGATGAGCTCAGAAATCGGCCTAATATCAGCTGTCGTTGCCGGGCGAACCCGGTATCCGTCGTCTAAGGTCACGACGCCAGCGTAGTCGCTAGGACTCGAGGGCGCCCGCTGGTTCTGGTTCCACTTCACGTTTGGTGGACGTGAAGATGAACTCAGCCCCATCGTAATCAACATCGACGTTGTCGCCGGGTGAAAGCTCACCCTGCAGGATTCGTTCGCTCAACGCATCCTCAACATTTTGCTGAACTGCCCGACGGAGAGGTCTCGCCCCCATCGCAGGGTCCCAACCCACCGTGATGAGATGTTTCCGCGCCGCCTCGGTCACCGTAATCGTGATGTCGCGATCAAGCAAACGATCACCAAGACGCTTGATGAAGAGCTGCACAATTTGTAACAGCTCTTCTTCGACAAGCTGGGGGAAGACGATGGTTTCGTCAACACGATTGAGGAACTCTGGCTTGAAGTTCTTCTTCAGCTCTTCTACGACCTTGGACCGCATCGCCTGGTAGCTTGCATCCGCGTTGCCATCCAAGGTGAAGCCCACAGGACCACCGGTAATACCTTTGGTTCCCAGGTTCGTGGTCATGATAATTACGGTGTTCTTGAAGTCCACCACTCGACCTTGACCATCCGTGAGGCGTCCCTCTTCAAGGACCTGCAACAAAGAGTTAAAGATGTCCGGGTGGGCTTTTTCGATCTCATCAAACAGCACCACGCTGAAAGGCTTGCGACGGACTTTTTCTGTCAGCTGCCCGCCCTCTTCGAACCCAACGAATCCTGGAGGGGCACCAAACAACCGAGAAACTGTGTGCTTCTCGCCGTACTCTGACATGTCCAAAGCAATCAGGGCGTCTTCGTCATCAAAGAGGAACTCCGCCAAAGCTTTCGCCAGCTCTGTCTTTCCCACGCCAGTGGGGCCGGCAAAAATGAACGAACCGCTGGGACGCTTGGGGTCTTTCAGCCCAGCTCTCGTCCGACGGATTGTTTTAGCCAAAGTGGAAATTGCTTGCTCTTGCCCGATTACTCGCTGGTGAAGAGCTTTCTCCATGAACATCAAGCGCGCAGTTTCTTCTTCTGTCAACTTGAAAACGGGGATTCCTGTGGCGGCAGCAAGGACCTCGGCGATCACGCCTTCGTCCACGACGCCGACACCACCGGCTTCACCACTTCTCCACTTCTTTTCCAACTGGAGACGTTCACCCAACAAAGTTTTCTCTTCATCGCGCAACGAGGCAGCCTTCTCGAAGTCTTGGCCTTCAATGGCGGCTTCTTTGCGAGACCGAACTTCGGCAATCTTTTCATCGAATTCCCGAAGCTCGGGAGGGCTCGACAGAATCGACAGGCGGAGCCGTGCGCCAGCCTCATCGATGAGGTCGATGGCCTTATCGGGCAGGAAGCGGTCCTGCACGTAACGGTCTGCCATGTTGACCGCAGCATCGATCGCGCCATCGGTAATCGAAACACGGTGGAAGGCTTCGTACTTATCCCGCAGGCCTTTCAAGATATTGATGGTGTGAGCGGGGGAAGGTTCATTCACCTGGACGGACTGGAACCTACGCTCCAACGCCGCATCTTTCTCAAAGTGCTTGCGGTACTCATCCAGTGTGGTCGCACCAATGGTCTGTAGCTCACCGCGGGCGAGTAGTGGCTTGAGGATGCTGGCTGCATCAATCGCGCCTTCCGCCGCTCCAGCACCCACCAGGGTGTGGATTTCGTCAATAAAGACAATGATGTCTCCGCGGGTGCGGATTTCTTTGGTGACTTTCTTCAAACGCTCTTCAAAGTCACCGCGGTATCGAGACCCCGCAATCAGCGAACCCAAATCGAGAGAGTAAAGCTGCTTACCTTTCAACGTCTCTGGCACATCACCCTTGACGATGGCTTGAGCTAAACCTTCGACAACGGCGGTTTTTCCGACGCCGGGTTCGCCGACCAGCACAGGGTTGTTCTTGGAGCGACGCGAGAGAATCTGCATCACTCGTTCCATTTCACGCTCGCGGCCGATCACGGGGTCAAGCTTTCCCTCCCGCGCTGCATGGGTGAGGTTTGACCCAAACTGGTCCAAAACTTGAGAGCCTTTGTCGCTGGAGGTTTCTGAGCCACCCACCGAGACAGGGTCTTTGCCCTGATAACCCGACAACAGCTGAATGACCTGCTGGCGGACACGATTAAGGTCAGCGCCAAGCTTCACGAGCACTTGAGCCGCAACACCCTCGCCTTCGCGGATGAGGCCCAAAAGAATGTGTTCGGTGCCGATGTAGTTGTGACCCAACTGAAGTGCTTCGCGGAGACTCAGTTCGAGCACTTTTTTCGCACGTGGGGTAAACGGAATGTGCCCGGTGGGGGCTTGCTGGCCCTGGCCGATGATTTCCTGAACTTGCTCGCGGACGGCTTCCAAAGAAATCTCGAGAGACTCGAGAGCTTTTGCCGCAACGCCCTCGCCCTCATGAATCAGGCCCAGCAGGATGTGCTCCGTGCCAATGTAATTGTGGTTGAGCATTTTGGCCTCTTCTTGGGCCAATACGACGACTCGGCGTGCTCGGTCGGTAAACCGCTCAAACATGTGTGCCACTCCTTAGCTCGGGGTATTGGTGAGACTCCTCACCACCACTCGTGTTACGAGAGTAATTGCCAACAGCCCTTCATGGGCGGGTGTTCGCCCCCAGCGTGAGCAGATACTGTGACCTCATGAGTCGATGAGACACCGAAACAACCGCGCCCCCACCCCGCCAAATGTTCGACTGAAAGCCCGGAACCCGCATTAACAGCAGTTCTCGAACCAGCCCCCATAGAATCGTGGGGCAATGAACTCTGGGCAGAAAAAATCACCGTGGCCTCCTGCCAGAGTGGCTCTGGCAGTGATCCTGGTGGGATTTCTTCTCTACGGCCTCACCACACTAATCGGATAGGGACGTCATGATCGAGAATTTTTGGCTCAACGCCTTATTTTCGGTGACCCCGACCGCGATGATGGGCGTACTGTTCTGGTTCGTCATCCGCTCTATCCTTCGCGCTGACCGGAGCGAACGATCCATCTATAAAAAAATGGAGAACGAAGAGCGCCTCAAACGTGGGCTCCCCGCGGAGGACTAGCTCACTTCACCAGAGGGAACAGAACAGTTTCCCTGATGCCGAGCCCCGTGAGGGCCATCAGCAACCGGTCAATTCCCATTCCCATACCTCCGGTGGGGGGCATTCCGTGTTCTAGGGCACGGAGGAAGTCTTCATCAACTTTCATGGCCTCTTCATCCCCGGTTGCCCCCAGGCGAGCTTGCTCCACAAATCTTTCCCGCTGAATTACCGGGTCAATCAATTCGGAATAGCCGGTTGCCAACTCAAAGCCGCGAACGTAAAGGTCCCACTTTTCCACCACTCCAGGAATCTCACGGTGCTCCCGCACCAGGGGGGACGTGTCCACCGGGTAGTCCATGACAAAAGTGGGAGTGGTCAGGGAGTCGATGACAAAGTGCTCCCACAGTTCTTCCACAAGCTTTCCATGGGTGGGTTGTGCCAGCTCAATACCGACAGCCTGAGCCATTTTCTTTAGTGTCGAAATGTCAGTCTGCGGGGTAACAGTGGTGCCCGAGGCATCGGACAAGCTTTCATATAGAGACAACCGATCCCACTGGCCGCCCAAATCATGTTGCGTGCCATCTGCCCAGGTAACCGTGTGGCTTCCCGAGAGTGCTGCTGCAGATTTTTGAATCAGCTCCTGAGTGAGGTCCGCCATTTGGTGGTAATCCCCGTATGCCTGATAGGCCTCGAGCATCGAAAACTCAGGGCTATGCGTGGAGTCAGCGCCCTCGTTGCGGAAATTACGGTTAATTTCAAATACCCGTTCGAGCCCACCCACGACGGCGCGCTTCAAAAAAAGTTCGGGCGCAATCCTCAGGAAAAGTTCCGTGCTGAAAGCGTTTGAGTGGGTCACAAAAGGTCGTGCGGTGGCACCACCGTGTTGGATTTGCAACATCGGGGTTTCCACCTCGAGGTAGTGGTGTTCAGCAAACGTCGCGCGAAGCGATTCGTTAACGCGGGCGCGCTGAACGACGGTTTCTCGAGCTTGCTCGCGAACAATCAAATCGAGGTACCGCTGACGGACCCTGGTTTCCTCATTGAGGTCGGAGTGAAGATTAGGAAGCGGCATCAACGCTTTCGACGCAATATCCCACTGGGTCGCCATAATCGACAGCTCGCCACGTTTGGACGCCATAACTTCGCCCTGAACACACACGTGGTCCCCCAAATCAACCAAGTCTTTGAGGGCCGCATAAGACTCTTCGCCCACCTGGCCAAAAGAAATCATGGCTTGCAAGCGTTCACCAGATCCAGACTGGAGCGACAAGAATGCAAGCTTGCCCGTCACCCTCATGTGTACTACTCGTCCTGCGACACCCACAATGTCGCCCGTTGTGGCCTCCGGTTCAAGGTCGGGATAGCGGGTGCGAATTGCCGAAATCGTCGTGGTGACCGCCACCGAAACGGGATAGGGGGCGATTCCTTCCTCCAGCATCCGTGCGCGCTTCTGAAGCCGAACCTCATACTGCTCGGCATTATCGACCGCCTCGTCAGGGGCGTCGGGGGTATCGGTCATCGGCTTCTTTCAACCAGGGGAATGTCTCCGCTAGCCTACTGACCAAATGTCAGGCGGGTATTGTCGATGAGCCGAGTGCCCCCCACTATCGCCGCAACAATCATCACACCGTCCTTTAACGTGGTGTGTGGTTCCTGTTCTTCGAAAGTTTCGGGGTCAACAATCGAGAGGTAATCCACCCTCACGCCGGACTCCTGGTCCAGAATTTCTCTTGCAGCCGCAAGCGCAGCATCCCCGCCGTCTGTGGCAGCTGCGGCACGCAGCGCCTGAGATAACGCACGGGCACTGTGCCTTTCCGAGGGGCTCAGATAAGCATTCCTGCTGGAGAGTGCCACCCCGTCGGTGTCACGGAGGGTTGCGACAGGAAGAACTGCGGTGTCGAACCCCTCACGGGTCACCATGTCCTGGACCAGCCAGAGCTGCTGGGCATCCTTTTCTCCCATCACCAGGTAATCCGGGGCCACCAGTGTGAGGAGCCGGCTCACCACGGTGAGCACGCCATCAAAATGTCCTGGGCGGGCTTCGCCCTCAAAATGCTCGCCCACCTTTCCTGCGGAAAGGTGCGGGGCAGCCTGAGCCCCTTCGGGATAAATGTCTGATTCTTGGGGCGCCCACAGCACATCGGCGCCCGCATCAGAGAGGGCATCAGCATCAGCGCGGAGATTCCGCGGATAGGTGTCAAAATCTTCCCCCTCACCGAACTGAAGAGGGTTGACATAGACGCTCACCACCACGCGATCGGCTTTCGTAGCGGCCGTGGCGACAAGCTTTTTGTGGCCTTCGTGCAGGGAACCCATCGTGGGTACGAAAGCAATGGTCTCCCCCGCTGTCCGCCATTGGTTCAGCACAAGAGCTAACTCTTTGGCCGTTGTCAACACTGCTAACCGCGTCATTGAGTGCCTCTTTCGAGATCATTTCCTGACACCTTACGAAGCGCATTATCGATACTGGACCCGACCAGCGCCGACAGCACAACCCCCGGATTAGCGACGCCTGCCAGGCGAAGCCGGGAGGCAGCTTCCTCAATGGTGGTGTGGAAAAAACTTGTCGCCAACGCCACTGCCGAGGCGACATGACTGCGGTGTTCTTCTGCCACAACGAGCGGCTCCAACCCCATCTCCACTGCCAACGCGTGAGCGATCGGGGAGGCCACCGGGGGCGCAGAAACCACACACCATGCACCCACCATTTTTGTGAGATCCATACTCCAACCGCTAAATTCCATCAGCGGGTAAAGCCCGATCGGGATGACACCCTGCGCCACCGCGGGCTGTAGCACCTCCAGCCCATGAACGATGGAGGTGTGAGCAACAATTTGACCCGACATCCAGCCGTTCGCCGCCGAAAAGCCCTCAACAAAACCGGGTAGTTCCGAATCGGGAAGGGCCAGCACGACAAGTTCACTGCGTTCGCAGATTTGTTGCGGCGAGAGAAAGGGGACACCGGGCAACATGGCTTCGACGCGCTCGCTGTCGTCACTCGGGTGGGTAATCCCCACAATGGTGTGTCCCGCTCCGGCAAGCGCCGAGGCGAGAACGGGACCAATTTTTCCGGCACCGATGACACCAACGCCAAGGCGGGTGGGGTCCATCATGAGGCCACCTCCCTCAGCGATGGGGTCCCTGGCGAGTCGATTGCTTTCTGTGTTGCTTCATTCAGCAACCCCCACCAGCCCCTGGCTTCAGCATCGTCCATCCCGACAACGGAGAGCGACACAGGGCCGGACACGCTGTGGAGGTCAACCTGAGCCAGTCCTAATGCGCGGTGCCACGGCCCAATACTCAGGCTTGAGCTTTGAACGCGGGTCAAAGGGGTGACACTAATTCGTGCCACCCACACACCACGTCTCATCAACACGATTCCGGACTGAAGAACGGCGGCGTTCACGTGGGCCGAGAAGGGTATTCGCCACCGTGCTCGTGGGGGACACAGAAGGGCGTGCAGCGGCGCCCACTGCGAGCGGGGCTTTAGGAGCATCCCCTGAAGGAGTTCGGTGGTCGCGGAATCGGTAGTCCACGGGATACCTAACTGCACAATCCGGAGAACCTCATCGATGGTGGCGACAGGCAAAATAACCGTGTGTTCGGGGGCTTTGTTGGTTGCAGCACCCGGCTGGGACGCAAGGTTGGCGTTCAGGCGCCACCACCCCAAAAGTTTCCACGGCCACGGTTGGCTGAGCTCCAGAGTGTGAATACGTTGGGGTGGAATGGTTTCCACACTGGTGGAGAGTAGGCCAACAGACACCCTGAGGTCCCCGGATAAAGAATCCACCGCAAAGTTTCCCGATCGGATCATTCGCTCGATGAGGTAGATGAGGTACACCGAGAGCGCAAAGACAACCCCCAACCAGACCGCGGTCTCCCCCACCACTACAGCGGTGATGATGACGCTGCTGAGCACAACCAGCAGGAAGAGAGTCTCCACACTCACCAACAGCGAGGCAAGGTAGCGCACGAGAGGAACCTCGACCTCCCTGTGGCTCACCTCCTCCGCGTGCTCCTCGCCCTCCTCATCAAAACCTTCCAGGATAAGCCGGCGGAGATCCTGTGCAACCCGAATGGGGAGATAGGCAAGAACGAGGCTTGCGTCGTTCCCGGCGGCCTGGATGTCTAACTTGGCGAGGCCCAGGAGCCGTGGAATCAGAGGGCGGCGCACGCCAATCGTGTTAACCCGGTCTAGTCGTGCACGTCTCGAGGACTTTGCGACCAGACCCTTTTTTACCTCGATAACGTCACCATCCATCCTGACCACGTGGACCCGCCATTGGAGCCAAAAAACCAGGACAATGATGACGACAAAAGCGAGAGCGGCAAGCGCGATGAGGCCAAGGGATTGTTGAACCAACCCCCACAACCGCGAATTTGGCACCGTGTCTTCGACACCAAAAAAAACCAATACCGCGGGAAGAATGATGGCCTCCCACAGTGACGCTAGGGCAGCCGTCACGAGTGCGGCAACGACGACCCCGCCCTGTAAGACGGGGGTTAGCGGGTGAAGTCGGTACCACTGCCCGGTGCCGACCTCTGCCGCGGCTAAAAGAGTATGTCTGACCACTAGAGTCCTGCTCGGCGCGTTTCTGCCACCGCAATCAGGTGGTCTCTGAGCTTTTCTGCCACGTCTTGTGGCAACCCGGGGATAGAGACTCCGCTACTCGCGGAGGCGGTTACCAGGCTCAATTTTGAGAGCCCCAAAAGTCGCGAAATGGGCCCACGCGAAACATCCACAAGTTGAAGACGGCCATAGGGGACAGCGACACTACGCTGAAAAAAGATGCCTTTGCGGAAGACCAGATCGTCGCTCCGCAGGGAATACTGCATTGCTCTCACGCGTCGGGGGACAAACCCCACCGCGAACAGCCCCACCAGTGCCAGAAGTGCTATCGCCACCCACGACCACGGGATGAAGTCTTGCTCCCCCACCCAGAGCGGAATTCCCACCATCGCCAGCGGAGGAACAAAAACGAGAGCTGTGCCCAGCATCATCTCCACCCGGTATCGCGGGCTGAGCGAATTCCAGGAAGAAGCATTGTCACTCACGATGGCTCTCCTTCAGGTTGTTGCTGACCAGGGGTGTCTTTGCCCTCCGGGGGATAGGAACACCAGCGCTCGGCGACAAGGCCACCGACCGTTAAGACCACAGCGCCGAGCATCGCCACCCCCACCCACCACAGCGCCGGTATCGACACCACCGGGCGTGAAAGAAAAAAGAGACCCAGGCCGAGCGCGGCGCCCACAAGTCCAGCCCCAGTAACAGCACTGGCTTTTGCCAACAGCACAACCCGGGTCGCATACTGCGAATCAACGGCTCCACTGGCCGGGTGGTGCACACTTTTCCTCACCGGCCATGCAAGCCCCACCACAATGGCACCCAAGAAAAAAAGGGTTGCTCCCCAGGTGGGCGGGGGAATCAGCGCCGCTTCGCCCAACCGGGTAGCGGCCCATTGCACAATGGCCGCCAGGGTTGCGCCCGAGAGCACAAAAACGAGAAGTGTCGACGCTTTGGTGAAAGTCATCAGGTGTCCTCAGGAATCCGCTCGAGCAACGTCGATACTCGACCAAAACCCGGAAGCTCCGCACCCTCCTCTATTTCGAGCCAGGGGGCAAGAACAAAGCGTCGTTCGTGGGCCCGCGGGTGTGGAAGGGTGAGATTTTCGGACACCAGGACAAGATCCCCATACTTAATTAAGTCCAAGTCGAGTGTGCGGGGCGCGTAACGCTCTGCGCCGCGCACCCTGCCATGCCGGTGCTCAACCTCAAAAAGTTTGGAGAGGGTTTTTTCGGGTGACCACGCCGAATCCATAAGAATGACCTGGTTGACGTAGGGCGGAGCAAGAGGGTCAAAACCTTCCTTCGTGAGCGCCACCGTTTCGTGGAGAGAGGAATCTGCGACCACCGCAAACCCTTCGATCGCGCGAATATCTGCGAGCGCATGAAAGGCAATGTCTTCACGCTCCCCCATATTCGTACCCAGAGCAACCACACATCGCGTCCAACCCTCACTGGTCATGCGTCACCTCGTTCTCGGCGCAGGGAAACGGAGGCGTCCGCCACCCTCACCGGCATTGGAGCCCCTGGCTTGTGGATGGTGACCCTGACCGCGGAGGCTTTCTCGAACCGAAAACCAACCCGAATGAGTCGCAAACACAGTGTTTCCAGAAGATTGACCGGTTCCGATGCCGCATCCTCCGCTATCGCCTGGGCTAAAGCGCCGTAATCGATGGCGTCTGCCACATCGTCGGATAGGGCCGCTGATGCCATGTCGTACTCAACCTCGACGTCGATGACAAAGATCTGGCCGTCACGACGCTCTTCTGGAAAAACACCGTGGTGAGCAAAAACTTCGATACCTGTGACACGAATTACGTCAGTCATCGGAACCTCCCTGGTGAAAAGCCTGCCAGAGAGCGAGGGCCTCCGATTGACGCACAACATTATGAACCCTCAGTGCCCACACACCCTGGTCTGCGAGAAGCGCTCCCAGCTGAGCGGAGGGACCATCCCGGTCCGTGACAGCGTGGTCTTTAGCCAACACACTCCCCACAAACCGTTTTCTGGACGCCCCCACCAAAACCCGAAAACCCGGGGGAACCGCATTCTTGAGGTTGGCGGTGAGTTCCCAATTCTGAGCAACATCTTTGGCAAAACCAAGTCCTGGATCAAGAATGATGCGCTCCGGCGCAATTCCCGCCCCCACCGCCGCTTCCACGCGGTCGTTCAACTCCGATCGGACCTCCGTGACGAGATTGCCGTAGCTGGCCCGAGAATCCATATCCAAGCTGTGTCCTCGCCAATGCATTAGCACGACGTCACACCCAACCTCGGCCATCACGCCGAACATTTTGGGGTCTGCCATTCCGCCAGAAACATCATTGATGATGGCGGCTCCTGCCTCCACCGCTTTTCGCGCCGTATCCGCGCGCATCGTGTCGACACTGACAACAATGCCCTCTGTGGCCAGTTGCGTGATGACCGGGAGAATGCGGGACTGTTCCTCTAGAGCGGCAACACGGGTGGCACCCGGTCGGGTCGATTCCCCTCCCACATCGATGACGCTGGCTCCTTCTGACATCATCTGCACCGCGTGTGTCACTGCGGAACGGGAATCAAAAAATTCCCCACCATCACTGAAAGAGTCTGGGGTGATGTTCACAACCCCCCAGATGTCTGGCCGGCGGCGGCTCACACCCAGTCTTCTCCACCGACGAGCATCAAGGCCTCATGGCGGGATTCGCCGTGGGACAGGCTCCCCTCGGTCGCAACGGTCACGGTAGTCAAAGCTTGTTTGGGGCCGCGGAAACGAACGCAACCATGGGAGGCGGAAATTACTACAAGCGCCCCCGAGGCAACCCCCGATTCGACAAGCGCGTGGGCCACCATTTCTCCTAAGCGCTCTTGGAGCTGCAGTCGTGCAGAACATACTTCAACGAGCTTCGCCAAAGTTCCGAGCCCCACAATTGCGCCCGAGGGCGCGTACACCACACTGGCAACCCCTTCAAAGGGGAGCAGGTGGTGCTCACACAACGAATGAAAAGCGATATCGCGAAGAGCTACCAGCTCACCGCGTTCTTTCTCCGAACTTGCCACCGGATTGGAGTCGCGAATCACGCTGACCGGGTCAATCCCCACCCCGGAATATAGTTCGCCATAAAGTTCAGCAACCCGATCGGGTGTGCTGGCTAGGCCCTCGCGAGCAGGGTCCTCTCCCACCGCCACCAGGATGTTCGTGACAGCGCGCTTAATCGCCTCGCTATCCACCAGCACCCTTTGCGGGGGAAGCTTTACCGGCAGGCTTTTTCGCGGGAGCGCTTTTTGCTGCCGGTTTTGTTGCGGGCTTCTTTGTGGTTTTCTTTGCCGGGGTCGGCTTCTTTGCAGGGACCGCTACCGGACCGGACTGTGAGACCGGGCGGGCAACGCTCGAAAGCCACTGTGGGCGCTCGGGAAGCTTTGTGACTTTCTCAAAAATCTCTGCCAGCTGGTGGTGATCCAGTGTTTCTTTCTCCAGTAGCTCGCTGGCCAGTCGATCCAAAATGGCACGGTTCTGGTTGAGGACTTTCCAGGCTTCAGTGTGGGCCTGATCAATGAGTTCCCGCACCTGAGTGTCGACAAGTTGAGCAACGGAGTCGGAGTAATCACGTTGGTGGCCCATATCGCGGCCCAAAAACACTTCGCCACTGGCTTGCGCCAGTTTCACTGCTCCGAGCGTGGTGCTCATGCCGTACTCGGTCACCATTCGTCGCGCAATAGACGTCGCCTTTTCAATGTCGTTCGAGGCTCCCGTAGTGGGGTCGTGGAAGACCAGTTCTTCGGCCACCCGACCCCCCATGGCATAGGTCAGCTGATCTAAGAGCTCATTCCGAGTAATCGAATACTTGTCATCGAGGGGCATCACCATGGTGTACCCGAGCGCGCGACCTCTCGGCAAAATGGTGACCTTGGTCACCGGGTCAGAGTTCCTCATCGCGGCTGCTGCCAGGGCGTGTCCACCCTCGTGATAGGCCGTGATCTGTCGTTCCTTATCGCTCATCACCCGGGTGCGGCGCTGGGGGCCTGCCATGACCCGGTCGACCGCTTCATCCAGGTTTGCATCCGTAATTTTCTTTTCGTTGACGCGCGCGGTCAGCAAGGCTGCCTCGTTCAACACGTTGGCAAGATCAGCGCCGGTAAACCCGGGGGTTTTCCTCGCCAGGACCGCTAAGTCGACGCCTTTTGCCATGGGCTTGCCCTTGGCATGGACTTCCAAAATCTTCTGGCGGCCCTTCATATCGGGGGCATCCACCTGGATCTGTCGATCAAATCGTCCCGGGCGCAACAGCGCTGGGTCAAGAATGTCTGGCCGGTTTGTTGCGGCGATCAGAATCACGTTGGTCTTTGGGTCAAAACCATCCATCTCCACCAGGAGCTGGTTAAGGGTTTGTTCCCGCTCGTCGTGCCCACCCCCCATTCCCGCACCGCGGTGTCGCCCTACGGCATCAATTTCGTCGACAAAAATAATGGCGGGAGCATTTTCCTTAGCCTCTTTGAACAAGTCGCGCACTCTGGAGGCGCCCACCCCGACAAACATTTCCACAAAATCAGAACCCGAAATCGAATAGAACGGGACGTCGGCCTCCCCCGCAACAGCTCTCGCGAGCAAAGTTTTTCCTGTCCCCGGAGGGCCATACAGCAGGACACCCTTCGGGATTCTTGCGCCAACGGATAAGAATTTTTCGGAATCCCGGAGAAACTCTTTGATTTCGTGTAACTCTTCGATTGCCTCATCAGCGCCGGCAACGTCATCAAACGTGACTTTGGGCGTTTCTTTGGAGACCAGTTTTGCCTTGGACTTACCAAATTGCATGACCCGGGAGCCGCCGCCCTGCATTCGGGTGAGCAGGAACCAGAAAATGATTCCGATCAGCAGGAAAGGGATGATGAAGCCAAAGAGTGACACAAACCAGTTGGTCTGTGGAACTTCGTCCGTGAACTCCCCAACATCAGAATTGTCGACTGCGGCAACAATGTCAGCTCCGCGAGGGGTGACGTAATAAAACTGAACCTCTGTGCCCTCACCTTGAAAGCTTTGACGAAGCTCTAAGTCCACGCGTTGCTCACCATCAATGATGGTGACTTTTTCGACCTGATTCTCCCGAAGAAGCGTGAGGCCCTCCTGCGTGGAGATCGACCTGAATCCGCCGGCGGTCAACAAAGAAAGCCCCAGCACCACCACAATCGCACCAATCACGATGTAGGGAAGTGGGCCTTTGAGGAGAGACTTCAGCGTGGGTCGTTTCGTGGCCATAGCGGCTCAAGGGACCTTTCCAAGACAGGTGTGCACAGAAGAACCAAGGCTAGCGCGTGTTCCCTCACCCTGCCGAGCTGTTCGCCTCTGGCAGAGAATCAGTCCTGGGGGGAATAGACGGCGGGGTTGAGAACTCCCACACCTTTCAGGTTTCGGTAACTCTCCGCAAAATCTAGGCCGTAACCCACAACAAACTCGTTTTGAATATCAAAACCTAAATAGTCAATGTGCACATCAACCGACATGGCCTCTGGCTTGCGCAGCAAACTCGCTACCCGAATTGAGGCGGCACCACGAGATTCAAAATTCTCCAACAACCATGCCAAAGTAAGGCCAGAGTCGACGATGTCTTCCACAATCACAACATGGCGGCCCTCCAGCGACGCATCAAGGTCCTTGAGAATCCTCACAACTCCGCTGGATTTGGTGGAGCGGCCATAACTGGAAACTGCCATCCAGTCCATCTCTATCGGAATACGGAGCTCGCGGGCCAAATCTGCCATCACCATCACGGCACCTTTGAGGACACCCACGAGCAAGGGTTTCTGACCCTCCAAGTCTCGTTCGATGTCGCGGGCCATTCGAGCGAGCCCTTCCGAGATCTGTTCCGCACTTACGACAACCGAAACAATGTCGGAATGTACATCCTCAAAGTCCACGGCGCAGTCCTCTCTTAACGTTTTCCGCCCGGGCTTTCACCACAATGCGCCCGTCCACTCGCTCCAGAGTAGCGCCGGAAACATCAATCACTAATTGGCCCCTCCACGCACCGATCAAGCCTTGAATCTGTTCCATCTGGGCAAAACTTGGCGGGCCTCCCCCCACCCCCATCACCATCATCCGGAGAGCTCGCGAGGAGACTGCCGGCTTCTGCTCCGATAAACTCGCCACGCTGATGCTCTGGGTGTGGGGGGTGGATGACTCAACATTGTGCGCCACAAACTCGCGGGCAAACGAATCCAGGGCGTCGGAATCTTGGCGGAACAGGGCGGCCGTCCTCGCGAGGGAATCCACCACTCCCGGGCCGAGCTGATTCTCTAACACCGGCAGAACCTGTCGGCGGACTCGGGAACGGGTGAAACGATCGTCCTCGTTGTGGGGGTCCTCCCACCAGGTGACCCCAGCATCTGTCAGAGCTTGACGCAATGTCGCGCGCGAAAGGTTAAGAAGTGGTCGATGGAGGGAACCGTCCCGCACCGCCATTCCCTTCAACCCTGAGGGGCCGCTGCCTCGGGCCAGACCTAACAGCACCGTTTCGGCCTGGTCATCTTTGGTGTGCGCGAGGAGGACTCCTCTCGCCCCCGTTTCTTTCAATGCTTCAGAGAAAGCCTGATACCGGGCGTTCCGCGCCGCCTCTTCAGGTCCACCGGTGGTGCCCACATCGACCTGTTTGATAATTACCGGAGCTAGCCCAAACCCGGTCGCCACGTCGGCCGCAATGTGAGCGCGTTCGGTGGAGCCCTGTTGCAGTTGATGGTCCACCACAACCGCCCCCATCGGAAGGTTTAAGCCCGGTGCCTCCTGGGAGAGCGCCCACGCCAAAGCTAAGGAATCCCCTCCCCCGCTCAAGGCCACGAGGTAGCTTCCCGCACCAGCAGGTTGTTCCCCCGCCCACTCGCGAACAGCGCGACGAACATCCGCCATCGCGGGGCTTAAGCGAGGGCGCCTGCCCACTGAATCCTGCTTCTGTGCCACCCGGTAAGGTTACTTCACGAAGCTTTCCCCAGAAGGAGTACCTCTATGGCTGAATACGCCGCCGTCATTGAAATCCCTCGCGGGAGCCGCAACAAGTACGAAATTGACCATGAAACGGGGCGGATTTTCCTCGATCGTGTGCTGTACACGAATTTTGTGTATCCCGCAGATTACGGGTTTTTTGAACACACGCTCGGACTTGATGGCGACCCTGTTGATGTCCTTGTCCTCACGGAGTACCCCCTCTTCCCCGGTGTGGGGCTGAAAGCCCGCCCCGTGGGAGTCTTTAACATGACGGACGATGGTGGGAGCGACGCGAAAGTTATCGCGGTACCTGCCGGTGACCCTCGATGGGACCACATCCAGGACGTCACGGACATTCCGGAGTACACCCGCAAAGCCATTGAGCATTTCTTTGAGCACTACAAAGACCTCGAACCCGGGAAATGGGTTAAGACCGAGGGTTGGGGTTCGTGCGCCGATGCTGAAGCCGTCATCGAAGCGGGAATTGCCGCGTTCCCTGGCCACTAGATAGGGCTTTTAGCCCAAACGAATACCCCGGTTGATGAAGAAGGGGTAGGGGTCCTGGGAGACCATGTTTTTCCTGGTCTCTAAGTGCAAATGGCACCCCGTGGATCCGCCAGTGTTTCCAATCCTGGCAATAAGTTGGCCGGTCACCACAGACTCGCCCAATCTCACATAGAGCGAGCCGCTTTGGAGGTGGGCGTAACCGGTGGTGTACCCATCACTATGGGTTACCCGGATGAAGTTGCCAGACGTACCCAACCACCCGGAGTAACTGATTCGTCCGGAGTTTGCTGCGTACACAGGGTTTCCACACGGTGTCGCTAAATCAATCCCCGCGTGAAGCCTCGCAATGCCATAAATGGGGTGAATTCGTGGACCGTAGTGGCTGGAAACATACCCACCAGAGGGCCTTGCCCAGCCCGAGGCACTAATCTGACCGGGGTCAATCATTCCACGAATTGCCGACTGGGCCCGAGCAATTACGCCTTTTTGATAGTCCGCTTCTGTGGCCTCGCGCTGTTCAACAAGCACTTCGAGTTGTGCTTCCAGTCGGGCGCTATTTTCGTATTGTGCCTCAAGAGCGTCATAGGCGCGAAGAGCAGCACTGTTAGCAGCTTCAAACGCCGACTCAGCCACCAGTTGCAATTCTTCACGGATTTGGGTCGCAACCTCTGCCTGGTCCGTGAGAGATTGCGCTGCGTTCATATCCGCTAAAGCACGGGCATAAATGCCGTCCGTTTGTTCCGCAATCTTTGCCGCATACCCAATGCGTGACAACAGCTCTGTGGCGTCATCCCCGCTAATGAAAAGGGTGGCAGTCAGGTCTGCCCCTCCCACCCGCGCAAGCTCAGCGACAAACTGGCCTGCCTGCATGCGGGATGTCTCCGCTGTTGTCGAAGCCTCGTCTGCTTGGGCTTGGAGCTGGGCTTGTTTATAGGTGGCCTCGTCAAGCTCAAAGAGTGCTTCGTAGTAAATCTCACCCAGTCGGGCGGCTTCTTGTTCTGCCTCGGCGGCGGCGCTTTCGAGCCCCGCCAGCAGTTCTTGAATCTCTTTTACTTTGGCTTCGGCAGCCGCCACATCTTTGCGCGCCTCTTGGACTTCTTCCCAGGTAGGGAACTCATCGGCGAAGGCGGGGCTCGCAGGCGCGATGGCGATACCCGTCACCAGCACAAGAGCGGCTAGTGTCGCGGCACAAAAGTACGCTACGCGCTGGGATAGAGACCTCACGGTACGCAACGATAGCTACTCCCCGGCCACACGCCGGTGTTTGTTGCGGTGTGGCGGGGTGGAGCGTTTGCATTCCCGGGTGGCCAACCATAGACTCAATCCCTGTTGCTATGCTTTGGCTGTAGCTTCGGCCCCATCGTTTAGTGGCCTAGGACGCCGCCCTTTCACGGCGGTAGCACGGGTTCGAATCCCGTTGGGGTCACAATATAATTTAATAGCAAGGCCCTGTAGCGCAGTTGGTTAGCGTGCCGCCCTGTCACGGCGGAGGTCGCGGGTTCAAGTCCCGTCAGGGTCGCGGTGTAAAGAGCCTCTCGAAAGAGAGGCTCTTTCACAGCATGGCTCTGTAGCTCAGTTGGTAGAGCGTTCGACTGAAAATCGAAAGGTCACCGGATCGATGCCGGTCGGAGCCACTCTCATCCCCCAGCGCGGGATTACCTCTTCTAGTCTGCGAGGGCGGACAGCATCCTGCGGGTGGAAATAAGAACTCCCCCCAGTACAGCGGGAATCCCACCACCAGGGTGAACACTCGAGCCAACCCGCCACAACCACGGCGTCGCCTTGCTGTTGTACGCGGGTGAATGGAAGGGGCCGCTGCGCCACCACGGCGCTGGGGCGCCATACAGTGCGCCACCCACGGCTCCAAAGCCTGCAAAGTACTCGGGGTCAAGAATGGTGTATTCCGTCATCATCTCGGTGATCGGCTTCTCTAAGCCCAGGAGGTCAGAAAACCTGCGTGACTCGCGTTGGACGAAATCATCCTCGAATTTACACGCGTTACCGTCCGGGGGTGCAGTCAGCAGGAGTGCTGCTACCGGTTTGTCGTTGGGATAAATTTCTCCCGCCCGGTAATAGTTAAGAAAGGCCATGGTTTCCTGGGGCCTGGTCCGCTGGGCCAACGACTTAAAGAGTTGGTCGGGGTTTTCCGGCATCATGACAGAGTGCGTGACAATATTGTCCGGTAGCTCCTGATCCAAAACTCCAAAAATTGCGACGCCCGAGCAGGAAAGTTTTCGGGGTGGCGTGGTCTTCTTGCCCATGAGCTTTTCGAGTATTCCGCCATCGACAGCGCTGATGACATAGTCCGAGGTGTACACGGCGGCTGTCGTAGTTACCTTGTTTTTTTCTACCGATAACACCGGCTCTCCACTGCGGAGGTCAACACCGGCAGCTCGGGCCAAGTTTTCGAGCCCCACCGCGATTTCATACACCCCTCCGCGGGGGACGAAAACGCCGTCTTCAGCCATCACGGCGGCCATCGTCGCATACAACGCCAATGTCTGGTCGGGTGAGACACCGGCATTCAGCGTATGAATCGCGATTACCTCTTTGAGTTCTTGAGGCATCCATTCCAGACCCTTGAGGTAGCTCTCTGTCGTCAGCCGTGACCCGTATCGTTTCAGGAGCTCTTTTCCAGCCCCCAGAATCCTCGGGTCCCAAGGGTCTTTGGTAAGGAGAGTAGTAATCGCTTCACCCAACCCACCATGTTCCCCTTGAAAGCGTTGCCACGCATCGTGCCACGGGTGGCCCGCCTCTACCGGAAGGTTCGCCTGTTGACCCCGAAAGTAGTATCGTCCGACCTCCGGGAGACGCTCGAGGGTGACCCCCGCGATTTCTTCGGCGGGGGGGCCCTCACCTAAGGAATCCCATGTTTCAAGAATCTGCTGCCACACCCCGGGGAACGTCACCAAAGAGGGGCCCGTATCAATTCTTTGGCCGGCGACGTGGATCCTCCGACTCTTGCCCCCGAGCCATTCGTTTCCCTCAATCAGTGTCACCTGATGTCCGGCACGAGCCATAATGGCGGCCGTCGATAAGCCGCCTAAGCCGCCTCCTACCACCGTGATCCGCCGCGACCTCATTCTGGATACACCCCTAACACGAGACCTGTCACAAGCTGGACTCCCGCAACAGCACCTGCCACGTAGGGGAAGGCTACGGAATACCGATAAAGCCTGCGCGCCGTCTCGATAGTCGGATTTCTCCACTGAGCAAATACCAACCAGCCCGCAAGTGCGGCATTAACAATCGCGACGGGAAGGTTTACCAGGGCAAACAATACGGTGGATACGATCCACCACCCGCCCGACCACAAAAGTGAGCCTTTGATTCCAAACTTTACGGCGGTCGTGATGATGCCAGCCGAAGCATCCTCGTCAATATCTTGAATGGCGTCATAAACATGTTTGGCAAGAGACCACGCCATTAGGCCCAGTGCCGCCGCCCACACCGGTGAAACCCCTAGGGCAAAGGGCACAAAGACCAGCGGGAATGCGTAGTCAGAGTTGGAGACCGAATCCAAAATGGGTCGCCCTTTGAAACGCAACGGAGTGGCCGAATATTGCCAGAAAGAGAAAGCGTAGGCAGCCATCCAGGCGACGGCCTCCCACGGGAGCGTCACGGCAAAGTACACAAAGAAGGGAACGTTGGTGAGGATGACTCCCCACCCGATCATGGTGGTTTCGTGGGGCTTTATTTTTGCCCCGCCATAACCACCTTTGCGGTCGTTATCAGAATCTGTGTCTTGGTCATAGATGTCGTTAATGCCATAAATCAGAAGATTAAAGGGAAAACTCACCCACAACAAAATGGGAACAATCGACCAGGTCCAGAGCTCCCCGGCAAGCCACATTCCAATGACGGTGGTGCCGATCGTGTTAACCCACAGCACGGGCCGGGAAACTTCAACGAGGCGCCTAATCACCTGACAACTCTAGCGCTGAGACTCTGGGGTGCTTCAGAGCTTGGGGGTAAGCGGGCCGCGGTGGAGTTTATGTTGTGCGGCCTGAGCAACCGGTCGCATTTGGATGACATCAAGATTGACGTGAGCGGGACTTTGCAGGGCATACGCCACAACATCGGCAACATCTTCAGCGGTCAAGGGTGCTACAACCCCTGCGTACAGTGCTTCGGTTTTAGCTTCATCGCCGGCAAAGCGATTCAGCGCGAACTCTTCCGTCTTCACCATCCCC